>JAAIGF010033122.1_pt1 | contig 375228 bp, 305 predicted proteins | sample 6487441 | NCBI WGS metagenome assembly JAAIGF01 (sample SAMN13974129, study PRJNA590717) | phyllosphere metagenome | biome: pepper field; feature: multiple bacterial spot infested pepper fields; material: pepper leaves; isolation source: leaves from pepper fields | host: Capsicum annuum ...
ACGCCGGCACCCGTGACAGCGCCGACGGCAACAACGCCAGCGCCTACGACAACGACGCCAACAGCGACAGAACCGACGCCAGCGCCAACAACAAGCGCAGGAACTACAAGTCCGGCACCGGGCTTGATTGAAACAGTCGTCAACGTCGTAAATACGACGGTAAACAATACGGTCAACACAGTCAACAACACCGTGAGCGGCCTGACGGGGTCGCTGGGTGGTGCAACTTCGGGCACCGGCACAACAGCACCAGCTTCATCGACGACAACTCAAGCAGCAGCACCGACTGCATCCACGGCAACAACAAGCACAACAGCTACGACAACGGCAGCAGCTTCCGCAGCAACGACAACAACGACGGCTGCAGCCGCAGCGGCTTCCACAACAACAGTCGCAGCATCGACGGCGACTACAAGCACAACGACAACAGCCGGAGCGCTGTTGGGTGGCGTAACGAAAACAATCCTGGGTGGCAAAAAGTAATTTTCAACTTACCCGACAAGGCTTCGAGCCCTCACCAAAGGGCCCGAAGCCTTTTTGTGTTAGCTGTGTTAGCTTACATCAGAATTTGAATTTGCGCTTACGGAATGATTGAGAATTTCTAATCTAAGGTTCTCGTTCAGTTCGGCAAACTTTAGTTCCAGATTGGACTGCCAAGACATGCGAGGCTCGTCTGATGCAAGATCCATCTCCCGGTGACTGGCAGCCAGCAAGTAGAGACAATGCCACTGCCGGAAGATCGCGAGTTCTTGATTTGAAGGTGTCGGATATGGAGAGTTGATCGCATAGCCGTCCAGGAAGGCCAGAATCCGTGGCGTGGATACTGTAGTTTCTAATTTCCGCAGGCTGCGAATCGCATATTCAATATCTGCGCCTGGCGGATAAATCCGGCAATCGTCAAAATCAATCGCGCTAACCGATGTATCGTGCCAGAGCAAATTATCCATTTCGAAGTCAAAGTGAATAAGTGTAACGGGTCGAATAGAACAGATCCGCTCCATTTCTGTAGCCGCGGTATCCAATGCGGTTCGGATCATAGCAGACTCCTGAGCCAAAAGGTTCTGCATGTTAGCAAGGTCCCGACGCCAATCGCTCCGCCCATTAAAGGTCGCAGGAGGCATTGCGGCGATCTCTTTGTGTAAACGCCCCAGTTCTTCTCCCCAACGCAGACATTGGGCTTCGGTCAGATTCTCGTCGTCCGGGTGCTCGCCCGGCATGCCTTCAAACAGTAAGGCGTGGTAGACGTCACCGTTCCATTCGGCGGTCTCGATGAACCGTCCGTTTAACGAAGCAACCGGCTGAGCAGCCCGAACCGTGCTTTCATTCAGCGCAAGCAAAATGCGAAGCTCTGCTTCGACTTCAGATAAGCTGCGTTCAGCCGCAAGGTTGAGGCGAAGGAAATGCCGTTTCCCGTCCACGTCCGCGGTAAAGATCGCATTCGAGCTGATCCGCCAAAAATAAACGCTGCCCGGATCATGCCTCCACAATTGGGCGAAATGCTCGCCGATCGAGCCTTTCCATGTTTGTTCATCGATCAAATTTCGGATCTTGCTCATTTGGCTAAGTTTCATCATAGGTAAGTACGCACTGCCTTTCGATTTGGATTCGTCCATTTCAATGCGCATCTGCTCCTTGGCATACAAAAAACCGCGAGGGCTTGTAAGCTCCCGCGGTCTGCGTATGAACGGATAGAGATCGATCGCGACGCAGCCTATTCTCGGAGAGGTATAGAGGCGTCCAAAAAGAAGAGCCGGAACCCCAAGGGTCCCAGCTCCCGCGATAAAGATGCAACAGTAAGACTGTCGCCGATCAAATCATGCCGTAAGGGAGCGAGTAGCGATGAAATTGCGTGTTCATAAAGCTTACTCACTCCCTTCTTGTTTTGGATGAATTTAACTTAGCATACAGTCAGGGAAGGTGTCAATGATCAGGCTTGCCCGGCTTATGCAAGCCAAGCTACGATTGGTTTTTGCGAGAAGGTTTCACTTGCATCCAATCCAGCCGTTTCTCGCGATTGTCATACAGTTCGAATCCGCCGATACTGAAGATCAAGCGCTCGCCGTCGGATTTTTGTGCTTGTTTTCCATGGGTCGGAATCATGTCCTTGCGTCGGTAAACGCCCATGATCAGACCCAAGACGGCGCAGTAGATAACGGTTGAACTGCCTCCGTAACCGATGAAAGGCATCGCCAATGTCGTAAAAGGTAACAGGTTGAACGAAGCGCCGATTCCGTAAATCCACTGGCAAGCCAGTAAAACGGAGAGGCCCGCAGCGAGCGAACGTCCGTATCGGTCGGTAATTTTTTTGGTGGAGCGCAGCAGCAGAGCGATCAGCCATAGCGTGCACGCCACGAGAGTTCCCGCTGCGATCCATCCGAAGCTATACGTCAGGTAGGGAAGAATCGCATCACTGTAAGCATAAACGATATGGCTTCCGCTTGAACCGAACCCTTGTCCGAACCAACCGCCTTCCCGAAGGGCTGTGGCGATCGAATCGTTGAAGTAATTGTTATTGGCCGTTTGAAGATGCGGAGCGAACACCGATTGGATGCGCGCTTGCCAATAATCGTTACGAATGTACAAAACAACCATCCATGCAGCGAACAAACCAGGCAGACCGTATGTATAGATACGCGAACCGCCCGAACTTGCGTATAACGTCAAAGCCGCAGCCAGGTAGCCGATCAGCAGCAGCCAAGCCAGTAAATCGAAGTGGATGTACAAAATAACAGGAAGCACGATCACGCCCAGGCCGCCGATTTGACGGAGACTTGTCCATTTTTTGTTGCTTAGCGAAAGCCGTTCGAACAAGCCGGGAAGCGCGATCAGGAAAAGCACAAACATGATCAGCGTCCAATAAAAGTGAAGGGGGCCGATCCCTACCCAACCCATTGATCCGTTTACTGTTGTCGAGCCGAAGGAGAAAAACAGGATCGTCAACAACACGGTAACGGCGTACAACATCATTGCGTACTTTTTGAATACACGATAATCGAAAAACAAGCAGACGATCAAGGCGACAAGTCCTATAACGTAAAAAGAAAGCTGATTGATGCCTGGATTAAAGTAACTGTAGCTCCCTTTTCCCGTACTCCCCAACGAGAACAACGCCAACAACCCGAGCCCGACCATCGCCGTCAAAGGCAGCAGCAACTTCCAGTTAAATCGCGGCCGATGCACCTGTCCCAGCGTGCCGCCGACCTCATCCGCATCGCCCATTTGGGCCAACGCCCAGCGCGCGGCCTCAATCGGCGAGATCCCGTCGTCTTCTTTTTCCGTCAACAACTCGTCGATATGCCCGCGTATTTCTTCCCGTAATTCAGGATGCAGCTCCCTTGCCCGAATCCGCGCGCAGACCTGATCCAGGTATTCTTCAATCAACGCATCCGCTTTTTCGTTTTCCAGACGGCGAAGATGTTGGAGTTGTTTCGCTGCTTCTTTTCCCGGAGTGACTCCGTTCGCTTCGCTCATGCTCCTCCCTCCCCGAGTACCGCATTCACCGCGCCGCTGAAGGTCCGCCATTCCTCGGTTTTGTGCTTAAGCTGCTTCAGCCCCGCATCGGTCACCGTATAATATTTGCGCTTGCGGCCGCTTCCGTTTTCCCAATGCGACTCTACCCAGCGCTCCGTCTCCATGGCGTGCAGGATCGGATACAATGTACCTTCCTTAAGTGAAAATACACCGCTCGAGCGGTTGTCCAGTTCTTTGATTAACTCGTATCCATACATGCTTTTGCTCGATAAGACCGTTAATACGAGTGTTCCGGTCGATCCTTTGAGCAGTTCCTTGCTGACTTTCACAGAGGAGCACCACCTTTTATACCTAGAATTACTATGTATCGTAATACTAGGTTTAAGGCTTTGTCAAGATGACCGGAAAAAAACGGCGATGAGCAGGAATTCATAGGCAGGTGCACGAAGGGTAAAAGGCGTGAGAAAACGAACATTCACAGGGGGTTGTAATGAAAAAGTTAGGAGTAACGCTTATGGCGTTAGTTCTGTTGGTGCTGACATTGGCGCCGGCGGGACGTTCGCAAGCGGCGGGAGCGAATATCGTGGACCCGTCAGTCACGTATACATATGGAGTGCTAACGCGGGATATTCGGGAGTTGGCGGCGAAATACCCGGACATCATCGAATACAAGTCGATCGGGAAGACGCTGTATGGACGGGATATTTGGGCGGTCGGTTTGGGAACGGGCAGCGCGACGGTCTTTTTCAACGGTTCGCACCATGCGCGCGAATGGTTGACGACGACGCTGAATATGCAGATGATCGAGCAATACGCGGCGGCTTACGCCGAGAATCGCAATTTCGAGGGGTATGACGTACGGGATATTTTGGGCAAAACGAAGATTTGGTTTGTCCCGATGGTCAACCCGGACGGCGTCACGCTTCAGCAAACCGGGCTTCAATCGTTTCCGGCCAGCGTGCACAAGGCGCTGATCGCGATGAACGACGGGAGCCGGAACTTCAAGCGCTGGAAAGCCAATGCGCAGGGGGTCGATCCGAATCGGCAGTATGACGCAAATTGGGAAGAGTTGGTGAACAATTATTATTATCCGCATTGGATGGGGCATAAAGGGACGGCTCCGATGACCGCGCGGGAAAATAAAGCGATGATTGCCTTCACCTACGAGATCGATCCGGAGATTGCGGTATCGTATCATTCGGCAGGTCGGATTTTGTATTGGAATTTCCGTACGCCGGCCGCCAATGTCGCGCGGGATAAGCGTCTGGCGAATATTTTTACAGCCTTCACCGGATATAGCCAGGTTAGCCCGAGCTATAACTCGAACGGGGGAGGCGGCTACACGGACTGGTTTATTCAGAAGCTCGGACGTCCCGCGTTTACTCCGGAGATCGGTGTGAAGACGGGGGAGACGAACCTGCCGCTATCGGCTTTCAGGGAGGAATGGCGGCGCAACAAGAAGATCGGTTTGTGGATCGCGCAGGAAGGCTACGCCCTATGGGCGGAGAAAAACAAAACGACGGTTAAACCCGTTTCCGTCTTCCTGGATGGAAAACGGATCGAGTACGATCTGGCGGCCTTTAACGAAGAGGGTGCCACTTACGTATCGTACAAGCCGCTGCTGACTTCGTTCGGCTACAAGCTGAAGTGGGAGAGTGCGGCCAAGTCGGTCACGGCAACAGGCGATTACGGCAAAATCCGCTTCACGTTAGGCAAAAAGGAAGCGGAGATCAACGGGAAAACGGTGACGTTGACTGCCGCGCCGAGGTTGTACGAAGGGGTTATTTACGTGCCGGTGCGCTTGATCAGTCAGGCAACCGGAGCGACATTGACCGTGTACCCGGATACGGGAGCGGTATCGATCAAGAGTCCGGTACGCGTGGCTCCTGATCCGCAGCCGACCGTTCCGAACGTACCTGCGGAGCCGTCGGAGCCCCCTGTGCAAGAGCCGCCAGTCGAGATTCCGACACCGACTGAGCCGGGCCCGGAACCTTCGACGCCGACGCAACCGGAAGTGCCGGGCGAGGTTCAGCCTCCGGCTGCGGGAAGCGAAGGGGTTGTTATTCCCGGAACGATAGTGGAACCCGGGGCGTAATCAGATTCAACCTGCGATCCAATTGACTTGACGGAACCCTGATTCCGATGGTACAACGGTGTCACGGATTCATGAATTGAAAAGAAAAACAGCAACGACCGGGGCCATGCCTCGCGAGCATCCAAGCCGTAAAAGGCGTAAGGTGCACATACTGCCGACAGAGAGGAATTCCGGGTACGTTTTCGAACATCGCCAACGTACCCGAGCTGCGAGAATTCCCGGCAGAACCGCGAAGGTCCTCCCCCGCGAGCTGTGGCGCGATCTGCGTCACCGGATGTCCGCCGTTAACGGACTTCGAGCCTTTGTACCTGCATAACTGAAATGAGTGCGGGCGAAAAGGGAACTAGGGTGGTACCGCGAAGACACATTCGTCCCTGATGAATGTGTCTTTTTTGCGCGTACTTCCTTTTATTTTTGATTGCGAAGGAGAGATTGGGATGAAACAAAGTCAACTGCTTGTTCCTACGCTGCGCGAAGCGCCTGCGGACGCCGAGGCGGTCAGTCACAAGCTGATGCTGCGTGCCGGTTTGATTCGTCAGCTTGCTTCCGGCGTTTATACGTATTTGCCGCTGGGGTTCCGTGTATTGAAAAAGGTACAGGAGATCGTACGGGAGGAAATGGACCGCGCAGGCGCGCAGGAGTTGCTGCTTCCGGCGATGCAGCCTGCCGAGCTATGGCGCGAGTCGGGACGTTATGACGTGTACGGGCCGGAGCTGATCCGGTTAAAAGACCGCCACGACCGCGAATTCGCGCTCGGGCCGACGCATGAAGAAGTGATTACCACGCTGATTGCGGGCGAGGTAAACTCGTATCGGCAGCTTCCTATGACGCTGTATCAGATTCAGACGAAGTACCGCGACGAGCGTCGCCCGCGTTTTGGTTTGCTGCGCGGACGGGAGTTCCTAATGAAGGACGCCTATTCGTTTGACCGGAGCTGGGAAGGGCTGGACGTGACGTACCGCGCGATGTACGAAGCGTACTGCCGCATTTTCACGCGCGTTGGCTTGAATTTCCGTGCCGTTCAGGCAGATGCGGGCGCGATCGGCGGCGAAGGCGAGACGCACGAGTTCATGGCTTTGGCCGATATCGGAGAAGACACGATCGTCGTAAGCGAAAACGGAGATTATGCGGCCAACCTGGAAAAAGCCGAGATGTTCTGGGAAGAGCCTGCGGCGTCGGACGCGGAGGTTCCGCCGATGAATCGCGTGCATACGCCAAACGCGCATACGATCGATCAATTGCGTGTTCATTTTAAAGCGGAAGCCTCGGTCTTTTTCAAAACGCTGCTGTATCGGGTGGATGACCAGGCCATTGCGGTGGTGGTGCGCGGCGATCGCGAGGTCAACGAGACGAAAGTGCTGAACGCGATCGGCGGCGAGCGGATCGAATTGGCGGAAGGCGCTGATGTTGAGCGCCTGACGGGGGCTGCTGTCGGATTTGCGGGTCCAGTGGGCTTATCGGGTGTGAAGCTGTTAGTCGATCGCGAAGTTCAAGCCATGTCAGCAGGCATTGCGGGAGCGAACGAAACGGATTATCACATCGAACACGTGCGGCCGGGACGTGATTTTACCGCGGATTTAGTTGGCGATTTCCGCAATGCCGCTGAAGGGGATCGGAGTCCGGACGGCAGGGGAGCGCTGAAATTTTACCGAGGGATCGAAGTGGGTCACGTATTCAAGCTGGGCACGAAATACAGCGAGAAGCTGGGAGCCGGCTATCTGGATGAATCGGGACGCAGACAATCTGCGATTATGGGCTGCTACGGTATTGGAATCTCGCGTATTCTGTCAGCCGTGGTTGAACAGAATTATGACGAGAACGGAATCAGATGGCCCAAAGAATTGTCGCCGGCTACCGTGCATATCATCCCTGCTTCGATCAAGGATGAGGAGCAGCGGAATCTGGCCTTTGCCTTATACGACCGTTTCCGCTCGGCAGGGGTTGAAGCGCTGCTTGATGATCGGGATGAGCGGGCAGGCGTGAAGTTCAAAGATGCGGATTTGCTGGGGATTTCGTACCGCGTCGTGGTGGGGCGAGAAGCGGCTGAAGGACGGGTTGAGTTTAAAGGTCGTGCGGATGCGGATAAAGTAACGCTAAGCGTAGAAGAAGCGTTTGAGCGGATTTGCATCCAGAAATAAAGCGAGGATCATTCGACAAAATTTGTCAAAATCTAAAAGCCTGAAAACCCCGCCGTTCCAGGATTTTCGGGCTTTTGGGTTTCCCGAAAAAAGATGTTGACACAAAATCGACAATTCCGTTATACTCGCCTTAATCAAATAACCGACTTAATTAGTGAAACGCAAACCGGTCGAAAGCCCGGGACGCAAAGTCAGGAATCTACAGCGACATGTTCGCCACGATCGTCCGGCCGCCTCGATAATGATGGCGGTCTTTTTGTTGTTTGTAGTTCTGGAGTCCCTTATGCCGGTTCTGCGCTACAACTACCCTCGCATCATCGAACATCCCTCCGAGAAACGCAAACCAGCCGAAAGGCTGGGACGCAAAGTCAGGAATCTACGGCGAGCTCCCCCTCGTCATGATCGTCCGACCGCCACGAATGGCTAGATAATTCATGGCGGTATTTTTGCGTCCAAATACATCCATTATTATCTATAAAAATAAAAATATGATTATAGAGGAGAACTTATATGAGCAGGATCACGAAATCTTCCGTAACCAAAGCTTCCGCGGCTATTCTTTTGACATCGACCTTGTCACTGTCCCCTTACGCGGTAACCGCTGCGCATGCGCATGGAGTGAATCACGGAGGAGGTTCTTCCCAACAAAATCCGCAGCCGGGCCAAGGAACCCAACCAGACTACGCTCAGCAAATCGCGCAAGCGACCGCAGCGGCGCAGAGTGCGGATCAGCAGACTGCTTCGAAACAAGCCGAAGCGGATCGTTATGCTGCCGCTGCTGCAACCGCCAATCAAACCTTGAGCGCCGCTCAGCAAAAATACGATCAAGCCAACGCGAACGCGCAGCAAAAGAAAAACGACGTGTCGTCGAAATCTCAACAAGAACAGAGTGCGGAAAGAAGTCTGAACCAAGCGCAATCCGCTTTGGCAAAAGCGCAATTCAAAGCGGACCTTTATTGGGGAACCAATAAACAAGCGAATCAGGAATTGAAAAACGCCAAAAGCATATGGAACTCAGCGAAGAACAGCCTAGACAGCGCAAAAGCTGCTCGAATCTCGGCTCAGCAAGCGTATAATCAGGCCTTAAACAATGCCGAATCCGCAAAATGCGATGTGGACGCGGCCAAAGTCAAAGCTTCGCAAGCACAAAGCAAAGCCGATAAAGCACAAAAAGAAGCCGACCAAGCGAAAAAAAATGCCCAAAACGCTTGGAAAAAAGTCGATGATTTGAAGAAAAAACAAGACGAAGAAACACCTAAGCCTACAGATCCGGGCACGACGGATCCAGGAACAACGGATCCAGGAACAACCGATCCAGGAACAACCGATCCAGGAACGACCGATCCAGGAACGACCGATCCAGGAACGACCGATCCAGGAACGACCGATCCGGGTACGACGGATCCGGGTACGACGGATCCAGGAACGACCGATCCGGGTACGACGGATCCGGGTACGACGGATCCAGGAACGACCGATCCGGGAACGACCGATCCGGGAACGACGGATCCAGGAACAACAGATCCGGGAACGACCGATCCGGGAACGACGGATCCAGGAACAACAGATCCAGGTACGACGGATCCAGGAACGACGGATCCAGGTACGACCGATCCAGGAACAACGGATCCAGGAACGACCGATCCAGGCGCAACGGATCCAGGAACAACGAATCCGGGAACGACGGATCCAGGTACGACGGATCCAGGAACAACGGATCCAGGAACAACGGATCCGGGAACGACTGATCCAGGAACAACGGATCCGGGAACGACTGATCCAGGAACGACGGATCCGGGAACGACTGATCCAGGAACGACTGATCCAGGAACGACGGATCCGGGAACGACGGATCCGGGAACGACCGATCCGGGAACGACCGATCCGGGAACGACGGATCCGGGCACAACCGATCCAGGCACGACAAACCCAGGAACAACGAATCCAGGAACGCCGGCATCCGGGAACGATACGGTTGTAATTCCGGATAACCAAACGCCGCAAGGTTCGCCAGCAGTCGAGACGCAGCCTTCGACACAGGATGCTTCGACTCCGACTAACAGCAATGATTCCGATTCGTCTGATACTGTCACCGTACCGGATAACGAAACGCCTCAAGGCGCACCGGACACTGCCGGCGAGTCTTCCGGCCCCGATGAAATCAATATTCCGGACGACACGACGCCGCAAGGTTCCCCTGCGGTTGACCCACAAGCGGAACCGCAAGTTGCGGATTCGGATTCGGATTCGGATTCGGATTTGGCTTCGGACTCCGAGGTGAACGTGCCGGACAATCAAACGCCGCAAGGAGCAGTTGACGTCTCGGCACAATCGACAAGCGAACTGCCGACTACGCTTCCTAAAACAGGCGAAGCTTCCGCAACTCCTCTGTACGCATTGGGACTGGGCTTACTAGCAATCGGAGCTTGGCTGCGCCGCTTAGGTAAGAAAAATCAGTAATCAACATGTGCAACTACCATCTACAAAAATGAATCTGATTTTCCGAAGTATGGCTTAAGCAGGCAGGCCGTGTTCAGGGGCTCCCCTTGAACACGGCTTTCGCTTTGTGCCATACTTTTAAGGTTATAAGGAATTAGGGCGTGTTTTAAGACACGCCCTAAAGACTAATTTTAAAATTTTGCGATAAGCTTGCACGTTTCGCCAGACAAGGAGGGACAACATTGAAAAAATGGTCGTACATCATTATGATCGTGGGACTTTGCATTATTCTTTATCCGTCAGTGAATAACTGGTTGGATGATCGTGAACAGTCTCAATTGCTAAAAGAGGCAGAGGTCGAAAGTCAAAAGCCATTGGATCTTACCCGGGTGGCGAGCGAATCGGCAGTGCCGGATTACGAAAAAATCTCAAACCTGCTTGATGAAGGCGACGATGAGACAGAAGAAAGCACGCCTCTCGATGCGAATGCGCTGCAAGACGGAGAAGTTTTGGGTGTGATCCGGTATGAGAAACTCGATATTAAGCTTCCAATCGTGGAAGGGGCTACAAAAGAAAACATGAAAAGTGCCTCGGTACACGTAACAGGTACACAGCTTGCGGGGGTCGAAGATGGCAATATGGCAGTGGCCGCTCACCGCGCGCACAAGACTGGAAGGTTGTTCAATCGACTTGGCGAGGCGAAGGTGGGTGACACGATTGAGATTGATCAAGGCGGAAAAACCTATCAGTACGAAGTGGATAAAGTCCATATCGTGGAACCGACGGACGTTTGGGTGCTGAATCCGACCGAGGGAGAAACGGCATTAACGCTGATCACCTGCGACCCTTTGATCAATCCTACACATCGTCTCATTGTGCATGCTGTCTTAAAAAAATAAAACGATAAATAGAGACTAAAGTCACATTGACCATGAGTCTGATAATCTATTATATTGAGTGTGACTTATTTAGCAGACAACATGTTCCCACTTCGAAATTGAATGTGTGACCCTTGAGAAACGCAAACCAAGTGAAAGCTTGGGACGCAAAGTCTGGAGTCTACAGTGCATCTTTCCGCACAATGACCGTCCGACCGCCACGAAGGAATTCTTGGCGGTCTTTTTGCGCATTCCGCAAAGAGTGCGCCGAAAATACGGTCTAAAACGGAGGAGAAGCAAATGAATAAATTTACGAAGATTTCTGCGGCGACATTGCTGGCTTTCTCGATCGGCTTCGGCCATGCAAACGTAAAAATTTATGCTTCGAGCAGCTCGATTCTTGGCCCGGCGCAATTGTTTAACGTTTTTGTGCTCGGTGATCTTAGTCAAAAGTTTACGGATGTCGAAGGTCGTATCGCGGCCGGCGGCAACGTTACTGTCGAAGGATACTCGGTGGGAAGCCGCTTGAACGGAGGCTCGGATCAGCCGGTTCTGGTTGTCGGAGGAAATCTGACGTATAACAACGGACAAGCCAACGGCGGCGTCGCGTACGGCGGCACGCTTAATAAAACGGATAGCGCAAACTTCACGGGGACTGTGAGTTCGGATGCGAGCAACGTCGTCAATTTCAATACGGCGGCAACCTATTTGAATGGACAATCCGCGTCTCTTTCTTCACAAAAACCTACAGGGGAATATAAAAACAACTACGGCGAAGTTCGGTTGACCGGTAGCGAAAGCGGCCTGAACATCTTTAACCTGGACGGCGCCGCACTTTCGTCAGCGAACGGACTTCGAATCAATGTTCCGTCCGGCTCGACAGTCGTGGTTAACATTTCGGGCAGCAGCGTCAACATGAGATACTTCGAAACCTTCCTCGAAAACGGCATCAGTCAGCAAAACATCATCTACAACTTTTACGAAGCCACAAGCTTGAACCTGGCAGGCATCGGAGTCAAAGGTTCGATCTTGGCGCCAAAAGCCAACGTGCAGTTTGATAACGGACAATTAAACGGTACTCTCATTGCGGCATCGCTGACCGGCGGTGGAGAATCACATCACTATCCATTCGAAGGCAACGTTCCGGAGACACCGACAACTCCGGAGACACCGACAACTCCAGAAACACCAACAAACCCAGAAACGCCAACGGATCCAGAAACACCAACAAACCCAGAAACACCAACGGATCCAGAAACACCAACAAACCCGGAAACACCAACAAACCCAGAAACGCCAACAAACCCAGAAACACCAACGAACCCAGAAACACCAACAAACCCAGAAACGCCAACGGATCCAGAAACACCAACAAACCCAGAAACACCAACGGATCCAGAAACACCAACAAACCCAGAAACGCCAACGGATCCAGAAACACCAACAAACCCAGAAACACCAACGGATCCAGAAACACCAACAAACCCGGAAACGCCAACGAACCCAGAAACACCGACGAACCCGGAAACGCCAACGAACCCGGAAACACCAACAACACCGACAAACCCAGAAACACCGACGAACCCGGAAACACCAACAACACCAGAAACACCGACAAACCCAGAAACACCAACAAACCCGGAAACGCCAACGAACCCAGAAACACCGACGAACCCGGAAACGCCAACGAACCCGGAAACGCCAACAACACCAGAAACACCGACAAACCCAGAAACACCGACGAACCCGGAAACGCCAACGAACCCGGAAACGCCAACGAACCCAGAAACACCGACGGATCCAGAAACACCGACGGATCCAGAAACGCCAACAAACCCAGAAACACCAACGAACCCAGAGACACCAACGAACCCAGAAACACCAACGAACCCAGAGACACCAACGAACCCAGAGACACCAACGAACCCAGAGACACCAACGAACCCGGAAACACCAACAAACCCGGAAACGCCAACAAACCCAGAAACACCAACAAATCCGCAAACACCAGCAACACCAACAGATCCAGGAACTCCACTGGCGCCACCGGTAACGCCAACACCAGAGATGCCAACGAACCCAACCGTTCCTGGCACAGTCGTAATCCCAGACGAAGAAGTTCCGCAAGGTTCGCCAACACCGGACCCTACGCCTTCGAATGAAACACCGTCTGTTCCTACGGACGAAGTGATGATTCCGGAAGATCCAACGCCGCTCGGCACGCCGGAAGTTCCAGTGAATCCGGCACCCGTTCCTACAGGCGAAGTGACGATCCCGGAAGATCCAACACCACTTGGAACACCTGTAATCACAGAGACGCCTGTACCGACTGGCGATCAACCCGCAACGTTACCGCAAACGGGCGAAACATCCCACACGCCGATTTATATGCTCGGCCTTGCTTTAGTAGCGCTCGGAGCAAGTTTACTCCGACGCACAGTACGGAAATAGCATGAAACAAACAAATCCAAATACACTCTCTTTTTACAGGGAGTGTATTTTTTATTTAGAAAATGAATGATTGCGGCATACAAAATACGATGTGTTGATCCGATAGTATTAAAAGGAAGTGAAATTTCCAACGCAGCTCCGCAGGAGTGAAATTAGGATTGGGACTAAAGTATTAAAAGATAAAAAACCCGTCTTGCTAAATTGATTTTTCGTGATACTATGTAACTATAAGAAGCTTTTCACCGATAAAGGCAAACCTGTTCGAAAGACGGGGACGCAAAGCTATAGGGCCTTACCCCCAGGGGGTTGGCAGCCAGCCGCCGAAAGATAGGGCTTTTTTCGTGTATTCATATCTTTTACTTCTCTGTAACTCACTATTGAACGATAAGACTAAAACGATAAAGGCAAACCTTTCGAAAGAAAGGGACGCAAAGCTATAGGGCCTTACCCGCAAGGGTTGGCAGCCAGCCACCGAAAGGAGTTTTATCCATGCGTAAATGGATCCTCAAACTTACACTCGCACTTAGCTTGACTGCTGGCTTACTGCCTACAGTAGCTGCACCGGCTTCCGCCGCTTCCGTAGATGCTTCTTGGCTGGACACTTCGACCCTGGGTCAAGGAACGATTGGTGTCAGCTACAGCGCGAACACTTCCAAACGGGTTAAAGTGATGATTGCCAAAGCCAGCACGGTTTACACATACGACCTGAACACGGCGAAAAAAAGCGAAAGCTTCCCACTGCAATCGGGCGCCGGTTCGTATGAAGTCACACTGCTCGAAAATACAAGCGGTACAAGCTACAAAAAGATCGGCTCGTCTTCGGTCGAACTCAGCTCCGATAGCCAAGCTAGCGTATTCTTGGGCTCGGTACAAAACGTAAACTGGAAAGACGCTAAAAACGCAACGGCATTGGCAGCGAAACTGACAGCAGGCAAGAAAACGGACAAAGAAAAAGCACAAGCAATCTACGACTATGTCGTATCGACTGTTAAATATGATACGAAGCTGGCGGCAACGGTTGGCAATGTCTACCTGCCTTCCGCAGACGCTACGCTGATCTCCAAAACAGGGATTTGCTACGATTACGCATCCCTGATGGGCGTTATGCTGAGAAGCTCCGGTATCCCAACCAAACTGGTAATGGGCAGCACAACGTATGTCAAAGAGTACCACGCTTGGAACGAAATCTACCTGGACGGCAAATGGGTGGTCGTGGATACTACAGTTGACGCAGCTTACAAAAACGCAGGCAAAACAATCTCGTTTGCCAAAGACGCAAGCAAATACAGCATGCAAAAAGTATACTAAGCTACGAACAAAACCTCTTCCATTTGGATGGGGTTTTTATTTTTAGGATTTTTTAAAAAATATCCAGAAAATATAAATGTGACTGCGCTTTTCTGTTTTATGAATAGTAAGAACAATGCTTCGTCTCGCATGCTCTCCATATCCGACAAAGGCAAACCTGATTGAAAAACAGGGACGCAAAGCTAAAGGGTCTTTCCCGAAAGGGTGGCAGCCAGCTATCGAAAGGAGTTTGTATCATGCACAAGTGGATGCTGAAAGCAGCATTGGCTTTTGTTTTAACTGTATGCTGGAGTTCGACCTCCGTCGCGACGACCGCGAACATGTCGGCGGAAACGTTGTCTATCGACGTTTCTTCCTTGCAAGCGGGAACCGTGACGATCGGTTACGATATTCGTTCTTCGAAAAAGCGGCATAAGTTGATGATTGTCAAAGAGGATAAGGTATACACGTACGATCTAGACCCTATGCGTACCTCCGAGACCTTCCCTTTGCAATCCGGAGGCGGCACGTACGAAATTACTTTGGCTGAACACAAAAGCGGCACGACTTATCGGAAGCTTGGCACGACATCGATAGACCTTCCGGATTCCGATGCGGATCAAGTTTTTCTGGGCTCGGTACAAAACGTCAATTGGAAAGAATCCAAAAAAGCAACCGCGCTTGCTGCTAAGCTTACGGCGACCCTAAAAACGGACGAAGACAAAGCGCAGGCGATTCACGATTACGTCATGGCGAACATCGTATATGAAGACAAAGCAACTCGAGTCGCTTATCTCCCTTCGGTCGACGATACGCTGATTTCGGGAAAAGGGATGTGTTACGATTACGCGTCCTTGATGGCGGTCATGCTGAGAAGCATCGGGATTCCGACCAAATTAGTGATGGGCAGCACGACTTACGTCACCGAATACCATGCCTGGAACGAAATTTATCTGAACGGCAAATGGGTGATCGTGGACTCGACCGTCGACGCCGCTTACAAGCAAGCCGGAAAAAGTATCCCGTTCGCCAAAGAAGCGAGTAAGTATACGGTGCAGAAAGTTTATTAAACGGTTACGGCGATTGCATTGGAAAGCAATCAGCGTCTGCATGAAACCCTTCGCTCCCGACAGCGAAGGGTTCTTTTCGTTGAACGGCATAACGAAAAGAACAAACGAAACGTTTAATCAAGACGAGAATTTGCAACACGAAGGAGGAAACGCGATCAAAACACCTTACGCGATCGGACTGATGGTTCTTTTTTTCTTGGCGATTTTTCTATGGGAATTTCCGTTTTCGAAAACGATCGATAAAGAGATTCCGGCGATCGTATCGATTGCCGATACGCCTTATCCGTATGACAGATCGGAGAATTCCGAAGAATCCATGACCACGTACACGAATAAGCCGACCTTAATCCATGTTCAAGGCAAAATATCCCGTAAACTTTTCCGCAAACCGGAATTCGATACGCAAATTACGGTCGACGGCTTTAACTGGACGACGGAAGGCCGATATTCCATGGAAGGTCCCGTATTAAGCGAACGAAAAGACGGTCTTAATACGGGCGGTGTGATTTACGACTACGAAACACGCTATTCAAGCAGCGATCCGTTCGAATACGTGAAGTCGGCTATGATCTTTTTCGATGATGATTTCGAGCAGATTTTGTTATCTTCGACGACGGAAATATGGATGGGCGAAAAAGAACCGCGCGAACTGTTGATTATCGGCTCTGCCGCTAATGATGAAGAAGCCGAACAAGTGCTGCGCAGCGTCCGCGAAATTTATCCGGAATGGAACATCCGAACCGAACTTTGAGCGACGAACGGCCAGACGACATAGGCGTTCCCTTCCATAACCTATATAATAGAAGAAAAAAACCACGGAGGGACGCTTACCATGTACCGTATTGCCATTTGCGACGACGAGCAGCCGCGCCGGGCAGACGTTCGGCGCATGCTGCTCGATTTGTCGGTCAAGTCCGGCATCGATTTTGAAACGCAAGAATTCGCATCGGGTGAAGCTCTGCTGTCGCATTACGAGAACGGCGGCGAGCCTTTTCATATTTGGGTGCTGGACATCGAAATGAACGGACTGACCGGAATCGAGACTGCGCGCAAATTAAGAGAAACGAAGCGGTTGAGCGAACAGATCGTTTTCCTGACCAGTTACGCCGAGTACATGCTGGAGAGCTTCGACGTCATGACGTTCCAGTATCTGCTCAAACCGGTCGATTCCGTTGTTTTCGAAGAGAAAATGTTGAAGCTATGTCGTTATTTCGAAGAAAAAGAGCAAGAGATTCTGATCGTCAAATCCGCGGAGGGTGACTTGGTGCTGCGGCATGACGAGATTATCGCAATCGAAGCGGCCAATAGCCTTACGGTGAAAAACAGACTGAAGATTACCACGACGCGCGGCGTGCACGACGGTAGAGGCTTGATTTCAAGTTATGCGGATGCGCTGAAAGAGGGTCGTTTTTTACAAATTCATCGTTCGGTATTGGTCAATTTGTCGCATGTCCATAAATTTTCCGGCAGCCGCGTCGTGATGTCCAGCGGGATTGAACTGCCGATCGGACGCTCGAAGGTCAAAGAAGTGAAAGACGCCTGCACGCGCTTTATGGTGCTGAGGATGGAATGATGGGAGATGCGCTGCCTTTATATACATTGAATATCGGGACTTCGCTGGTCATGGCCGTGCAAGTGAATTTTTATTTCAATTCGGTGTTCGGTAAGGAGAAAAGCAGGCCCAGCAAAAGGTACTGGACCGCTGCGTTTCTGCCTTTGATTTTCTTTTATCTCACCATTGCTTTGCCGGATCTGCTGTCGTCTTTTTTCGCGGTATCGATCATTTTCCTGTTCGCCCAGGGATATAACGTTTCGCAAAAGCTGAAGATCATGTTTGCGATTCTGTACGCGGTGCTGCTGACGTTGATTAACCTGATTCTGATCTATCTGATCCATCCGTCGCTTGAGCCGTTCAGTTTGAGGATGCCTTCGGACGAGATTCCGGACGATCTGTCGCTCGCGATGACCATGCTGCTGGGATGCACCATTATGTTCGCGGTGATTCAGGTGATTCGTCTCGTGGTCAAAAAGCGCCGTTTTCCGTTGGAGTCGCGCTATTCGCTGCTGTTCCTTTCGGTGCCGGTCATCAGCATCTATCTCGTGAACGTGTTTACCTTATACAGCGAGAAAAACATTCATTATTTCGTAGCCATCTTCGGGTTTATCGTGCTCAATGTGCTGGTCGTATATATGCTGGATACGGTAATCGCCCGTTTTCAATTAACGCTTCAGAACGACCGTTTGCAGAATCAGATGGACTATCAAGATGCCAATTACGAGAAAACGGTGCATAGCTTCAAAGAAATCAAACGTATCATCCACGATACGAACAAGCATATGCTCGTCGTGGCGGAATATATCGAGCGTGGCCGTAGCGAAGAAGCGCTGGAGCATATCCGTACTACGCTCAAAGGCATCGACAACGCGTATTTGCGGGTCAATACCGGCAACTTGGTTGTGGACGCACTGGTCACGAATGCACTCAATGTCGGACGCGCGAACGGTATTCGGATCGATACGGAGCTGCGTTTGCGCGAGCCGGAGCTTGCGATCGAGCGTTACGATCTATGTGTCGTGCTCGGAAATATGTTGGATAATGCCGTCGAAGCGTCGAAAAACGTGCGGCAGGCGGAGGATCGGCTGATCCGGATCGAAATCCGTTCGAGCGAAGCCGCGATGTTTATCCGCGTTCGCAACCGGACGGAGCGACAAGTGACCGATCTGCGCAGCCGCAAGGCGAACGCCGACGAGCACGGTTTCGGGCTGACGAATATCGAGCGGATCTGCGAAAAGTACGGAGGGCATATGACGATCGCGACGGAAAATCTGACCTTCGACAATATGGTGATGCTTCCGTTTCCTCAATGAAAAAATCTCCGAACTTGTCGTTCGGGGATCTTTTTTTGCGTTTCGGGGCATTTTCGCGTGCATCTTCCGCCTGTGCGTTATGCTTCATTCATAAAAGAAACGCTGATTATTATTTTACGGAGAGGATGAATAAACATGATACAACCGATAAACGTTTGGAAAAAGACAAGCACGGCGGCGCTCGTCGCGCTGCTGTTGGCGCTTCCCGTGGCCGAAGGAGCCAAGGCGGCCAATCAGGCGGAAGCAGGTCAGACAACCTTGACGCAGACGGTCGAGCAACAAAATGCCGCTCAAGCCAAAGCAAAAGAAATGGTCGAGGCGCTGATGACGAACTACGGCGTGACCGGCGCGCAGTATACGATTCGAGATGGCGGAAAAGTAGTGCTATCCGGCGGTACGACGTTAGACGACAGCGGCAATAAGCAAAATATTGAAGCGAGCAGCATGTTCGGCATCGGTTCGGTCAGCAAAATGTATGTCACCGCCGCGACGATGATGCTCGTTGACGACGGCAAGGTGGATATGGACAAGCCGCTCACCACTTATATTCCCGACTTCAAAATGGCAGACGAGCGCTACAAGCAGATCACACCGCGCATGCTGATGAACCACTCTGCCGGCTTGTACGGTTCCCATTACAAAAACAGCATGCTGCTCGGCGACAACGACACGCAAAACTACGACCAACTGCTAAGCAACCTGAGCAAGCAGCGCCTCAAGTCCGAACCGGGCGAATATTCCGTATACGCCAACGACGGCTTCCAACTGCTGGAGCTGCTGGTGGAACGCGTGAGCGGCATGGGCTACAGCGAGTTTTTGCAAAAGAACGTCAGCGAACCGCTCGGCCTGACCTCCACGAAAACGCCGCTGGACACGTTCGACCGCAGCCAGCTCGAACCGATCCGCCTTCCGGGCATTCCGAACGCGCTGCTGCCGGAAAATGCCAATATCCTCGGCACGGGCGGCGTCTATTCAACCACGGAAGAAATGACGCTGTTCTCCGAAGTGCTGAGCGGCAAGCATCCCGAAATGCTGTCCGAAGCGTCCGCCGAAGCGATGCTTCAGCCGGAGTACCGTAACGGCGTCTGGGTACCGGATACGAAAAACGCGTTCGGTTACGGGCTGGGCTGGGATTCCGTCGATCTCGAACCGTTCGGCGACTACAATATCCGAGCGGCAACCAAAGGCGGCGATACGATCATGTACCATTCCGCGTTGATTACGCTGCCGGACGACGATATTTCGATCGCGTTCGTCACGTCCGGCGGATCGTCCGTGTTCAACACGACGGCGGGAACCGACATCCTGTTGGAGTATCTGAAGCAGACCGGAAAGATCACGAACATTTTGCCTGAAAAAACGTTCCAAAAACCGGTGAAGCAAACGGCGCCGGAAAGCCTGGACAAGTACAGCGGCTTGTACGGTACGGTAGGCGAGACGCGCACCATCAAGATCGAAAACAGCGAAATCCAAATGCCTGCTCTGATGAGCGACCTGATTCCCGCGCAGGCTTACGTATATACCGGAAACGGAGAGTTTACCAGCGAAGACGGCCGCAGCGTGCTCGGTTTCGACGAACAGACCAACGGTCACACCTATGTGCGCGTTCGCAGCGATATGGAGCTTCCGGCTCTGGGAACCTCGCGGATGGCTTTTTACGAAGTGCAGAAGCTGGACGCGAATCCGGTAGAAGCTTCGGCAGCGGCAGCTTGGAAACAGCGCGAAGGCAAAACGTATTACGCGCTGGACGAGAAGATCAATTCGCTCTTCTACATCGCGCCTTCCGTGCTGACGAAGACGATCAAGCTTGATGCAAGCGGCAGTTACGCCAACGGGACGAAAATCGTTGATGCCGATCATGCGGTGAACGTTGCCGAGATCCCGGTCATGAACGGACGCGATACGTTCGATCTGGACTTCTCCCGCCAAGGCGGCATCGAGTATCTGCAAGCCGACGGCCGCACGTACGTAAGCGAAGACGCGATTCAGCCGATCTACGCCGGGAAGGCTTCCGTCGTGACGATTCCTGCTTCCGGCAGCGTGCGCTGGTTCGATATTCCGGCAAGCCTGGCGGGCAAAACGTTGAAGGCTGAACTGCCGGAAGGCGCGGGCTTCGCGGTTTACGATGCCAACGGCGCGCCCGTAGGTTTGTCGGTTGCGATGGGGTCGAATACGGCGGTACTGCCGGAAGGCGGAAAGATCGTGTTCGGCGGAACAGCCGGGGACGTGTTGAAGGTAACGTTGGGAAGCAAATGATCCGAACGGACCGATAACCGATCCGGCAAGAAATAGAAAAGCCCGATTTCCAGCGTTTCAGGAGATCGGTTTTTTTTCTTTTGTGTTTAAATTTGCAGTATTCACAAGATGTTCTGCCTTATATAATGAAGCAAAATCCGATAAAAGGGAGCATCAAAAAATGCAAACAAAAAAGCCGGAGACAGAAAAAAGAAGGCGAAATGCAATGAGGTCATGCGCGTTGGTTCTGGTTGCGTTGTTGTTGGCGACGACGTGGGCATTGCCGGGGGCAGGCGGTCTTTCCAAAGCGCAGGCTGCCGTGCCAAGCCTTCCGAACACGGATGCTCCCGACAATAACGGAAATTCGTCGGCGATCGCATTCACGGACATTTCCGGACATTGGGCTGCCGACGTTATTGCCCAAGCCGCATCGCTCGGCTTGGTGGACGGCTACGCAGACGGCACGTTCCGACCGTCGAAAGCCGTCACGCGAGCAGAGTTTACAACGATATTGGTCCGGGCGTTGGCTCCTGTTTCCGAAGATCCGGACATCCCTCCGGTCGCTTCGCCGTTCGCGGATCAGGCTTCGATCCGCGATTGGGCCGGCGCTTCTATCGCGCAAGCCCGCCTCCTCGGCTGGGCGCAAGGCGATCCTTCCGGCAGCTTCCGTCCGAACGACGCGGTCACGCGGGCGGAGATGGCGAACATGCTGTACCGTGCGTTGACGCTCAAAGGCTCGGACGAAGCCGTTTTGAACCGATTCGCCGATGCGGACAGCATTCCGGCATGGGCGCGCGAAGCGGCAGCCGCATTGACGGCGACCGGCGTACTGCAAGGCGGGAGCGGCGGAACGTTTGCGCCGAACGCTTCGGCGACTCGTGCGGAAATCGTGCAGGTATTGATGAGAACGTATCAGTAAGGCTCAAGAAAAGAACCGTTTCCCGCATTAAGCCGCGGGAAACGGTTTTTTTATGTCAAGCAATTAAATGTCGAAAAATCAAATAGAAAACAAATAAAATTGAGGATCATCTATACAGATTTCGAGTCTTGATGTCGAAAAATATACAGAGGTTTAAGGCCATGCCGATCCGTTTCCGATGAATCAACGAATATCGAATTCTACATCATGACGTATACACAAGCTCATCGACGTATTCGTGGTTTGCGTAAACGCCGCAAAGGAGCCTTTTGATGAACATTTTTCGCGGATTGAACCAAAGCTTATTCGTACGTATTATGTCCATTACCGCTTTATGCATCGTGTTGTCCATGCTTGCTTCGGTGACCGCGATCGGTTACATGACGATGAGATCTTACGAATCGTTGAATACCGATACGTTGACGCGCGCGGCCGACGAAAAAGCGACCGAGCTTCAACGAACGATCGCGACGCAGCAAAGCGTGGCGGATTCGATCGCGAAAGAAATCTTTAACGTCGACTTTTTCCTGCAGCTTAACCGAACGGGCACGGCTGAAGCTTCCGATTATGACCGTATCGAAAACGGCCTCAAGCAAAAACTGGACGATGCGGCCGGACTGTATGAAAATATCTTTTTTGCGTATCAAGACAAGGTCTATATGGACGGTTTATCGGGCGTTTCCGTAGGCACGGACATGCTGTCGACTTCCCCGTGGTACAAACCGGTGCTCGATAGCGGCAATTCGGTGATCGGAGACGTGCAGACTTCCCCGGTTACGGGACGTCCCGCGATCGCGATTGCGGCGCCTGTCAAAGATCCTGCGAGCGGTAACCTATTGAGCGTGTTCGCGCTTCCGATCGATATCAACGTGCTGCTCGGCGGCGTAACCGGCAAAGAAGGCGATCAGGTCATCTCCACCGTCGTCACGGACGAAAAAGGCATGGTCATTGCTTCGCAGGATGCCGATCAGGTGCTCAAAACCGATTTTACGCAACTTCAAAACGAAAAAGGAATGCAGCAGATCGCGACGGCCGAAAACGGGAACGGCTACGTGACGATCGACGGCGTGCGCTATCTGGCTTCGTTCACCAAAAATGACATGTTGAAGCTGAATGTCGTCACCTTTTTGCCGGTCAGCAGTTATATGAACGACTTGTACGGCATTTTGGGGACTATGGCCGCGATAACCGTCGCTGCCCTGTTGATCGCGTTGACCGTATTGTTCTTGGTCATGCGAAATATCGTGCGTCCGATCCGCGCGGCTTCCGGTCAGTTGGAAGCGATGGCGCAGGGCGACTTTTCCCGGGTACTGCCGGAACGCTACGGAAAAAAATCGGACGAAACGGGCATGCTGATTCGTTCGATGAACAACATGCAGGAAAATACCAAGCAAATCATTCGTTCGGTCAATCAAGAGTCGGCGTATCTCAAAGAATCGGCCGCAGCCGCGAGCGTAATGTTTGCCGATATCGATCGGGAATTGCAGGACGTATCGGCGACGACGCAAAACATGTCCGCGGGAATGGAAGAGACGGCGGCTTCGGCGCAGCAGATCAACGCCTCCACGAACGAATTCGAAAAAGCGATCGGCTCGATCGCGGCAGGGGCCCACGAGGGCGCGGAAGAAGCGGCCGTCATCAGCAAGCGTGCGGGAGATTTGAAAAGCGCGTTGGAGCAATCGATTACGGAAACGACGAGCGCTTACGACGAAGTGAAATCGGGCTTGAACGAAGCGCTTGAGAAATCCAGGTCGGTCGACGAAATCAAAGCGCTCAGCGAAGCGATCCTGCAAATCACCCAGCAGACCAACCTGCTGGCGCTCAATGCGTCGATCGAAGCCGCGAGAGCGGGCGAAGCGGGCAAAGGATTCGCGGTCGTGGCGGACGAAATCCGCAAACTGGCCGACGCTTCCAAAAACACGGTCGGACAGATTCAGACGATTACCGGCAACGTCACGGAATCGGTAGGGAACCTTCAGCAATTTACGCAGCGGCTCGTCGAACTGTTGACCGGCAAAGTAATGGACGATTACGCGATGATGAACCGAACGGGCGAAGCTTACTTGAACGATGCGAATTACATGGACCGCATGGTGTCCGAATTCAGTTCCACCAGCGAGCAGTTGAGCGCTTCGGTGCAGAATCTGGCACAGGCGATCCAGGAAATCTCCAGCTCCAACAACGAGGCAGCGGAAGGGACGGAAGAAATCGCGGACAAAACGGCTTCGGTCGTGGACAAAGCGAACGGAATCGCCGGAGAAGCGCAAAAAACGAACGACAGCGCCGATCGCTTGAACGCTATCATGCGCCAATTTAAATTTTGATCCAATTCTTCATGGTTACTCGAATAGATGTATAGTCCTTTAGATCCATTTCTTTTCTTTATAAGAAATGGATCTTTTTATTTTGCATATAAGTCCGAAAGCTTTTTGTACCAACGGTTTTAGCGATCGACCGACCTTTTTGAAAAATAAAAATTTAAATATTTTCTTTATCCGACTAAAACGTGAATCAACCAAGCAAAATGAGGTTAATAGCCGAATAGAACTAGATAGCACACATTCTAATTCCAAGTAATCAAATTGCATCAAATCATACGATAGAGGAGCCTTTTTCAACAATGAAATCTTTTCGAAGCCTGAACAAAAGTTTGTTTTCGCGCATTATGTCCATCACGGCCTTGGGGATCGCGTTATCTATTATCTTGTCCGTTGCCGCTATCGGCTGCATGACGACCCGTTCCTACGAAAAACTGAACTCGGACTCGTTGACGCGGGTAGCGAACGAAAAAGCGACCGAGCTTGAACGGATCATCGCTTCGCAGCAGAGTATGGCGAATTCGATTTCGGAAGAATTATTCAATGTCGACTACTTCGAAAAATTGAACGCGACGGGCGTGACCGACCGGGCGGCTTTCGATCGTATTCAAAACAGCTTGAACCGAAAGTTGGCGAATTCGAACGGTCTGTACGAAAACATCTTTTTCACATACGAAGACATTCTGTATCTGGACGGTTTGTCCGGCGCTTCCCAGGGAACCGACATGCTGTCCACTTCTCCGTGGTATAAACCGGTACTCGACAGCGGCGGTCCGGTCGTGGGCGATTTGCAAACGTCGCCGGTAACGGGACGTCCCGTCATTGCGATCGCTTCGCCCGTCAAAAACGCCGACGATCAAGTGCTGAGCGTTTTCGGCCTTCCGATCGATATCGACGTTTTGCTCGAAGGAATCACGAACAAGCAGGACGACCAGGTCATCACGACCGTGGTCACCGACGATAAAGGCTTGGTCATCGCGTCGCAAGACGCCGATCAAATCCTCAAAACCGATTTTAACGAACTGGATAACGAAGAAGGGATGCAGCAGCTTTCGACCGCCGAAAAAGGCACCGGCTACGTCACCATCGACGGCGTGAAGTATCTGGCTTCCTTTATCAAAAACGACGTGTTGAACATGAACGTCGTGACTTTTTTGCCGGTCAGCTTTTATATGAACGAATTGTACGGCATGTTGGCGACGATGGCCGTCATCGCGATCGTCGCGCTGTTGATCGCTTTGACCGTTCTGTTCTTCGCGGTACGAGGCATCGTGCGTCCGATCCGCGCGGCTTCCGAACAACTGGAACTCATGGCTCAAGGCGACTTTTCCCGGGAACTGCCGCGCAATTACGAGAATAACAAGGACGAGACAGGCATATTGATCCGCTCCATGAACAAAATGCACGATAATACCAAGCAAATCATCAGATCCGTCAACCGGGAAGCCGTGTACCTCAAAGAAGCGGCGGGAGCCGCGAACGTCCTGTTTGCCGATATGGACCGGGATTTGCAGGACGTATCGGCGACGACGCAAAACATGTCGGCGGGCATGGAAGAAACGGCGGCTTCGGCGCAGCAGATCAACGCGTCCGCGGACGAATTCGAAAAGGCGATCGAATCGATCGCCAAAGGCGCGCAGGAAGGGGCGGGCGAAGCGGCAGTCATCAGCCGGCGGGCCAGCGATCTTAAAATCGCGTTGGAACGATCGATTGCCGATACGTCGGTCGTGTACGCGGAAGTGAAAAGCGGTCTTGACGAAGCGCTCGAAAAGTCCAAATCCGTCGACGAGATCAAAGCGCTCAGCGAAGCGATCCTGCAAATCACCCAGCAGACCAACCTGCTTGCGCTTAATGCTTCGATCGAAGCCGCGAGAGCAGGCGAAGCGGGCAAAGGGTTCGCGGTCGTGGCGGACGAAATCCGCAAACTGGCCGACGCTTCCAAAAATACGGTCGGACAGATTCAAAATATCACGGTCGGCGTCACGGAATCCGTCGGCAACCTTCAGCATTTCACGCAGCGCCTGGTCGCGCTGCTGACGGGCAGTATCGCCGAAGATTACGCGATGATGAACAAAACGAGCGAATCTTACTTGAACGACGCGACGTATATCGACCGCATGGTCGCCGAATTCAGTTCCACCAGCGAACAGTTGAGCGCTTCGGTTCAGAATTTGACGCAAGCGATCAACGAAATTTCCGGCTCCAACAACGAATCGGCGCAAGGTACGGAAGAAATCGCCGATAAAACGGCCGCCGCCGTAAGCCAAGCGAACCAAATCGCCGAAGAAGCCCGAAAAACGAACGACAGCGCCGATCGCCTCAACCGGATGATCCGGCAGTTTAAATTTTAGTTTTCGATAAAGCCATATCCGTGATCGATTCAGCCGTCCTTCGTTATTACGTGGGGCGGCTTTTTTGCGAAAAGCGAAAACAGGTTCGCCTTTTCTTGTCGAAAAGCATTTATCCGCGGATAAACGGTGGTATAATGAACGAATCGAAAATTCAGGCAAGCTCCGGTTCCGGTCATCTCGGGGAGGTGCCGGACAAGAGCGTTAGGGGAGTAAAATGAGCGACTTTTTCGCAAGAACCGCAGCTTATTCCTATCATCTATATTTGAGCGCGGACGGCGGGGGCAAGTTCTGGCTGAGCGCGACGGACGGGGAAGGTCCCGTTCTGCTTCGCGATGCGCTCACGCCGCTGCCGCGCTATATGCTGCCGGAGTATCGGTTGAACCGGGAAGAGACGCCGATTCGGGCTTCCCGGCTGCTTGTCGTTCGCGATACGCTGCTTAAGGCGATTGAACGCGGCGACGCGCCGGGGCTGCATTTGCATCTGGGCGACGAGGTCGAACTCGCGATGATGGCAGACCCGGACGGCGATTACGGCGTCGCCTTTTTCCTTGACAATGAACGTTCTTCCTTGATCGGACGCCTGCCGGAAGGCGCGACTTATTTGGAATCCGGCTGGTTCGGACGCTTCGGGGACAACGGGTATGAGTTGATCGACCTGCCGGGATTCGAAGAAGACGATCTGGATTGGATCGGGCGGCGAATCGGAACGGAAGAGTGGGAGGAGCTGCTGGTACAGGCGATTCCGGCCATGCGCGAACGTACGCTGCGCGTGCATAGCGAAATCGAATATTCGCCGGAGCCGGTCGGGCGTATCGACATTACGGATTGCGGCGAAGATTATGCGGCAGTCGAGGTCGCAAGCGGTAAAGAAGCGTTAAGACTGCAAGGACTGGACGGTTACGTGCTGGAAGCCACCTGGAGCGATAAGCAGACCGACAAGGAAGATGATAAGCGACTCGATCAATCGAACGCGCAGGTTGTTCCTTTGGAAGCTTTGCCCGATTCGCCCGAGCCGGATGCAAGAGGAACCTTTTTCATGCGTCCCGCAATGGATGCGGAGCAGGTTCGCCGCCTGTTCGGCAGCGAATCCGGCGGCACCGTGCGAGGCGACGAGCTGGCGGAATTCGCCCGTTTGGCCGAACGCGAATGGGGAGCGATGGTAACGGGGAAGTCTCTGGTTCGCTTTCGCGATCTGCATCGTCTTTATGACGCTTCGGATTGGAATTGGTCGCTTCGCGGCGGACCCGTACCGGATCGGGGCGTGGGCGTCGTTCGGGCTGAGCCTGTATTGAATGTGGGCAAGCAGAAATTTACGGCAGCCGAATTGACGGACGCCTGGAGCCAAGGACGGCGATATCTGCGTTTGGAGGACGGATGGATTGATTTGGAGGCACCCGAGTTTGCCCGCAGTTTGCGCGAGCATGGGGCAGGCGGCGGATCGGCGGGCCTGATCTCCGCAGGCTTTTCGTACAGGCAGCGGATCGGATTGCCGGGCGAGTCGACAGCCGGAGAGCTGCCGATCGAACTGGAAGGCCCCAAGCCGGCAGAGAGCGGAGAAACAAGTCCCGCCTTGGTTCATCTGCGTTATTTGACAGGGTGGGGCATGAACGGAGGGTTGTACGGCGGCGCCGAACGCAGGCTGAGCGAGCTGGCGGCTTGGATCGCCGAGACTTTGTCCGCTTCGCCGGATTGTCGGCTGCTGGTCGTGGGGCGGCGCGAGCTATTGGCGGCATTGGCCGAGCGGATGGAGCTTGAAACGCCAAGATCGTCGGAAGCCCCGGAAGCATCGGACACCCTGTCCAAGCTTGAGCGCTGGGCAGACGAACAGAGCGATCCGCCGCCAAAAGCCGATCTGCCTGTGCGTTTTCTCGAATCGTCTCCGAACGAAGAAGCCGATTCGGAGCAGGCGGGGTTGATTCTGGTTCCTGTATCGTCGCTGCAACGAACCGATTTTGAAGCCCCGCTGCGCGGGGATATTCTGCTGCTGCTTGAACCGGATACATCCGTGCGTTCGGACGAGACGCGTCTGTTCAGCCGAATCGATGCCGCCGAAGCAAGGGTTCGGCTGGCGATCTACTCGGACGAGGGACAGATGAATGACGCTCGGGTTCGTGCCGTTCAGGTTCGCCTTCTGAAGCTGTACGATTCGCTGACTCGCAGCTATTTACTGATCGATCCGAATAAAGGAAAGCCTGCCGCGGGAGCCAGACCGCCGCTGCGGGATGTTCCTGCGTTCCAGCTGCCTTCTTGGCGAAAAGAAGACGGCATGGCCGAGATGTTCGTGGACGAAGCCAAGGTTCGGCCGGAGACGCCGCCGAGTCGGGGAATGGCGATTCCGCCGCGTGCTGCCGGAAACGGCGGCGGAAGAAGCGAGACTACGCATCGTCGATCCGGAGCCGCGGATTCGGAGCGCGAGCCGGACCCGCGAGACATTCGGACTTCGCGCCCCGAACCCGAACGTACCCCGTCGTTCATCCCGCCGAAGCGTCGTCAGCCTGCGTACGGCGGCGAAGCCCGTCCGATCCGTCCCGTGCAGCAGCAATCGGCGGAGCGCGAGTTTATCGATCGGGCGCGCGAGAATGCGGACCGTACCGAATCGGAAGTGCCGTTCGTATCCTTTTCGAGCTACTGGCCGACCTATGCCGCGATGAAGCCGGAGCAGGAACAATGGTACTTCTACTGGAGAACCGAATTCCGTCGGGGCGAAAAGGTCGAGACGGATCTGTCCTATCTGTTCATCTATGTCTACGAATTAATCAACGGCGTAGGTTGGGACAATCCGCAGGACGGACTCTCCGCGATGATCCGGGTATGGGAGAATTACCGCGCCCGTTTCCGTCGTCTGGACGGTTATATGGCCGATTGGGTCCGGGAATTTGCGTTAGTGAATTCGCTCGATTTGCCGGATTCGACTGCTTTGGAACAGACCGCCGGACAGTTAAAAGGCGAATTGCTGGATCTCGAATTGTCCCGCCGTTTGGAAGGGAATCCCGCGGAGCTGTCATGGGAATTGATTGCGAGGCTGTCGGATTACGATATGACGACCAGTCGCTTTTATAAGGATGCGGGTAAAAAGGCTTTGCCTCGCGTCCTGCCTCACGTGGTTCGCGCCATCGACGAATATTTGGTTCGTACGCGCGGCATTCGGCTGACGGGATTGTTCCGCGCAGCCGATATACGGATTACGGAGCGCTACTTGTTCCGCAGCGCCGTGTACGATCCGGAAATGTACGGACGAACGTTTCTGGTGCGTGCGCCGAAGCTGAGTCTGCACGCGCAGCTTCGCGACTTTATGACACAGGTAACGCGGCAGACGGAAAATGAGCTGCGTGCCCGGTTCAAATTCGGCGGCCGTTTGCGCGGAATCAAGCTGGACCCCGAGATTTCCGAGACGATCGCGGCGGCGGTCGAACGCGAGTTTGTTCCGCCGGAAGAACGCGTATTGCCCGAAGCGCCCAAGCGCCCCGAGGTGCAGTTCAATCTGGAAGAGCTGGAGAAGCTTCGCCGCGATTCGGACGAGGTGCTGCGCATGCTGACGGGCGAATTGATGAGCGCTGGAGATTCATCGAAGTCAATCGGGGAAGCGAACAGCGAGAATGCGGCAGCGCTTGGGAACGCAAGCGTCGAAACGTCTTCCTTATCCGCAAATTCGGAACCGGAGCCAAAGGCTCAAGACGATCCGGTCGAGTACGACGGCTTCGAGACGATGGAACTGCCGGAAGATTCGGAAGAAGGATGGTCCGCTGATTCTATTCCCGGAGCCCTTTCGTTCGATTCTGTCGCTGACGGTTCAAATATCGAAAAGCAATCCGGTCGCTCGAACGAACGCGAAGATGACGTGACTGTACCGCTCTCGAACAAAGAGACGCCGAACTTGGATGTTCCGTTTTCCGAGCTGCAAGCGTCTGACCGTAATTCGCCCGAAGCCGCTCCTGTTCCCGACGCGTCTACAAGCATCGGCGAAGACGACTGGAACGTTGCAGGTCTGGATGACGATTGGCAGTCGCTCGTTGCGTTGCTCGGCCCGATCGATCGGCAGATGCTGCGCGCGGTGCTGCTGCATTCGAGCGACGCCGAGCGGATGGGGATTGCCGGGGCGACGGGCGAGCTGCCGGAGACGATCATCGACCGAATCAACGAAGCCGCGATGGAGACAATCGGGGATTTATTGATCGATGCAGGCGAAGTGCTTGAGGAATATGTGCCGATCCTGGAAGGGCTATATGGACAGTAAATCATCGGAATTCCGAAAAATCGCGAAAGCTTATTTTTGAATCGGAACATGGGGAAAGAGTATGGTATAGTGGTGCGGAACGTTCCGCTTCGGCGGATTAGGCAACATTCGGAGGTGACTGAACGTGAATCAAACGAAGATCCCCAAGCGGATATCGTCAGCCTTGGTGAATTCACTGAGTGCAGGCGTGGTTCCGCGGATCGGACTGGAATATATAGCGGTCGGGCGCAAGCTCGAAATCGAATCGGTGCTGCGCGAGCTGGGCAATGTGGCCGAAGGCGGCGCGGCGTTCAAACTGATTACGGGCCGATACGGCAGCGGGAAAAGTTTTTTGATCCAGATTTTGCGCAATTACGCGATGGATCGCGACTTTGTCGTGGCCGATGCGGACTTGTCGCCGGAACGCCGGTTAGTCGGCACGAAAGGGCAGGGTCTGGGTACGTACCGCGAGTTGATGACGCATCTGTCCACGCGCACCCGTCCCGACGGCGGCGCGCTGGAAGCGGTGCTGCAAAAATGGTTCGCGTCGCTTCAGCAGCAGGCGATGGCGGAACTGGGACTGCGGCCGGACGACGAAAAGCTTCCGGTCGAGGTCGAACGCCGCATTTTCGAAGTGACGGGCAATATGGAGCATATGGTGCACGGCTTCGACTTCGCGCGCGTGCTTGCTGCTTATTGGAACGGTTACAAGATGTCCGACGACGAACTGAAGCAAAACGCGCTGCGCTGGCTGCGGGGCGAGTTCCCGACTAAGACGGAAGCGCGCAAAACACTCGGCGTAGGCGTCATTATCGATGACGACAACTGGTACGACTACATGAAGCTGTGGGCGGAATTCATGTCGAAGATCGGATACAAGGGACTGCTGCTGTTTATCGACGAAGGCGTCAATTTGTACAAGATTACGAATACCGTCTCGCGGCAAAGCAATTACGAAAAGCTGCTGACGATCTTCAACGACACCATGCAGGGCAAAGCGCAGCATCTGGGCATCTTCCTCGGCGGTACGCCGCAATTCGTGGAAGACCAGCGTCGCGGGCTGTTCAGCTATGACGCGCTGCGTTCGCGTCTTGTGGCCGGAAGGTTCGGCGAAGGCGCGGGCATGCTGCATTACGCAGGGCCGATTCTTCGCCTGGAAATGCTGTCGCACGCGGAAATTCTCGTTTTGCTGGAAAAGCTGCGGGATCTGCACGCGTCGCATTACGGCTACGAAGCTTCGCTGGATCAGGGCCAGTTGACCCGATTCATGGAATCCGAGCTGGGCCGAATGGGGGCGGACGCGCTGCTGACTACCCGAGAAGTCGTGCGCGACTTTATGGATCTGCTCAACACGCTGCACCAGTACCCGGATCGCGGCTTCGACGAACTTCTGCCGGACGTATTGGGCCGTGCGTCGCAAGGCGGCGGAACGTTCGACGTTCTGGGTCGCTTGGCCGCCGTCCCGGTTACGGAAGCTTCAAACAAGGAACGAAGCGTGTCGGCATCGGGCAGTGCTCACGCGTCGCCTTCTTCGGCTTCGAGCCAAGGTTCCGTCACATCGCAATCCAATCCGAAACAAACGGACGGTAACGAAAATCTGCGCTCCGATCCGTACGGAGTCGGCCGGGGGAGCGGCGGTTACAGCGATAACGGCGATAACAAAACCACGGCTCCCGTTGCGAAGCCGGCAAAGCCGAACGGCGGCGGATCGGTGTTGCGCGAAGAACGTTCGTCTGAAGATTCGCTGCGCGGAGGCCGGATCGGCGAATCTGCCGCACCCGCACCTTTCCGTCCGCGCGGCAGCGGGTTCCAAAGCGGCGAGAACGTCGAGAGCTTGAGAACCGAACCCGACTTTTACGGCGGGAATGCTTACGAAGCCGCCGGATACAGCTTCCGCGGCGCTGCGGATACGCGTCCGGCTTACGGCACTGCATCCGACTCTGCCCGTTCGGGTACGTATTCTTCCGGTCGCGACGACCGTTTCGGCGCGAGGCATCCCGAAGATGACGCTTCGTACCTCGAGAGCCATGGCATTCCCGATGAAGCTCCGCACGCGGATAACATCGACTATTCCGATCCTAGATATGCGGACGGTCCATCGGAAACGCAGACTGCGAAGTCGGATTGGACAGACGCGAACGATGCATCCCCGCGCGGTTCGGATTCGAACAACGGCAATCCGGACGATATTCTGGCGGAGCTTGACCTGTGAGCGCGGAACATCCGTTTTATCGGCTTGCGCCTTTTATTCAAGAATATATTTACCGCAGCGGTTGGGAAGAGTTGCGCGAGGTACAGGTGGAAGCGAGCCGCGTCGTGCTGGATACGAACCATCATATGCTGATCGCGTCCGGCACGGCTTCGGGCAAGACGGAAGCCGCCTTTTTCCCGGCGCTGACGCTGCTTGACCAAGAACCTTCCCGTTCGGTCGGCATTCTGTACATCGGGCCGCTCAAAGCGCTGATCAACGACCAGTTCCAGCGGCTCGAAGGACTGATGCGCGACGCGCATATCCCGGTCTGGCACTGGCACGGCGACGTTCCGCAGTCCGAGAAAACGAAGGTCATGCGCAATCCGTCCGGGGTGCTTCAGATTACGCCGGAGTCGCTGGAAGGCTTGCTGATGAACCGTCCCAACGCGATCCCGGCGCTGTTCGGCGACCTGCGCTTTATTGTCATCGACGAAGTGCATGCGTTCATGGGCGCGGATCGGGGCTCGCAGGTGCTGAGCCAGCTCGAACGCTTGTCGCGTATGGCGGGCTGTTCGCCGCGCCGGATCGGGTTGTCCGCGACCCTTGGCGATTATGATTCCGTAAAAAACTGGCTGGCCGGCGGCACGCATGTCCCGGTCGAGCTGGTCTCGCCGCCGGGCGGTCGCAAGCTGCGGCTGTCGATCGAGAACTTCGCCATGCCCGATGCCCGTGACGAGCGGCAAAGCGAAGCGTTGGAGAACGCGAAGAAGTCTTACAACAACTTTATTTACGACCATACGCATTTGAAAAAAGCGTTGGTCTTCACCAACAGCCGTACCACCGCCGAGACGACCATTCTGGAAATGCGCCGGATCGCCGCGCTGCGCGAGCAGCCGGACGTGTTCCACGTGCATCACGGCAGTATCTCTTCGATGCTGCGCGAAGAGGCGGAGGCGGCGCTGCGGGAAGGCTACGGTCCGGCGGTCGCCGCGGCGACGCTGACGCTTGAACTGGGGATCGACCTCGGAAGCCTCGAACGGGTGATGCAGCTTGGCGCGCCGTATTCCTGCGCCAGCTTCGTGCAGAGGCTCGGCCGTTCGGGACGCCGCGAAGGCGCGGTCGCGGAGATGATGTTCGTGTGCGCCGAAGAAGACGACGAAGAAGCTCAGCTTCCGGCGCGTATGCCGTGGACGCTGCTGCGGGCGATCGCGGTCTGCGAACTGTACGTGAAAGAAAAATGGATCGAGCCGCAGGTCGTGCGCAAACTTCCGCTCGGTTTGCTGTATCACCAGACGATGAGCGTATTGCGCAGCTTCGGCGAAGCCGATCCGGGCGAACTGGCGCGCGCCGTGTTGACGCTGCCGCCTTTTGCCAACTTTACGACCGATCAATATCGCGAGCTGCTGGAGCATCTGCTTGCGACCGACCATATCGAGCAAACCGAGGAAGGGATGCTGATCGTCGGATTGATGGGCGAGCGGATATCCGGGCATTACCGCTTCTACGCCGTGTTCCAGGACGAAGAAGAGCATTCCGTCTATGACGGCTCCGAAGAGATCGGTTCGATCACCACCGTTCCGCCTGCGGGGTATTGTTTCTCGCTTGCCGGACGACTGTGGAAAGTCGAGGAAGTCGATAACCGCCATAAAGCGGTCTACGTGAAAAACGCAAAAGGCAAAGCGGATACGCTCTGGCTCGGCGCGGGCGGAGATATCCATACTCGGGTCGTCCGTAAAATGCGGGATATTTTGCGGGAAAACACGCTGTATCCGTATCTTGCGCCGAACGCGGTAGCCCGGCTCGAACGCGCGCGCCGACTGTCCCGCGAAACCGGATTGACCGAACGCCTCGTGCTGCCGGCGGGCGGCGATTCGATGTTCGTCATGCCGTGGATCGGCAGCCGGGAATACCGGACGCTGGAACGCCTGCTCAAAAACAATCTGTCCCAGCAGCTATCGCTTCGTTCCATCGTTCCGATGGAGCCGCATTACATGGTCGTCGCCGGACGTACCGATGCGAACGAACTGGAGCATCTGATTCTATCCGAGAGCGAGCGAATGGAAGACCCGATCTCGATGCTGGACGAGTTCGAAGCGCCCTATCTCGGCAAGTACGACGAGTTTACGCCGCCTGGTCTGATTCGGGCTGCTTTTGCAGCGGACGGATTGGATTTGGAGGGGCTTCGCCGGGGACTTCGGGGCGTGTTCTAAGTTGCAGCGGAGAAAGTTTAAGAATATCAAAGAGCCTTTTCTGCATCTGCATGATGCCGGAAAGGCTCTTGTTGTGCGTGCCGAACATGCAACTTTCAACTCTTCCGAAGCGTTAGAAGGAAAAGGATTTAAAAGATACTTGGATCTTCCGAAGAAGGAGGGGCGAAAAATGCCGAACACCAGATTTGCTGATGCCAAAACGTGGACGAAAAAAGGTACGCGAACAGGAAAAGCAGCAACGCTATGTTTGTGGGTACTCGCTGTCGGCTTTGCGTTAAGCGGTTGCGGACAAAAGCCGGTCAATGAGCAAACGGGAGCAACCGCTGCTGCGGAACCTGCAAAAGCTGAAGAGCCGTCGATTGCAGACTGCAATCTTCCGCCAGATCCGAACCCTGATCATTCGGAGCTTGACGTCGCAACAGGCAAAACGGAAAAACCGCCTCTGTCCGACACTCCGTCGTATCCAGGCATGATCGGTTATGTAGTCAAAAAGGAAGGTTCGAATATCCTGGTCGTTTCTCCGGAAGTACGGAACTTCGGTACAAGTACGGAAGATGACGATTATTATGAGGCGATCTGGTTCGGCGCAGCTCCGGAAGAAATTCAGGTCGGTATGAAAGTAGAGGCTTGGGCAGTCCACGGAATGGTGGCGGAGTCTTATCCCGGACAAGCCGATACGGAAAAGGTCGAGGTACAAAACGGGGATGTTCTTCAAGGCGCAAGCCTTTCGGAAGCGGAAATCGTTCGCGAAGCGATCGAACGGCTTGAGCCGAGCGAGTATTCGTTCTTCATTGTGCGGGCTGCAAAATATCATCCGGACGAAGAGGCGTGGACGGTCGAATTGTTGGACGAGGAACGGGAAACGGTACGGATCAAGATCGAAGATCGAGCGACGTAACCTTACTTTTAACTCGGTCAAGGTCGTAGTATGTTGACCGCCATTAACAGGAGGCTTATCCAATGGAAAGACATTCGTTAAAACACAATAGCGGTTCGCGGATTTTGGAACTCGGCGCCGCTGCTTTGACATTGCTGCTTGCAGCAGGGTGCGCGTTTGGCGAGCCTCAGCGTCAAGCCACCTCCAGTACCGATCCTCAGGTTCAGCAGGAGAACGAGGCCGAATTGTTTCCGGCCGGCGGCGGATACGTGGTGGATGTAGGCGAGCAAGGCGTGCTGGTCGTCTCGCCCGAAAAGGAAGATTACAGCGCGACCGGAGGAGACGATGCTTACTACGAAGCGACGTATTATTCCGATGCACCAGAGGAGAACGAGGTGAAGGTCGGCATGTACGTTAACGTCTGGATGGCCAAAGGTTCGACCGTCATGACTTCTGACCCGGGACAAGCCCAAGCGGCCCGGATCGAGATCGAAGACGAAGTGCAGCCGGAAGGCGCGGAGCTTACGAGATCCGAAGCGGTACGCCGAGCGCTCGAACAGACCGATATAGGCGAACACGCTGTTCCGGTCGTGTCTGGAGCCGACTACGATGCGGAGCAGCATCTTTGGATCGTCGAATTGTTGGATCATGAGCGGGAACCGGTCGCGGTCGAAATCAAAGACGAACGATCCGGCGCGTGAAGTCGGCGGATTTTCGAAAGTTTTCCTCGTACCCCGTCGCCTGCAAAGCGAACAGCCCGGAGCGCAGTCCGGGCTATTTGCGTATGCGCGCTCCTTACTCGGCGTATCTTCCGGACTCTGCCGCCCACGCCAACGCACGCTTTTCCAATTCGCCGACAAAAGATCGTTTCGCCGGGCTGTAGCCGCTCGTTTCCGAGAACCGCGAGGCTAGCCGTTCTTTCAGCTCGCTATACGCACGCGCTTCGTCCGGCTTCTCCCGCAGGTAATCGCGCAGGATCAGGTGACGCGCGATCTGCGGGTTGTCGGATTCGTAAAAATGGATATGGTGCGTGCGTTCCTCTCCGCCTTTGCGCAGCAGACGACGCCCCGGAATGCCCCAATCGCCCGCGACGTCGTAGCCGAGTTGAGCCATCTGTTCGTTGCGCGCATCGACTGCCTCGATATCGCGCACGATGACCATCATGTCGATAACGGGTTTGGCTTTCATGCCGGGAACGGACGTGCTGCCGAAATGCTCGAACCGCATAATCTCGGGTCCGAACACGCTGCGGAGAAACCGGGCTTCCTTCTCGAATCGCTGCGCCCAGTCGGGGGTATAATCGGATAAACGAACTTGTATGGGAAGCACCGTCCTTTCAAAGCTAGGGTTATTCGACGCGTTTGAAAAAAGTTCCTGCCGGATCGGCATGATTGTGACATACTTTCCGCAGCAGGCGCGTCTAATCAGAAAAGAAGACAGAGAGGGGGAGTTGTCTTGGCTGAGCGGAAACGGGGTGGAGACGGGCAGCCGTTTCTTGTACCGAAGCCGGGCGAGCATTCGGATTTCGACAATACGGGCGAGGCTTACGCGTCGGAAGGGGAGCGCCAAATCGCCGAATGGTTTGAGCTGTACTATGAAGATATTCATCAGTATTTGTACTTTATGTTGGGGAGTCGGGGGAGCGAGGCGGAGGATATTTTGCAGGAGGTCTTTATTAAGGCATACCGCAACCTGCATAGCTTCAAAGGAGAATCGTCGCCGAAAACATGGCTGACGTCGATCGCGCGCAATGCGGCATTGGACGCGGTTCGCCGCAGAAGGTGGCCGTTGACGGGATTTTTTTCGCATCAGGAAGAAGAAGCGCCGGCATCGGATCAGCCAGAACGCGCCGCGCTTACGGAAGAACGCCGGGAAAAAGTGTGGGGACTGCTGGACGCGTTGAAGCCGGAACATCGGGAAGTGATTTTTTTCCTCTACCAAAAAGAACTGAGCGTGAAGGAGACGGCGGCTTTGCTGGATTGCAGCGAAGGAAGGGTTCGAACGGTTAGCCACCGGGCGCTGCGCGTCCTGCGCAAAAACGGCGAATTTCAACAATGGATCGGGGGAGAAGCAAGTGATGGGGACTAACGGGCCGACGGGAGGCAGCGGACGGGAGCCGGGAAAAGGATTGGTGGATATTCCGAAGCTGAGCGCGCAGCGGAAAGAAGAGATTCGCAGCGGGATTTTGACGGGGATACGCTCCTGGACCAAAGAACCGGAAGAGGAGCCCAAGCGAGCAAGAGTGAATAAAAGGCGGCGGCGTTTGTGGACGGGCGGCGGAATCGGAGCAGGCTGCGCAGCGATCGTGCTGGCGGCGGTGCTAATGGTACAGACGGATACGTTCACGAATTGGGGAGCTGCAGGGACTGATTATACGGCTGGTGTCACGGGGGAAACGGGACAACATCCAACAGATTCAACGGCCGGAAACGGTACGTCTCCCTATGCGCACGAGCTATCGGTGGCTGGCATCGATGTTAATGATATGCCGGAAGGAATTGCCGATCCGCTGCTGCCGCTGACATACGACGAGTTTCGCAGCCGCTGGGAAGCGAACGCAAGCAGCGAAGAGGTCGCGATCTCGGCAGCGGACAAAGACGGGCAAACGCTGCAAGGGGCATTGCCTCGTCTGAATGAGACCCGGCAGAACTTCGGCGAGTCGGCGTCCGGTTACAACTATACGGCTTGGAGCGATAGCGAGAGTGGGACTTTGCGGGAGCTTGTGTTCCAACTGGGCGATTCTTCCGAAGGGGTTGCTGAGAATCCTGCTGATCCCGAGGTTGTTCGCTATGTGACAACCGTGCTTCAGCCGGAATTGACGGAAACGGAGCGGGAAGCTCTGCTGGATCAGCTGAGGTTTCGGGACTTTGAGGCAAAAGGCGGTTCGCGTATAGCGGAAAGCGGAGGTTTGGTGTATACCTTGGATCGAAGTGGCGATAAGCAGCGCTTGATTGTGCAGTTCATGCGAACCGAGGGCCAGCCGGATGAAATGGGGAAATGGCAGGATTCGATGTTGGAGATTGTGCGGTAGTCGAAAAGGTTTGGATATGTAAAAAGTGAATGAGACAAACGGGAAGATGTTTTTTGTTTTTAAATGTTCGGAAATAGGTTTTTTAAAAGAGTGTTTTCAAGAATTAAATATAAATAAACGGAAAATACCGAATAATAAACTTGACTACATTCGAGTGATTGGTTATGATAGGTTTTGTTGAAACGCGAACAATATTATCATTGACTATATAATCATTCGTATATTCCTGAAGATAAGGTTCAGGAGTCTCTACCAGGGAACCGTAAAGTCCCGGCTACGGATAGGATGCTTTTCGCATACCTGCCGGGAGCCGGGCTTTTTTGCGCGTTCGGCTGCCGAAAATCCGAAGCACGGTATGCGCCCATCAGAGGAGGATACGACCGATCATGACCGATTTCATCACGCTCGAACCCAACGAACAGAACGCCGCAAGCTCCAACAAATACGACTGCATTATCGTAGGCGCGGGCCCTGCGGGCATTTTCGCCAGCTACGAGCTGACCCGCCAAGCGCCGGACTGGAAAGTGCTGCTGGTCGACAAAGGCCACGATATCTACAAGCGCCGCTGCCCGATCCTGGAAAACAAAGTCCAATTCTGCCCTCCGGCAGCCGGACGCAAAGAGTTCGCGGGCTGTCTGCCGGCTTGCTCCATCACGGCAGGCTTCGGCGGCGCGGGAGCGTACAGCGACGGCAAGTTCAATATTACGACAGAGTTCGGCGGCTGGATGACGGATTATCTGGCGCCTTCGCAGGTGTTGGAACTGATCCAATACGTCGATTCGATCAACCTCGAACACGGCGCGACGGAATCGATTACCGATCCGACGACCGACGTGATCCGCGATATCGAGCAAAACGCTTACGCGGCGGGATTGAAGCTGCTGCGTGCGGAAGTCCGTCACTTGGGTACCGAGCAGAATCTGGAGATTTTGAAATCGATCTTCGAGTATTTGAAGCCGCGCGTCGAGATGAAATATAAGGCCGAAGTCGAGGATCTGATCACGGTAAAAGAAGGCGGCGAGCATACGGTTACGGGCATTCGTCTGAAAAACGGGGAAGAGTTCGAAGCTCCGCGCGTCATGATCGCTCCGGGTCGCGACGGTTCGGCTTGGCTGTCGGACGTGTTCAAAAAGCGGCGCCTGAAGCTGACCAACAACCAGGTGGACGTCGGCGTGCGCGTCGAGACGTCGGATGTCGTGATGCGTCAGATCAACGAGCATCTGTACGAAGGCAAATTCGTGTTTAATACTTCGGTCGGTACTCGCGTTCGTACCTTCTGCAGTAACCCGTCGGGACATGTCGTTGTAGAAAATCATAGCGGCGTTATGGCGGCCAACGGCCACTCGTACAAAGACCCGGCGCTCGGTTCGCGGAATACGAACTTCGCCCTGCTGGTTTCGCACAAGTTTACCGAGCCGTTCGACAAGCCGAACGAATACGCTCGTGAAATTTGCGAACGCGCCAACGATCTGTCGAGCGGCGGCGTAATCGTGCAGAAATACGGCGATATTCTGCGCGGACGCCGTTCCACGCCGGAACGTATCCGCGAAGGGTTCCTGGAACCTACATTGAAAGAAGCCGTTCCGGGCGATCTGGGACTGGTGCTGCCGTACAACACGATGAAGAGCTTGATCGAAATGGTCGAAGCTTTGGAAAAAGTAACGCCGGGTATCGCTTCCGAGCATACGCTGTTCTATGGCGTGGAAGCGAAGTTCTACTCCGCCCGTCCGAAGCTGGACGAGACGCTGGAAACCGAAATCCGCGGCTTGTACTGCGGCGGCGACGGCGCGGGCATCACCCGCGGCCTGGCGCAAGCCGGAGCGGCCGGCGTGCATATCGCGCGCGGGATGGTGAAGAAGGCGGCGGCCGGGAAAACGGCGGCTGAGCGGACGTTGGTTTAAACGAAGTTGGTTTGAGAACTGAAAATCGCCACATAGGCATGGAGTAAACAAAAAAAGCTTGAGCTGGGGTCATAAACCTGGGCTCAAGCTTTTTTATTCATTATTAACTGCAAATCTACATTTAATTTTGCGACATTTATAGATAGCTGTGAGATTAACGTCTAATATCCAGTTAAATCGTCGTTCGATCGTATCACCAAGCTAAAGAGCAGGGTTTAACTGGAGATATGCAGGTATTTGGTTAGAGTGTTCGTTAGACGGAGAAATAACTGGAGATACGCAGCTATTTATTCGGCCGACGTGATCAATTGAACATCGATAGTTGCCGAACATCCGACTCCTACGAACATTGATCCTCGATAAATCTGCTAATATTGAACGCGATTCAATCAGTAGGGCTCAATCCCCCGCCAACTCTTTCGCGCGTACCGCCACCCAATGCCCCGGCGACACTTCAACCAACTCCGAACCTTCCAACCCGTACTTGTCTTCGCCATGATCTTCTTCCAGCAGCGTACGCTTCTTCTTCGCCTCGATCGTCGGATCGGGCACCGGAATCGCCGCCAAAAGCGACTGGGTGTACGGATGCTGCGGGTTGTTATACAGCTCCTCGCTCTCCGCCAGTTCCACGATCTTGCCCGCATACATCACCGCAACGCGGTCGCTGATATGCTTCACCATCGACAGGTCATGCGCGATGAACAGATAGGTCAAGCCGAGCTTTTGCTGAAGGTCTTCCAGCAGCGTCACGATCTGCGACTGGATCGATACGTCCAGCGCGGACAGCGGCTCGTCGCATACGATAAACTTCGGCTCCACCGCGAGCGCCCGGGCGATGCCGATCCGCTGACGCTGGCCGCCGGAAAATTCGTGCGGATAACGCAGCGCAAATGCTGGATCAAGTCCGACCATCTCCAGCAGTTCTTCGACGCGCGCGCGGCGTTGATTGGCATCCTTCGTGAGCCCGTGCACGTCCATTGCTTCGCCGATAATATCCAGCACCTTCAGCCTCGGGTTAAGCGAAGCGTAAGGGTCTTGGAAAATCATCTGCATCTCGCGGCGCATCTGTTTCATTTCTTTGGCGGACAGTCGGTTGACGGCCATGCCGCGATACAAGACGTCGCCGCTGGTCGGTTCGTGCAGACGCAAAATGGCGCGCCCCGTCGTCGATTTGCCGCTGCCGGATTCGCCGACCATGCCCAATGTTTCGCCTTCGCGGATAAAGAAACTGATATCGTTGACGGCTTTGAGCGTGCGTCCTTTGCCCAGATTGAAATGCTGCTGAAGCGAACGGACTTCGAGCAGCGGACGAGGAGCAGGAGTTGCATTGTTGCTTGAGACAGCGGGCTGCGTTTTTCCGGGAGCGTCAATATGAACGTCATTTGCGTTTTCTCCCGACAAAGAACCGCTTCCTGCCTGGAACGCCCGTCCCGGCTTCGGTTTTTTCGGCTCGTCCAGACGCGGGAGCGCGTTCAGCAGCTTCTTCGTGTACGGATGCTGCGGATTCGCGAAAATGTCTTCCGTCCGGCCTTCTTCGACGATCTCGCCGCTTTTCATGACGACGACGCGATCGCACATTCCGGCGACGACGCCGAGGTCATGCGTGATCAGCACGATCGCCGTGCCGAGCTTTTCCTGCATCTGCTTCATCACGTTCAGGATTTGCGCCTGAATCGTCACGTCGAGCGCCGTCGTTGGCTCGTCGGCGATCAGCAGCGACGGGCGGCAGGCCAGAGCGATCGCAATCATGGCGCGTTGGCGCATCCCGCCGGAGAATTCATGCGGATATTGGTTGAAGCGCGTTTCCGGATCGCGGATGCCGACCAGCTTGAGCATCTCGACGGCTTCCGTTTTCGCTTCGCGCTTGGAAATTTTACGGTGTTTGCGCAGCGTCTCGGCGATCTGCTCACCGATGCGCAGCGTCGGGTTCAGCGAAGTCATCGGGTCTTGGAAGATCATTCCGATGTCCCGACCCCGAATTCCTTCCATTTCTTTTCGGCTTTTTTGCGCGAGATTTTGGCCGAGGAACATCACTTCTCCGCTTTTGACGCGGGAGGAGGCTTCCGGCAGCAAGCGCATGATCGCACGAGCCGTCACACTTTTGCCGCTGCCCGATTCGCCGACGATCCCGAGCGTTTCCCCTTTATTCAATTCAAAGCTGACGCCGCGCACCGCTTCCGTCTCGGTCTCGCGTGCCACGAACGATACGCGTAAATTGCTGACTTGCAACAGTTTCTCCATCCCCGTTGGCCCCCGTTATCTCATCCATTATATTCCATCACCAAAAATGTTTTCGGTACGTCTTGACTTTATAGGAGCTTGACCCCTAAAATACGACTTATAAATACGAGTATATTAATCGGAATTAAATCGCTATGAACGAATTATACATTTGCAACGTTTTAGGAGGCAAGTTTTTTATGGAGGCGGCTGAAAAAAAACAACATTCGTCCTGGCATACGCCGATTGGACGTTTATATCGTAAAATGCTGGGCATTCCCGGTTACCGCTTCTGGTTATTGCTGCTCGGAGCCCCGGTCAATTTGATTGTGCTTGCTGTATGGCTTGCTCGTCGAGGCAGCGGAGGGTATGCGCAGTTGAGGGCCGCCGTGCTTCAAGAACTGAAAGCATCCGGCGTCGAACAAGAGCTGCGAACCGAATTTGCTAGGCAATTGGCGGATAAACAGCGATTTTTCAACCAGCAGCCGAGCGAAGCGGAAACGAAGCGAGAGGTTGACCAGCGAGTGGAAGAGCGGCTTCGGACTCGGGCAGATGCGATTACGGCTGAACGCGCACGCAGCGGCAGCATTCCGAGAAACGACTACGCGGCGACGTTCGAATCGCTGGTCGCCAATCCGGTTTTTGCGGCTTTTGCCTTCGTGATCGGATTTCCTATGGTCGTTCTGATGCTGCTGTACAGCAATGCCTATTCGAAATACATATTCGAACGGCTGCTGATGACGCTGTTCGTGGTTGTCGGCGTATCGGCACTGGTCTTCACCATTTTGAACCTCTCGCCGATGAATCCGGCAGCGAACATCCTCGGAGAAACAGCTACGCAGGAACAGATCGATTCCTTCAACCAGATCTACGGCTTGGATCGACCTTATCTCGTGCAGCTTTGGGACAATATTCGCGGCGTGATGACGCTGGATCTCGGCAAGTCGTTTGCAGGCAATGAAGATGTGGCATCCACCATTATGCGAAAATTCCCGGTAACGTTGATGTTGGCTTCCTTCTCGCTGGTGCTGGCCCTGCTGGTCGCGCTGCCAATCGGCATTCTGTCGGCGGCGCGCCGTAACTCCTGGCTCGATTACAGCTTCATGTTCATCGCGCTGATCGGCTTGTCTATTCCGAACTTCTGGCAGGGTCTGGTGTTCATCCTCGGCTTCTCGATTAAATTGGGTTGGCTGCCTGCCACCTACACGCCGGGGAATGTGTTGTCGTTCATCATGCCGGTTATCGTGCTCGGCACGGGACTTACGGCAGCGGTAGCCCGGATGACCCGTTCTTCGACGCTGGAAGTCATGAACGAGGATTATATCCTGACCGCCAAGGCCAAAGGGCTTGGACGTCGGACCGTATTAATGAAGCATACCGTTCGCAACGCGCTTATTCCGATCGTGACGGTGGTGGGACTTCAGTTCGGCGCGATGCTGGGCGGAGCGGCCATTACGGAGAAAGTATTCAATATCAGCGGCCTCGGCAGCTACATCGTCGATAAGCAGTTCGTTCCGGATATTCCGGCCGTGATGGGCGGCGTCGTCTATACGGCGATCGCGATCTCGCTCGTCAATGTGATCATCGACGTGCTGTACGCGTTTATCGATCCGAGAATCCGCACCAAGATGAAGCAATACTAGAGAAAAAGGGGGACATGCGACATGTCCGAGTTATCGGTTACCGAACCTTCGGCCGCAGGTTCTTCCCCGTCGGGGCTAGATGCCGGCCTCGGCGGAGGCACGCGCTCTTCGTCGGAGTACGCGCAATCCGGCTTCGCCTGGATTGCTTCGCTGCTGCTAACGCTGGTTCTGCTGGCGAATTCGTTCGATTACGGCACAGGCGCGATCAAGTCCGGCGTTCTGACGATCGCGGCGGCCTATGCGTTTTTCACAGTTGTACAGATCGTGATTTCCTTATTGATTCGGCATGACCTGGCTGCGATCGGTTCCATTCGCGGCCGGACAAGAGCGCTTGGTTGGGTGCAATTGCTCAGCTTGGCGACGGGGAACGTATTCGCGACGGCAGCAGCCTTCCAGCTTGTGAAGAAGGTCAAGACGCCGGAATACGTATTCGCCGGATATATGGTGATGACGCAGATCGGGGTCATCGGAATCTCGGCGCTTAACTTGTTCAAGCCTTATGTGGCGGACACATTCCCGTTGGGCATGCTGGTGCTGATGATCGTGGCGGGCTTTCAGTTTGTCTCATTGATCCTCATTGCGGTTTTTGTGAAAAGGGGTCATGTACCGCCGAAGATGGTTTGGCTGGCCTTCGCGCTGATCCTGACGACGGCAACAGGCAATCTGTTCGCGCTCTTGCTGGGCATTGTACTCCTGGCGAAGATCCGCAGCCAGAAATCACCCGCTTCGCCAAGATGGGAAGATGCGATCGATCGGTTGTCGAGAGGCACCACGTCGATGCTGGGAATGTTCTTCATCTTCTTCCTGTTCTCGCTGTCCGTCTGCAGCATCTTCACCTTCGACTACAGTATGGCGGTGGAGAACAATTACAGCGCGATTCTTCAGACGCCGACGCTGGCTTATCCGCTTGGCACGGACAACTTCGGTCGTGATTTGTTCTCGCGTATCGTGTTCGGTGCCCGGATCTCGCTGATTGTCGGCGCGGTATCCACGATCATTCCTTTTGTGATCGGTGGGATTCTAGGCGCGGTATCCGGTTATTACGGGCGGCGCACCGATAACATCATCATGCGGGCGCTCGATATTCTGTATTCGATTCCCGGCATTCTGCTGGCGATCGCGATCATTGCGGCATTCGGCGCGAATACGGTCAACCTGATTATCGCACTGAGCGTAGGCGCCATCCCCACTTATGCCCGGACGATGCGAGCCAACGTCCTGATGGTGTCCACGTATGAATTCGTCGATGCGGCAAGAGCGTTCGGTTCCGGCAATCTGTCGATCATTTTCAAGCATATCGTACCGAACTCGATGGCTCCGATGATCGTCAAGGCTACTTTGACCATCGGCACGGCCGTGATCTCGACAAGCAGTCTCAGTTATCTGGGACTCGGCGTAGAACCGCATATTCCGGAATGGGGTAACATTCTGAAGCTTGGCAGCGCGTATCTGGAAACGAACTCTTATCTGGCCGTTTATCCGGGTCTGGCGATTATCGCATTGGTTCTGTCGTTCAACTTCTTAGGCGACGGACTGCGGGATGCGCTCGATCCGAAGCTGGACTAAGTCTTCGCAAACCATACGTCTGGCGGGTTTCAGGAAAATATATAGTACCTTGTCAACACTAAAAGTAAGGTTACGCCTGTCTAAAACGCACCAAAAGCGTGTGCGTTTCAGCCAAACGTAATCCTCTGATTAAGAGTTGATAAGGTAATAGCTTTACACATATAAAGGGGGAGAAAAACATGCGTCAATCTTACAAGTTCACCAAAACGCTGACCGTCCTGCTGTTGTCCTTATTGTTGGTACTGGCAGGCTGCTCGTCGGTAACGACGAAGTCGGATACGGCCGCTCCGGCGGCAACGACGACCGAGACCGAAGGCGAAGCGGCGACGGAAACGACCACAACCGGCACTCCGGTGGATATCGAGCTGCTGGCGATGACGTCGCAAGAATCCGACGTCAACATCATCCGCGACCAACTGACGAAAAACGGCTTCAACGTGAAGTTGAACCTGCAACCGGACTACGGCAGCTTCAAGTCGCAGCAGGATGCGGGCAACTATGACATCGCGCTGTCCAGCTGGACGACCGTAACGGGCAACCCGGATTATGCCGTGCGTTCCCTGTTCAAAACAGGCGGCGACTACAGCATTCTGGCCGACTCCGAGATCGATTCGCTGATCGACAAGGCCGCGACGGAATCGCCGGAAGACTATGTGGCGACATACAAAGAACTGGAGCAAAAGCTCGTGTTCGACAACGCCTACATTGCGCCGCTGTACATCTCGCTGAAAAGCCAAGCGATCAACAAAGAGATTCTGAATCCGGAATCGGTTCGCTTGTCCAAATCCCGCGCCCTGGCTTGGGAAGACATCTCGTTCAACGACACGGCTAAAAACGCGACCGATCCGCTTCTGATCACGCAAGCCGCGTCCACGCTGACATCGCTTGACCCGATCAAAGGCAACGACGGTTCGATCAATACGATCAACACCAACATGTACGTGCGTTTGATCAACCTGACGGACGACGACAAAATCACGTCGGACGGCTCGCTGTCGCGAAACTTCAGCATCGCCGACGGCAACTCGGATTACTACTTCATCCTGCGCGACGATATCAACTTCGCTAAAGTCGAAGGCGACAAAGCGGTAGACACAGGCGAACGCGTAGGCGCAGACGATGTCATCTTCGCTCTGGATCGCGCGAAAAACAAAGATTCCGTGCCGGATCACCGTACGTACTCGCTGCACGAGCACATCAACACGGTTGAAGCCGTAACCGATTTGGCTTCGCTGGATGCCGTACAATCGACAAGCGGCGGTACGATTCGCGAAGCGCTGGAAGCCGGTCTGGAAGCTCCGATCTCTGAACTGGTCGAAGACAAGACGCAGGCCGACAATGCAGCAGGCAAATACCAAGTCGTGAAATTGACGACAACCGAACCTTTCCCGCAAGTCCTGAACTACCTGGCTCACCAATCGGCAGGCATCGTGTCGAAGAAACAAGTCGAAAGCATCAATACGTATGACGTAGCCAAGTTCGACGTAACGAAAGACATTCCTTACGGCGATCAGAACACGGTAACGGAAGGCGCGGCTTACGACAACACGCTGTACGCCAGCGGTCCTTACATCCTGACGAAGAAAAACGACTACGACGCGAAGTTCGTCAAGAACCCCGCTTACATGCCGGGCACGGAAAACGAACCGAACATCTCCAGCATCGACGTTCGCTTTATCGCCGACGCGGACAGCGCTTTGGCGGCTCTGCGCAGCGGTGAAATCTACTCCTACTACGGCGTTCCGGAAACGAAATTCTCCGTCGTCGAAGGCGATTCCAAGCTGCAATTGCAAACGCTGGAAAGCAACGGCGTGACGTACCTGCTGTTCAACACGGCGGAAAACCGTCCGGTCGGCACAAGCGCGGATCTGCGCAAAGCGGTTCTGTACTCGATCAACCAAGACGAAATCCTGCAATTCTACGAAGGCAACAAGATCAAAGCCGCTTCTACCGTTAGCCCGCTTGTCGATACAGGCAATGTTCTGACGGCAGACCCGGCGAAGGTGAAAGAATTCCTGGCCGCTTACGAAGCTTCGAAATAAAAAGCAGTCATAAGATAAAAAAGACGCTCTCCGGACAAGGGAGGGCGTCTTTTTTGAATCTTCAAAATCCGTATTTACACAGAAGGGATCAACTGTATGTCTTCGATAATCCTTCCATCTTCGATTCTTACCATGCGGTCGCAACAAGCTGCAATATTCGGATCATGCGTGACGATCACAATCGTTGTGCCTTCTTGATTGATTGCGCGCAGTAACTGGATAATCTCCTGGGAAGTCTTCTGATCTAAGGCCCCCGTTGGTTCGTCCGCCAAAATGACTTCAGGCTCGTTGATCAAGGCTCTGGCAATTGCAACACGCTGCTTTTGTCCGCCTGACAGATTCATTACCTTTTCGATTTGTTTGTGACGGATATGCAATTTCTCTAATAAAGCAGGAAGACGGGCAGCCCGTTCTTTACGTAGCTTATGATCTTTGAGGTAGTTTAACGGGAGTAATACGTTCTTTTGTACCGAGTAGTGATCTACCAAGGCAAAATCCTGCATAACAAACCCGAGATCACGGTTGCGGATGCTAGCCAAGGCTTGGAGAGACTTCCCTTCGATCAACATCTGATTCAGACGATAACTACCGCTGCTGGCGTGATCGATACAGCCCAAAATATTAAGAAGTGTTGTCTTTCCGGAACCGGAGGTGCCCATAATTGCAATCATCTCCCCTTTTGCAATTGTCAGGGAGAGGTCGTTCAAGGCTTGAAAGTGGTTCTGCCGAGTTTTGAATACTTTGTTTAAATTCTTAATTTCGATGATGTTCATCGGCTTCTCCCCTTTAACATGGAAGTCATCGGCATTTGGCTTAGTCGAAGCATCGGAAGGATCAAAAAGACGACGCACAATAGCGCGCTAGCGGCGACCGATACAGATAAGCTGGCGAATGCACGAATCAGATTCGGAACCAACAGATTGCTTAAAATTAAAAGTAATGCAAATTGTCCACCGAGCCTGATCATCAGATCCTTTTGCGTCGCACCAGAGAGGATATGAACGCCAAACTCGTAAATATGCTTTTCAATGAATTGCAAATAAGACACCGTCACGGTGACGAACGTAAAGATCAGGATTAAACTGGATAGAAGCAATTGAAGTTGAAGCATCTTTTCTTTATCTTGAGCGACGAATTTAGACTGATGAAGCATGCTTTTGAAAGCGAAGGAAAGAGTATCGGTATCAGCAGCACGCTGTAAAATGTTGCTTAAAGCAGACGGATCATCTGCCGTCAGATAGGCTCTGGCGATAATTGCACTGTAATCGATTGAAGAGACGAACTGATTTTTGTTGAATGGAAGGATAATCATTTGATCAAGATTTTTGAAGTCGCGACTCGCCATAATATCGATGTAGGAGCTATCTGCATGAAGCACGCCAACAACTTTATAACGTAATCCGCCAATTGGTTCTAGAATGTCGCCTATTTTGAATTTGAAGGTCAGGTCACTTCCGATAAGGATCGGAACCACATCCAAGCTTTGTTTATAATCGGCGGAATCGAAACTTTTGCCTTCTGCTGGCGAGATGTTGAAATACTCAAAGAACCGATCGTTTGCATATAGAAAAGGGATAGAAACATTAGTCTCCGAAGTTCTTAAAAAGCCAGAGTTCCCGAAAGAAGATTTTTGAAATTCAATATTTGATGAATATAAAGGAAAAGCTTTAACTTGGTCATTTTCATAGATTAAATCATATAATTCGCTAAGCCTTGAAATGGATGAATCATTTTGGAAAAGCTCTTCTTGGTGCATTCTGCTTGTAAAATCGATAAGACCATAAATCTCCTGGCTTTCGTTAAGGCGCTGAATTTCATTTCTCATGTTTTGCGCGTCGTTTAAGCTCCATACAATGAGGTTGACGATGACGAGGAGCATGATTGTTTCTAATAAGAGGATGATGGAATTCCAACGGTGTCTCCACAAATCTTGCAGAGAATAGCGAATTTGATTCATCATGAGAGGACGCCCTTCTTTCTTGTTCGCATTCTTTTATCGTAGCGAGCAGTTGAGATTAAGGCAGTCAATATGCCAATCACGAAGCAGAATAACAGAGAAACGAAACTACCGAATAATGTGACATCCCGAATCAATGAATCAAAAACCCCCCATTTAGCAATCAACCAGGCGAGTATATTGCCGAGAATAAAGCTAAATAGCAAGATGCAACTATATTGTCGAAGTAGCCAAAATCGGAGCTGCACAGAGCTTGCTCCAACCAAATGGCGAGCTTGAATTTCATCTTTTTTGGCTTGGACCCATGACAACGTCGTCCCTAACGTGCTGATCATCATAAGCAACATGCAGATTCCGAATACCATCACAATAAATGCTTGATCTCTAAGGGAAAGTATTAATCGATCCAGAAAACCGGAAACAGCAGGCCGTACAGTATATACAAAATCTTCAGGACGTTCGGAATGCCATTTGCTCAACAAATGATCTAAATTAGATTCGGAAATTCCGTCAATCAAAAAAGTGCCATAAGCAGGTCGTTCCAGATCTAGAGAAAGGAAAATGTTGCTGTCCCGGTACATGTATTTGTTCACCCAGACGAAAGAATCCAAGACTTCGTAAGAACGTCCTTGATATAAAAAGAGTCGTTTGTCATTGCGAACGGTCGTGCTAGTCATCAGGCTATCGTCAAGAATGACATGGTTCTCAGGAAAAAGCTCCGGACTTTGCGAGCGATCAGAATCGGCAAGAAGCGGAAATTTAACATGATGCAGATAAGTAGACTTTGCATACAAATTATCTTCGTCTTTGAATAACACGAACGTCTTACTTTTCTCTTTGACACGTTCGATAAATTGTTCATTGGTCAAACTGGAAACCGCACCGCTGCTACCGGGACCGATGACCAATTGAACCGCATTTTTCGTCAAGCCATTTTGAATCACTTTCGTATCCGCGTATGAGGTAATCAAAGATGAAAAAGAAAGACAAGTGAATAGCGCGACAGCTATGTAAAAAATGATTAAGTAAAGCGATCTTTTGATCAAATACATGTAGACACGCTCCAGAATAAAACAAGACTCTTCCAAGGGAAAAGAAGAGTCTTATTTATTTGATTATTAACAAATAATTTTTTAGAAGTATTTCCATCCGTAGTCAGACGTCAAATTATAAAATGGGCTGTTGAATTTCGATGTACTTGCGGAATAAGTATTTGTATCGGACGTACTAGTGGCGGTGTAAGAGCCTACAACCCCAGAGTCATAGGCCCCTTCTGTGATTCTTACCCAGGACTGCTTAACATGTTTCCCAGAAACCAACCTCAACCCCTGAACCCCGGTAGTCGAAGCCGACGGGGTAAAGCTTGCTGTAGCCGTATAAGTTCCGGTAATGCTAGTTCTCTCAGTAAAATCAAAAAAAGCTGCTCCAGAAACAGATGCTACGCTAACCGCTCCGAGTGTTGTGGCCAAAGTTAAAGACAATAATTTCTTCTTTGTGAAATTAAACAATTTTTTTCCTCCTTTGTTTTATAATACAATTTAATGGTAAATCAATATTGATTTTATTGTCAACCCTTTTTGGAATAAAAATACGAACTCATAATTTTTTACCTTGTACATTTTTGTTGTAATGCTTCATAGTATTAAAGCGAACTTCATATCAAAAAAGTTACGAGTTCATTTTAAAAAATGATTATTTTCCTAGTTTTACAAATAGGTATGTATCTTAAGGTCTAAAATAATTAGGTATTTAGATCCTGAAATTTTAAAGGTTCGCTATTCTATTGGGGAATCAAACTGAAAGGGTTGCCCCGGGCATTTTGCTGTTCAGAACGATTTGGCGAGTGGTCTGTTCATCGGAACCTTCTTGGCGGGTACCCATTGCGAGCATTGCTAACGTGCCTTTGGAATGGATCAGAAGCACACAGATCTCGCGGATTTCTAACGTGATTCTCGGTACAGTTTGAAGGAATAACATCAAGGTGATATCGACTTCTACTGTGATGAAGTGTTTAATGTTGTCTCATTGGTTATTGCGATTTTGGGATTGCCCGTCAAACAGATCAAGCCAGCGGAACGTCTGTCGATGTCTTGCACAATTGATTCGCTTAGCTGCTGCTTGCAGTACAGCTACAGGCAGCATTAAGGATCGACCAATGCTTTTCAAATATTTCATCATTCCCGCCTCGCCCCTTCGTCGCGTAATATTGATCTGTATTTGCTTGTTTGAAATGTAAGTTGCGCAACGCGTTTTGCGTCAAGACCTTTTTTTAGAAAAATGATAGAATGATAGAATTAGCGAACAGGAAGGGGATGCGGCATGGTCAATATCAAGCATGTCGCCAAGATCATCGGGTATTTGGTTTCCACCGTTTCTAGAGCCTTGAATAATAAGCCTCGAATCTCGCAAGCGACCCGAGAGAAAATTTTGCCGCAACCGAAGAACTGGATTATATTCCAAATAGCAAAGCCGTAAGCTTGAGTATCGGGAAAAGCTTCAGCCTAGTTGTCATCGTACTCTACGGGACGTCCAATAACTGCTATGACAAAATCATGAGCTCTATTATTTCTGAAAGCTTCAAGAACAGATACCGGGTCACCTTTTTGCCTGCCAATTACGACAAGGAACGGGAATTGATTTATTTGGGAATGCTGACAGCCAAATAATATGACAGGATGATCATTACTTCCGCTGCATATTTAGACGAGCTGGGTACGACTAGGCATTGTCTGTTTGCGAACAATCACGAGATTGCAGCAGAGATGTTAAGTTATTTTGCCGGAAAAGGGAAGAAAGCCCCGAATGTGATCGGACAGGATAATTTTTCGATCAGCAGAGCTTTGAACATCCAGACGATTGATTTTCATCTCCATTCGTTGGGGAGCGAGGCGGTTAAGCTCTGCCTTTCCGTAAGTCGAGAAAAAAAGGTTTAAAAAGCGTTTTTATCGATCGAGGATTGTTCGGCGATTAAGAAAGGAGGAGCAAGTATGAGTATCGTGATCGAAACGGAGCGCCTCATTCTTCGGGATGCCATTTTGGAGGACTGGGAAGCCGTTCACGCCTATTCCTCCGATCCCGTCGTAGTCCGCTATTCCATGTGGGGACCCAATACGGAAAAAGAGACGAAGGAATTTGTCGAGCAGATGATTGAGATGAGCCGCGAGATTCCGCGCAGAAGTTACGAACTGGTCGTGACGCTAAAAGAAACCGGAGAGCTGATCGGCGGCTGCGGCATTCATAAGGCGGGCTTCAACGCGGAGATCGGCTATGCGTTCAATCCGCGTTTTTGGGGAAAAGGCTATGCGACGGAGTCGGCTTTCGCGCTGCTGCGAATGGGCTTCGGCGAGCTGGACGTTCACCGGATATCGGCCACGTGCCGTCCCGAGAACGAAGCTTCGTCGAATGTGATGAAGCGGCTCGGCATGAAGCGGGAAGGACGGCTTCGGGAGCATATGTATTTCAAAGGGGAATTCCACGACTCCGAACTCTATTCGATTTTGAGACAGGAGTTTTGATGCCGTGGTGCGGCGTTAAGGGAAGTCCTGTTCGTTTTATGAAAAGCAGCAGGGCTGCGAGTAAGAATCGCTTCGGTCGCTGTCTCAATCGGGAAGCAGGGTGGATGATATGAAGGAAGCTTCCCGATTTCAAAGGCGAGCGTGACAGACCTTTCCGAGAAGTGGATTCGATGAAGGTCTGTCACTCCTGCACGAATCTTACTCTCTGCCATGAGCTTTTTTTAAAACCGAACTTCCCTCACCGCACAAAACCCCGGCGTCAAATCTGCCGGGGTTTTTGGTGTATGGTAAACGGCCGCGGGAAAGGGGAGGAACTCTTTCCCGCAGGCGGTGGCGTTCCGCCCGCGGCCGAGAAACACTTTTACAGCTTGAACTTCGTCATTTCCTGCTGCAAATCTTCGGCAAGTTGCGACAGGTAGCGGGCGGAGCCGTTGACTTCTTCCATCGTGGACAGTTGTTCTTCGCTCGCGGCGCTGACTTCCTGAAGACCTGCCGCGCCTTGTTCGGTTACGCGGCCGATGCTTTGCATGGCGCGGCCGATTTCGACGGATTGGCCGGAAGCGGATGCGATCGAGCGGGAGATTTCGCCGATTCGTCCGGAGACGTCCGCGATCGAGCGTTGAATGGCCGAGAAGGAATCGGAGACGCGTCCGGCGCCTTCGACGCCTTGCTTGACGCGACCTGCGGCTTCGCTCATGGAGACGACGGCTTTGCGGCTTTCGTCCTGTACGGAACGAACGGTCTCGGTGATTTGCGAAGCGGATTCAGCTGCCGACTCCGCCAGCTTACGGATTTCTTGAGCGACCACGTCGAAGCCTCTTCCGGCTTCTCCCGCACGTGCAGCTTCGATCGAAGCGTTCAGTGCCAACAGATTCGTTTGTTTGGCGACTTGTTGGATTGCGGAGACGAGCATGTCGATATCTTCGATGCGGCGTTCCAGAGAAGTAATGACGGCCCCGGTATGTCCGACGCTCGTGTCGATATCCCGGATTTGTTGCAGCACATCGTTGACTTCGCTCAAGCCGGCATTGGCAGAATGCTCTGTACGTGCAGCCAGTTCGGCAATCGACTCGCTGCCTCCGCGGATGCTGGTCATATTGTCGGCGAGTTGATCGGCCGAGTGCGCGACGCTGGATACCGTTTGGGTTTGCGTTTCGAAGCCGTCAGCCAGAACGCTGGAAGAAGATGCGATATGACCGGAAGCCACGGCTGTCTGTTCGGCACTTGCGGTCAGCTGCTCGGAAGAAGCGGACAGCGTCATCGCGCTTTCGTCTACTTTTTGGATGATTCCGCGCAGTCCTGCGATCATGCCGTTGAAGGAGTCGGACAGTTGACCGATTTCGTCGCGGGACTGATAATCGGCTTGAACCGTCAGATCGCCGTTTGCGGCATTTTGCATCAGTTTCTGGATATGGCGAAGCGGATTGGAGACTGCACGGGCAATCAGATAACCGACGACCAGAGAGAGCACGATACCGCCTGCCAGCAGGGAAAGAATCAGGATCAGGGAACCGTTTTTCAGCACTACCGTCTGTTCGCTGCTGCTTTGAGCTTCATTGGCTTGCAGGGTCGTAATCCCTTGGAGCATTTTATTCGTGTCTTCGCGCAAAGTTTGAACTTTATCGGTGAATACCGCGTAGGCTTGAACATTGTCATTTTGCTCAGCCAGAGAAACCACTTCATCCAAGGCTGCGCGATAGTTCGGAACGACTGCACGGAAAGCGTCATACTGCGTTTTCATATCAGAAGACATGTGTAGCTGCTCCAGTTGCGTGTAAAAGGCGTTGTTGGCTTCCTCGTTCTTCGTCAACGCTTCTTTGAGCAGATCCAGTTGGTTTTTGTCTGTCGCCACGATCATTTCAAGCACGATCGATTGCATGGACAGGTTATTCGCGCGTACTTCATCCAGAATCGCCATCGCTTTGACGTTCTCGTTATACATGCGTTCGGAGGCATCGGAGACTTTCTTGGTTGCGTCGTAGCCGCTGTAGCCGACTGCGGCGAGCAGGAGGGCAGAAACAAAGGTGAGGATCAAGATTTTCCAGCGGACATTCAAATTTTTCATAGTGTGGGCCTCCTGGGCTTCTCGACAGCGAACGGAGAAGCCCGTCCCTGTATCAAAGATCTCATTTTGTCGAATAAACTCTATTAATAGCTATATCGGCTATTTCAAAAGAGTTTTTAATGCTTATTTTGAATTTTTTGGGTTTTATTTTGTCGAAATAGGGCTTTTTATCTAAAAATATTCGATTTTATTCGACAAAAATACAACAAAAAGACCGGAAGCTAAGGCTCTAGTACATTGACCGCGTTCGATCGGCTCGACTCGAACATCGCATACGGTCAGGGTACTATCGTTTCTTAACTCCCAGTCTATGAAGGGTGAGTGAATACGAGATGAGAACCAGCTGAAAATTTGATAAAAGATGCCGTAGGACTCTGTACCAAGCGTAAACCCACTAGTTGACCTGATACAGAGTAGTAGTAGCTTGACCAAGTTAGATGTAAAGTTGATCAAGCTATTAGGACGGTGGATCGATATGCGCCGAATCCACGTAACGACCTGCCACAGGAACGGCTACCTTGTCGAAATTGCTGCTTAGCTGTTCAAGTCCTTGCGAAAGCTCGGCTCCGGCCATCGGCTCGCCGTGGCCGGTGATCGCCGAAGCGGGCCGCAGTGCGGCCAATCGGGCCACCGAAGTACGCGCTGCTTCCCAGTTCGGCGTGAAATACGTAGGCGGTCCGTGGATCTCGCGGCGCTGAGTCAGCACGGCCAATGCCGACTCCTGCTTCACCGTAATAAAAGCATCCCCGGCCACCAGCGTACCGTCTGAGCTGCGAAACAGCGAGATATGCCCTTCCGAATGGCCCGGCGTATGCAGCCAGCGCCACTCGGGCAGGAAGGGAACGCTTCCATCGGCAGGCATAGGCTGTACGCGTTCGCCGAGATCGACGCCTTTGTTCGGGTAAAATGGAGCCGAAGCCGCCATCAGCCCGCCCCCCACGGTAGGATCGCCTGGTGGATAGTCGGCCTTGCCTGTGAGGAAGGGAAGTTCTTGCTCGTGGGCATATACGGGAACATCCGGGAATAGATCAAGCAGGTCTTGAAGCGAGCCGATATGGTCAAAGTGCCCGTGGGTAAGCAGAATCGCCGTAGGCTTTTCATGTCCAAATCGTTCGCGAGCCGCCTTCACGATCTTGGACGCGGAACCGGGCATTCCGGTATCGACGAGCACCCACTCGCCTTCCGGCCTGCCAATCATCACGACATTGACGATCATGGTGCGCAGATAAGAAACGTCTTCAGGCAGACGATCTTCGGGACGGCTTGCATCAGACGCACCGGAGTTGGGATAGCCTTGCATGAGCGTTGCACCTCCACATGGATGAGTTGCCCTGTTTTACCCGTAACGGGGAAGGCTGACACAGCGGAGGAGCGATCAATTTGTACAGCTCTATGGCAAAAAGCGGGAAGTTGAGCGGTGAATGGCGGCATGCTATGATGAGCGAAAATCGAATCTAGACCATGAAATTCAAGTAAGGCAGGAAGGAGGCGGGCGATGCGAAAACAGGAGGAGCCGCACCAGCATGTTCTATCGAAAAAAGCATTTATGATCTGGATCATTCTGCTTGGTATTGCTGCTGCGGGAATTCGTCTTATTGTTGCCCTTCCGCACGGAGGCTTCATGAGCGACCAGCAGCTTTTTGTCGACTGGATGGAGCAAGTGCGGCAGCGTGGATTGGCGAGTGTTTATATAGAAGGAAGCAACATCAACTACCCGCCGATCTTTCTGCTGTTGATGGACCTTTATCGAGGGTTTGTCGGATGGTTGGGTATCGTACCGGCAGCAGGCGAGCTTTCGTTTAAAGGCGTGCTGATTGTAATCGATCTGATCCTGCTCGCTGCTGCCCTGCCGCTGACCCGTTCGATAGGACGTTCGCGCAGCCGATTATTCGTGCTGGCGCTGCTGGCTCTGAATCCGGCCCTGATCTTCGGCAGCGCCTCCTGGGGCCAGGTCGATATGCTGCACAGCATGCTGATGGCCGCGACGCTTCTGGTCTTACCGGGTTTGCCTCTGCTTGCGGGCGTGCTGTTCGCGCTGGCGCTGCTGAGCAAGTTCCAGGCGGTGACGCTGCTTGCCGTGCTGGGCATGTATTTCCTGCGACGCTTGGCGGATCGGCATGACATTCGTCCGCTGGGGCTGTTCGCGGCAGGCTTTGCGGGCAGCATCGGCATAACGGCAGCGTTTTTCGCTATGGCAGGCGGTCTTCAGGCGATGGTCAAAGGAGCGTACCTCAGCGCCGTCGGCATGTATCCGCAGGTAACGATGAACGCGATGAACATCTGGTACTACTTTATCGGCACACTGCCGACAACGCCCGATACCGCGCAGATTCTCGGCACGCTCACGCTGCGGTCGGCCGGGTTTCTGCTGCTTGCGCTCTTCGTTGCCTATGCGGCTGTGTACTTATGGAAAAGTCGTCCGGACGCTGCGTCCTTGCTCAAAAGCGCCGCGCTCGTCAACTTCGCCTTTTTCATGCTGCCGACCGAGATTCATGAGCGCTACAGCGTTCCGGCACTGGTGCTGTGCGTCTTCGTCTGTCTTTACGATCGCAAATGGACCGTGCCGACGATTCTGCTCAGCCTAAGCGTGACCGCGAATCTGTGGATGGTGCAGGCGGGAGCGATCGGGGTCTATGCGGGATTGGTCGTCGTTTACGCGAACGTGGCGCTGCTGTTATGGATGGTCGGTTCGTTGTATGTAGAGCTCCGGCAGAACCGACGTGACAGAGATACGGCCGATAAACAGTCAACCAGCTCTGTCCATGGAAAAGCCCGAACTTCGGGGATCGATTGATCCGCAGAATTCGGGCTTCTTTTCATACGCGTCACGCGTCTATTCAATCAACCTTGCACAGCCGAACCTACAGTCTTTTTAAGAAAAGGAAGGATGGGGTACGGGTAGGGGGTATCGAATTTGGATAGATATCGATAAAGCAAAACGATGAAGCAAAACGATAAAGCCAAAAGGCCGGTTCCTTATTCGATTCCGACAAGGAACCGGCCTCTCTATGCTCATCGAAGATATCGGCTTATAGCGGCGGGTTGGCGTGGCATTTGCGGCAGACGGGGAAGTAGCGGTCGTTCCCGCCGATCTGAATCTGTTCGCCGTCGTACAGCGGTTTGCGGTTCTCGTCGACGCGCAGCGCCATCGTGGCTTTACGCTCGCAGAACCAGCAGATCGTTTTCATTTCCTCGATCTTGTCCGCGTACAAAAGCATATATTGGCTGCCTTCGAACAATTCGTTGCGGAAGTCGTTTTTGAGACCGAAGCCCATGACCGGGATGTTCAGCTCGTCCACGATTTGCGTCATTTGCAGCACTTGCTCCTTGGTGACAAACTGCACCTCGTCGAACAGCACGCAGCTGATCTTTTGCCCCTGATGATTCTTCACTTCGTTGTACAGATTGGTGCTGGCGTAGACCGGAATCGCTTCGCGCTTCATCCCGATGCGGGAAGAGACATGACCGACTTCGTCGCGATCGTCGATGCCGGAGGTGAAGATCAGCACGTTTTTGTTTTGTTCCTCGTAGTTATGGGCGACTTTCAGGATCTCGATCGATTTCCCGCTGTTCATTGCCCCGTATTTGAAAAAAAGTTGCGCCATTATTGTATTCGCTCCTTAGCTGTGAAGTCCGACTTTCATTGTAGCAGGAAATTTAGTGAGGGAGGCGCTGCGGGAGAAATTCGTTCCGAACGCTATCGCTTCTACACTGAATTTCTCCCTCCGCTAGGGCGTCCCTTGCAAGATTTCTTTTTAGGGGAGTAGATTTAAAGGTTAAAGATTAAAGACTAAAACTTTCGCATTTATGTCACAAGCGTGTCTTGGATTAAGGAAAAAGTTTAAAAGGCCTTTACATACCCTATGGGGGTATATTAGAATGGAGACAGATCGAAGCTGGACTTATACATTCAAGAAGGGAGTGGACCTATGACGATTCAGAAGAAGGCGGAGCCGGTTTCGGAGGGCGAGCACTGTCATACGCCTGGAGAAGACGGAGACGGCAAAGCGGTGCGCAAGAGTCATCACTCCGAGGCAACGAAAAGCAATCTTGTTTCCCGGCTGAACCGCGTCGAGGGCCAAATCCGCGGCATCAAGGGCATGATCGAGAAAGACACGTACTGCGACGACGTCCTCAACCAGATCGCCGCAGCGCAATCCGCTCTGAACAGCGTCGGCCGTCTTTTGCTTGAAGGGCATATGAAGAGCTGCGTGGTCGAACGGATCGAAGCGGGAGAGACTGAAGTGATTGACGAATTGTTGATTACGGTGAATAAATTATTGAAATAAAATGTTTACAATCTTCCATTAGCGACTTTGATCAAAGCTTTTGTTGCAAGACGGTTCAACTTGCAACGAAAGGTATCCAGAGAGCGATTCCGATCAAGCTTGTAAACATTCTAAAATGTTCTCAATCATCCATAGCGACTTTGATGAAAGCTTTTTAAATCCCATTTCCCAAGGAGGAACCACCCATGCAAAATACAACTCTTAATGTCGAAGGCATGTCCTGCAACCACTGCGTCAAAGCTGTCGAAGGTGCGGTAAAAGAAGCCGGAGCGCAAGGTACGGTTGATCTCGGCGCCAAAACGGTAGACATCTCCTACGACGAAGCGACAGTAAGCCTCGATGCGATCAAAGCGGCAATCGAAGACCAAGGCTACGACGTCGTTTAATCCGCAACGCATCAAGTCCGTCGAGCCTACCCAAGCCTCGCCGGACTTTTCTGTTTGCCGGAAGCTTCTTTTGGCAAACAAGCTAGGGGCTCGACAGCCGAGTCGTAACGGATCGTACAGACGCTTAGCCGCCAAAAGGCGATCCGAACAGAAGAAAAAGCTTCGTTTTTCGCGGCTAAGAGTCGCCTCGATCCGTTAAAATTTTCAAACATCCGATTCTCGCTTCTAAGCGTCATGTCGATCCGTTAAAAGTAACTCCTTCCGCTTCCGCATCGGCGGCTCAAGGTAATCAGCGGCAATGACATAGACGGATATTCCGCTAAATCTCGATAACCCTTAATCAGTCCCGAGACTTCTCAAGGCCGATATCGGGCCTTTTATCAGCACCGAAACATACCCCGCCCGGGTATGCAAAAATCAAAAAGGAGGTCGCTCTCATGTCCACTCAAACCCAGACGCCGGCTGCATCATCTTCGCCTGCTGCCCGCACCCAACAAGCAACCCTGCAAATCAGCGGAATGACCTGTGCAGCCTGCTCGAACCGGATCGAAAAAGGCTTGAACCGGATGCCCGGCATCGCCGCGGCCAACGTCAACCTGGCGCTGGAAAAAGCATCGGTTGACTATAATCCCAAAGAAACCGACATTGCCGAAATTGAACGCAAGATCGAATCGCTCGGTTACGGCACGGTCAAAGACGCATCCGACTTTGATATTACCGGAATGACCTGCGCCGCCTGTTCGGCCCGGATCGAGAAAGGTTTGAACCGCATGCCGGGTGTCCTGAATGCCAGCGTGAACCTGGCCTTGGAGACTGCGCATGTGGAATACTCACCGGGTACGCTCGATTCCGGAGACATCATGCGCAAAGTCCAGCAGCTTGGTTATGGAGCGAAGCTGAAGCAGGAAGGCGAAGAACGCGACCGCGGCGGGGAAGATCGTAAACGCCTCGCCAAATTGATCATTTCCGCGCTGCTTTCGCTGCCGCTGCTGTGGGCGATGGCCGGACATTTCTCGTTCACTTCGTTTATTTACGTGCCGGACATTTTCATGAATCCCTGGTTCCAACTTGCTTTGGCTACTCCGGTTCAACTGATCATTGGTTGGCAGTTCTACGTCGGTGCCTACAAAGCGCTGCGTAACGGCAGTGCCAACATGGATGTATTAGTCGCCCTGGGCACGTCTGCGGCTTACTTTTACAGTCTATACCTGTCTATTCAGTGGGCCGTTGGCGGCGGTCCCCTAAGCGATGCTGCCGGACACGGTGCGATGAACATGGCGGGTCATGGCATGCCGGAGTTATACTTCGAGACCAGTGCCGTGCTGATCACGCTGGTGTTGGTCGGCAAATGGTTCGAGTCCAGAGCCAAAGGCCGTTCATCCGACGCGATTCGCAGCCTGATGGGGCTTCAAGCCAAGACCGCAATCGTGATTCGCGACGGAGCGGAAACCGAGATCCCGGTCGAAGAAGTCGCGGTCGGCGATATCGTCCGCGTGCGCCCGGGCGAGAAAATTCCGGTGGACGGGGTCGTGGCCGAAGGGAGATCCTCCGTCGACGAATCGATGCTGACCGGCGAAAGCCTCCCGGTCGGCAAAGAGCCGGGTTCGCAGGTCGCGGGAGCTACGATCAACAAAAACGGAGCGCTGCTGGTCAAAGCCACGAAGGTCGGACGAGATACGGCGCTAGCCCAGATCGTGCGCGTCGTCGAGGAAGCTCAAGGATCGAAGGCTCCGATTCAACGGATGGCCGACGTCATTTCCGGAATTTTCGTGCCGATCGTCGTCGGGATCGCGATTGCGACTTTTGTCTTCTGGTATTTCGCGATTGATATTAACAATTTCTCGGGTGCCCTGGAAAAAGCCATTGCGGTACTGGTCATCGCTTGTCCGTGCGCGCTTGGCCTGGCTACGCCGACTTCGATCATGGCCGGTTCCGGCCGCGCGGCCGAGTTCGGCATTCTGTTCAAAGGCGGCGAACACCTCGAAACCGCGCGCAGCGTGGACACGATCGTATTAGACAAGACCGGCACGGTGACGAAAGGCAAACCGGAGCTGACCGATGTCATCGCTTATTCGATCGAGGAACAAGAACTGCTGACTTTGGTCGGAGCGGCGGAAAATGCGTCCGAGCATCCTTTGGCTGAAGCGTTGGTACGCGGCGTGGGTGAACGCGGCATTGCGATGCCGCAAGCCGAAAGTTTTGAATCGCTGCCCGGCTACGGGATTGCGGCTGTCGTATCCGGACACGAACTTCTGGTCGGCACGCGCCGTTTGCTGCAAGAGCGCGATATTGACGCTGCTCCCGCACTAACGGATATGGAACGTTTCGAAAATGAAGGCAAAACGGCTATGTTGGTGGCGATCGACGGCCGATTGGCGGGCGTAGTGGCCGTGGCGGACACGCTCAAAGAGTCGTCGCCGGAAGCCATTCGCCGCCTGCATCAAATGGGTCTGCGCGTCATGATGATTACCGGCGACAATCTGGCTACCGCACGCGCAATCGCGCTTCAGGCCGGCATTCAAGAGAATGATATATTGGCGGAAGTCCTTCCGGAAGGCAAAGCCGAAGAAGTGAAAAAGCTGCAAAAAGCGGGCCGCAAAGTCGCGATGGTCGGAGACGGAATCAATGACGCGCCGGCGCTGGCAACGGCGGATACCGGGATGGCGATCGGCACAGGTACGGACGTGGCGATGGAAGCGGCGGACATTACGCTGATGCGCGGCGATTTGAACAGCGTCGCCGACGCGATTCTGATGAGCCGCCGCACGATGGACAATATTCGCCAGAATCTGTTCTGGGCGCTCGGCTATAACGTACTCGGTATTCCGATCGCGGCAATAGGCTTCCTCGCGCCTTGGTTGGCCGGAGCGGCGATGGCCTTCAGCTCGGTTTCGGTTGTGCTGAACGCGCTGCGCTTGCAACGCGTGAAGCTGAATCGGTAAAATATGAATAAGCAAGCGGCGTGAAGAGCTTTTTGCCCTCGACGTCGCTTTTTTTTCTATCCGGATGACGGCTTGCTTGCACGAGGTCCATCTTTATTTTCGCATTTCGTATAAAATTTTCGAATTCACGAGTCCATTTTCGAATTCGTGCGTATATAGGCAAAAGATTATGAATTCGTTTACATGAATACAATTTGGATCTGGACGAATATTCCGAGGAGGGCTTTTGATGAATGCACCTAAAAATCGTATCCGCAAAAAAATCCCGGCCTTGGCTGCTATGGCACTGATGACGGCGTTGACCGGCTCGATTCTTCCCGCAGAACGCGTTCAAGCGGCTCCTTCCGGCAAAGAATCCGCCAACAGCAGGCGCGAAGCCAAAAGCACTTTTCCTGCATCAAAACCGAGCCGCTACATCGCCGCATCAAGCGAGAGCCGAAATGCGGAGATGGCAGCAATAAGCCGATCATCCAGCATGCGGGCCGATCTTGCCGCTTCCGGGTTCAATGCCGTATCCGCCAAAGGCGACGTATCCGGAATGTGGACTTATATCGAAAAAAACGCGGCATCCTCATCGCCGGCGTCCGTAACCGTCTGGTTGCGCCGTCTGGAAACGGTACAGAATAAACGTCTGCCGGGCTTGGAAGAAGCATTGAGCAAGGAACCGGTTCAGGACGCGCTTATGAACACGGAAGGCATTTACGGCGATTGGAAAAAAGGAACGCGCACGGGTAACGCCCAAGCGGACAAGCTGCTGGCTGAGATTGAAAAGAACGGTTACGTGCTGGACTCGACCGAAGGCTACTTTTTCCCCAAGATCGACTATTTGCGCTATATGAAGCAAAGTTCGCGGGTTACCAAGCCTTACGCTGATTATCTGAAGATTCGTTCGGACGAAACGGTCAGTGAATTGACCAAGGACGCGGGACTGATCGTAAGCTGGGACGAGCTGGTGGCGAGAGCCGAACGTCAGAGTCAATATTTGGCGAGCTATCCGAAAACGCCGGAAACGGTCATTGTGCAGCAGATGTACGATCAATCGCTGTATATCGTTTTGTACGGTACAGATAATGTCGGGCTGTTCGACTACGAGACGCTCAAGATCGATCCCGAAGCGAAGACCGCGTATAAAAAGCAGATCCGAACAGCTAGCCAATCTCCATTCACCAAGATGCTGCGCAATTATATGAGGGTGCTTGAGAAAGGCAACGACAAGCTGACGCAAGCGATGGAAACCTTCCGTGAAGCGCGCAACCCGTGGAAGGAATAAAGGCCAGCCCAAATAGTTTGATTTATTTTTGACGAACATGTGTCTGTGTTTTTAAGAATCGACCCTATAATTTCCATAAAAAGTGAGTCAAAGCGGACAACGAACGTTAAATATACAAAAAGCTTGGTCAAAATAGCAGTTGTTGAAGATCATGCGAGGAGGAAGAGGAATGAGCAGAAGCCGCCGGGAAGTTCAGCACCATTTGCCGTTTACCGCCGCCTTCGCGCTCATTCAGGCATTGCGCGATCCTTCGGGAATGCTTGTCCGGGAAAAGGATGAGCAGAGCCATGAATCATTTCGGCCTGATTTTATGAAGGCGCTTTCCAATCAACCGTTATCGGAGAAAAAGGAGCGTGGCAGTCACTTTGGGTACGGGGATTAAGGATAAGCACTGTGCAGAAAAGGTTCCGGCCAAGCGTCAGTCCTGAACGGGATGAATGCTTGCAGCCGGAGCCTTTTTTGCGTGCACAGGGAAGCCTTCAGGGAACTGTAGTGTGCCGTCCCTTGCATGCCGTGCATCGGGGTTTCATAATAGAAACGACACGGACACACGCCAGACAAGAGTTCGTACCGAGTTTTTACACATTTTCTATGGAAAGAAGGCCTTTCAATGAACGATACGATTTCCCTGTTGATGAATCACCGCTCTGTTCGCAAATATACGGATCAACCCGTCTCGCAGGAACAGCTTGAAGCGATTGTGGCTGCCGGGCAAATGGCGTCCAGTTCCAGCAATGTTCAGGCCTACAGCGTCGTAGCGGTCACCGATGCGGACTTGAAAAATAAATTGTCCGAATGCGCAGGCAACCAGGGCTATATTCAGGAGTGCCCGGTATTCCTCGTGTGGTGCGCAGATCTGTCCCGCTTGAAAAAAGCAGCCGATACGCATCAACCGGGTGCGCCTTCCTACGAAGGCGCTGTCGAGAACTTCGTCGTAGCAACGGTCGATGTCGCACTGGCGGCGCAAAACGCGGCCGTAGCCGCGGAATCGCTTGGACTCGGCATCGTGTACATCGGCGGCATTCGCAATCAGATCGAAGCGGTCTCCGAGCTGCTTAACTTGCCGGAATACGCGTACCCGGTATTTGGCATGTGCGTCGGTTATCCCGATCCGAATCATGGAGCCGGGCTGCGCCCGCGTCTTCCGCAGGAGACTGTGCTGCATATGAACGGGTACAGCGTAGAGCAAAATGAGCGCGGCGTGCAGGCCTACGACGAGACGTCGGTCCGTTATATCACGGCGCGTACGAACGGCCAGCGCACGTCTTCGTGGTCGGAACAAATGGCAGCCAAGCTAACGAACCCGTCGCGTTTGCAGTTACGTTCGTTTTTGGAGAGTAAAGGCTTTAATAAACAATAAGCAGGATATGAAGCGGCTGTAAGGGATAAGACCCGTCACAGCCGCATGAAGGAGTGCAGGATGCTCGAATCCATCAAAGAATTCATCCGCGCCTGGCGCGACTATCCGGTTCAATCCGGTCAACTGATCGGAGAGCGTTACGAGGTGGCCGAATTGTTGGGGATGGGCAGTTACGGTCTCAGCTATCGCTGCATCGATCGCCTGGACGGCAAAGAAGTAGCGCTGAAACAGGCAAAACCCAGTCGACGTCAATTGGCGGGACTGCTGCTGAGGCGGGAACGCGATGCGCTGCTGGCGATGGAACATCCGTCTATTCCGCGCTGCAAAGACTTTTTTACGTATCGAAAAAGAGACTGGATGGCAGCGGATTATGTACGGGGGCGAACGCTGGAAGACCTGATTTTCGAGGAAGGACGAGTGTTCGACGAAGCGGATTGCTTGCGCTGGGCGCTCGAGCTGCTGGATTTGATCGGCTATGTGCATGCCCGCGGCTACGTTCATCTCGATATCCGTATTCCCAATGTGATGATGGACGAGCAAGGCATTCACCTGATCGACTTCGGCCTCGCGCGTCGGATCGGAGAAGACGAAGTGAAGGCGCCGGACGGTTCTTTCATCGAAGGGCGAATGCCCGCTCGAATCTATTCCGATCTGGAGGATGCGGGACATTTGCTGCTGTACATGCTTTACTCCGGGTACGCGCCGCCAGACGAGAGAGTTTCTGCGATTGGGAAAAACACATCCTTGGAGTCGGCCGAATCGGACGAACGCTCGTGGGAGGATGAATTGGAGTTATCTGCGCCGACACAGGGACTTTTGCGTCGTTTGCTTCGTTTAGATTCGTCATTCGCGGATACGGACGAAGCGAAAAAGGCGATTGGCGAGAGTCTGAGCGCGCTTCGGAAGGGCTAGTCATCGATTTTCGCACAAACCAACAGGCCGTTCCCTTCGTCACGGTGACGAGGAGAACGGCCTGGTTGCGCTACCGGCGTATGATCTGCGGCTGCGGATCAACTGGAGCTTCCGGATTTTCTTTTATAGTAGGAATGACCATGCCGTCCGTACCCGCCGTGTCTATGGTTGGAAGACGAGGAGCGCGAGTATCTCGGGCGATCGCTGCTTGAGCCGCGGTAACGACGGCTGCGGTGGCTGCTTGATCCTCGTTTGTGGCTGGAGCTCGATGCGGAATGAACAATTTTATCTACGATTTTTTTGAACATATCGTTTGCCTCCTTGGGTATGATCGCCGTATCCGAAGGATGCTTCGGCGATGAAAGGTATACGGACAATGGAGTGATCGCGTTTCATTTTGCTGTATGCGTCGTACGTATGTCCTTGCTTGAAGTTTACCCGATCTCCAGCAGGCAGAATATGAAATCTTGATGATAAAAAGTTCATGAAAGCCAAGCGTGGAACAAGTGGGAGAGGTCACGGTTTACAGGCAACGCTTCTCCCGGTAAACTGGTTGAGGGCGTGTACGCAAACTTGTTAAAAACCGTTTTGGTCTTCGAGTAGCTTGACCCTGTTCAATGCAAGGTCGCTCAAGCTATTAGGTTTGCGTACACGCCCTGGGCGAGCCCCGGCTGGTAGCTTGTCTCGGATCAATGAATGGTTTCGCCCGCTTCAAACGAACGTAAACCTGCAATTTATTCAAGACAAGCTGCTAGCAGGATTCGTATTCGTCGAAGCCTTGCAGCGGCACGCCGTTCGTGAAGTCACCATCCAAGGAGGATTCATCATGCAAAAAACACAAGAAATTTTGGAAGCCCGCGACTTTATCACGGGTAAAACGGAGCACCAACCGACGATCGGCCTGATTCTGGGTTCGGGTCTGGGTACGCTTGCGGACGAGATCGAAAATGCGGTCGTGATTCCATATGCCGAAATCCCGTACTTTGCCAAGTCTGAAGCGGTCGGCCATGCCAACGAGCTGGTGATCGGACAGTTGAAAGGCAAAACGGTGGTCGCGATGAAAGGCCGTTTCCACTACTACGAAGGCTATACGCTGCCGGAAGTTACGTTCCCGGTTCGCGTCATGAAAGCACTCGGCGTGGAAACGGTAATCGTGACCAATGCTTGCGGCGCGGTCAACACCAGCTTCAACCCGGGCGATCTGATGCTGATTACCGATCATATCAACCTGGTTGCCAACAACCCGCTGATCGGACCGAACAACGACGAGCTGGGCGTTCGTTTCCCGGATATGTCGCAGGTCTACAACCCGGAACTTCGCGCTTTGGCGCAAGAAGTCGCGGCCGAACAAGGTATCGGCCTTCAGCAAGGCGTATACACCTGGTGGACAGGTCCTGCTTACGAGACGCCTGCGGAAATCCGCATGATTCGCACGCTCGGCGGCGACGCAGTCGGCATGTCGACCGTTCCCGAAGCGATCGTGGCCGTGCACGGCGGCATGAAGGTACTGGGGATTTCCTGCCTGACCAACATGGCTTGCGGCATTCTGGATCAACCGCTGAACCATGAAGAAGTGATCGAAGTCGCGGCGCGCGTTCGCGAGAACTTCGTTGGACTGGTAAAAGGGGTATTGGAGAAAGTTTAGTAGGAGCGGGGGCTGCGGGAGGTGTCGTTTCGATCGCGTGTTGAAATTGGGAAGCTGGATTTGATTTTAAGTTGAGGCTTCCCAATTTCAAAGGCGAACGCTGCGCTTCTACACGACACCTCCCTCCGCCCCCTACGTCACTTTCTGCTGGTGGGGTAGGTAGGGAAAAGGCAAAGAATAAAAGGCAAAAGCGGAATGTAAGTTTGCTTTTTGTACGTGCGTTTTTCTTAAAGACCTTACAGAAGCATTAGTGATCGATATGTAGAAAAAGAAGACGATTCCGTTTATAGACGGAATCGTCTTTCTTTTGTGGACCTACACTTATCTTTTCCGAAAGAGTGGTAAGCGGAGGGAGAAATTCAGTGAAAGACGCCTTTGAACCCGGAAAGCTCCTTATTCAAATTCAATTCAACTTTCCGGGTGAGACAGCGTTTTGAACGAATTTCTCCTTCCGCTCTTCGGCCCTTTCGCGAACAGGATTCTAATCAATCTTCAATGACTGAAGAGTATAAAAAAGCCGAGCGTTTTCGATCAGTTGACGACGAGCTTCAAGCTGCGTCAAACCACGCAGATTCGCCCACTCGCGACATACGGCTTCGGTCATGGACGGGTGGGTGGTTTGGCCTTCGAAAGGACCTTCGAACGGCCAGGGGCCGTCGGTTTCGGTCATGACCAGGTTTGCCGGATAGAGGCGGGCCAAGGTGCGGATTTCTTCTTCGTAAAGGAGATCCGGCGTGAACGAGATATAATAGCCGTTTGCGATCATTCGGTTGACCGTGGACTCGGAGCCTTTGAACCAGTGGAAATGGGCGCGCCGGACGTTGTGGCGTTCCAGCAGATCGCAGGCGGTGCCGGCGTCTTCGTAGACGGCGTGCAGGATGACGGGCAGGTCATGTTTGGCCGCGAAGAGGATAAAGCGTTCCAGCAGACCGATATAGCCGGCTTCGTCCAGCGTCTCGCCGCGTTCGGCAGCTTCGAGGCGGGTGTAGTAAGGCAGTCCGACTTCGCCGACGGCGATCATGCGGGAGACGCGGGAGTTGGACTTCGATGAGTCGACGGGGGACAAGGCTCGTTCTTCCATCCAAGCAAATAACGCCTCCTCGTCCTCTACGGACGGGAGGGGTTGTTCGGGGTGGAAGCCGTAGGCTGGGCGGACAATATTCGGATATTGCTCGGCCAACTGCTCGGTGCGGCGGGCAGACTCCAGATCCATAGAGACGGCCACGACGAACTCGCCGTCGGCGTCTTGGAATTCGTTGAGCATTTGATTGATCTGTACGTGTTCGTATTGTTCCAAGTGGATATGCGTATCGGCTAATTTGGCGTCCATGCGGATCGGTCTCCTGTCTTTTTGGATCACACCGGCATTTCGGCGCTTTTTCGCTGTTCTTCCTTCATTAGATTCGTCAGCTCGCGGCGCAGCGCCAGGAAATCCGGCGACTCCGCAATCTCTTCGCGCCGTGGTCTCGGGAAAGGCACTTCGATGCGCCGCAGCACTTCGGAAGGCCGGCCGGAGAGAACATAGATCGTATCGGACAGCAGCAAAGCCTCCTCGATATGGTGCGTGACGAACAGGACGGAGCGGCGCGTTTCTTCCCAGATATCCAAGAGCCAAGCCTGCATCTCGCTGCGGGTGAAAGCATCCAAAGCGCTGAACGGCTCGTCCAGGCACATCAGTTCATGCGGGCTGAGCAGGGAACGGACGAAAGCGGCCCGCTGCTGCATGCCGCCGGACAATGTATGCGGGTACGCTTTTTCGAATCCGGCCAGGCCGGCGCGTTCCATCCAGCGTCTGGCTTCTTCGAGCGATTCCCGGCGCGGGGCGCCGTTCACTTCGCGGTCGAGAACGACGTTGTCTTCGATGGTGCGCCACGGGAACAGCGCGGGCTGCTGCGGCATGTAGCCGATATGGCCGCGTTCGCCGTTGATGACCCGGCCGTCAAGCCTGATCTCGCCGGAGTCGGGCTGAAGCAGACCGCCGATCAGGTGGAAAAGGGTGCTTTTGCCCGAACCGGAAGGACCGATCAGGCTGACGAATTCGCCGGTTCGCACCTGCAATGACATGCCGCCGATAACGGGTAACGGTTTACGCTTGCTGCCGAACGATTTATGGATATCGGACAGTTCGAGCTTAATTGGCGTTTCTTTTTTCGTATCGTTCATCGGATTTCTCCCCTCTCCCTGTTTCCGACGCGTTGCTCGCCTCGAACGACAAGTCGCTCAATCAGCGTCACCAGCAGGAACAGCAGCAGGCTGAGCACAACGATGATAATGATGGCGGCAAAGATTCGATCCGTACGGAAAGCCGATTTTTGCAGAATCATATAATAGCCGATGCCTTTTTGCGCGCCGATCCATTCCGCGATCACGGCGCCCATGACACTATATGTCGCGGCGATGCGCAAACCGGAGAACATCGAAGGCAGGGCGTGCGGAAACTCCAATTTTCGGAAAATCTGCGTGCGCTTCGCTCCGATCATCCGCATATAGTTCAGCATGGTGCGGTCCGTTTGCGCGAAGCCGTCCATCGTCGATACGGCCACGGGGAAAAAGCAGACGAGCGTGATCACGATGATCTTCGGCAGCAGGCCAAAGCCGAACCAGATCATGAGCAGCGGCGCGAGCGCGATGGTCGGCACGTTTTGACTCAGGATCAGCAGCGGATACAAAGCCGATTTGAGCAGAGGGACGAGATGGAGCACGCAGGCGACCAGCAAGCCGAACGCCGAGCCGATCGCGAAACCGATCAGCGTCAATTGCAGCGTGGATAGCGTGTGCATCCATAGCGACGACGAGCTGTTGGACGCTTCCTGCGCGATAACGGACGGCGAAGGCAGAATCCACGCTTCGATGCCGAAGAAGCGTACCGCCGCCTCCCAAGCCGTTAAAAACAAGAGGACCGCCACAAAGGGCGGCCACGCGGAGCGAAACCATTGGTTGAGCGTCGAGCGCGTCATGGACGGTATTTGGCTGTCAGACGCTCCATGCTGATGCCGTCCGGACTCGGGTAATGCGCGATTTTGATCTGGGAAATGACGCTCGGCGCGCCTGCTTCGGTCAGCGCTTCGTGCATCTGCCGCACGATGTCCAGCAGCTCGGGCAGCTCGCCTTCGAGCGTCGTTTCCAGCGCGTGCACTTCGTATTTGACGCCGGAGCGTTGAATGACTTCGATCGCTTTGTCTACGTAAGGGATGGAATCTTCGCCGTTCGGCGTTTTCGGAATGACTTGAATGCTGAGCAGAGTCGTAGCCATGAATGATCAACCTTCCTTTTAAAAAAGATAGTCTGTTACCGTCGCAAAATCTTACTTACCGTCTGCCGCAGGCAGGTAATCGTTCGTGAACGCTTTTGTCGAGTCGAAGTCGCCTTCAAGCAGATTCTGCGAACTCATCCACTCGCCGTAGTTTTTCCACACTTCGGGCTTTTGCCAGCCCCATTGCGCGGCATCGTCTTGATATTTCGGGCTTAGCCATTCCTGGCTGGCTTTGACCAATTCGGGATCGAGATCCGGCACGGCTTTGATCAGAATATCGGCCGCTTCCGCAGGATGGTCGATGGCGTATTGGTAACCTTCGGCCGTTGCTTTCATGAACGATTTGACCAGCTCCGGATCGTCCGCGATCTGCTTCTCATTTGTGGCGATCACGGGCGTATAGTAGTCGAGGCTGTCGGAATAGTCTTTGACATACAGCATATCGATCGGTTCGTTGCGCAGCTCCGCTTCGATACCCGTCCACGCGTAGAAGATCCAGGCAAAGTCGATATCGCGTTTTACGGCAGTGAAAAAGTCGGCGTCGCCCATATTGATATTTTCCACCTTCGACACGTCCGCGCCTTCCTGATCCATGATCGACTTCATCACGGCTTCTTCGACCGGAGAGCCCCAGCCGCCGTAGCGTTTGCCTTCGAAATCTTTCGGCGACTTGATATTGCGATCCTGCGGAGCCGCGAAGCCGGACGTATTATGTTGGATAACCGCAGCCAGCGAGACGAGCGGAACGCCCTGCACCCGCGCCTGCGTGATGCTTTCCTGATAGCTGATGCCGAACGGCACTTCGCCGGAAGCGACCATCTGATCCGCGCCGCCCGCGCCCGGCTGCAGGATGCTGACGTTCAGTCCTTCTTTTTCGTAAAAGCCTTGATCGACCGCCGCGTACAGCCCGGTATGGTTGGTGTTCGGCGTCCAGTCCAGCACCACGCTGACGTCGCGCAGTTCGGCCGTGTTGCCTGTTTCTTCCGTCGTCGACTCGCCGCCGGTTCCGGCCGTTGCACCGCCTCCGCCGTTTCCGCCCGAGCAGGCCGTAACCGCCAGCATCAGCGCCGCGATCGGAGCCAGCCATTTCATTTTTTTCCTGTTCCCCTTTTGTGTGCCTATCATGCGTTCATGTCTCCTTCAAACCGTATTGCCCGTTTCTTCAAGCCCGCCGGAACGCAAAAAAGCGTCCCGGATTCCGGGACGCGTAACGTCGATACCAACTGCGGCTGCTTCTCGGGATATGGTCGAAAAGGCGTTTCCGCTAAACGTTCCTACGCTGGCATTACCCAGATCAGGTATAAGGGTCAGTATCTGTTGGGATACACTCTCAGCCGGCCGTTCTTCCGACACCCCCCGGGGGTTATGAAATTTTCGGGTTGCTTCGGTGTCATTATAGCTTTTAAAAAGAAGACTGTCCAGAAAAGAGCGGATTCGCCGCACTTGCAGGTTCACTTTCATCTATTCGGGTACTTACTATTATGCACAATGGGATTCCAACTTTACGACACGGGAGGCTTTACATCATGGACCAACAACAACTTGAACGCAAAATCACGGAAACGCTGGAACGCAACCGCTTCGGATCTTTCGCTACGGTCGAAGGCGGCCGTCCGAAAGTCCGTTATATGACGGTATTCAATGAAGGCATGACCGTCTACCTGGTGACCAGCGCGAAAACGCATAAGGTCGAAGAGCTGGAACAGAATCCGAACGTGGCGCTGCTGCTCGGCTTCGAGCAAGGCGGCACGCAGGACGAAGTGCAGATCGAAGGCACGGCAAAAGTGACGCGTGACGAGGAACTGCGCAAAAAGCTGTGGCACGACACGTTCGAACAGTGGCTAGAAGGGCCGGACGATCCGAACTACGTGGTAATCGAGATTACGCCTACGCGCGCCGAGTATGCGAAAAGCAAGCATGAAGTGGAAGTTTGGGAAGGGTAAGTCCCGGCTGCGCAAACTTTTTTTGATCCAAGCTCCGAACCGTCGCAACTCGGCGGTTCGGAGCTTTTTTACATGAAGATTGTGTAAAATTATTTTAAAAATCAGATAAATGGTTAAAAAATAAGTCGAAAGAACCGATTCTAAAAAGAGGTAGCTGGGTAATAGGAAAGGATTGTACAGCTTGCTACCTAGGTTAAACGAACTGTTTTTGTCGGAGTGGAAAATCGTTAATCATGAGTTTTAGGGGGTTCCTTCATGGAGCATATATGCAGCAGCTGTCAGCCGGTCAAACCGATCGAAGATTGGGGAACCATTTATTTGCGTCCCGTCACCGAGTTGCTCAACCGCTTGGTCGAAGACCGGAATTGGAAAGCTGGCCGTAACGGATACGAAAGCGGCGTTCTCTTTTTTTCATATACGAGCAAAGAGCAGTTTTTGGAAATGGCGGAATGGCTGAACAGCCTGCCCGTCGAATGGACCGATCCGCTTCAAGTCAAAATTTGCGGGGAAAACGATACGCCGGAGTTACTGCCTTGGCTTCCGTTTTCGCAGATCGCCGCAAGGTTTCAAAATATGGGCATGGTCGATATCATCACGCAGGAAAAGTTCACGAGTTTCCTTCAGCCGATCGTCAATGAGGAAGAAGATGTCGTCGCGTACGAGTTTTTGCTGCGTGCGGCTCCGGGCGAAGCACCATTCAACCCGTTCGAATTATTCGACGTGGCGCGCAGAACCGGCATGCATTCGTTTCTTGACCGGGCGGCGCGCATCGCGGCTATCCGCCGAAGCGCAGAAGTGCTGCCTCGCGGCGTAAAACGTTTTATCAACTTCCTGCCTTCTTCCATTTATAATCCCGACTACTGCCTGAAGCATACGTTCGCCGCGATTCAGCGTTACGACCAGGATCCGCAGGATTTCGTGTTCGAAGTGGTGGAAACCGAACGGATCATGGATATGCCGCATTTGCAGCGGATCTTCAACGTGTACCGTTCGCGCGGCGTCTCGGTGGCGCTGGACGACGTGGGTTCGGGCTTTTCGACGCCGGAAGTATTGTCCAACCTCAGACCGGATTTCGTCAAAATCGACCGCGGCCTGATCGACCGCTGCGACGAATCGTCGGATAAGCAGCGCCGCATCGAAGAGATCGTCAACATTTCGTCTTCGTTCGGAGGCACGGTGCTGGCGGAAGGGATCGAGCGGCGCGAAGAATACGAATTCTGCCGCAGCCTCGGGATTTCGTTGGCGCAGGGGTATCTGTTCGGACGCCCGGAGGCGGAACCCGTCGCGTCCGGAACGGTCTAACCCCGTACGAAAAGACCGGGATCGAAAGCTTTAGCGAAAAGCGGCTGCGTGATAGAGCGAAGCCGCTTTTTTCATGTCATCCGAATCGTATTCAAGGCAAAACGGACAGCCGATTCGTCTGCAAATTTCACAGACCGGCGTCCGCATGGTAAATTAGAGAGATGTGTACGGAAGCCGGATATCCGGTATTTCGGAGAACGCAAAACCATACATAGAAGAAAGTGGGAGAACAATGGAAGAAACCTGGCTGTGGCTCAAGTATCTGATCTTGGGCATCGTTCAAGGCGCGACCGAGCCGATCCCCGTATCGTCCAGCGGTCACCTGATCATCGCCCAGCGCCTGCTCGGCGTCGACCAAGCGGGACTCACGTTCGAAATTTTAACGAATACGGCATCGCTGATCGCGATCATGTTTATTTACCGGCATGATATCGGCAGATTGATCGTCGGTACCTGGCAGTATATCCGGACCCGCGACGCGAAGTACAAATCCGACTTCATGTTCGCGATGTACGTGGTGCTCGGCACGATCCCGGCGGTCATCGTAGGCCTGCTGTTCAAAGATTGGATCGAAGACACGTTCTCCTCGGTCAAAACGGTCGCGGTCGCGCTGCTGGTGACAGGCGTGGCGTTATGGCTGATCCGCAACATGCGCGGCCGCAAGCAGGACGGCGATTTGAAAACGCGCGACGCGATTCTGGTCGGACTCGCTCAAGCCGTCGCGCTCATCCCGGGCGTCAGCCGTTCCGGTTCGACCGTTATCGCGTCGATCGCGACGGGCATGAAACAGGACACCGCGCTGCGGTTCTCGTTCATGCTGTACATCCCGGTCAGCCTCGGCGCGATCGTGCTGGGCCTTCCGGACATCATCAGCACGTCGGAAGCGCCGGGCATGCTGCTGCCTTACGTGCTGGCTTTCGTCGCGACCTTGATCGTAACGTATTTCGCGATGAAATGGTTTATGGGCATTATGGCGAAAGGGAACTTGAAATACTTCGCTTATTATTGTTTTGTGGTGGGGATTTTGTTGTTGATTTTCTTGTAGAAGGTGAAGAAAAGCGTGCTTCTCCCGGGAGTGGGAGAAGGGCGCTTTTTTGTCGCGGGGAAGAATGGAAAAAGAAGAGTTTTACATATACGATTGAAAAACGCGAAGCAATCCGGCTGCGTTTATCGATTATGGTGCTAGAGTTCAAATCTTAGAGAGTAAAGTGAAATACGGAGGGATTAAAATGGATTTTTTAAAAGACGGGGATATCAAGACTTTCTTATTGACCTTGGAAGAATCTTCGTATCCAATGAAATCTTGCGATGAACATGATATTTTAAAACTAAAGAATCTAATCCCGACAAAAGAACTTCCTTTAACTTATTTAGAGTTCATGTATAGAGCGGGCAACGGGATTGAGTTTTTGGTAGGTACGCAGTATTCGATGAAATATATAGCAGAGCTTAAAGAATGGGCAGTCGAACTTTTGGATGAGAATAAGTTTCCGGAAAAATTAACGGATAATCAGTTTGTATTTATGATGCATCAAGGATATATGTTTTGGTATTTCAACTTGGATGAGGGCGATAATCCATCCGTGTATTTTTATGATGAAAGTCTTGATCTAACTGATTTCAAGAAAGTGAGTGATACGCTTTCGGAATTTTTAATTTCATTGCATGACTGATAGGATTGAGTATAGCTGGAGCGCCGTGGTCGCAGACGGAGTAGAGTTTGAGAGCTGATATCCTAAAGGAGAACCCAAATGCGCAACGACTTAGCTCTGATCATCGACCGACTCAGAACGGAACTACTAAAATCAACAGACTCTATCGTAATCGGAAAAATAAAGGATGCCACCGTATTGAACGAGAACGCGAAAACAACGGCAGGCAGCTACCGTGAAGTATTGCATCTATTCGACGGGGCACGCTGCGGCACGATCGATTTGTGGTCGTATGCCGATCTATCACAGCATCAGTTTCGCGTTTCCGGTATGGAAGGCGGTTCGAATACTTGGCTGGAGATCGGACAGGTGCTATACGAGCCTTTGCTGCTCAATCATGATGACCGTTCCGTTTATCTATTCGATACGGATGAAGAACAGGTACGCTTTTTGCGAAACAATCTGCAATCTTTTTTGAAAAACGACGTTTTCGGCCCCGGATATGCCAAGCTCGTTCCCGATTGCGAGCAAGACGAGTGGTATCTTTTTTTGCGGGAAATGGGTCTCGTATAGCATCGCAGACTACCGCAAACGATTGGGCATAGATCGGCTTTGATAGGTAAGGAGAGGATACGCTGTGTTTATATGCATTGAGCACGAGCAAAAGCCGCTGAAGCTGAAAGAAGCAAAAGTAGTTCCCGCGTTAATTGGCACATTAGATAAAGGTTCGTTGCTGCCAGGTACATACATAAGTTTGCATTCCGGTATGAAAGTGAAGTTGATTAACGCAGGCGGTTTTTTGCAGGCAGCTCCGCATTTAAGATCCGTGTACGCAGTAGCGAATATTCGCCCGACTACTTTGGGAGAAGAAGCGGCAGCATTAAAGAACCGCGAACTATTCATACGGAAAAACGGTGAGGCTCATGTCGGCAGCTTTTCGTTTGACCTTCTTGTACACGATTTGCGAAAAGAGGACGAGGAGCTGCTCCGAGACTTTTGGATACCGGGAACTTTTACATACGCAAACGAAAGAACCCGCGGATGGGTAAACATGAAGGATAAGGCTTTGCTTCTCGAAGACTGTCTGATTCTTTCCTGTGAAACCGAGGATTTGTTTTTCAAGTCGCTATATCCATTCAATGCGCAACACCTTACATTCATTCTTCCGAAAGGGAGTTTCCGATGACGAATCACGAAACCAACAACCAACCTGAGCTTGAATGGGTTCAAACCGACGGTACTATTTCCGCTTATCGCGATCCGGTCACCCGTGAAATAAGCCAAGCCGTCTCCGATTATGCTCCGCAAGAAATTCGTTATCCCAGACACTTCGCGGTGAATATAAAGCGGGCAAAAGACAAGTCGCTTGTTCAGCAATTGGTTGCCCTCAAAAAGCTTTATCCTCCTTTAGCCGAATTCACGAATACAGAGTTATTGGATCGATTTAAAAATGAGGATGAATGGGTATTCGGAGGTTTGCTGCCGGAAGAAGCCGAGGCTTTGGTCAAGAAGGCCGAGGAAAAAGGCTTCAGCGTCTCTGTATTGAATTTCGACGACAGTCACGTTCCTTATGCTTGGCGCGGCGTCTATCGAATGCTGGGAAGGTCGTATCCGCTCGGCATCCCGGAATCCGAATATATGCCGCTGCTTTCCGTGTTATACGAGTATATGCCCGATCGGAATTTGGAGGAGGTCCTATCCCTTTTCACCGGTAAAGAAGCAGCTTTGGTGCTGAACGATATCTACCAGTCAGCAGCGACGCACCGACCGAGCGATGAAGCTTTCGATTCGATCAAAGAAAAATTGGTGGCTCAGGCACTGTATATTTGGACGGAAGAAGCCGACCTTGGCGATTATGAAAAGATGTGGACCACGAACAAATATCGGTATGCGCTATATGAAATGGAACCGAATCGATATGTCATTGTGACAGTCGATCCTCCGGCGATGGTGTTGATCGAAGAGGATCATATCGCAGAACAAGTGATCCAGCGGATGCTTGATCATGGCAACACAATTTTGGATAAAAGTTGGATTGCGAATAAATAACTGATATTCCGGTTCGCCCAAACAAGGACGGTGGAAAATGAGCATCAGTTTTATTGCATGGATGATCGTCATCAACACGATATTTTGGTTGGTCTGCTGCCTGGGCACGGCCCATGTGGTTCGGTTCCTGCCGAAGTCTTGGTACGAGAAAAACGATTGGTTTTTCGCGGAGCGTCCGTTCGAACGGAAATTGTACAAAAAAATTCGTCTCGACCGATGGAAAGACAAGCTTCCGGAAGGCGGGGGATTGTGGAATTTTCAAAAGAGGGCGCTGAACGAGGAACTGACTCCGGCGTACGCGGAAAGATTCGTTTTGGAAACGAAATACGGGGAAGTCGGACATTTTGGCATGGCGATTCTGGGCTTTGCCTGCATCTTGATCAATCCTGGCGAATATGCGCTTGTGTTTTTCATTTGCGCGATCGTGAATGTCCTGGTGCAGATCCCGTTTTGTTTGATCCAGAGGTACAACCGGCCGCGGCTGATTCGCTTGAGATCGCGCTTGGCGCATAAGAGCAAGAGCAGGGCCTAATCCGACAAATATTCCGAGAAATAAAAAAGAGCCCGACATCCTTAACAAGGAGTCGGGCTCTTTTTATACAAATCTTAAGACAACCGCGAACTATAATCCTCGAACTTGAACTCGCGAATCACTTTGATGCCTTCCTCGTCGTTATACGCAGCGATCGAAGGGAGGTTCACGCCGTTGAACATATGGTTTTTGACCATCGTGTAGTGCGCCATGTCGCCGAAGACCAGCTTGTCGCCGATCTCGAGCGGGCGGTCGAACGAGTAGTCGCCGATCACGTCGCCAGCTAAGCAGGTCATGCCGCCCAGACGGTACGTGATCGCTTTTTCGCCCGGCATGCCGGCACCGTCGATGTTCGGACGGTACGGCATCGCCAGAACGTCAGGCATATGGCATTCCGCCGACGTGTCGAGAATCGCGATGTCCATGCCGTTTTTCATCGTGTCGAGCACGGTCGCCACCAGGTAGCCGGTGTTCAGCGCGATCGCTTCGCCCGGCTCCAGGTAGACCTGCACGTCGTACTTGTCGCGCGCGAATTCGATGCAGCGGATCAGGCGCTCGACGTCGTAGTCGGGACGCGTGATATGGTGACCGCCGCCGAAGTTCAGCCATTTCATTTTCGAAATGACGTGGCCGAATTTCTCGTCGACGACTTTGAGCGTGTTTTCCAATGTATCGGAGTTCTGCTCGCACATCGTGTGGAAATGCAGGCCGTCGATGCCTTCCAGATCGCTCTCGTCGAAGTTCTCCAGCGTGATGCCCATGCGGGAGTACGGCGAGCACGGATCGTACAGCGGCACTTCAAGTTCCGAATATTCCGGGTTGATGCGCAGGCCCACTTCGATCTTGCGGCCCGGGTAGTTCAGCACTTTGTCCTTGAACTTGCGCCATTGGGCGAACGAGTTGAACACGATGTGGTCCGTGTAGCTCAGCAGCTCGTCGAACTCGCGATCGACGTAAGCCGGAGCGTACACATGCACTTCTTTGCCCATTTTCTCGTAGCCGAGACGCGCTTCGAACAGCGAGCTGGACGTGACGCCCGCTAGATATTTGCCGACCAGGGGATACTCCGCGAACATGGAGAATCCTTTCTGGGCGAGCAGGATCTTGGCGCCGGTACGTTCCTGCACGGAGCCGAGCAGTTCAAGGTTTTTGGTGAGCAGACGCTCGTCCACGACGTAACAAGGCGACGGGACGGCGCTGAAATCGATGTCTGTCATGATGGGTTTTCCCTCCTACGCCTTAGTCCAGCAGCGTCGGCGAGAAGTCCTCTACCCACGGCAGGCCTTGTTTGTTCAGTTCTTCCATGAACGGGTCCGGATCGAACTCTTCCACGTTGTAGACGCCCGGCTTTTTCCAGAGGCCTTTGAGGACCATCATGGCGCCGATCATGGCAGGTACGCCGGTCGTGTACGAGATCGCTTGCGAACCGACTTCGCGGTAGCACTCTTCGTGATCGCATACGTTGTAGACGTAGTACGTTTTCGGTTCGCCGTTTTTCGTGCCTTGGAAAATGCAGCCGATGTTCGTTTTGCCTTTCGTGCGCGGTCCGAGCGAAGCAGGGTCCGGGAGAACGGCTTTCAGGAACTGAAGCGGCGCGATTTTTTGGCCTTCGAATTCGATCGGCTCGATGGAAGTCATGCCGACGTTTTCGAGGACTTTCAGGTGGTTCAGGTAGTTTTGCGAGAACGTCATCCAGAAGCGGATTTTTTTCAGGCCAGGCATGTTTTCCGCAAGGGACTCCAGCTCTTCGTGGTACAAGAGGTAGATGTCTTTCGGTCCGATTTGCGGCAGGTCGTAGACTTTTTTCTCGGAAAGAGGTTCGGTCTCGATCCATTCGCCGTTTTCCCAATAGCGGCCTTTTGCCGTGATCTCGCGAATGTTGATCTCCGGGTTGAAGTTGGTCGCGAACGGATAGCCGTGATCGCCCGCGTTGGCGTCGACGATATCGATCTGATGAATCTCGTCGAAGTAGTGCTTCAGTGCGTAAGCGCTGAATACGCCGGTTACGCCCGGGTCGAAGCCGCTGCCGAGAACCGCCGTAAGGCCGGCTTTCTCGAATTTCTCGCGGTATGCCCACTGCCATTTATATTCGAATTTCGGATTGTCGAGCGGCTCGTAGTTGGCAGTGTCCAGGTAGTGAACGCCAGTTTCCAGGCACGCGTCCATAATGGTCAGATCCTGATAAGGGAGCGCCACGTTGATTACGATATCCGGCCCGAAGCTTTTGATCAGCTCCACGACTTCTTCGGTGCGGTCGGCGTCGACCTGCGCAACCGAAATCTTCGTGCGTCCTCCGTCCAATTTCGTTTTCAAAGCTTCACACTTCGACAACGTACGACTCGCGATACAAATTTCCTCAAATACGTCCGGATTCTGGACACACTTATGCACGACAACGCTAGCTACGCCGCCGGCACCGATAATCAATGCTTTTCCCAAAATCAAGTCCCCCCTTAGTCCGTTTAAAAAGATGGATTTTACATGGATTTTACACAGTGCTAGATCAGTTTTTACATAACGAAATGAACTGCGGTTAAAAAATCAACAAGAAGGATTATACAAACTATTCGGCAAAAACACAAGAAAAACGCGAAAAAAACGGCTTTTTTCGGAATCGTCCCGGGATTTTTACACGGTTTTAACAGAAATCCTCCGTAATCCGTCGTATTCCTCCGTTTTGTCCACTCAGCAGGTCATTTAGGAGCCGTATCGAAACGCAGCGGGCCCGCAGAAGCCGTGGGGCGTTTCTCCCTCTATTTATTACCCAGTGAGGATGGGGGCAAGCAGAACGTTTCCGTTAAAAGGAAGCGTGCTGCTGCCGGTACTGCTTGGGCGGAAGTCCCGTGTGCTTTTTGAACGCTTTGGAAAAGGAAAACAGATCCGGGTAACCAACCGAATGCGCGATCTCCGACAGCGAGTACGAGGTTTGCTCCAGCAGCATCCGGGCCTCGTCCAGCTTGAGCTGCTGCATATGGCTGACCGGGGTATGGCCGTAGCGCTCATGGAACTTTTTGCTGAAATGGGTGCGTCCGACGCCCGCGTGCCGGGCTACTTCCTCGATCGTGATCCCGTCCGCGTAATGAATCTCCATATAATCCAGCCCGCGCTGAAGCCAAGAGACGCCGTCCGGCTCGTTCCCTTCAGGGAACGTCGTCGATTCAAGCGCGGCGAAAATACGGTAGAACTCCGACAGACGGCTCAGATCGGACGCTTCATCGTGCTCGGCGGACGTTTTTTCCAGAAAAGAACGCATCGCGACGGCCGCTTCTTCGACGAGCGCGGACGGCAGATGCGGACGCTGGGGCGTCAGGCCGATCCGCCGAAGCAGCTCCAGCGCCATTTTCCCGTCGAACGCCAGAAAAATCTTGCGCAGCGGCGCTTCCGGGTCGGTCCAGTATTCGTGCATCACCTGGGGGAAAAGGCAGTACATATCGCCCGCGGCAAGCGGATACGTTCGGTCGCCGTGAACGAACGTGCCGCGCCCTTCAAGCACGAGCAGCAGATAGTAGTAGGCGGTCGTGCGCGGCCCGATATGGTAGTTGGGTTTGGCGAGATTCGAACCGAGACGGATCGGCCAGGCGGGCCCGGACTTTTCGTAATCGGACGGCGTGAAAAAGTGGATGCGCAAATACTCGTGATGGTCTTCCTTCATATATTCGGTGTCGATCGGCATGAACAAAGCTCCTTTTTCAACAGAGGTGCATACAAAATGACAAAAAAGCCGAATGGCGAAATGACATTTACTATTGGCGTAAGCGTTGTTATCATTCTAACAAAACTAATCCAACTTGTTTAGTTGGGATAATAAATCTAAAATTTAAAATACAAAAATATAAAGAAACGAAAGGACGGAGCGACGATGACAGCAGGTGAAGGAAGCAAGCGGGAGATCAAATTCGGATGGTTCTTGCCTACCGCGGGAGACGGAGCCCATGTAGGCGTGGAACCGGAACGTCCGGCGACGCTCGACTATTTGACGGAGGTGGCGCAGGCGGCGGAGACGGCGGGCTTTGAGTTTGTGCTCATTCCGACCGGCGGCGCGTGCCTGGATGCCTGGGTCGTCGGTTCGGCGGTCATGAGCCGCACGACGACGCTGCGTCCGCTTGTGGCGGTACGGCCGGGCCTGACCGCTCCGGTGCTGTCGGCGCGCATGGGCGCGGCGCTGGATCAGCTGTCCGGCGGCCGGGCGATGATCAACGTCGTGACCGGAAGTTCCGTGCAGGATCTGGAAGAACTCGGCGATCCGCTGGCGCGTTCGCACGACGAGCGTTACGAGCGGGCGGACGAATATTTGGAAGTGATGAAACGGGCATGGGCGAACGGCGACAAGCCGCAGGCGTCGGAGTTCGTGGCGGTGTCGGGAACGAACGGCACGGCTCCGGCAGTCGCGGAAAACGAGACGGCCAAAGTCTCTGGGGACGCAGAGCCGCACGCAGCAGCGAAAAAAGACAGCGGCGCTTCGGCGGACCAGGCATTCGTTTCGTCAAGTTCCGAGCCGTTCCGCGGTAAGCACTACACGTTCGAACGTGCGTCGGGATCGCCGCGCACCGTGCAAGCTCCGCATCCTCCGTTCTACTTGGGCGGCAGCTCGGAAGGCGCGAAAAAGGTCGCGATCCGGCACGCCGACACATTCCTGATGTGGGGCGAACCGCACGCATGGATCGAAGAGCAGATCGCGGAGATCGAAGAGTTGCGCCTGGCTTACGAAAAAGAAACCGGAGCGCCGCGCGAGCTGCGTTACGGATTGCGCGCGCAGGTGCTTGTCCGCGACACGGAAGAAGAAGCGTGGGCAGCGGCCCGCGAAATCATCAGCAAGGTATCCCCGGAAGCGATCGAGCGCGCGGAAAAAGAATTCGCCGCGACCGACGCGACCAACCAACGGCGTCAGAACGAGCTGCGCGAGCTGTCGAAAGCGGAACAGTTCGTCGTCGGTCCCAACCTGTGGACGGGATTGTCGGTGGTCCGCTCCGGCGGCGCGATCTTGATCGTCGGGACGGCCGACCAGGTCTCGCAGCGACTGATCGAATATGCCGAACTCGGCGTGTCGACGTTCATCCTGTCCGGCTACCCGCATCTGGAGGAAGCCGAAATTTTCGGGAAAGAAGCACTGCCGCTGTTCAAAGAAAAATGGGCGAACATTCAAAAGGAGGTTGTACGATGACGGGGAAATCCGGTAAAAAAGTTCGTTATTTGTTGGCATCGGGCGCGCTTGCGCTGACGGCGGTGCTCTCCGCTTGCGGAGGAGGCGGCTCGGCAGCTTCGGGATCGGGCGGCGACGTCACCATCAACTTCCTGCACTGGCGCGGCGAAGACGTCAAAGCGCTGGATAACATCATCGACAAGTTCGAAACGGCGAACCCGACGATCAAGGTCGAGATGCAGACGCTGCCGTCCGACCAGTACCAATCGACGGCACAGGCGAAATTGTCCGACGGTTCCGTCGGAGACGTATTCGCTTCGTTCCCCGGCGCGCAGTTCGACGCTCTGGCGAAAGCCGGCGTATTCACCGATCTGAGCGGCTCGTCGTTCCTCGACAGCTTCAACGCCGATCTGATCGCGGCCGGGCAGCAGGACGGCAAACAGCTAGCGGTTCCGTATCAGCTCGTCTACAACGATCCGATTTATAACGTGAAGCTGTTCGAACAGTACGGCCTGACGCCGCCGACGGATTGGGAAGGCTTCCTGGCTTTGTGCCAAACGCTGAAAGACAACGGCATCATCCCGATCGCGTTCGCCGGCGCGGATATCGGGCCGGGCCAGTTCATGAACACGATGGTGATGAACAACGAGCCGAGCGAAGATATTTTTGAAAAAGTGGAAGCGGGCGAAGCCAAACTGACCGACGAATGGTGGGTCAAAACGCTGACGCAAATCAAAGAATTGAACGATAAAGGCTACTTCCAGCCCGACGCGCTCGGCACGAAAGACGCCGCGGCAGGCGCGCTCTTCGTCCAGGAAAAAGCAGGCATGCTCGCCAGCGGTTCGTACCAGCTCGCGCAGAACGCGGCGCAAAATCCGGAGCTTGAGCAAGCGCTGCTGGCCCCGATCACGGTGAGCGCAGGCGAAGCCAAGTACGAAGGCGTGCATACGAGCACGTTCATGCTGGCCGTCAACAGCAAGTCCAAGCACCCGGAAGAAGCGAAAAAGTTCCTGGAATACCTCAGCCAGCCGGACGTAGCGGGCGAATATGCCAACGCGACCGGACAAAATGTAACGGTCGACGGCGTATCGTACGACAGCCCGGAGCTGAAAGTAGCCGAAGAATGGACAAGCAAAAAGACGCTGTTCCAACCGCGCTTCACGATCAAAAACGGCGATAACCAAAAAGCCGTTACCAACTCGATCCAAGCCGTGCTCGGAGGTTCCACGCCGGAGGAAGCCGCGCAGGAAGCTCAGGCGGTCATCGACCAGAACCTGAGCAAGTCTTGAGCCGGAATCGAGCCTGCCTATGACGATCAAAAGAATGAAACATAAGCGTGCCTTGTGGCTGTTCCTGCTGCCGGGCACGCTGCTGTATCTGTTCCTGTTCGCGTATCCGACGCTGTCGGGGCTGTTTTATTCCTTTACCGATTGGGACGGCGTGTCCGATTCGTACCGGATGGTCGGCCTGGATAATTACAAAGACAGCTTCGACAGCCTCGTGTTCCGCAAAACGCTGCTGAACAACGTCAAGTTCATGCTCAGCGTCGTGATCGTGCAGACGATCGTGTCGCTGGTGCTCGCGATTCTGCTGTCCCGCAATACGAAAACGCGCGTCTTCCTGCGCGCGCTTTACTTTTTGCCGGCGATCCTGTCGTCGGTCTCGGTCGGCCTGATCTGGTCGTTCGTGTACGATCCGACGATCGGCATGCTGAATCTGGGCCTGCGCGGCGCGGGATTGGACAGCCTGGCGCAAAACTGGATCGGAGACCGCCATATCGCGCTGTATGCGATCGCGGCGGTGCAGGTCTGGGCGCACGCAGGGCAGATGATGATCGTGTTCATCGCCGGATTGCAGGCCATTCCGGGCGAGCTGTACGAATCCGCGCGCATCGACGGCGGCAGCCGTTGGCAGCTGTTCCGCCATATCACGTGGCCGCTGCTCGCTCCGGCTTCGGCGATCGTGATCGCGTATACGACGATCCAGTCGTTCAAAGCGTTCGACCTGATCTTCGTCATGACGGACGGAGGACCGAACAACGCGACGGAGATTTTATCCACGTATATTTATCACACGGCGTTCGGCAACTACGAATTCGGACTCGCTTCGGCGGGGTCGATGATTTTCCTGGTCGTGCTGGCGGTGCTGACGTATTTGCAGTTCAAAGCGCTGCGCACAGACCGGGCAATGTGATGGCGATCTCGCTGCAATAAATTCGGTTGCGGCTTGGCGAGGCGAGGAAGCTTGCCTATTAACGCAGTATTTGTGTCTGCTTACAGGAAGGAGGAAGAACTACTTCATGGCATTCAAATGGCTCGGACGGCTGCTCGTGCTGCTGTACGCGGCGATTATCGCCGCGCCGCTGTATTTCGTGCTGATCTCGGCGTTCAAGCCGACGACGGCTTTCTTCGCCGATCCGCTCGGTTGGCCGAAGCCGCTCACGCTGGAAAACTTCGTCGCGCTGTTCGATCAGCAGCCGATGCTGCGTTACTTCGGCAACAGCGCTCTGGTGACGCTCGGAACGGTATCGCTGTCGTTACTGCTCGGCAGCCTGATCTCTTACGCGATCGTGCGCTTCGGCGGCCGGATCGGCGCGTTTTTCTTCGCGCTGTATGCGGCTGGCCTGATCGTGCCGACGCAGGTCAACATGCTGCCGTTGTATTCGCTGGTGCGCAAGCTCGGCTGGTCGGATCATCTGCTCGGCTTGGTCGTGGTGTCGGTGGCGCTGTTTCTGCCTCTGACCGTGTTCATGCTGACGGGCTTCATGCGCTCGCTCAGCCGCGAAGTGCTGGAAGCGGGCAGCATCGACGGCGCAAGCGAATGGCGCTTGTACGTGCGCATCGCGATTCCATTGTCTGCGCCCGCGCTGTCGGCATGCGCGACGTTCCTGTTCGTGATGTCGTGGAACGACCTGCTGATGCCGATGCTGCTGATCAACGGCAATTCGAAGCTGACGCTTCCGCTCGCGCTCATGCAGTTCCGGGGGGAGTACGTGACGAATTATACGACGCTGCTCGCCGGAGTCGTATTGTCGGCGGTGCCGATGGTGGTGCTGTTCTTGTTCCTGCAAAGGTACTTCATTGCGGGGATGACGGCGGGGGCGATCAAAGGGTAAGGGCTTGGGTTTAATCCGAAGTTGGGCTAAAAGGCTGTTCCGTAACCTGTGACGGGTACGGAGCGGCCTTATTTAAATTAACTGCATATCTCCGTTTAATTTTTGCGAATTCGGCGGTTTGAGATCAATACCTGCATAAATACAGTTAATTGCTTCTTTTTTCGAAGAGCACTTCTTTTTCTGCTCAAATAGATGGATATATGCAGGTATTACGTTTTCGATAAACCGTCGACAAGTGATAGCTGTATTTTCGTAGTTATTTTACGGTTGGATCGGTTCCCGAATGTTCGTCTCGCTTCACGCTTCAATACGATTGATTTGCTTATAAACGGAGTGCTGCATATTTTGCTTCAAAAATAAATAGGATTGCGTGCACCTCCTGTTCAACTGTTCGGAGCGCGGCTCGACTTCATGGTCGGCGTCTTCGTATAATAGAAAGAAAACGCATAAGGGCCGATGATGGGATCTGCCGTTTGTCGAAAGCCGAGAGGAGCCTAAGGGTTTGGTTATTCGCATTATTATTTCGCTGCTCGTGTATCACGGGTTTCTTTTGTATGTCGGGTGGAATCTGTGGAGAGGGATCAAAGCATTCAAGCCCGACGTAAAAAAACGCTGGCTGGTCGTGCTGTCGGCGGGATTATTGGTCGCGGCTTGGTCGATGTTTTTCCGGTTCGCGTTCAGCGAGTATGCTTGGGCGCATTGGAGCGCGGGAATCTGGTTGGTATTCGCTTACCTGATGGTGTTAGTGCTGCCGGTAACGAACGCGGCCGTGCTGCTGCTCAGACTGTTCACCCGGATCGACCGCCGCAAACTGGCCCGTTCGGCGACTGCCGCGGCGCTGGCGCTGACGGTGGTGCTGGGCGGGATCGGCACGTACAGCGCGTACAGCCCCGTAGTCAAGACGTATGACGTCGCGATCGGAAAGCCTGCTCTGGACGGCAGAAAGTCGATGAAGATCGTCATGGCGGCGGATACGCATTTCGGAGCGCTGTCGGGACCGTCGCACGCCAAGCGTCTCGTGAAAATAATCAACGAGCAGCAGCCGGATCTGGTGCTGTTCCCGGGCGATCTGGTGGACGACGATATCGTGCAGTACGTGAAGCAGGGGATTCCGGAGATTCTGCGCGGGATCGAAGCTCCGGTCTACGCGTCGCTCGGCAACCATGACCGTCTGGAGGCGGGCGACACGTCGCTGATCAGCACGCTGGAGGACAGCGGCATGATTATGCTGTACGACGACGTGGTCAGCGAAGGACTGCCGGTGACGCTGATCGGCCGCAAAGACCGGACCGATCCGGGGCGGATGTCCGTGGCCGAGTTGGCCGCGCAAGCGGACCCCGCGACGCCGCTGATCCTGCTGGATCACCAACCGTACGAATTGGAGCTGGCCGAAGCAGCGGGAATCGATCTCGAAGTGTCGGGACATACGCATCGCGGACAGATCTTCCCGGCTAATTTCATCACGAACCGGATCTACGAGAACGATTGGGGATATTTGCAAAAAGGGCAGATGCATTCGATCGTGACGTCCGGTTACGGATTCTGGGGGCTGCCGCTGCGGATGGGGACGAGGTCGGAGTTGGTTGTGATCAACGTGAGTTTCGATTGATCGAGAAGCGATGGCAGCGTGATTTGGAACCATGAATAAATTCTTTCTTGCATAAAAAAAGAGACTGCGGCGTGAGCCGAACAGTCTCTTTTTCGTATGGAAAAGATGTGGAATAGCAATCCCAAAGCAGGTTGCATCATCTTTACCTTGAACAATATTACTTCTTCAGCGATTCGTAAGCGTCCGCGATCTTCGCGTTTTCGCCGCTGTCTTCCGTGAATCCGGTCGCGTCGGCGATTGCGCCTTCCAGGCCTTTTTCTTCGATCGAGGCTTGAAGTTCAACCGATTGCTTGTCTTCCGGGTTGTTGTAATGCAGAGCTGCCGCGATGCCCGTCAGCAGGTTGTCGATCGGCAGGTCCAGGCTCAGCGCCATGCGTGCCGGTCCGCTCAGGCGGTCGTTCGGGCCGAGCTTGCGCAGCGGCTCGCGGCCTACGCGGCTCACGTCGTCGTTGAGATACGGGTTGCGGAAACGCTTCTCGATCTTGTCGATGTATTTCGCGTGTTCGCCCGCGTCGAAGCCGTGTTCTTTCACGAGTGCGGCGCCGCTTTCTTCCATCGCGCCGCGCACGACCGCGCGTACCGATTTGTCTTCGATCGCTTTGTCGACGGTCGGAAGGCCTTTCAGGTAGCCCAGGTATGCGGTAATCGCGTGACCCGTGTTCAGGGTGTACAGCTTGCGCTGCACGTAAGCGACCAGCGTGTCGGTCAGCTTCATGCCTTCGATCGCAGGAACGCCGCCTTTGAAAGCAGGTTCTTCCACGATCCATTCGAAGAACGATTCCACGCCGACGTCGAGCAGATTGTCGCCTTTGAACGGAGGAACGATCCGGTCGACGGAGCAGTTCGGGAAGCCGACGTGCTCGTCCGCGTAAGCTTTCGCTTCGTCGGACAGATGCGTGTAGACCTGTTCTTTCAGGTGGGCGCTTGCGCCGACCATGTTTTCGCAGGCGATGATGTTCAGGAAGCCGGCGCCGGATTTCGCGCGTTCTTCAAGTCCTGCGGCGATATTGACGGCGATGAATTTCAGGACGTTAGGGCCTACGGCCGTCGTGATGATCTCGGCTTCCGCGATATGCTTCGACATCTCGGGACTGTTCGAGAGAACGCCGGACACGCCCGTTACCGGAATCTCGCGCTTGTCGAGGTCGAGGATATGGATGGTGTAGCCGTGCTTTTCGTTCAGTTCGTTGATCATGGCTTCGTTGACGTCGGCGAAGACCAGCTCGTAGCCCGCTTCGACGAGCAAGGCTCCGATGAAACCGCGGCCGATGTTGCCGGCTCCGAATTGAATGGCTTTTTTAGTCATGGGTTGTTACCTCCGGGAGGGGACGGTAGTATGTTGCCTGGCGCTCGGGTTGTTTTGCTGCGCAAAGCCAAAAGTCGCTTCAGTCAACATACTACCGTCCGGGATGTGGAAGAAGAATCTTCCTAAAAAGAGTGTGGGAATAAAAAGATATCAAACCGTTTCCGGGAATGGGAAACGGTAAAGCGAAAATCTGAACGGTAAAAAAGATTACAGAGAACATAAATTAGGAATAAGCAAAAGCTCGTAAGTACAAGCAGAACAACGTTAGGATCATCTGAGGAAAAAGTCAAAGCCGAAGCCGGCAGAGGGGGATCTCTGCCGGCTGACTTTGTTGAACGTCCGGATGATTACTCGGGTTGTACGCTCAAGGTGTTGTAGATATCGTTGACGTCTTTGGTTTGAGCCAGGCGTTGAACCGTCGACTCGTCTTCGATCGCTTCCGCGATCTTCGTCAGAATCTTCAAGTGTTCGCCGCGAGCGCCGGCGATGCCGATGACGAGGTAAGCCGTGCCGGCTTCGAACTCGACGCCGTTAGGATATTGAAGCACCACGATGCCGGAATTGTCGATCTCGTTTTTGGCTGTGCCTACGCCGTGAGGAATTGCTACGCCGTTGCCGATGTAGGTCGAGGCTACGCCTTCGCGTTCGATCATGGCATCCACGTAACCCGGTTTAACGTAACCGGATGCGGCGAGCAGGCGTCCCGCTTCGCGGATCGCTTCTTCTTTCGTCACGCTCGGAAGGCCGAGACGGATGTTTTCTTTGCGCAGGATATCGGATTGAACGACGCCAGGTGCTGCTTTGTCGAGGGCGTTGTCGATATCCCATTGTGCGTCCGGCGTTGTAGCTGTCGTGTTGCGTTCAGCCGGAGAAGCACCGGATTGAGAAGCTTTCAACTCTTCGATCAGATCTTCGTAAACCGGATTGTTGATGAAGTTGTCGATAGAGACATGGTGCGCGTTCGGAGCTTTTGCCCGTGCGCGACTCGTCAGGTTTTCCTGGGTCACGACGATATCGGCATCCGCAGGAATGTTTTCGATGGCGGTGTTCGTTACGTTGATCGGCAGACCTGCCGCTTTGACTTTTTTGCGGAAAGAAGAAGCGCCCATCGCGCTCGAACCCATGCCGGCGTCGCAAGCGAAGACGATTTTTTCGACTTTGCCGTTCACGCGTACGTTTACGCCTGCTGTTGTTGCCGATGCAGCATTAGTGCCTTTCATGGCTTTGGAAGCATCGCGTGCTTTATCCAACGCTTCGTCATCAGCTTTGTAGTTACGCAGGAAGAGCGCCGAGACGAGGAACGAAACGATCGTTGCTACGGCTACGCCGGCCAGGACGGCAAGGTGTCCGCCTTTAGGCGTTACAGCCATGATCGCGATGATACTACCCGGTGCTGCAGCTCCGGACAAGCCTGCCCCTGTTGCAACGAAAGTGAATACGCCGGCCATGCCGCCCAGAATGACGGACAGAAGCAAAACAGGTCTCATCAGAACGTAAGGGAAGTAAATTTCGTGAATACCGCCGAGGAACTGGATGACGATCGCGCCAGGAGCTGAACTTTTGATCGAACCTTTGGCGAATACCCAGTAGGCCAACAGAACGCCCAGACCTGGACCCGGGTTGGTTTCCAACAGATAGTATACGGACTTTCCGAGTTCCGCTACTTGGTCGGTACCGAGCGGAGTGAAGATCCCGTGGTTCAGCGCGTTGTTCAGGAACAGGATTTTCGCTGGCTCTACGAAAAGCGAGACTAGCGGTAAGAGTCCCCAGTTTACAATCTGTTGAACGCCGGATTCGAGAACGCTAGTGAATGCTTCGAATAGCGGTCCTACGCCATAATAGCCGCCGATAGCCAACCCTGCGCCAAGAATACCGGCAGAGAAGTTGTTGATCAACATTTCAAAGCCGGCCGGGATTTTGCCTTCCACCATACGGTCGAACTGCTTGATTACCCAACCTGCGAGAGGTCCCATAGCCATTGCTCCAAGGAACATCGGTGTATCCGGAGCACCTACGATAACGCCCATTACAGCGATGGCGCCAAGTACGCCACCGCGATGGTCAGCAACCATCTTACCGCCACTATAAGCGATCAGAAGAGGAAGCAGATAAGTAATCATCGGACCTACAAGAGATCCGATTTGCTCGTTCGGGAACCAGCCTTTCGGAATGAAAAGGGCTGTAATCAGACCCCAAGCGATGAAAGCGCCAATGTTCGGCATAACCATCGCACTCAGGAAACGACCGAATTTTTGTACGCCGTCTCTGAGTCCGCCTGATTTTTCAGGCGTCGATACGCTGCTCATAATTGTTCAACCTCCAATGTGTATTGTTCTATTTTTCTTGCATAAAGCTCTCTCATCATGTCCGCGATCTCTCTTCGGAGCGCATCGGGCTCGGAGGAAGAGAGTCTGGCGGCGAAGCCGGGACGGTCGATCAGCGATTTGCTGATTTCGCCGGCCGCCTGGAGGTAGGATTTGCCGCTGGCTTTCGGAGCCAGCAGCAGGAGTGCCGCTTTCAGCGTGATCGGCTTGTCTTCCGACTCGGCGGCCAGGCCGTCCGGGAAACGGAAGATGCCCAAGATGAGCTTGCCGATCACTTCGGAGCGACAGTGCAGCAGAATCAGTCCGTCTTGCGAGAGAACCGTTTCGCCGAGACGTTCGCGTTCGTGCAGTTCGCGTTCGAGCACGGCTGCATCGTCCGCATTTCCGGTGAACCGCCGCGAGATGGCTGCGATCAGTTCGCTTACGTCCCGGGAAGTAAAAGCGTCCGCGATATCGACGTTTTTCATCAAGTCGAGGATGCCTTCAAGCGTCTGCTTGTGTTCATCCAGCGTGCCGACGAGATCGTTTTGCAGATTCTGCCGGGTTTTCTTTTTCACGAAACGCCGCTGTTCTTCATCCACGAAGCGCCGGATCGTTTCGACGTCGTTAAAAGAAAGCAGCACGGATACCCGCACGACAGGGGTTTCGGTCTCAACGTCGACGGTAGAAACGATAAAGTCCGCTTCGCGGTTCTCGGCGGCTTCCGAAGCGGAGGCGATGCCGATCAGGTTGAAAGTCGGGAATTCTTTGCGTACTCTCGCCATCAGCAGTCCCGAGGTGCCCATGCCGCTCGCACAGGCGATCAGCACCTTCGGCGAAGGGCGTTCGGCTCTGGCGTATTCGCTCATCGCGCCGATATGCATCGCGATATAGCCGATTTCCGATTCCGGCACGTCACGGTTCACGTAATCGGCCAGAATGTTCGAACACTTCGCGGCGATGGCGAACACTTCGGCATACTGCTCGCGAATCTGACCAAGCAGCGGGTTGCGGATATCCAGCCCCAGTCTCAGCCGTTCGACGGCCGGACCCAGGTGATGGACGAATCCGGCGAACAGCTTGCTGCTGCCTTTCAGCTCGTAACCGAGTTCGGCTTCCGCCGTCTTCAGCATATTGCGGGCCAGGCGAACAAGTTCGAAGCTGACGTAGTCGTAATAATTGTCGTGATCCCGGTCAAGGCGGGTTTCCGCCCCTTTGAGATGCATCGTGATGTAGCCGACTTCGTCTTCGGGAATCTCAATGCCCAGCATGTCTTCCAGTTTGTTCGCAAGCCTTTTCGCTTTCGCGAACTCGCCAAGCCCGCGAAGGCCGTCCAACACATGCGCATCGATGACGATTCGTTGTCCGGCCCGAATGCGTTGGATCGCAAGAGCGAGGTGGACCGCCAAGCCGATGTAGGCACTGTCGGTCAGTTTGAGATCGAGGCTGTGTTCCAGCTCTTCGACCATCTGTTGCAGTTGCTCGGCGGCGCCTTCGTCGATCAGGTTGAGCAGGCGGCTGCGGATATGAGAACGGACTCTTGTAGGGTCGGCAGCCTCATTTCCGATGCTTCCGCTAACCAGCTCGGCGACTTGGTCTTCGGCGACGCTTTCGTAAACAAGTTGGATCAGCGCGGAACGGATGGCGTTTTCGCTACCTTCGACGTAAACGCCGAATCCCGGCTTGCGGATCAAGCGTAAGCCTAACGGCTGTAACCATGCTTCCGCCCGGTCGAGATCGGTGCTTAGCGTGCTTTCGGTAACTTTGAACTGTGAAGCAAAACTGTACGATTTGACAGGCTCGGCCGCGAGCAATAGCTCGCTAATCAGGAAGTAGTGGCGTTCGTCCCGACTGTAGTCCCTGACCGGGCCTGCCGCGCTCAGTTCTTCTATAAGAGCGTCGAGCTGTGCCTTGGCGACTTCCAATTTGACTCCGGCACCCGGTTTGCGGATCAGCCGGGCTCCTCTTGCCGAGAGCCAGTGTTCCACACCGGGAAGTTCGCGTTTGACTGTTCGTTCGCTGACGTCCAATTCATCCGACAGATCCCGTACCGTAACGAACTCTCCCCGTGAAGCGAGAAGACGCTTCAGGATCGGTAGCAGCCGTCCGGTCGGTTTGTCCACGCGGATTCCTCCTTTTTCAACCCCTCTATTTTGAAAGCGATATCATTTACCCCGGAACGGGGTTGAGACGATTCACCACGGCACACGCCGCAGCAGGCAGGATCTCGTCCTCTACTCAAATTTTAAGCACCCCGTCTCGGAATGGCAAAGGAAAGATGCCGGGATTTGTCCCGAATCAATAGTGACAAAGCCGAATAACTCTAGGTCTCTCTCCCTACCAAGCAAATGATTTTTCATAGCATTATTACTCAAAGCATCAATAAATCAATCATTTTACGTGCAAAAACGTGCAGTTTTTTTCATGGGTTTCAATATGCCTAATTGCTTAATATATGTATCGGATGGATGTGAATGGTTTTTGAGTGAACAAACCTAAGTCCAATTAATCCTTCATTCTTCACGTACTTTCGTTCAAATTAGTGCTGCGTGGTAGGCATCGCTTGCTGAATCTTCGAAGGGTTGCATACATTTGGCGTACAAATTGCGTCTGCGTTCGAAAGCATGGACTTTGTGTTCGGAAATCCGATCTGGTGATTGGCTTGTTCGGTCGTTCGTATGTGAGCTACAATGAAAATCATACGGACGCGAAGCACGCGCCGCTTTCGATACTACGGTATCGGAGGCGGCTTTTTTTGCGTTCTTTTTAAAAGGAAAAGAGGGATAGCTTGTGGTTGTGAAGGCGAATTTCGACCGAGCGTACGAGCAGTGGTTGACACAGCAAATCGAAAACGAACACGGCGTGCGTCGTAAAGAGTTGTTGGAGCAGGGATTGGGGCATGGGAGCATCGAATTTTTGCGGCAAATCTGGTTTCCCGCCGTGGGCAATCTTGACGGTTTGCATGCGGAATGGGAGGTCAGGGACTACCACGGCGGATATCGGTATATCGATCTGGCGTACCGGCCGGGCGGAGCGAAAGGCGCGATCGAGATTCAGGGATACGGCTCGCATGCGCGCGATCTGGACACGAGGCGCTTCAAAGACTTGTGTTGGCGCCACAGCCTGCTCGCTCTCGACGGTTGGACATTGCTGCCCGTCGCTTATTTGTCGATCCGCGAAGAACCGGAACGCTGTCGGCAATTGTCGCTTGCTTTCGTCGGAAGGTTTTTATCGTTCGATCCGGCGGGCGAAGGGCTGAGTTGGCTGGAAGAAGAGACGTTGAGGTATGCGCGCAGAGTGTTTGTGCCTTTCGGCGCGGGGGAGCTTGCGGCACACCTGCGGGTGACGGATCGGCATGCGCGGCTGATCTTGCGTGCGCTCGCCGAGCAAAAACGAATATACGTCGCGAATGATAAGCAGCGCTATCGGACGTATCGGCTCGCCGCGTCCGGCTGGGATATGGGGAAGACAAAGTAAGCGTACAATGCGGAAGCGAATAGCTCGACGATGCGTCTGGAAAAAAGGCTGCAGCGTGGAACGGCGATAACGGAACAAGCGGACGCGAAAATGAGCCGGAATAAAGTGGGCGAGAAAAGACAACAACCCTAGCAAGCCGAGTTTGTTGGGATTTTAACGGATCGAGACGACGCTTAGAAGCCATTTTGAGCGTGTTGAAGATTGTAACGGATCGAGGTGACGCTTAGAGCCGAGGTTTGCTTGTTGTTGGCGAAAAAAACGACGGAAAAAGCGGCTAACGGACATGCGATCCGTTAAAGTTGCCAAAAGGGTTGATTTTGGCTTTTAAAGGACATACAATCCGTTAGCCGTGCCGTGCCGCAGAAAAAGCGCCCTTCGCCGAAGGACGCTTTTTGTCGCTTGCTCCGTTTTGCGATCGCCCTATGCGACGGCTTATGCTCCGCTCGCGAAGGCGACTTAAGCCGGAGCGCCGTGCCGTTTACTCCGGCGCGCCGGCTTGCGGGTCGCGTTCGCCGGAGACGCTGTCGCCTGCCGCAAGCTCGACTTCCCGGCCGTACAGCGTCAGCGCCGCGCTTTCCGGGCCTTCGTTCTCCACGGTCGTCCGGCCGTCGGACACCGTTACGTTCAGCCGCGCCCCGCGGAAGCCGACTTTGAACGACAGCGACGTCCAGCTTTCCGGGCTGAACGGGTTCAGCACCAGCCGGCCGCCGCGAACGCGCAGGCCGCCGAAGCCCTGCACGACCGACATCCACGTTCCCGCCATGCTCGTGGTATGGCAGCCGTCTTCGGTATCGTTGTTGTAGTTGTCGAGATCGAGCCGCGAGGTGCGCAAATACATCTCGTACGCTTTTTCCGTATAGCCGAGTTCGCCTGCCAGAATCGAATGGACGCACGGCGACAGCGACGACTCGTGCACGGTAATCGGCTCGTAGAAGTCGAAGTTGCGACGTTTGGTCTCCAGATCGTAGCGATCCCCGAGGAAAAAGAGTCCCTGAAGCACGTCCGCTTGCTTGATGTAGCACGAACGCAAAATGCGGTCCCACGACCATTTCTGGTTGAGCGGCAGATGGGCAGGATCAAGCTGCGCGACCGGAAGGATATTTTTGTCGAGGAAGCCGTCCTGCTGCAAAAAGACGCCGCTCCCCGCATCCTCCGCCAGCAGCATCCGCTCCGAAATGTCGGTCCATTTTTCCAATTCCGCATCCGTCAGCCCGATCTTCTCGGTCACGGCGGCAAAAGCTTCCGGCTCTTCCGATCTCAGCTTCCGCGCGACTTCCGTTGTATATTCCAGCGTCCACGCCGCCATACGGTTGGTGTACCAGTTGTTGTTGACGTTGTTTTCGTATTCGTTCGGTCCGGTCACGCCGAGGATCAGGTACGCGCCGCGATGTTCCGAATAGTTGACCCGCTCCTCCCAGAAACGCGACAGCTCGGCCAACACCTCGAACCCGTACTCGCCGAGATACGCGGAATCGCCCGTGTACTCCACGTAATTGTAAATGGCGTAGGCGATCGCGCCGTTGCGGTGAATCTCCTCGAACGTAATCTCCCACTCGTTGTGGCATTCCTCGCCGTTCATCGTGACCATCGGGTACAGAGCGCCTTTGGCAAAGCCTAACTTGGCCGCGTTCTCTTTTGCTTTTTCCAGATGCTTGTAACGGTAAACGAGCAGGTTGCGCGCCACGCTCGGATCAGCCGTACTCAGGTAAAAAGGAATGCAATACGCCTCGGTGTCCCAATAGGTGCTGCCGCCGTATTTTTCCCCGGTAAAGCCTTTCGGTCCGATATTCAGCCGATCATCCTCGCCCGTGTACGTCTGATGCAGTTGGAAAATGTTGAACCGGATCGCCTGCTGCGCTTTCTCGTCGCCTTCGATCGAGATATCGCCGTCGCGCCATTTGGCTGCCCACGCTTCGCGCTGCCCGTCCAGCAAAGCGTCGAACCCCCGTTCCAGCGCTTCTTCCGCCAGCTCCTGCGCTTTAGCCGCCAGTGTATCGGGTTCGTGATCGCGCGAAGTCACGTTGGCGACGTATTTGTACAGCGTGATGCTCTGATCGGCTTCGGCCCGGAGCGACAGCGTCAGGCCCGCGAATTTGTCCCGTTTGTGCGTTTCGGCTTCCACGTGGAACTCTTGGTCGGGCTCGCCGGATGCGTCCAACTCATAAACCATGTGGGACGCGACGCGGAAATCGAGCTTTTTGGTGCGCACCTCGACGCTGGCGTAATCGACGCCGGAGTCCTGCGCGATGCCGTCCCAGAACTTTTCGTCGTAGTTGGAATCTTTGTTCACCACGTCCGCGTCCAGATAAGGGGTCAGCTTGAGCTGCGCCGCTTCCCCGATCGGAGTGACCGTGTAACGGATCGCGCCGATTTCTTTGAACGGAACGCTGACGAAGCGCAGCGACTCGACGCGTACCTTTTTACCGTTCGAAAGGATCGCGGCGAACGAGCGGCTCAGCGTGCCTTCCCGCATATCCAGCGTGCGTACGAAATCTTCGACGGTCGCGGTGGACAAATCCAGCGTCTCGCCGTCGATTTCGACGTCGATACCGATCCAGTTCACCGAATTGAGCACTTTGGCAAAATACTCGGGATAGCCGTTTTTCCACCAGCCGACCCGCGTTTTGTCCGGATAATACACGCCCGCCATATAGCTTCCCTGAAGCGACGGCCCGTTGTAGCGCTCCTCGAAATTCGCGCGCTGTCCCATATAGCCGTTGCCGATGCTGAATACGCTCTCGGATACTTCATTGCGCGCCGGGTCGAAGCTGTCTTCGATAATGCGCCATTCGTTGACCTTCAGATACGGTTTCATCGCTCAATCTCTCCTCGTCGGATGATGGTGTGAAGCGTGCGGGAAGTTCTGGTTGTCGGAAGGGTAAAGGGGATTTTTGATGCCTACATGTTAATTGAAACGCCGGGGGATGTAAACGAATCTTTTCGTAAAAAAGCAGCCCTGCACGTACCCGAACGGGCGATGCAGGGCTGCGGGATGGATCGCGAACGTAAATACCGCTATCGAAGAAAGACTTCGTGTTCAGGAGAAGGGACGCCTGGGACGCACCGGCTTGGCAAAAACAAACCGGCTGCGTCCTTCGGACTTGGCCTGATACAGCGCTTCGTCGGCACGGCCGATCAGGTCGTGGGGCGTGGCTTTTTCCCCGGGATACAAGGTACAGCCGCCGATGCTGATCGTGATCTGGTCGGACACGCCGGAGTACTGATGAGGGATGCCGAGCGAACGAACGCTTTCCAGCATCAATTCGGCAATCTGCTCGGCCTCGTGTTCGCTGTGTCCCGGCAGGATGATCGCGAACTCTTCGCCGCCGTAGCGCGCGGTGAAGCCGAAGTGGGCCAGGGCTTCGGATTCGAGCTTCGGCGCCACGCTGCGCAGCACCATATCGCCGCCGAGGTGACCGTAGTTGTCGTTGTACGCTTTGAAAAAGTCGATGTCGATCATGAGCAGAGAAAGATGTTCTTTGGCCCGCTGCGGCGCGTTCAGTTCCTGCTTCAATACTTCATCGAACTTGCGCCGGTTGGCGATGCGGGTGAGGCTGTCGATTCCGGCCAGTTCCTTAAGCTGCTCGTTGGCCGATTCCAGCGCTTGCTTGGACTCTTCCAGTTCCTCGTGCTGCCGGCTGATCCGGATAAAAAGCTTATTGACCTCGCTGATGATGGCGATCACGACGACCGTCGACGCGATCAGCGAATCGATTCGGGAACCGTACCAGCCGAGCGTATAACGTTCTCCCGCCGCTAGGCTCAACGTAATGCCGAGCAGGAAAGTGAGCGTGGATACGCTGAGCCAAACGCGCAGCACGCCCCTTTTTCGATAAGGGAAAGCGGAGAACAAAAAGGCGAGCGCGTTCACCGCCCATAGCGCCGGACCGACGCCGGCTTCGATAAGCCTGCGATAATTGCCGTTTTCGATCATGACGGGAAGATGGTCGCGTCCTGCCGTCACCAGCAGCAAAAGCAAGCCCGCGACGGCAAGAACGGTGATCGTGGCCGTGAGCAGATGGCCGGGAACGCGGTCGAGCGGAATGATGTCTTTCTTCGCGTGCATCGACCAAACGAAAAACAGAATGCCGACCGGAAACGCCGAATGCCAGAAGCACCACAGCCAGACCGCGCTTTGCGGACCGGGAGAAAAGATTCCGGCGATCGGCATCATGTCGGTCAGCGTAAGCAGATAGAAAAGGCTGAGCAGTCCCGTCAACAAAAACGTGCAAGCCAAAATCAAAAGCGGAAGAATGCGCGAAGCACGAAATTGGTTGAACAGGATAAGGGCGGTCAGCATATCTCCGAATATGCCCCAAGCGCTAATGACCGGGAAAAAAGAAGCCAGCACCGGAAGTTTCTGCCGTGCGAAAAAGAGAGCGATCAGCGTGAAGGCAACCATAATCAACGAAAGACACAAAGCGACCCGTCGTTGACGCGGAGAGATATGGAAAAGCTGATCCTGCGAATCATGATAAAAAAGTATGTTCAAGAAGAGCCTTCCTTTCCCCGTAATCATGCATTGACCGAGCTTGTTTGATTAAACCCCTCATAAGAATATCGGCGTCTTGAGGCTCGAATTGAACCCGGCCGATATTCGGCATTCAACCCGGAAGCAAAGGCGAAGAGGGATAGCAGCCTTTATGCCTCGAGTCGAAACCTGCATCGCAGGGATACCGGAACGTCCTCGACGGCGCACGGAACCCCCATGATGTAAAGGTATGGGATTTTTTAACCGGAAGCAATAAGAAAAAGGGACGAAAAGTTCCAATGGACACAAAAATAAATTCCAAAATTTGTAGGAAGAAGAGGTGCTTCGCGCAGGCGAACGCAGGCGTATGGAGCGTGTCGAATCGGCGAAAGTCGGAGAGAAGCGAGCACGGAAAATGCCTTACGGGCTCAAGTGGGAATTCTAACGGAGCGAGACGACGCTTAGAGGGGATTTTTGAGCTTTTGAAAAATCTAACGGAGCAAGATAACGCTTAGCGTGAAAAAAAGCCGGATTTCAAGGAGGAAAGCAGAAAAATCAGCGGTTAACGGATATGCGATCCGTTAAAATCGCGGAGAAGGTTGATTTGGGCTTCTAAAGGACTACGATCCGTTAGCCGAGCCGACATCTGCCGCTCGTCACATCCGAAACAAAGAACCCCGTATTCGCCGATCGGCGAATACGGGGTTCTTATTCATCTATATCAATCCGTGAAAAAGGGGAGCAGGCTCCGCCGGCGGAACGCGTCCGTCCGACTGCCGCTCGTTTTTCTCACGGGAGAGTCGAAGCAGGGCTTACTCGGCCGCAGGTTCGACAACCGGGAACCAGCCCGGCAAACCGACGATCATGCCCCACAGTTGATCCGGGATCACGAGACGGTTTTGATCGGCCGTCGTCAAGGTGACGGCGATGTCCGCTTCTTGTCCTTGCTCGACTTTTTCGACCCAATCCGGTTCCACGATCAGTTCGCGGCCCAGAGCAACGAGGGCTGCGCCAAGCTCGATCGCTTCGACGGCTTGTTCCGGCGTGTGAATGCCGCCCACGCCGATGACCGGAACATTGCCGGATACTTCGACGATTTGTTCCAGACGCGTACGCTCCAGATCGCCGCCGCGACGAGGTTTGGAGTTGTACTCCATCAGCGATACGTGCAGGTAGCTGAGGTTTTTGGCAGCCAGTGCTTTGAGCAGAGCGAAAGTGTGGTCCATGGTCAAGCCTTCTTCCTGCGGCTCTTCCGGCGAGAAGCGGTATCCGACGATGAACGGCGTTTTCGCATGCTCGGAAGCCGCGCGCTGCACTTCGTCCACGACGGCCAGAGGGAACGTCAGGCGCTGCTCGACGCTGCCGCCCCATTTGTCTTCGCGGCGGTTGGACCAGCCGGAGAAGAATTGTTGGATCAGGTAGCCGTTGGCACCGTGGATTTCGACGCCGTCAAATCCCGCGCGGATCGCAAGTTCGGTTGCGCGGCCGAAGTCGAGAACGATCGATTCGATCTCTTCGTTGCTCAGTTCGCGCGATTGCGAGCCGTCTTGCAGCTCGATTGCGCTCGGGCCGACAACGTCGCCGTTCGGCACGAGTGCGCGGGGACCTTGGATGCCGGCGTGGAAGATTTGCAGAACGGCTTTGGCGCCGCCTTTTTTGAGCGATGTCGCAAGCTTGGTCAAACCTGGCAGGTTCTCTTCACCGAATGCCGCGAATTGGTTTTGGAAACCGATGCCGCCCGGCATTACGTGTGCAACTGCCGTGATCGCGAGTCCGAGTTTGCTTGTACGACGCTCGTAATAGCTCAGCTCGGCATCCGATACGCTCAGGTCTTCGTTGGACGAGGAGTGAGTCATCGGCGCGAGTACGATACGGTTTTGCAGAGTGATTCCGTCGTTCAGTTGAACAGTGTCGAACAGCTTGGCGAATTTAGCGTTTGTCATTATAAAAAACTTCCTTTCTGAAAGTCGGATTTTTTCGTTATCAAAAGCACATAGGTATATTATAGTAACAAGGTTTCTAATTTTCAATGCCTGATGGACCAAAACGGGATAAAAATTTTAAAAAACTAAATTATGGTCAATTTAAAACGGAAATTTAAGTTTCTTAAGGCGGATAACGCTTTAAATTTCCAATAGAAAGAGTATAGACGAAAACGAAACCGTTCAACTTTTTCGAAGGAATCGTTCAATGTCGAAAGCCGAAGGGTTGAAGCGACCAAAGAACAATAAAAAAAGATCGTGATTCGGAGGTGTTTTTCTTTCAAAATGGATGCTGCAAACGTGCAAAATTAGCTTGAGCCGAAGCCGTTTTCGTATCCAAGTTACACGACATGTAACGTTACACCGCGCGATAGGTCCATTAAAGAGTTTTATGCGATTTATTAAAATTTTTAATGGATAAGCGTAGTCAATAGTTCACAGGTCATGTAAAATGGAGAGAAAATTCAAAAGCCGCGCAAAGCGACTGGAGGAAAATATGCGTACACAGAAAAAGATTACGGGGTTTTTGGTTCTATTGATTTTCTTCTTCTCGTTCGCGGGAAGTTTGGTGCCATCGGCACATGCCGCCGAAGCGAAGAAGACGTACACGATCGCCACGGACACGACGTTCCCGCCGTTCGAGTACCAAGGGCCGGAAGGCGACTATATCGGCATCGACTTGGATTTGCTCAAAGCGATCGCCGAAGATCAGGGCTTTGAGTACCGCCTTCAGCCGCTCGGGTTCAATGCGGCAGTCCAAGCTCTTCAATCCGGCAACGTCGACGGCGTCATTGCCGGCATGAGCATCACCGACGAGCGGAAGCAGACCTTTGACTTTTCTGAGCCGTATTTCGAGTCGGGCCCGATCATGGGCGTCGACGCGAACAACAGCGCGATCATGTCCTACGAAGATCTGCGAGGCCACCGCGTAGCGGTCAAGACGGGCACGGAAGGAGCGACCTTCGCCGAATCGATCAAGGATCAATACGGATTCACGATCATTACCTTCGACGATTCCCCGCAGTTGGTCGAAGAAGTCAAAGCGGGCGGTTCGGTCGCTTACTTCGAGGATTACCCGGTCGTCGCTTTCGGCATCGCGCAGGGAAACGGCATGAAGATGCCTTTGCCCAAAGAGAAGGGCGGTTCTTACGGGTTCGCCGTCAATAAAGGCAAAAACGCCGAGCTGATGGAAATGTTCAACGCCGGTCTGGCGAATATCAAAGCGAACGGCAAATACGAAGAAGTCATCGCTAGTTATCTGGGCGAATCGTTCGCGTCGGAAGGCGGCGAGATCGAAATTACCGCAACGGAGCGCATGAGCGGCTTCGAATTGATCTGGAATTCGATGCCTGCCTTCCTTAAAGGCATGGGATACACGCTCTATTACACGATCGTTTCCTTATTCTTCGCCTTTATCCTCGGTCTGATCTTCGGTTCGATGAAGGTGGGGCATAACAAGCTGCTTCGCGGCGTTGCTACTGTATTCGTGGATGTTTTCCGGGGCATTCCGCTGCTGATCCTGGCCTTCTTCATCTATCTGTCGATTCCGCAGGCCCTCGGATTCACGATGCCGATCTGGACGGCGGCGATTTTGGCGCTGGCGTTGAACGCCGGAGCTTACGTCACCGAAATCATCCGCGGAGGCATTCAATCGATCGACAAAGGTCAGATGGAAGCCGCGCGTTCGCTCGGTATTCCTTACGGTACCGCGATGCGCAAAATTATTTTGCCGCAGGCGATCAAAGTCATGGTGCCTTCGTTCATCAACCAGATGGTCATCACGTTGAAAGATACGTCAATCATGTCGGTTATCGGCTTGGTCGAACTGACCCAATCGGGCAAACTGGTTATCGCGAGCACGTACAGATCGTTCGAGGTCTGGTTGGTCATCGCGCTCATGTACCTGATCGTCATCACGATTCTGACGAAAATCGCCGACCGTATCGAAAGGAGAGTAAGCCGTGGGTAAAGTTAAAGTTACAGGCCTGAAAAAAAGCTACGGCAGCAACGAAGTGCTTAAGGGCATCGATATGGAGGTTCAAGAAGGCGAAGTCGTATGCGTTATCGGGCCTTCCGGTTCCGGTAAAAGCACGTTCCTGCGCTGCTTGAACCTGCTGGAGGAAATCACGGCAGGCAAAGTCGTCGTGGACGACCACGACCTGAGCGACAAAAAATCGGATATCAACAAAATTCGCGAAAATATCGGAATGGTCTTCCAGCATTTCAATCTGTTCCCCCATAAAACGGTGCTTCAGAACATCACGTTCGCGCCGGTCGAGTTGAAAAAGCAAACGAAAGCCGAAGCCGAAAAAACGGCAATGGGTTTGTTGGAGCGCGTCGGTCTTTCCGATAAAGCCAACGCTTTCCCGGCATCTTTGTCCGGCGGCCAAAAGCAGCGCGTGGCGATCGCCCGCGCGCTTGCGATGAACCCGGACATCATGCTGTTCGACGAACCGACCTCGGCGCTCGACCCCGAAATGGTCGGCGAAGTGCTCGGCGTCATGCAGGACTTGGCCCGCGAAGGCATGACGATGATCATCGTCACGCACGAGATGGGCTTCGCCCGCGAAGTCGGCAGCCGCGTCGTATTCATGGACGGCGGCTACATCGTGGAAGAAGGCACGCCGGAGCAGGTATTCGGCAGTCCGAAGCACGAGCGGACGATCAGCTTCTTGGAAAAAGTATTATAAAAAAGGGAAGGCCGACTCATGGTGGAGTCGGCCTTTTTTGCGCGTGTCCGGAGCTTAGGCCGGAGGCATGCCGGTAAGAGCACTTCGATCATTTTTTCGATCGGACAGGCATCTGCATTGTCGTTCAAGCAACGTTGAAGGCGAAAATTCGCCGATTGTCGAGTTTGATTGACTTTTTGGCGACATGAAGGCGTTCAGCGCAGCAGATCCAAGCCATGAATATGCTCTGCGTTGCCTAGAAATCAACCTAGCTTTTCCAAAGCACCAATCGGGCCCTTCTACATAGCCAAAAAGGCAATGTAGCTCGTTTGTCTTCGCTGCCTGCCTTCGCCTTTTGTTCATGCTCGACGCTCTTCTGCATTTAACTCGACTTCCTTGCTTTCACCTTATACCGCTTCCCCTGCGGATGCCGGCCGTCGAGGCGGGCTTTTTTGCGCAGGCGGCGATACACGTAGCGGATCATGTCCATCGACCAGTCGGGCATGGGGAAGGTGTGTTTTTTCGGCATCAAAGGCTTATAGAGCTTAAAATACGCCTTCTTCAAGTCTTTCCACATCACGCAGGGTCCGGCTTGCAGGAAGTCGGAAATGTCCACGACCAAGCCGCGACCGTCTTTGAGCATGACATTTTTGCCGTGCACGTCCTTCGGATTCAAGCCGCGGGAGCGGGCGTAATCGAGCGCGTTGTCGATATCCCGCACCGCTTTAGAAGGGATGTACGTGCCGTCTCGAAGACAATTGTAGAACGTCTTGCCTTCGAGCTTTTTCAGCACCAAATAATATTTATCATCCAGTACGTTCGCCGCGTACAGCGTCGAATAAGCCGGATGCGTGCCGAGTCGCTCGTAGACGTCGCATTCTTCCCGCCAACCGGGGCGTCCGGGCGCGTAGACTTTGACGACCTTGCCAGGTAGAGCCGGGTGCTCGAAGACTGCGGCGTAATTGCCTGCGCCCAGCAGCTTCCACCCGTTGGGCGTGAGATGCACGGCAACCGGGTTGAACGGATCGATGCTCTCCAGTTGAACGTCCGGCAGCAGGGTATCTTCAATCAGGCGGATCGAGGGTTCTTGCTCGCCGCTTTGGATCATGGTTGTTCACTCCTTGGAGGAAATGGGCGCTTGACCCTGCCTTCACGTTTTTTCTTATCATAGTCCGCCAAGACCATCCGGGCAACCGTCTTGAGACGGAGTTGCCTTCTTGCCGCGAATAGATTTTTAGAAACGCATTTGGTAAATTAGAGGATACACGATACAAAGGCATATAAGCAAAGGAGGCAGAATCATGAGCGAATCTTCAATCCGCATCAGACCGCTGCAAGTGGAGGAGCCGACGGAAATTCGATGGATGATCCAGGAGATCGGGCCGGGAGAAAATGGCTTTGTGAACGGTCTTTACACGGATACGGAAAAGGCTTATCTGGAAAAGCTTGCGGAAAATGTGCGAATCGCGATCGGAGATGGTCTGCCGCCGGGTTATGTACGTCAGCAGATTTACTGGTTATATGACGACGAGCGCCCTGTAGGCTACGGCAAGCTGAGATTTTCGCTGACGGAGGCGCTGCGCGAGCATGGCGGTCATATCGGATACACGATCCGACCTTCTGAGCGCGGCAAAGGTTACGGAAGCCGGATGCTGAAAGAGCTGCTTGCTGAAGCGAAAAAAAGCGGGTTGGACCGGGTAATGCTCACCTGCAACGCAGATAACGCCGCTTCGCGAAGCATTATTGAAGGCTGCGGCGGCAAGCTGGAACAACCAGTGACGGCTTCCTGCAAATATTGGATCGAGTTACCCGAACACGCGCAATGTACAGACTACATAGATTAGGGGACCTGCAATGGATATCGGCAACGTAGAGATTCGAAAAGCGCGGATCGCGGATCGGAAGCTGTTTGAGCAGTTATGGCAGTTGTATTTGTACGACTTCAGCGAATTTACGGGGATGGATGTGCGTCCGGACGGCGAATATCCGTATTTCCCGGAGTTCGAATTGTATTGGAAAAAGTGGGGCGGCAATTGTGCGTACCTCATCTTGGCGGACGGGCAGATTGCGGGGTTCGCGATGGTACACGAGTTTTGGGAAAACGAAGCGGCGTATTTGTCGCAATTTTTCATCATGCGCAAATACCGCCGCTCCGGTATCGGGATGCGCGCGGCCAGGCTCGTATTCGGTACGAAGCCGGGGCGCTGGGGGCTGCATCAGCTCGCGAACAACATTCCGGCGCAGAAATTCTGGGACCGGGTGATTCGGGACCTGACCGGAGCCGCGCCGCTGTTGGAGCAGATGGAGAGCGATCGGCGTTTTCAATTGTTTGAGATGAAGTAAAAAGGAGCGTTTACCTCATCAGCATTGAAACTGAACGCGAAAAGCCCCGGCAAACGGAAAACTCCGTTCAGCCCGGGCTTTTATGCGTTCTTTTCAGCTCTGCTTTATCTTTTACGTCGAGTTATTCCGCCTTCAGTACCGCATACCCGTAAGCCGGAAGCTCGACGGTCAGGCGACCTTTTTTCGCGTCGAGACGGTCTTCCGCTTTCAGAGAAGGCTTGACGCCGCCCGCAGCCAGAACGCTCCAGGCTTCGGCTGCTGCGTTGTTGCCGCCGCTTTTCGTATCGATCTCGACCGTCTGCGCCTTGTCCGACACATTCAGCGCCACGATCAGCGCAGCCTCTTCGTCCTCGCGGCGGTAAGCCAGCGTATGCCCGTCTTTTTCCGCGTGCAAAATATCGAAATGCCCGGTACGCAGCGCCGTATATTCGTGCCGCAAACCGATCACCGTTTTGTAAAAGTCCCGCAACTCCAAATCCTGCTTGTCTTCGTCCCACTCCATGCACTTGCGGCAGTCCGGGTCGGCTCCGCCGTCGATGCCGATCTCGTCGCCGTAATACACGCACGGCGTGCCGGGATAGGTCATTTGGATGGCGACGGCCAGCTTCAGCTTGTTTTTGTCGCCGTCTGCTACGGTCAGCATCCGCTCCGTGTCGTGGCTGTCCAGCAGGTTGAACGCGGCTTGGCTGACCGGAAGCGGATAACGCGCCAATTGCTTGGACAGCGAGTAGGCGAATTTTTGCGCGTCGGTTTTGCCCAGAGCGACGAAGTCGCGCACCGCGTAGGTGAACGGATAGTTCATCGCCGAATCGAACTGGTCGCCTTGCAGCCACGGCGTCGCTTCATGCCACAGCTCGCCGACGATGTAAGCTTCCGGGTTGGCTTCTTTGACGACCGTCTGGAATTCGCGCCAGAAACGGTGATCCACCTCGTCCGCCACGTCCAAACGCCATCCGTCGAAGCCGATCTCGCCGATCCAGTAACGGGCCGCTTCGAACAGGTATTTTTTGACGTCCGGATTGCCGGTATTGAACTTCGGCATGTTCGGCTCGAAGCTGAACGTCTCGTACGTCGGAATGCCGTCTTTGACGTCGATCGGGAATTCGCGGACGTGGAACCAGTCGGCATACGCGGAGTCCGCGCCTTTTTCCTTCACGTCGACGAACGGTTTAAACGTTTTGCCGGAGTGGTTGAACACGGCATCGAGCAGCACCCGAATGCCGCGTCCGTGACACTCCTCGATCAGATGCTTGAGCGCCGCCTCGTCGCCGAAATGCGGATCGAGCTTCAAATAATCCTGCGTATCGTATTTATGGTTGCTCGGCGCCTGGAAGATCGGGGTAAAGTAGATCGCGTTGATCCCCAGATCGGCGATATAATCCAGATGCTGCCGAACGCCTTCCAGATCGCCGCCGAAGAAGCTATCCACCTCGGGCTTGCCGCCCCAAGGCTGCACGTTTTCGGGGCTGATCGACGGATCGCCGTTCGCGAAGCGTTCGGGGAAAATCTGATAAAACACGGCGTTTTTTGCCCATTCCGGCGTCTTGATGATATCTTCGGGATTGATGTAGGCGATCTCGTAAAAGTCATCGGACGACGTCAGCTCGTCATGATGGAAGCCGTCTTCGTTCATCCAGACGCTATCTTTTCCACTTTCCAGCTTGAACCCGTATTTCAGACGACGATACGGCGGCTTGGCCTCGCATTCCCAGTAGTCGAACAGCTCGTCGGACGCAAAAATGCGCATCGGGATCTCGGTTTTCGTGCGGTCCCATGCATATTTGTCTCCTCCGATCACGAAAACACGCTCCACGTCGTTCTTTTTCGTGCGGAGTCGCAGGTGAATCGTTTCTTTGTCGACCGTATAAGCCCAGTTCATTTTCGGCCGGTGTTCAATCGCTTCAAGCAGCATCGGATAAGTCCCCCTTGAGTGTTGGAATAGTGGAATGGCGCGTATGCACCGACAAGATGGTATACCCTTGAAGTGGGAAGCGAGAAACAGAGCGAACGCGGCAAAGGAAAAGAGGATACAAAAAAAGACCCGCTGTCCCCGTCGCGTCGGTGCAGGGGAAGCGAGTCTATCTGGCGTTTTATCATTATAGCGGCATCAGATCACGATTTTTGGCCGACTTGCGACATTCTTTGCATACGCCGACCAGATTGCCGTATTCGTCGACGTAGAATCCGACCGAATCGCTTTTCTTCTGACAGCGGGAGCAGGCTTGCAGACGCGCATCGCCATTTTTAGGAGTGAACCCGCGGATTTCCGCGCTTCTAGTCGAGCTGAGTTTACGCTTGGTTGTCTCGGCGTGAACGGGATTTAGCGAGGCCTCTCGCGTTTTGCGACGGCGGGCAGCAGCCAGATCGACGATGTTGCTGGTCTTCTTGCGCTTGCGTTTCGAACGGACAATGAGCCAGGCGGTGGTTGCACCGGCCAGCGCGGCGACAACGAGCAGCAGCGTGATTGTGATCGGCGTCATGACGGGGTTCCTCCTCGGATCGTGGGATGGACGTTTATATGCAAGCAGCGAAAGGCTGAAATGGAGAAGATAGGCTGGGAAATAGGCGAAAATTGTACTTGTTATTACCCTTGTGCATAGCTGCAAGAAACGGGGTTTTTAGCAGAAAATAAGATTGAAGAAAGCGCTTTGAATATGCTCGGAAGCACAAATTCGGGTATCATGGACGTAAGGCGGCGCATAAAGGAATCGAGTTCTATTTCCGAAGCGCCGAAAACAGGAGGACTACATCTGTGACGAAAAAAACAGTGCTCTATATCGAAGACGAACGCCAGATCGGCGAGTGGGTCGTGCGCAATCTGGAAGAGCGCGGCTACGGGGTCGTCTGGCTGGAAAACGGCGACGGTGCATCGGAGGCGGCCGGAGCATGCGATGCCGCCGTGCTGGACATCATGCTGCCGGGATTGGACGGATTCACGGTCGGCCAGCGGCTGAAGCGCGATCATCCGGCTTTGCCTCTGATGATGTTATCGGCTCGAACGTCGATCGATGATAAGCTCGAAGCGCTGCGATTTGCCGATGATTATTTGACCAAGCCGTTTCACCCCGACGAATTGGCGGCGCGGATCGAAGTGATGCTGCGTCGAATCAGTCCGGCTGAACCGGAAGCTCGCCGTATCGGGCATCTATTGGTGCATGAGCATGAGAATCGGGTCGAGGATGCGCAAAGCGGCGAAGAGATCGCGCTGACGGGCAAGCAATTTCATATCTTTATGTATTTCCTGCGCCATCTGGGGCAAATTCTGACGAAAGAACAAATCTATGAGGCCGTATGGGGCGAGCCTTACATTGACGGAGACAAGACCTTAATGGTGCATATTCGATATCTGCGGGAAAAAATCGAACGTGATCCCGGCAATCCGCAGATCGTCGAGACCATTCGCGGCATCGGTTACCGGGTACGAGGATGAAGTGGCGCAAAGGCTCGGGTGGGAAATTCCGTCATTCGTTGATGGCCCGTTATCTGATGCTGATCGGCTTCGCCATTTTCCTGCTGCCGATGATTCTGATCTTCGTGATGGTCATTTACCTCGGCTACACGTATTTCGTTTGGCAGCCGGGTCGTCAGGAAATCGAACCCGATCAGCAATATGTTTCGTTGTCGGCTCTGGAGGAGGGCTGGCATCAACTGGCGGCGAAGCTGGATGGGGCTTCGGCGGAAGAAATCGTGAAGGCGCTCGAGGCTTTTCGTATCAAAAATCCGTTGATCTCGGTCGCCGCCGTCGATGCCGAAGGCCGCACGATCCTGGAAGATCCGCTACAACCGGGAATTCCTGATGTGTGGACGCCCGGCTGGACGGCCGAGTATATGAAGCGAGCAACCGCCTACAATTCCCGCAGTTTTTCCGTCGTCGCATTTATCGGAGAAGGAGAAGACCGGATGCGGGATGTCCGGCAGGGCTTCTTGGTTGCCGAGATCTTGCGCGAACATATGGATACGAACGTGCCTGACCAAAATGACAGATTTCCGCAAATCGTAGCGGTATCCTTGTTCCTGCTGTTGTTCGTGTTGTTCGCCTTCATGTCCTGGGCGTTCTTCTACCGGATTCGAAAAAGGTTGGTGCGCTTGCAGGAAGCCATGACCGCCTACGATGAAGCGGGTATCCCTTTACCGGTCGGTCCTGGCAAGCATCGAGACGAAGTGGCGGCTTTGGAAGGCACGTTCAATACCATGGTGCATAAGTTGCGCGATGGTCGCGAACGCGAGCGGGAAGAGGAAGAGCTGCGCAAAAAGCTGATCGCCAATCTGTCGCATGACCTCCGCACTCCGCTGACTGTCATTCGCAGCCATGCCTATTCGCTCGAAAGCGAACCGTTGGGCGAACGCGGTCAGCAATCGCTGCGCCTGATGTCGCGCAAGCTGGATGACCTTGGCGGGCTGATCGACAATCTGTTGTCCTACACCCTAATCGCCGCAGGCCGCTACCCGATGCGCTTGGAGGAAACCGATATCCTGCGCATCGTCCGAACCGCCGCCGCGCAGTGGTATCCCGTATTCGAAAAAGAAGGCATGGAAGTCGACGCAGACCTGCCTGACGAGGCCCTGCTTTGGAACGTCGACCGCGAATGGTTCGTCCGCATCCTCGACAATCTGTTCCAAAATGCGGTGCGCCATGCCAAAGAAGGCAAATACATCGGCTTGTCGCTGGGCGAAGCCGACGCTGACGGTATCCGCCCGCTGCGGATTCGGGATCGGGGGCCGGGGTTGTCATTGCCGAACCATTCCGGCGCAGTACCCGTCGGGCCTACGCCGCCGTCCGACACCGCCGCAGAGCCTGCCGCGATACCATCTAACGCGCGCCGCAGCCCTTCCAACGGCGCCGGCATCGGCCTGTCCATCGTAGACCTCATGATCCGCGAGATGAGCATGGATTGGAGCATCGAAAGCGACAAAACAGGAACTATCATCACCATCTATCCTTATGAGAAGGCGTGAAAATGGCGCTTTTCGACAAAGCTTCCGCTCGCTGCTCGCTGTACGGGATAGGGTGTGAACTGCTTAAAACTCAGCCGACACTTGTTCGAGCTGAATTCGTATCTGGCAGCTGGCAGACCGAGCGTTGCTCATATGCAGGAATGAAAACTTGGGCACGCCAACGCTTCTCTGATATTTGGTTTTCACAATAAGGCCAAACACCGAAAAGGCGCTGTAACGGATCGTATGTCCGCTACAGCGCCTTTTTGCTTTCGCCCCTTTTTTTGAAAACAGCGCAACGGCTCAAGTCAGTTTTTTATACCAAGAATCCTCCGGTAACTGAGCCGCCAACCGCACAAAACAATCCGACAATTCCGCAAAAACCTCCGGCCCCAACCAGCCCTCCGGCAGCAGCGATTCCGGCAGCGAAGGGTCGGTCATCGCCAAAGCGCTCACCGCTTCGCCGACCTGAAGATACAGCAGAAATAACCGGAAGTCGTCTCCCGCATGGACGGCTTCGTCAGCCAGCGGAAGCAGCGTTTCGCGCAGCCAGGCCCTTTTTTCCCGATATAAAGCGTCCACTTGGTCGAGCGGCCAGATGGTACCGGCATTTTCTTTGGTAATCAATCCGGCTGTGAATTGTCCGCGTACAATCGACAGATTCGACTCCAGCCCAAGCTCGCGGGCCTGATCCATCACTTCCTGTCGATAATCCCAAGGCGAGACGTAGACACTGTGATAAAAGAGCCCAAACCCAAGCTGAAGCATCGAAGCTCGAAATTGGTCTCTTTTTTTCCGCTGCTGCTCGGGAACTTCGATCATGACAATATCCCAAGTTCCGTCCCAATGTTCGTTGTAGCGGGCCGGCTTGCTGTTGATCGAGCGAATATAGCTGCGTCCGGTCGCCGTGATCTCGTACAGCGAACGGGAGGGGGAGTCGATATAGCCTTCTTTTTTCAGGCGGGAAAGGGAGTTGCGGACATACGTGGCGGCATAACCGTTTTGTTCGTAAATGTCCACGAATTGCTTGGCGCTGATTCCATCTGACTTGGACAGCATATATAACATCGTTTTTTCAACGGACAGCAAAAAGAACACCTCACTTGACAGATCGATCAAACAAATATACTATTTATTTATACGTTCGTAATATATTTAAGTATATAATTCGATTCCGGGTCGTTTTATAGACAACGTTGACTTGATCTTCGAACTTTGCGTACACGCTCAGTTTATCGTAAAACCGCAGTATTTGCACGGCCGATTCATTAATCTTAAGCCCGTTCAGGAGGAATCATCTTATGAAAATCACTTATCATGGCCATTCTTGCGTTCAAGTCGAAATCGAAGGCAAGTCGCTCGTTATCGATCCTTTTGTAAGCGGAAATCCGGCAGCAATCGTGAAGCCGGAAGACATTCGCGCCGATTTCGTTTTGCTGACCCATGCGCATTCCGACCATACCTTGGACGCTGTGCCGATCGCGCTGAACAATAATGCGCCGATCGTGGCTAACTTTGAAGTCGCGACGTATATGGGATGGCAGGGCGCGCAGACGATTCCGATGAATATCGGCGGGGCGTTGGATCTAGGATTTGCCAAGATCACGATGATCCAGGCGTTTCACAGCTCGGGCATGACGGATGAAGAGAACAAAGTCATCGGATACGGCGGCATGCCGGGCGGCTTCATCATCGAGGCGGGAGGCAAAACGCTGCTGCATGCCGGAGATACGGGATTGTTCGGCGATATGAAAATGTACGGCGAGCTGTTCAATATCGATGTGGCGCTGCTGCCGATCGGCGGTCAGCTGACGATGGGACCGGAGGATGCGGTGACGGCGGCTCGTTGGTTTGGGGCGAAGCAGGTTGTGCCGATCCACTTCAATACGTTCCCGTTTATTCAGCAGGATGAGAAGTCGTTTGCGGTGTTGCTTGAGAATGCCGGTATCGGTAGTGCTTATTTGCAATATGGCGAGACGTTGAGCGTGTAATTGATCGAGTATGAAAAGCGTGCCTATCGGGTACGCTCAGGGTGTGCGTGAAAGTTACTTTGGCGGGGGAAGCGAGAAGACTGCGACAGAAATTGCCAGCATAGGCTTCCGAAGTGCATTTCTTCGAAATGCTTCACAATTCGCTGTCTCGCTTGGAAAACTGGATTGAAATTTTAGATGGTTGTTTTCCAAGTTCAAAGGCGTATTGAACTGAATTTCTCTCTCCGTCTTCTCGCTTCCAGCTGCGTTGGAGTTTTGCGACATTTTGAGCGTGCCGATCGGGCACGCTTTTTTGTTGTTGCCTTTAGCTCGATGAGCACAGCTCTATACACACTTATAAGCACACCTTTATACACAGCCGTAAGCACACCTATACACACTCAAGCCCCTGCACAACAAAAAAAACTGAACGATTATTTTTTTAGTCAAAACCTTGCAACCACACGGTTTCCGCCTCGATTTTTCTCTTTCTTCCTTCGCTCAGCCCTTCTTTTTTATTCGAACCGTTGACAAAATCCCCCTCTTGCAAATATAGTGTGCATATAGACATACACACTAATCACTGTACATACACACTTGAATTTCACCTACAGACTTCATTCACATGGATACAGGGCGCGAGCGCGCATCACTCGAAGGGAGAGAATGGGATGACATTGGAAATTAGACATTTGGGCAAGCAATATGGCGAAAAGAAAGTTGTGGACGATATCTCGCTGACGGTAAGATCCGGCGAAGCTTTTGGATTGTTGGGAGGCAACGGGGCAGGGAAAACGACGACGATTCGCTCGGTGCTGGGATTGTTGGAACATGAGCATGGCGAGGTGCTGTGGAACGGGAAGCCTTTTTTAACCCATCGTCCGAGTGTCGGCTATCTGCCGGAGGAGCGCGGGTTGTACCCGAAGGAGACGGTGAGCGAGCAGCTGATCTATCTGGCGCGGCTGGAAGGCATGAAAAAAACGGCGGCGCAAAGCGCTTTGAAAAGTTGGCTGGAGCGCCTGGGCATCGCGGAGCATGAGCACAAGCGCGTCGAGCAATTGTCGAAAGGCAATCAGCAGAAGGTACAAATTATCTCGTCGCTGATCCATGATCCTGAATTGGTCATTCTGGATGAGCCGTTCAGCGGACTTGACCCGGTCAATGCGGACATGCTCGCTTCGGTGGTCAAGGAGCAGATCGCGAAAGGCAAAGCTTTGGTCTTCTCCAGTCACCAGATGATGCAGGTCGAGCAGTTTTGCGAACAGATTTGTATTTTAAAAAGGGGCCGGGTGCAGATCGACGGACGCTTGTCCGACATCAAACGCTCATACGGACGCAGCAATCTGATTCTGCGCAGCGAAGCGGATCTGACGCCGTTTCTGGAAACGCGCGGCCTGACCGATATTCGGCGGGATGCGCAGGAATGGACGCTCAAGGTGAACAACGAAGCGCAGGCACACGAGCTGATGCGCGAACTGGGTCAGGCGGGCGTGCCGATGCTCAAGTTCGAACTGAAGGAACCGTCGCTGCATGAAATCTTTATTGAAAAGGTGGGGGAAGCGGTATGAGATCATTCGGAATCGTATTCGGCTATTCGTTCAAGGAACGGGTTCGTTCCAAATCGTTTTTGTGGATGACGGTGCTGCTTGTCGCGCTGATTGCGGCGATCGTGCTTATTCCGAGACTTACGGGTGGAGGGACATCGACGCAAGGAACGGTTGCCGTCGTCAATACGACTTCGCTGCCGGTCGATGCGGAGGGGTTGGGAGCTTCCGTATCTCCGTCGTATGATTGGAAGTTGGTTCCGCAAAGCGAGCAGGCTGCCCAGGCGCAACTTTTGCAAAAGGAAGAGTTGACGGCGATTATCGCGATTGCGCCGGCTGCCGAAGCGTCTGCGGCTCCGCAAATCACGCTGTCGGTGAACCGTCAAGAAGATGTTCCGTTCGCGACCGATTTGTCGACGTATGTGGAGCGGTTGAACGTCAATGAACGCGTCGAAGCGCTCGGCTTGTCTTCGGAGCAGGCGGCTTCGGTTACGGCCCGGCCTTCCCTGGAACTGAACGAGTTGAACGCCGGAGGCAAGTCGTTCACCCAGACCTATATGCCCGTCTATGCGCTGCTTACCCTGATGTTCTTCATGATCTATCTGTTCGCAGGCAACGTCGCCACTTCGGTCTCGGTCGAAAAAGGCTCGCGTATTCAAGAGATTCTCATTACGAAAGTCAGCCCGGGTCAACTGCTGGCAGGCAAAGTGTTCGGCGTCGGCGTAGCGGGAATTCTCCAGTTTGCCATCATCGCGGGCTTTGGTGTGCTGTTGATGAGCTTCGGCGGAACGGGAGAAGCGTTGTCGATCGGTAACTTGTCGATCGATCTATCGATTCTGGGCGGCCAAACGCTCGTTGTTGCGACTGCATTGTTCATCCTCGGCTACTTCTTCTATGCGACGTTGTTTGCGGCGGCGGGTTCGATGGTCAGCCGGAGCGAAGAGCTGAATCAGGCGATGATGCCGGTGTCGATGCTGCTTATGGCGTGCTTTATCGTCGCCTTGATGATCTTGGCGAATCCAAACGGAACATTAGCTGTCGTTTCTTCTTATATTCCGTTCTTGACGCCGATGGTTCTGCTAACCCGAGTAGGCGCAGGAGAACCGGCACTGCTCGAAATCGTGCTGCCGATCGTGATCCTGGCGGTATCGACACTGTTGGTCGGCTGGTTGTCGGGCAAAGTGTACCGGAACGGCGTGCTGCTTTACGGTCAGAAACCCTCGGTAGGCATGATGCTGAAAATGCTCGGTTCGAGAGGGAACAAAACTTCGCGTGACAAGATTACGCCGTCCAAAGGCCGAGCTAAAGACGCGGTTTAACGAATAAGAACGACGCAGCGGTAATGATTAAGACGGTTCGGCTGCCGGGCCTTTTAGTATAGAAAGAAAGGAGTGCGGTTCATGTTCAGAAAAGTGTTTCCATTGTTGATCGGAGCAGCCGTCGGCGCGCTTCTTGCCGCCGTAGCTGTTCGGCTAAGCCGGGACGGGGCTCAAGGGAGTATGGTCTTTGAATCCCAGGCCCAACAGGCCTTCGGCGGCTGGCATCCGGTTGCGGCGGTGCCCGGAGCCGCCGTGATGGCGATGATCGCGATTCTGGTCCATGAGTTCGGGCATATCCTTGGCGCGATCGCGGTCCGCAGCCGCGTGACGAGATTGTATTGGGGCCCGCTGATCTTCCTGTTCCCCGAACGGCGTATCCGATTCACGATTCGCAATCGCTACTTCTTTGGTGCGATGCAGACGGATATGCAGGCCTACCACGATGAAGTTTCCTTTGCCCGGGCAATCCGGGCGCAGCGGATCGTCAATGCGGCCGGACCTGCATGCAGTCTGATTACGGGCTTGGTCGCTTACGGATTTGCCGCAACTCTGTGGAGCGTCGCCGGCATTTACGCGCTGCTATCGGTCGGGATCGGACTCGCCACCTTGTTCAGCGACGGGGTTAACGCGATCCTGCTCGGCCGTCGAAGCTATGCGTTGGTCAGCGGTTGGACGATGCTGGTTCAAGATCGGCGAATGGATGAACCGAAGCGACGGTTTTTAAATGCGGCGAGCAAGCATTGTTTGCAAGATCTTGCAGCCACCTCCGCGCCTGCAAAAGGGCGCGAGGCTCATGACCTGTTCTTGCTCTATTACGTTAAACTGATGGACGGAGAGACCTCGCGCGAACCTGCCGTCAGGCGGCTGATCGAAGAAACAAAGGCCGTCTGGTCGGCGGCAGTTCCAACCAAACTGTCCAAACCGAGACGCGATACGCTGGTCATGGTACTGGCAGAAGAGGTTGTACGTCTATGCGAGGACGGTGTGCGGGAAGAAGCCGAGCAGTTATACGAAGAGATCGGCGGCCGCTCGGCCAAACCGTCGCCGCTGCTGCTCAAAGCCCGTGCCTTTATGGAAGGAACGGAAAAGTCCGCTCGCGAGTACGTGCAGTCGGTTCGTGCCATGGACAGCGATCTGGCTTCTTACGGGGCATTGATTGCGTGGGAAGAGCGGCGGTTGCAGGTTGCAGTAGCATAAGAAAGGAGAATGGATAAGCCAACTTAACGAATTGCAGGCTACGGCGCCTCGCTTGCCGCAGGCGTTCTGACCGCTTGCGGTTCTTTATATTTTTTAAACCAAATTTAAACTTCAGGTCGTCCTCCCTTTAACCTTGCGTCTTTATCATAAGAACCAACGATAAGAAAACGAGAGGTGAGGGACAATGACAGACATGATGATCGAGACCCGGAACTTGACGAAAAAATACAAAGGCACACCGGCTGTGGACGCGCTTAACCTGGCGATCCCGCGGGGCGAGATTTACGGATTCCTCGGACCGAACGGAGCAGGCAAGACGACGACGATCCGTATGCTGCTTGGGCTGATTAAGCCGGATAGCGGCGTTGTGCAGATCTTCGGCCAGGACTTGAAAAGGGAGCGGATCAAGATTTTGCGACGCGTCGGTTCGCTGGTCGAATACCCGTCGTATTACGGCCATCTGAACGCGGTGGAGAATCTGGAGACGATCCGCCGCATTTTGAACGTGCCGAAAAGCCGGATCGACGAAGTATTGCATACCGTCGGCTTAACGAAGGACGCCAAGCGCTCCGTCAAAGGCTACTCGCTCGGCATGAAGCAGCGGCTCGGCATCGCGTCGGCGCTGCTGGGCAGTCCGGAACTGCTGATTCTGGACGAGCCGACGAACGGTCTTGATCCTTCAGGCATTTTGGAAATTCGCGAGCTGATCAAAAAAATGCCGCAGCAGCAGGGCATTACCGTCCTCGTATCCAGTCACCTGCTGAGCGAAATCGAACAGATGGCCAGCAGCGTAGGCATCGTGAATCAGGGCAAAATGATTTTCCAGGACAGCATTCCCAATTTGCAGCGCAAAGCGGGCAGCGAAATTCACATCGCGTTGTCCGACCCGGACGCCGCGATGATTACCGCGCGCGAGCAGGGATGTTTTCCAAGGCTCGATCAAGGACAACTGGTGTTCAAAGGCATCGACAACGGACAAATTGCTCGCCTCGTCGCTGCGCTGGTGGACGCTCGTCATAGCATCTACCGGGTCGAAGAACGCCGCAAATCGTTGGAAGACCTATTCCTCACTATGACGTCCGGGGTATCCAACGCTAATGCTGAACGTCATGAGACCAGTGCGCCGAGAGCGGCAGGACTAAGGAAGGAGGCTGCGCAATGATCGGGCAACTTCTTGCGACGGATCTGTTGAAGATGCGCCGGACCGGGATCTGGTGGGTAGTGCTGGTCGGCTCGGTCGGACTGACGGCGATGCAGGCGCTCAACTTCGGTCTTCGTTATGACTACCTGGTGCATGACGCTTATGCGAGCGATCCATGGGGCGGATTGATCGAATCGACGGGGCTGTTCGTGCCGATCGCGATCTATCTGGCGATGACGCTGCTGATGTCGATGATCGCGAATATCGAGAATCGGCAGAACTCTTGGAAGCAGACTCTGGCGCTGCCAGTGCGGCGTTCTCAGGTGTTCGCGTCCAAGTTTCTGAGCTGTCTGATCCAGTTGCTCGTCGCTTGCGTGCTGCTGACGATCTCGACTTTGATCTTGGGCCTCGTGTTGAAATTGCCTGCTCCGATTCCGTATATGGAATTGCTGACGTTCGGCTTTTATCCGATGCTGGCTTCTCTGCCGATGCTGGGCGTTATGCTCTGGTTGACGTTAACGGTACGCAATCAGGCCATTCCGATCGCGCTGGGGATTGCGGCTTCGTTGACCTCGGTATTCGGGGCTTCCATGCCGGAGCTGCTTCCGTTGTCCTGGCCGGCATTGGCGCTCCACGGCGAGCAAACGATGCGCTTCGTCGGGCTCGGCATCGGGGTGTTCGTCGTGTTGTATCTGCTGGGCTCCCTGCACTTTTCCAGAAAGGACGTGGCGTAAATGGGAACATGGATTGCCGCATTGCGGAGTGAACGGATCAAGCTCGGACGCTCTCAAATCATGCTGCTTGCTGTCATCGATCCGGTATTATGCGCAGTGATCGGCTTGCTTGCTAACGTCGGTAACGGAGAAGGCGCTTGGGTTAGCTTAATGTTTTCGATGGTGGTTCTTCACGCGATGCTGTTCCTGCCGATCATGACGGGCATTTTCTCGGCGTATGTGTGTCGGTATGAGCATGCGGGCGGCGGTTGGAAACAGATTCTGTCGCTTCCCGTTTCGCGCAGCGCACTCTATTTTTCCAAGTTGCTGGTCGTTATGGCGACGCTCGCGTTGAACCAACTGTTGTTTCTTATTGCGATACTCGGTGTGGGGGCGCTCAAAGGTCTTGATCTCACTCTGATTCCGTGGGGAGACTTCGGCATCAAGCTTCTTGGTGGATTCATCGCGTGTCTGCCGTTGGCCGCGCTGCAATTGTTCGTGTCTACCATGTGGAGTAGTTTCGCAGCGCCGCTGGTATTGAACGTGATCTTCACCATCCCGAACATCCTGATCGCCAACTCGGCTGCGTATGGTCCCTACTATCCGTGGGCACAGCCGATGTTGGTGATGATGCAGGCGGGGGGGCAGTACGATTTCGGCGCGTTCGGGCTGCCTGTCGAGACACTGCTGATTACCGTAGGCGGAAGTTTCGCGTTGTTCTTGGTAGCGGGGCTAACTTATTTCAACCGAAAACCGGTGTAAACGCAGCGTAGAAAAGCTCGTGAAGAAAGTATTTTTTGTAAAGCTTGCTTCCGGCTATTAACGAATGCGCCTGTTTCGACGTTGATAGATATAGGAAAAGGAACTTCGGCTCTTAATAAATCAAGGAGGCAACAATGATGTTTCGAAAAAAGATGCTCGGCGCCGCGCTGGTCGTCGCCATTGTCGTTCCTGGAATGGCTAGTCAGGTTCATGCTGAGGCGGTCGCTTCGGGTGATGCCGTAGCAAAACCTGCCGTGGCTGCATTTGCACAAGAAGGAACGGCGGCAGAATACGCGGCTTTGGAATACGCAACGATCCGAACAGGCGATCAGGCTAAGGCTGTCGTGGATATGGGGCTTGATGGTTACGGCGCAGCGCCGATGACCGATGGGAAGCGGTTTTCGGTATTTTGTATCTCGATGGTGGCTTCGTTGGCGGTGATGTTAGGGGTGTTTGGGTTGATGGTGCGGCGGAAGCGCAATTCGTGAGTAGTTTGTGCGTGGCGGCTGCGGGAGAAATTCGCTCAAGACGCTGTCTCACCCGGAAAGGTCGATTGAAATTTTAGAGGAATCTTTCCGGGTTCAAAGGCGTCTTTCGCTGAATTTCTCCCTCCGCCTAGTGGCACAATCGCGTATTGAGCTTGTTAGGGATATAAGGAAAGGCCCGGAAGGAATAGCTTCCGGGCTGTTTTTGTATGGAAAAACAATTCAATTCAGTTAAGCGATTCGCTTAAGAAAGCATGGTGATGCTGTTTAGGCTGGTGCGGATGGTGGTGCAGGAGCGTTCGAATAAGAGTTTTTCTTCGTCGCTTAGATTGAATTCGATTAGTTCTTCGATGCCACCGTCGCCGATGATGGCGGGGACGCCGACGCAGACGTCGGATTGGCCGTATTCGCCGTCCAGGATGGCGGAAACGGCGATGATGCGGTGATCGTCGTTCAGGATGGAACGGGTGATGTAGGCGATGGCGCTGCCGATGCCGAATTGGGTGGAACCTTTTCGGGTGAAAATTTCCCAGCCGGCGTCTTTGGTTTTGCGGGCGATATCGTTCAGGTCCAGATCCGGGAAGCGCAGCTTATGTTCTTCGATGATATGCAGGATCGGTTTGCCGCCGATGGTGACGTGCGACCAGGCGACGAATTGGGATTCGCCGTGTTCGCCCATCGCGTAGCCGTGAACGCTGCGCGGATCGACTTGGAAGACGTCGGCGAGCAGTGTTTTGAGACGGGCGGAGTCGATGGATGTGCCGGTGCCGATCACTCGGTGGCGTGGTAGGCCGGACACTTGGGCGGTGATCAGCGTCACGACGTCAACCGGATTCGAAGCGACCACGAAGATGCCGTCGAATCCGCTCGCCATGACGGCGGTGACCACTTCGCGGGTGATGGAAGCAGCATCGGCGATGATGTCCATCCGAGTCTGGCCTGCTTTAACATTTGCACCTGCGGTGAGTACTACGATGTCCGCATCGCTGCAATCGGCATAGAATCCGGCACGTACGCGGGTACGCGTCGAGGTGAAGTCGGCGCAGTGGGATAGGTCGAGCGCTTGCGCCAGTGCATGCTCATGGTTGCGGCTGATCATCACGATCTCGTCGCAGATGGATTGGTTGATCATGGCGTACGCACAGCTTGATCCGACTAGGCCCGATCCGATAATAGCGACTTTTCGGTTTTTTCTCCCCATATTCGCACTCCTTAGTCATTAATATTTTATATTGAAAAAGATTGAATGAAAGATTTAGGTGTTCACTTGTTTACATGAAAAAGTTTCAAAAGAACTCGATGCTTTCATTTTAACGGAAAAGAACAAGGTTGTCAGCCACAAAATGCACGAATATGTTACGATACATGACATGTTAGGCGGAAACAGAGCGTGATTCAGATCGAAATGGAAGAAAAGAAGACGGGAGAACGGGTAAGTCGTCAAAATGAGCGTTTGGCTTCGGAAGGGGTAAACTATAAGGGTGGCCCTTTATACGAAAGCAATGGGCAATTTTGACGGAGGTGAATGAATCATGACACAGAAGAAACGCTTTGTGCTGGCCAGCCGTCCCGACGGTATGCCGACATCGGATAACTTTGAACTGAAGACGGAAGAACTGGAAGCACCGCAGGACGGCGAAATTTCGGTAGAAACGCTCTACCTGTCGGTGGACCCGTATATGCGCGGCCGGATGAACGATGCCAAGTCGTATTCCAAACCTTACGAGATCGGAGGCACGTTAGGCGGAGGTTCGATCGGGCGAGTGATTGAAAGCCGCCATGCTTCGCGTAAAGTCGGAGATATCGTGCTCGGCGGTTGGGGATGGCAGACGCATGCGACGATAAACGGCGATCAGGTCGCTCCGGTCGATCCTGACCTTGCGCCAATCCAGACAGCGCTTGGCGTCTTGGGCATGACCGGGTTAACGGCTTATTTCGGCTTACTGGATATCGGGCAGCCGAAAGCAGGCGAGACGGTTGTCGTATCGGGCGCAGGCGGCGCGGTCGGCATGATCGTGGGCCAGATTGCCAAGATCAAAGGCGCTCGCGTAGTGGGCATCTCGGGCTCCGAGGAGAAGAATCGCTATCTGTCCGAAGAGTTGGGCTTTGACGCGGTTGTGAACTATAAAACGGAGTCGTTGGACGAAGCGTTGGCGGCAGCTTGCCCGGACGGCGTGGATGTATACTTCGATAATGTCGGCGGAGAAGTGACGGATGCGGTGTTCCAGCTGTTGAACTCGAATGCGCGCATTCCGCTGTGCGGACAGATCTCCTTATATAATGTAGCGAAAAAAGAGCCAGGGCCGCGTTTCCTTCCTCTGCTGCTCACACGTACGGCGCTTGTCAAAGGTTTCCTGGTTGGTCAGTATCAAGATCGGTATAGCGAAGCGATTCCGGAGATGGCAGGCTGGATGAAGGAAGGTAAACTGAAATACCGCGAAAATATCATTGAAGGATTCGAACGGACGCCTGAAGCTTTCCTCGGTCTGTTTAGCGGAGATAACTTAGGCAAGCAGCTCGTCAAGGTTTAAAAGGAACAAGTCGAATAGAGTGCTTCAAGAAGGCGGTGATCGGGATTTTTCCCGATCATCGCCTTTTTGGCGCATAAAAATCCCCACCATCCGAATCTAGCTAAGCGAATCACGAAAATCCCAAAAATAAGAATGAAGACATTAGAGAAAAATACTAAAGGCCTAAGAAGCGAGATCGCAAGAACTAGGAAATTTATGGATTTAAATGGATTAAAATAGGTTTTTATTCACGTTATACTAGTCTTTTTGAATTAAAAACACTGAACTTATGTAAAATAGAACCTAATTTGTGGGAATAAATGGTATACCAAAAAACGGAGGATGAACATCATGAGAAAACATCAATGGCTCCTCGGCACAGCTGCTGTATCCCTTATTGTCGGCAGCGCGTTCGGACTCTCTGGCCCTGCTTACGCGGCAGGTCAGCCACAAGCTGTCTACAGGACCAACGCCGGGATCGGCGCTTCTTCTACCGCTCCAGCATCGGGCTTGTCGGTCACGGATTTCGGAGCGGTCGCGAACGACGGCCGGGACGATCATGCAGCATTCGTCGCAGCGGCCAAAGCCGCGAAGGAACAGAAAAAGACGCTGTATATCCCGGCCGGAACGTTTACGCTCAGCAAAGTATTGACGATTGACAGTATCCGAATGGAAGGGGCCGGTAAGGCTGCGACGGTGCTGGTTTCCACTGATCCGCAAAAAGGTTCAATTGACTTGAAAGGCAGCGGCGTCTCCCTTCGCAACCTGAAGCATGCATATGAGACGACGGTCCCTCGGGGAAACGGCGCACATGAAAAGAACAGCATTACCGTGCGCGGGGCAAGCAATTTCGTGGTCGATAATGTATCGGTCAGCAAGTCCAGCACAGCTGGCATCATGGTCGCATACGGATCGAATAACGGAATCATCTCTAATAACACGGTGGCGAATACCGGCGCGGACGGCATTCATATGACGACGGAAAGCCACCATGTCACGGTCAAAAATAACACGGTTACAGCCGCTGGAGACGACGGGATTGCTGTGGTCAGTTACAAGACCAGTCCTGTGCCCGTCAGAACGGTAACGATTCGCGATAACGAGGTGGGCGGTTTATCCAAAGCACGCGGAATCTCGGTCGTGGGCGGCGAGAATGTAACGATCGAAAATAATAGCGTCCAGGATACGATGATGGCCGGAATTTATATCGCGACGGAAGGCTCATACAATACGATGAACGTGGATGGCGTAAAAGTGGTCGAAAATACAGTGAACCATACCGGCATCAAAGAACCCGAGAAGCATCCCAATGTTCTGGTCTATGCCGGCCAGGGAGCGATCAGCAACGTGGAGTTCAAAGGAAACACGATCACCAATGGTGCGCACCGAGGCATCGGCGTCTGGGGTGACGGCGTCGTCCGCAACGTGAAGTTTGAGCGGAATACGCTTGTGAACACAAACGGGGCGAAAACGACTTTCAAGAACGGAAATATCGAACTCGTCGATAACGTCGGGTTTTGAATAGTCTAGTCGAAAGAAGCCTCCGGCATCTGCCGGAGGCTTTCAAGTTGTCTATAAAGTTACCTGGGTGAGGGAAGCAAGAAGACTGCGAGAAAAATTCGTTCAGGACGCTGTCTCACTTGGAAAACTGGATTGGAATTTAAGATGTGGTTTTCCAAGTTCAAAGGCGTCCTTCACTGAATTTTTCTCTCCGTCTTCTCGCTTCCAGCTACGTTGGACTTTATCGACATGTTGAGCCTTCGGCTTACGCCGGAGGTTTTTTCATGTTAAGGAGTAGGGTAGGGATACCACAGCAAAAGTCTTAATTGTTCAGTAGATATTTTTGCTTAAGGGCTATTATTCGGGCAGTGCTTTCGTCGATGCGCTGCTCGGAAATTTGACCGGATGCGACGGCTTTTTTGACGGCTTCGATTGCCGCGATGGCGTTATCGGCGCCGTGGGCAACGAGCAGGATGTCGCTTCCGGCTTGCACGGAATGTACCGATGCTTCGCCGAGGCCGTAATTTTCTGCAATGGCGCCCATGGTCATGTCATCGGTCATGACCACGCCGTCGAATCCGAGTTGATTGCGCAAAAGATCGGTAATGACGGCTTTGGACAGGGATGACGGATACTCGCTGTCCAGCTTCGGCAGCAGAATGTGGGCGATCATGACGACATCCGCGCCTTCGGCGATCGCCTTTTTAAAAGGAATCAACTCCAGCTTATTCAACTCGTCCAGACTTTTATTGACGACCGGAAGAGCGATATGCGAATCGACTGAGGTGTCGCCATGTCCAGGGAAGTGCTTGACGACAGGGATGACGTTTTTCGACTCAAGCCCTTGCATGACCGCAATGCCAAGTTTGGAGACCAGTGCGGCGCTGTTGCCGAATGAGCGGTCGCCGATCACCGGGTTATCCGGATTGCTGTTCACATCGAGCACGGGGGCATAGTTAAGATTGAATCCCTGCGAGAGCAACTGATCGCCCAGCAGCTCGCCGATCGAGCGTGCATAGGCTGCGTCGTTTTCCTTACCTATAGTTCCGGCTGTCGGGACCTTGGTTACGCCTTTTAACCGCGCGACGCGCCCGCCTTCCTGATCGACGCTGATGAACAAGGGCAGTTTTTTCTCTGGATTGGCGGACTTGATCTCATTTACAAAAGACTTGGTTTGTGCCGCCGAGTCGATATTGTCCGCATAAAGGATCACGCCGCCTACGCCATGATCATGAAGCAGCGCACGGTCTTCGGCACTTAACGAAGTTCCTTCCACGCCTGCGACGATCATCTGACCGATCTTCTCATCCAGCGTCATGTTAGCGAGCATGTCGTCCACCTCCTCTGAGGCAATGGGAGTCGAGCTGCTGGGTTCGTCAGACGTCGGGGGATCTGCCGGATTCTGCGTTGCATCGGCAGAGTTGTCCGGTGGCGATGGAGCAGCGGAATCATTGCCGTCTGCCGTAGCGTTTGTTGCCGATCCAAGCAGGGAAATATGGTCCAATGCAGGGTTTTCGGACGCGCCCGCTTCCTGATCCGAACCCTTCCACGGTTTGGGCAAAACCCATCTTAGCGTGTACTCGCCGGGCAGCTCGTAAGCCAAAATAATCTGATCTACGGTATCGTCATGATAGGTTCTTACGCTATCGGCATCGCCCAATTCGGCAAGAATGTCCAGATACCGGATATGTTGCAGCGCGGGGGCGTTGGAACGCAGGTCGATCGCGATGCCGTCGCGATAACCGAGCGCAGCGAAGTTCGCCGGATATTCCGCAAACACCATTCCGCCACTCTCCGAAGTCTGTTCGGGAGTTTGCCACTTCGAGATCACCTCGTCTTGGGTTGTTTCCCCGACAACGAAGCCTGAGGTTTCGATCTGACCTTTTTCAGCTAAAGAAACAATGGCAGCGATCTGATCTTTTACAGGATCGGAATTCATGTTTTGAGCCTCACTGCTTGAAGAGCTTGAAGAACTTACAGCAGTTGGCGTCGTGGGTTGATCCCTAAGCAGCAATACGGCCACGCCGATCAGAATCAGAACCAATAATACGGCGGACGTTATTTTTAATGCAAAGGTGGTGCTGGGCTTCAACGGAATCGGCTCCTTTCTCGAACGCTTCTATATGAAATAAGGTAAGTTGAATCGCTTGTTTGTGACGCGACTTCCTGGACAGTATACCGTGACATTGTTTCGAAAAAGCAACGGCTAGACATGAACATCGCGTTCCGCGGGTGCTTGCTAGCAAAAAAGCGACGGCAAGTCGCCATCGCTTTTGAACGCATAAGCATGTTCTTTGCCGCGTGTTCAAGTGGTTTCGCGTACGGCTAGACTGAAGCCCAGTGGCTTCAGGGGGATTTGTTGCCCGAGCAGGTTGGGAGACAGCAGGGCAAAGGCGTTGTAGGCTTGATCGCGAATCGGGTTTTGGACACTCGTCAAGCCGAGCGTGCCTGCGATCTGCATATTGTCGAAGCTGACGATACGCAGTTGACTTGGAACCTCCCAGCCCATGCGTCGGGCTTCGCTCAGAATGCCTGCGGCTACGTAGTCATTCGCGCAGACGATAGCCTGAGGCAGCTCACTCGCATCTTCTGCCTGTGCTTGACGTTCCGAGCCATCCGCCGGGAATAACGTCGATGCCTCGCCGAAAGGATGTTCCGACTCGAACGGACGCACAGGCCCCTCGTTATCCGGATCTGCACAGGCGCGGCCGCCAGAGCGCTGCGTCTTCGGCGCTGCGTCTTCTTCTTTCCATTCCAAGCGAGGTCGAGAGGCGCGGTCGTCCGTGGAGCGTGCAGGCGAAGCTTCCGGATAAGCCTCCAGCACGCCGGGCTCACCGGCCGCTGCTTCGCGTCTGGCATGGGTATCCGTCAGACGCTGCGAGGGTGCGCCGAGCAGGCGACGAACGACTTCTTGACCCTCTTCCAGATGATAGACGGCGTTGAAGTACCAATCCCGTCGAATCGGAAGTCCGCTTGCCGTCATTTGATCCTCGTAGGCTTGAATGCGGCGCAAAGTGTTCAGGCTGCTCGGACGACCGAAAGCATTCGCGATCTTGGTCACGCCGCGTTCAAGCAGATGCTCGATCGCCAGCGCGTAGCCGTCATATTGGTCCATCGCTACGGAAGGAATGTCCGGTCGATCCATCCGCTGCCAGGACACGATCGGACCGTATTTGTTGTAGGAACTAACGACGGACAATTCGTTGACGCACGTAATGATCAGCAGCCCGTCGACCCTTTTTTGCTTCAAATCCTCGAACGCTTGAAGCTCCCGGTTGCGATCCGAGTCCGAGGTATAAATGATCGTTTGGAACCCGTGTTCCGCCGCGACTTCGACGAAGCTGGTCATGAAAGGAAGAATAACTTCGGTGATGCCTGCCGTGATCATGCCGATCTGAAGCGTTTTGCCTTTGGACAGGGAGACGGCGTTGCGGTTCGGGACATAGTCCATTTCCCGGATAACCTCCAGGATTTTCTCCCTCGTCTCGGGGCTGACATGGCGGGATTTGTTCAATACGCGCGAGACCGTCGCCTTGGAAAAGCCGGAAAGTTTCGCGATTTGTTCAAGATTGGACATAACGTCTCTCCTTACGCTTGACGTGGAACGCGTTTCACGATTTATGCTAGTCCCATGACCGTATTCAAACTAAAGTTTGAGGCGGCGAACTGTCAGTTCGATTCGCGCGCAAACTTCATGTCGAACGCGGTCAAAATACTCGGAATAAGCACTTTTCTTCCATTCTAACACACAGGAGTGAATCGATAATGACTACACAGTTTCCCGAAAACTTTTTGTGGGGCGGCGCGGTAGCGGCGAACCAACTCGAAGGCGGATACAACGCGGACGGCAAAGGCCTCTCGATCCAGGACGTTACGCCAAAAGGCGGTATCGGCCAAGGCGGGCATGACGCCGACCCTCTGATCACGCAAGATCCGACCGACGACAACATGAAGCTGATCGGTATCGATTTCTATAACCGTTACAAAGAAGACGTGAAGCTGTTTGCCGAAATGGGCTTCAAAGTCTTCCGTACTTCGATCGCATGGTCGCGTATCTTCCCGAAAGGCGACGAAGCCGAGCCGAACGAAGCAGGTCTGCAATTCTACGACGATCTGTTCGACGAGTGCCGCAAATACGGCATCGAACCGCTCGTAACCATTTCCCACTACGAAACGCCGCTGCACCTGTCCCGCGAGTATGACGGCTGGGTCAACCGCAAACTGGTCGACTTCTACGTCAACTATGCCACGACTGTATTCAAGCGGTATAAAGACAAAGTTAAATACTGGCTGACTTTCAACGAGATCAACTCGATCCTGGAAGCGCCATTTATGAGCGGCGGCATCTCCACGCCTAAGAAAGAACTGAGCAAACAAGACCTGTACCAAGCGATCCACCACGAGCTGGTTGCGAGCGCGAAGACGGTTAAGATCGGTCACGAGATCAACCCTGACTTCCAAATCGGCTGCATGGTGCTGAGCATGCCGATCTATCCGCTGACGCCTAATCCGGACGACGTGATCCAAGCGATGGAATCGGATCATAAAAACATGGCGTTTGCCGACATTCACGTGCGTGGCGCTTACCCGGGTTACATGAAGCGTTACCTGCGCGAAAACAACATCACGGTCAAATTCGAAGAAGGCGACGAAGAAGCGCTGAAGCACACCGTCGACTTCGTTTCGTTCAGCTACTACATGAGTATCTGCGAGACGGCTGATCCGGAACAAAAGAAAAGAGGCGAAGGCAACCTGCTCGGCGGCGTGCCGAACCCTCACCTTCAAGCAAGCGAGTGGGGCTGGCAGATCGACCCTAAAGGCCTGCGTTACGTCCTGAACTACTTCTGGGATCGTTACCAAAAGCCGTTGTTCATCGTGGAAAACGGCCTGGGCGCAGTCGACGAGCTGATCACGAACGACAAAGGCGAGAAGACCGTCGAAGACGACTACCGCATCAACTACCTGAACGATCACCTCGTGCAAGTAGGCGAAGCGATCGAAGACGGAGTGGACGTAATGGGCTACACGACTTGGGGCTGTATCGACCTGGTCAGCGCATCGACGGCACAACTCAAAAAACGCTACGGCTTCATCTACGTCGACCGTCATGACGACGGCAGCGGCACGCTTGAGCGTTACAAGAAAAAATCGTTCAACTGGTACAAAGAAGTCATCGCGACGAACGGTAAAAGTTTGAAGCGCTAATCCGGCGTTGGGCATAAATGTTTGAAAAAAACGAGGGACGGAAGCCGTAAGGCTTGCCGTTCCTCGTTTTTTTGTAGGGAAAAGAGAGGGTCTACCAAAACTCGCAATTCTCGGGGCTTACTCGTTTTCCGCTTCCCACTTCCCGCCAATAGAGCAATTCGGCTTATCGTCCTGACGATTGTTGCGAATAAGCAAGAATCGAAGCGTCGAAAAGCAAATTTGGCCTTCATTCCTGCGCATAAGCAACAATTAAGCGACAAAACGACTTTTTTCGGCCTAAAGGCTATGAATTATTGCTTATATGCAGGATTGGATTAGTTTGTACCGGAAATCCAACGCAATTGTTGCTTATCCGTAGGATTGAACAGGTTGACGCTTCTCCCCCACAAAAAGTTGCCAATTCAAAAAGACGAAACCCGAAGGTTCCGTCTCTGTTGTCTTTTCTCTTAACCCTAACTCAACCGAGAGGACGGAGCGAAGGGAGAAATTCAGTGAAAGACGCCTTTGAGCCGGTAAAGTCGAAGACTTTACGAGCGAGACAGCGCCTTGAACGAATTTCTCCCGCAGCGTCTCCAACCCTCAAACCGCCGCCGCTCCGCTCTCCGTTCCCCGCGTCATCCGCTTGAACCGCAGCAGCATGTTGAGCCTCCAATGCAGGATCATGCCGAACGCGAGAATAAAGAACACCCCGCCCGTCTGCGGCAGCGTCACGAACTGCTCGACATACCCGTGCAGCGCCAGGCGAATGACGATCAGCACGACGAGAATGATCAGAAACGCCTTGGACCTTTTCACGAACAGATCGCCGCCGACCTGTTCAAACTTCGTGCCCAAAATCAGCGGGTACGCGAACAGGAACCACCCCACCAGAAACGCGCCCAGCGCGCCCAGCCAAGGAATCTGAATATCGCGAATAACGAACATAAAAAATCCCGTAGCCATCCCGACAGGCGGCATCATGATCTTGCGAACCGTGAGCGGACGCTTGCTGGCCTTCATCCGCATAAACAGCGCCATGAACGCCATGCCTGCGAAGAACAAAGTAAACAATACGCTGAGCAGGATCGGATTCAGCGAGAAAAATCGGTCGAATATCAAATTGATCCAGTCTATCATCTATGGGCCTCTTCTCTGTAAAAGAATAAAATGCGCCGTAACGCGTCCGTTTCAGTATATCACAACGCGTGCGCCGCTATTAGAAGTGATCCGGCACGAAAAGCGATTTTTAGGGTAAGATTAGGATAGAAACGCAAATACCATCGGTTTCCAATCCAAATGGAAGCCATGCGCGAACGGAGTGGCCGATTTGGGAAACAAGAAAATACTGATCGCCGAAGACGAGATGGTGCTTAGATTCCTGCTGACGGAGACGCTTGAGGAAGAAGGATTCGATATCGACGAAGCGGAAGACGGCAAACTCGCGATCGACAGCCTGCGTTACGGAGAATACGATTTGATCATTCTCGATTACATGATGCCCGAAGCGACGGGAATCGAGGTATGCCGCTGGCTGCGTGCCGAAGGCGGAATGAATGCGCTCAAGCCTGTCATTTTGCTGACGGCCAAGGCCGAGGAAAAAGACCGCGAGGAAGCCCGTCGGGCGGGCGTGTCCATGTTCGTGTCCAAGCCGTTCAGTCCCGCCGAATTGACGGAAATCGTGCATGAGCTGACGAGGGAAGGTTCCTCATGATCGGCGGCGCGAAAGGAAGTTTGCAGCGACGGGTCGCTTACGGCACAATGGCGTTGTTTTTGGTGTTCGGACTGCTGCTTGCGGCTGTGGAATGGGGCGTTCATCGCCAGTATACCGATATTTCGGCCCAACTTGACGATCGGATCGAGCGATTGAACCTGCTTCAGGACACGGAGCGTTCTTTTCTGGAGTCGGTCTCCTATTTACGGGCGTACGCGGCTTACGGCAGGGAGGATCTGCATGATCAGGCAACGTCCGCGAGAGCCGATTACGACCTGCTTTTCAATCGGCTGAACGCGGCTTATATCCAAGAAGGCACTGATGATCTAAGTCCGCTTGAAGAAATGAACAGCCGGTTCGAGACGTATTACGCGAGCGCGATGGAATTGATCGCTTCCCGAAACGAAGAAGCGCTCGACGCGCTGTCGCAAACCGAGGGCAGCGCCCTTGTCCGTCAGATGGAAACGGAATTTTCGGGGTTGGTTTCGCAGCAGAGGGAACGGATTTTGGAACTGACCGACCGCGGGCGCTTTTTGGCGCGCTTGGTATTGATCGTGCCGGGAGCGGCTCTCGTGGCGGCATTGGTTGCCGCGCTGCTGTTGATTCGCTATTTGAGAAGATCGTTTATTTCGCCGGTCGTGCAAGCCGAATCGGCCGTAGGCCGGATCGAACGCGGCGAAATCGTCGAGCTTGACGCTTCCCCTCACCGCAACGAGATCGGCAGCTTGTTCGAAGGGATCGGACGGATGGCAGAAGGGATTCGCAGCAGACAGGTGGAGTTGGAAGAGAATCTGCTGCAAATGGAGGAACAGCGCGAAGAGCTTGAAGCGCAAAATGACGAACTTGAAGCGCAAAACGAACAGATCCTGGAGCAGCGGGAACAGTTGGAACGGGCGCTGGAGCGCCTGACCCGTCGCGAAGAGCAGTTGGAAGCGATCAATACGTATCAGCGTTCCCTCGTCGGTCTGACGGAGTTCGGCGATTTTTTGCGGGAAGCGATCGGACAGCTTATTTTCGTTACCGGGCGCGATGCCGCGATGCTCGTCATGCGCAGCGGCGACAGCCGCCGGACGCCGGCGGAAGGCTGGCAGGCCGAAGCGCTTTCGGGTGATAATCCGGAAGCTGCGGCGGACGAAGCTTTTCGGGCTCGATTCGGCGAAGAGCGTTACGAATTGCTTTACAGCAGCGGATATCCGGCCTCGGCGCAATCGGCATTTGTCGGCGAGCCGGCGGGTCCGGCCATGCAGGCGATCGGCGCGAATCGTCCGGTGACGCGGCGGCGCCCGGTGTCCGGGGCGGAAGCGGGCGTTCACGGCGCGTACGAGACCGCGGTGGACACGTACTACCCGGTATATGACGGAGGAGGACAGGAGCGGCCGGCCGGATTTTTGCTGCTAACCATTTACGGCGATCGCCCTTCTGCCGAGGGGGAAGAAGAACTGACGGCCGGCTTGATCCGGCAATTCATCGGCGCTTTGGTGGCACAGCTTACGCAAGCGGAGCGCCAACGGCAAAGCCGGGAGCTCGAGCGCTTGAACCGGGATTTGGAAAAAGAAAAACGCAACTTGCTGCATCAGCGCGATTCGACCCAGCAGGTCATCGATTCTATTCATGAAGCGTTGATCGTCTGCTCGCCCGAAGGCGAAATCCTGATGTGCAACCAGATCACGGGCGAGATGCTGGACCCGATCTTCTGTTCGGGCCGCAACTTCGCAGACGCGATGGACGAAATGAACGAAAAGTTCGGGATCGAGGACGATTCGGGCGAACGGATCCGCATCGCTTTGTCGTCCGGCTTGGACGGCACGCGGGCACGGTACGCATTCGAGCCTCCGGGAAGGGCCGCGCGCCATTTCGAAGTTTACGTTCAAAAGCTTGAAGACGTTCTTTGGGGCGACGTCCGGTTGTTCGTGTTCCGCGACCGGACGGAAGAAGAAGAGACCAACCGTCTGCGAGACGAGTTCGTCAGCGTGGTGTCGCACGAACTGCGGACGCCGCTTGCAAGCATACTGGGTTTCGCCGAAATCATGCTGAACCGCACGGTCAAGCCGGAGAAGGCGCAGAAGTATTTGAGCACCATTCATGGCGAAGCCACGCGGCTGTCAGGCTTGATCGGCGATTTCCTCGATCTGCAGCGGATCGAAGCGGGCAAGCAGACGTACCGGATGCTGCCGCTGAATTTGAAAGAGCTGACGTCGGATATCGCCGCCCAATGGGACGGACGCTCGGGGCACGAAGTGCGCCTGACGCTGCCGGAGGAACCCTGCGTGGTTCGCAGCGACGCGGATCGGTTGAAGCAGGTGCTGCATAATTTGCTCAGCAACGCGATCAAATACTCGCCGGGACAAACAGTCGTGGATTGCGAGATCCGGCGCCAGCTCGCGGATTCGGATGCAGTGGAAGAAGACCGTTGGGTAGTCGAAGTCAGGGACTACGGACTGGGGATCCCGGAGGAGTCGAAGCCGCAGCTGTTCGGCAAGTTTTACCGCGTGGATAATTCCGATCGCCGTCAGATCGGCGGAACCGGTCTTGGACTTGCGATCGTGAAGGAGATGGTCGAAGGGCTGGGCGGGGAAATTTCGTTCGACTCGACGTTGGGCGCCGGGAGTGCTTTTCGCTTCACGCTCCCGGTTCTGGAGCTTCCCTCCACAGCCGGAGCCGTGCTGGTATTGGAAGACGACGAGAGCCTCGGCGGCCTGATCGAAGAAGCTTTTCGCGGCGAGGGACTTCCCGTATGCCGGTTTTCCGAAGCCGAGACCGCCCTGCTTGCGTTGGAAGAGGCAGGCGGGGGAGCGGCTCCGAAGCTTTGCGTCGTCGATCTGTCTCTTGCCGGCGAACTGAACGGTTGGGATTTCATCCGGCGTCTCGCCGGAGAAGGAGACTTGCGGCAGGTGTCGGTGATCGTGTCTTCGGCTCTCGATCCGCCCGAAGACTACATTGAATCCGAAACCGGGAAATACTTGCGTAAGCCGTTCACGGTGCACGAATTGTTGGAGCTGGGACGACGGATGATTGCGTCTTCTCCGAGCGGAACGGAGCTTGCCTTGCCGCTGCCGAGCGAGACACTGGCCAGAGCGTCTATCGAGACTCATGGTTTGGGTGTAAAACAAATCGAGGTCGAGCCGGATTTCGCGATCGCGGAGATCGAGCCTGAAGATGAAGGAGCGCCTACATGAACAAATATCAGAAGCTGTTTATCGATCAAACAGGAGATAACCTAAGCCGCATATTGAATCCGGGAGCCCGCAGCGACGAGCGCTCCGTATATCGAATGCTGCATTCCATCAAAGGAACCTCGGGTACGATCGGGCTGCAGGAATGGTACGAAGCTTCTTTGCGGTTGCTTAACGACTTTGACGAGCACGGGGATCGCGTATTTACCGGAGAAGAGCTGTCCGGTAAGCTGAACGAACTTTCGGAGCTGCTCGAAGACGGGCAATCGGGAACGTTTGCCGATCGCGAAGCGGCGCGAGAAGAGAGTCGTGAGCCGGATACGTTTGCGGACGAAGCCGCCTTTAATGAAGCCGGATCAGCGTCAAATCGGCTTTCGCCGGAATCCGCTTCGGCTTCCGAACGTTCCGGTTCCAAAGGGAGAACGTCGGAAGTTTTCGATAATCTCCGCAGTGTGTTGGCCCGCAGCCTTGGCGTACCCGAGTCGTCGAAACGCATTCCCCTTCCCGAGGCCGACGAGGCGCCGGACAGTCGTTCGGCCGATGCGTCCGGCAGCGACGCGAACGCTTTGTCCAAAGAGTCGGCCCGGGAGCTGGCGAAACGGACAACCGGTACACGTGCAGCCGCGGTGCTGCCGGAGTCCGAAGGCACGGTACTGCTGCTCGACGACGATCTCAGCCTGCTCGCGCTCTTGAAGGACGTGCTGGAAGAGCAGGGCTTCACCGTGTTCGCGACGCCCCGCTTTGACAAGGCCGTCGAATGGTTCTACGAAATGAGACCGGACTGCGCGGTGCTCGATGTGCTGATGCCGGAGCAAACCGGGTTCGAATTGATGGAGCGCCTGCGCGAACTCTGCGACAATTACATGATTCCCGTCGTGCTGATCACGGCCAAAACCGACAAAGCGACGAGACTGCGAGCCTATGAGAACGGGGCGGACGATTTTCTGTCCAAACCCGTCGATCCGGAAGAATTCGTGGTGCGCATCCGCCGTCTGACGCGCCGCCGCAGCCGGCTTACCGGACAACTGCTGCTCGACCAGACGACGGGTGCTTACGGCATGCCGTTTCTGGAGCGGGAGCTTACGCGTCAGATCGGTTTGTCTGAACAGTCGCAGGAACGCATCGCGCTGGCCGCGGTCGAACTGGAAGGATTGCGCCGATTGAACGAGCGGACCGGTTACCGCGAAGGCGATCGCGTCCTGAGGTCGTTTTCCGATGCGGTGCGCCGGATGCTCCGTCCCCGGGATATCTGGGCGCGGGACCGGGCGAACCGTTTTTACCTGATGCAGCCCGGTTATGATGCCGAGCAAAGCCGTAAATTTCTTGAAGGCATCCTAGCCGACGAGAAGCTGCTCGCCTTGCTTCGTCCCGACGAAGTGGTCCCGATTTTCGGTATCATCGACGTAGAGGCCGGCTCGACCCGCCAGCAGGCATTGGCCGGCGCGCTGCGTGCGCTTGAAGCGTCGATCGGCCGCGAGTCGTCTACCCGTGAGGCCGCCTCGTCTTCCGTTATGCTTCCGAGGCAGCTTCGCCTGGCGATCGTCGACGACGATCCGTTGATTCGAACCATTTTGGAAAGACAGCTCGAAGGCGTGGAAGAAGAATACGGATTGGAGGTTCGATCCTTCTCCGACGGAGAAGAGTTCTTAAGCGATCCTTGGCACACGGAGCACGCGCGCTATCTGCTGATCCTGGATCGGATGATGCCGAGAATGAACGGCATGGAGGTGCTCAGCAGGCTTCGCAGCGGCGCTTACAATCCTGTGTATACCGTGCTCATGCTCACGGGGGTTGGCGACGAGTTGGGAATCGCGGAAGCGATTCGCGCAGGAACCGACGATTACATGACCAAGCCGTTCAGCATGATCGAACTCGAAGCCCGCGTTCGTAGGCTGCTCGGTAAAGTCGAGGCGATGTCATGATCGACTCCCAATTTTTGCGCGTCGTATGGATCGCGATCGCCGTGATGGTGCTGCTGATTTTGTTGGTCCTTTTTTACCTCATCGAACGAAAAGTACGCCGAATGCGGCATCGTCAGCAGGTTCAGGAAGCCATCGCCCTGTTCGCCGCGCCGGATTCGCCGCTTGAAGATTATCTCCGCAGCGGTGAATTGACCCGCAGGCTTAACGCATCCGGCAGCGGAGAAGGCCTTCGCCGGGAAGCGCTGGAAGAAGCGCTTTTGGACCGGCTTGCCGTGGGTGCGTCCGAAGCGGAACGGCAGCGGATTTACGTATTCGCCGCCGGTTATTTCTCGGAAGAGTATGCGTATCTGCTTGGCAAAAGGCGCTGGAGCGACCGGATGAACGCGCTGCTTCATATCGAGAAGTTCCGGATCGCGGGGTTGAAGGAACAACTGCTGCTGCGCCTTGAAGAGATCGGAGAAAGGACGCGGACGGACGATGAGCGATTTCTTCTGATCCGCACGCTGTCTTCGCTTCAAATCGCGGAGACGTTCGATTATTTGGACATGGCTGCCGAACGTTTTTCGGAGCTGCAGCTGATGCAGGTGCTGCGTCCGATGAGAGGCGAGGCGGCCGAACGCCTGATTCGCGATTTCGATCGTCTTCCGCTTCGTGTGCGCCGATGCGTGCTGGATACGCTTCGACTGGGCAATATCCGCACGACCGATGTGCTTGAGCTGCTGGAGCGATGCATGAAATCGGACGATACCGAGACGCGCATCAGAGCCCTCAAAGCGTTGGCGAATTTCGGGTACATGAACGACGAAGCGGCGAATCGGCTCGAAGAGAGGATGAAGGAGGGCGATGCGGTGATCTGGCCCGAGCGTATGATGCATGCCCGTTTGGCCGGCGCGGTGCGCGAGGAGCGGTTCGCCGCGCACCTGGAAGCGATGATGGCCGACCCGTCTTACGAAGTGAGGCGCGAGGCGGCGTCTTCGTTATCGAACTACCGGGGCGGGATTGACCGTATACAGCAGGTGGCAGAACATCATCCGGACCGTTTTGCCCGGGACATGGCCGTAGAGATTCTGGAAAGGAGGGCATATGAACGACATGTGGGTTGAAATCATGATGCAGGCGCACCGGATTTTCGGCTACGCGATCATGGCTTACGTCGCGTTGTCGGCAGGCGTGTATATCTTCATGTACGCCGCTGCCGCGCGAAGCCTGTGGCGCGACCGCGATCTAAGCCCGATCCAGTACAGCACGGTGCTGGAGACGGAGCTTGTTCCTCCCCTGAGCATCGTCGTGCCGGCGTATAACGAAGAAATCAACATCGTCGGCAGCGTGCGCTCGCTGCTGGGCATCAATTACAAGCAGTTCGAGATCGTCGTCGTCAATGACGGATCGAAAGACGCCACCGCCGCGATCATGATCGAAGAATTCGACATGTCCGAGGTGAAAGGCCGCGTGCCGTTTGCCGGGCTCAAGCGCGAAACAAAGCCGATTCGGGCCGTCTATCGTTCGCTGCGCCATCCGAATCTGGTACTTGTGGACAAAGAGAACGGCGGCAAAGCGGATGCGCTCAACGTGGGGATCAATGTCTCGCGTTATCCGTATTTCGTGTCGCTGGACGGCGATACGGTGCTGGACGCGAACGCTTTTATCAAGGTGGTCAAGCCGATCATGGACGCGCGTCCGGGCGAAGAGATCATTGCGACCGGAGGCAGCGTGGGCATCGCCAACGGCAGCACGGTCGACAGCGGTTACCTCAGCAGCGATAACGTGCGCTTGTCGGACAAGCCGCTGGTCATCATGCAGGTCATCGAATATCTGCGGGGCTTTCTGATGGGCCGGATCGGCCTCAGCCGATTCAATATGCTGCTGCTCATTTCCGGCGCGTTCGGGGTATTCAACAAAAAATGGGTCGTGGACGTCGGCGGCTACGAGACGGGGACGATCGGCGAGGACATGGAGCTGACGGTGCGTCTGCACGAAGAAATCCGCCGCAGAAAAAGCAAGGCCCGCATCGTTTACGTGCCCGAGCCGGTCTGTTGGACCGAGGCGCCGGAAAGCTTCACCATCCTGCGACGTCAGCGCACCCGCTGGCAGCGCGGATTGTTCGAAAGCATTTGGAAGCATAAAAAGATGGTGCTGAACCCGCGTTACGGCCGGGTCGGAATGCTATCGATGCCGATGTTCCTGTTTATCGAGCTGCTCGGGCCGGTGGTCGAAGTGCTCGGATACGTCACGGTTTTGTTCGGTTTGTTCCTCGACCGGATCAATATTCAGGTCTCGCTGTCGCTCGCGCTGATGATGCTGCTGTTCGGCTCGCTCGTCTCGGCGGGAGCCGTGCTGTTCGAGGAATGGCGTTTCCACAATTACAACCGAATTCGTGACGTGCTGAAAATGTTCGCATACGCCCTGTCGGAATCGTTCTGGTACAGACCGGTGTTGACGTTATGGCGTACGCATGGACTGATTCAAGCCATTCGGGGCAAAAAGCACGGCTGGGGCGAAATGACTCGGGTCAATGTGCTGGGCGCCAATAAAAAGCCGGGTACGATCGTAGGCGCGAATACGGCTCCGCCGGAGAAGAAGGAGTGAACCGGAATTGAAAAAAAAGAAGAAACCATTTCCCCGATTTTGGGCCGGTCTGGCGGCATTGATGCTGCTCCTGCTTCTGCCGTGGATCATTTGGGAAGTCAGCCCTGCGAAAAGCCTGTCCGTTGCCGTGTTGGACAAAACGGTCATCGACGACAGCTATAGAGAGCATAAAGGATTGTTCTGGGCATTGAATCAACAAAAATACCGGATGCCCGGAGGCGAAAAGTATGTATACGACCGCGATTATTACGGCAATTACCCTCCTGAAAACGGTCTGCGACATGCGGAGCGGACACTGGCGGAGATGCCGGCCGACACGCAGCTGATCTATGTCGCCGACACCTACGGTCTTGCCGAAGCCAAGGACGCGGAAGACGCCGATGCGCAAGCCGGCGTTCCGGCAAATGCGGGCGGACAGACGCCGGATTCGCAGGAAGGCGGCATGAAGACAGTAGACGTCAACGTGCTGGAGGCGGCGGCCGCGCGCGGCACCATGCTGGTCGCGGAATTCAATTCGGTTGCCGCTCCCACGGACGATCCGGTGCGCGATCGGGCAAGCATCTTGTTCGGCATGACATGGACCGGTTGGACGGCGCGTTATTTCCCCGATTTGACCGAAGGCGTCGAGGTGCCGAATTGGGTACCGGGCCGTTACCGGGAGATCACGGGCAGGGAATGGAACTACGAAGGAGCCGGTTTCTTGTTCGTTCAGGACGACGGCGATTTGTTCGTGCTGCGCGAGGGCCAAGAAACCGAGGGCGGAGCGCGTATTTCCTTTACCGAAGCCGGCAGCGAGCGTTTCGGCATGCAGCCGGAAAATCGATACAATTATTGGTTCGATATCGTTACGGCATCCGCCGGCAGCGAGGTGCTTGCGAACTACGACCTGCAACTGACCGGCAACGGGCGCGCGCTGCTCGCCGAGCATGGCGTCCGGGAGAGCTTCCCTGCCGTGATCCGGCGTGAGGGGACTATCGATGCTTCCGCGCTGCCTTTCGGCGCAACGGCAGCTCCCGCCGAGACGCAGGTGAGTTATTACTTCGCGGGCGATTACGCCGATCATAACGAGTACCCGTTCTGGCGAAGATACGCGGGCTGGCCGACGTTCAAAAGCTGGTTCACGTTTGATACGCCCGGCAGCGAGGATGCTTTTTACTGGGACGTTTACGTGCCGATGATGAAAAAGGTACTGAAAGAAGCATCTTCGGTGCAGCTCTCCGCTAACGCGACAGATTCAAACTGACCCGATTAGGCGAGAAACTGCAAAATGAAGGCGAAATCGGGTCGGAAATACGGATTTCCCCCGATTTCGATTCATATCCCGACGAATTCGAAAAACTTATCTTCTATTTTGAAAAATTAGGGATTCACAAAAAGCAAACGGGCGATTATAATGCAGATGTAAGCCCTTTCAATACAACCCTGACTTGGAGTCTCCGCCTCGGCGAAGGCTCTCTTTTTTTATGCTTTTTTGCCGCTCTCTTATTTCTCTTCAGCTTTTCCCTGCAATAAAGTTACTTACCCGAAGCCAGGTGGGTAATAAGTTGAGATGTGTTGCAGAGGAGATCAAGATGGGAATGGGAGGAAAATACATGAAGCATTCATCTGCCGGGCCGATCTATGCGTACGAACCTTGGACAGTGACGGAGCATACGCTGGATACGGAGCAGAATTTGCGCGACGAGACCATCTTCGCCGTGGCGAACGGTTATATCGGGGTGCGTGCCAATTTCGAAGAGGGCTATTACGGGCCGCTGGGGACTTCCTTACGCGGGACTTATATCAACGGGTTCTACGAATCGGCACCGATCGTTTACGGGGAAGAGACCTACGGTTCCGCCCACGAACGCGAGACCATGCTGAACGTCGCGGACGCGCAGATTATCCGGATCTGGTTGGAAGACGAGCCGGTGCATATGTTCCAGGGCACTTTGTTCGGCTACTGGCGTCAACTCGATATGCGGAAAGGCACCGTGACCCGCACGATCCAATGGCGTTCGCTCGAAGGCCGGGAAGTCGAGATCACGTTCGAACGGATGGCTTCGCTCGACGATCCCAACCTGCTGCTTTTGCGCTGCACGGTCAAGCCGATGAATTTCGACGGCAAGATCCGTTTCGAGTCGGAGATCGACGGCAATGTCGTGAACCAGTCCTCGTCGGGCGATCCGCGCTCCGGTTCGTCTTTTTCCGGCCCCGTGCTGACGACATTGGAGATGCGCGAAAACAAAACCTATATGGGCATCATGCAGCGCACGCGGGTAACCGGATTCCACGTGGCGTGCGCGGCCGAGCATAAATTCACGGGCGGCGAGTACGAACTGGAGACCGATTCGTCGAGCGGCCGAGTGGAAAAGCGATTTACCGTTTCCGCTCAAGCGGGAGAACAATTCACGCTCGAGAAATATGTCGTCTACCATGCTTCGGAAGAACCGAAGACCGGAGAGCTGTGGAAAGAAGGCATCCGTCAGCTTGACGAAGCCTGGGAACGCGGTTACGACAGCTATGCCGTGGTTCAGGAAGGCATTCTCGACGAGTTCTGGCTGTCCGCCGACATTGTCGTCGAAGGAGACGAAGCGCTCCAGCAGGGGCTTCGTTTCAGCGCTTATCACATGTTCCAATCCGTAGGCCGAGACGGTCGTACCAATATGGCGGCAAAAGGACTGACGGGGGAAGGATACGAAGGGCACTATTTCTGGGATACGGAAATGTACGTGCTGCCGTTCTTCCTGTACACGGAGCCGGAGATCGCGCGCAAGCTGCTCGATTACCGTCATTACATCCTGCCCGAAGCGCGCGAGTGGGCCGCCAAGCTCAATTTCAAAGGCGCGTTGTTTCCTTGGCGGACGATCAGCGGTCAGGAGACGTCGGCGTATTTCCCGGCAGGGACGGCGCAGATCCATATCAACGCCGATATCGCGCATGCGATCAAGATTTACAATGAAGCCGTCGACGATCCGGACTACAAGTACGGCGACGGTCTGGAGATCCTGATCGAAACCAGCCGCTTTTTCGCCGATTACGGAAGCTTTATTCCCGGAAGAGGATTTTGTATCAACGGCGTGACCGGACCGGACGAGTACACGGCGCTGGTGAACAACAACGCCTACACCAACGTCATGGTTCAGGACCAATTCGAATATACCGTGAAGCTGATGGAAGAAATGAAGGACATGCACGAAGGACGCTGCGAAGAATTGTGCGATCGGCTTCAGGTGAGCGATGCAGAGATCGGATCTTGGCGTAAAATGGCCGAGGAAATGTTCATCTACCGCGATCAAGGCATGATCGGCCAAGACGATACGTTCCTGCACAAAGCGCCTTGGAACTTTGCGGATACGCCGAAAGACAAATATCCGCTGCTGCTGCATTATCACCCGATGGATATTTACCGCCACCAGGTACTGAAGCAGGCTGATCTGGTGCTCGCGTTCCATGTGCAGCCCGATCGATTTACCCGAGCGGAAAAAGCGCGCGCGTATATCTACTACGAAGGACTGACCACTCATGACTCCTCGCTGTCCGCGTGCGTGCATTCCATGGTCGCATCGGAACTCGGGTATCTGGATCAGGCCTACGAGTTCTTTATGGAAACGGCGCGGCTCGATCTGGACGATACGCACGGCAACGTGAAAGACGGCATTCATGCCGCAGCCATGGCAGGCAGCCGCCTGGCGATCCTGAACGGTTTTGCGGGCATGAAGCAGGACCCGGACAAGCTCAGCTTCCGTCCGGTCATCCCGGATCAATGGGAACGTTACGCCTTTTCGCTCAAATGGAAAGGACGCCGCCTGCATATCAACATCTCTGCCGATTCGACCACGTATCGCGTGCTGGAAGGCGACCCGGTCAAAATCGAGCATTTCGGCGTCGAAACGGAGCTGGAGGAAGAACTGACTTTGCCGAACCGGATTCTGGGCGGCGTGCTGTTCGACCTCGACGGCGTCATCACGGACACGGCCGAACTGCATTATCAGGCGTGGAAAGAGTTGGCCGACCAGCTGAACATCCCGTTCGACCGCGAATACAACGAGAAGCTCAAAGGCGTCGACCGGATGGCTTCGCTCAAGCTGATCCTCAAAAACGGCGACCGCGAGTTTTCGGCTGAGGAAATGGACAAGCTCGCCACTCAGAAAAATGAACGCTACAAAGAACTGCTGATGACGTTGACCCCGGATGCCCTGTTACCTGGTGTACGTAAGCTGCTGAAGGCACTGCGTCGGGACGGAATTCTTGTCGCGCTGGCTTCCGCCAGCCGCAATGCTCCGACGGTGCTCGATCGCCTAGGCGTAACCGACTTGTTCGATTACGTGGCTGACGCCGGCGCCGTAGCGCTGCAAAAGCCGGACGCGGAAATTTTCCTGAATGCGGCCGAAGGACTCGGCGTGCATCCGCTGCGCTGCATCGGCATCGAAGATGCGGAAGCCGGCGTAATCGCGATTCACCGCGCAGGCATGCCGGCAATCGGCATCGGGACCGAGGAGACGCTGCCGGACGCCGACCACCATGTGACGACTCCGGCTGATCTGACTCCGGCGCTGCTGCGGGAATGGATGGAAGAATTTCCGAAGCGGGAGCTGAAAGGCTGACGTCGATCGCAATGACAATCCCAATTCAATAAGCAACGCTATTCCGCAACCCGCCGCACGGCGTATCCTGAACAGGAACGCGTGCGGCTTTTTTCTTTTTCCGACAAATGAAACTTTCCACGGGGAACAATCCGTCATAGCGGTGCAAGGCGAAAAGGGGGGGACGAGGTGGCTGAGACGTTGAAGTTGGAAGAGGCGGGGCAGCGGGTTTGCCACGGAGAGGAAGAGGAATTTTTCGAGCGAATCGATAAGCAAAGCGGAAAGCTCTACAGTATCGCTTACAGTTACCTGCGCAGTGAAGCCGATGCACTGGAGATGCTTCAGGAAGCATCATATAGGGCTTGGTCGAAGCGCGGATCGCTGAAAAACGACCAGTTATTCGACTCGTGGTTGATCCGTATCCTGATTAACTGCTGCACGGACGAGCTGAGGCGGCGTAAGCGGGTGATCCCGGTCGAACAGATCGGGGAAGATTGGAACGGACCGGGCGTGGCACAGATGCAAAGCTCCGATCAGTTGGACCTGGAATATGTGCTGAACAAGTTGCCGAAAAATTATCAGCATGTCTTGATTCTGCGCTTCTACCACGATATGACGCTGGCGGAAATCGCAGAGATTCTGGGCAAACCGGAGAGTACGGTGAAGAGTCGGTTATATCGTGCGCTAAAGCAGATGCGTGCAAAGCTGGAACGTCATCGTTAGAGAGGAGAGGAAGCGAATGCAGATGAATGATTATTTGGAAAAAAGAATCCGGCAGGACGCCGAGACTCTTCATCATCCGTCAACCATGCCTTCGGCAGCGGAGCGCAGCGCGGCGATTCGCAAGGGGATGCAGCGCGCGAAGAATGAGAGGCCGCGCAGGAATGGCATGATTTACGGCGGCGTTGCGGCGGTGGCGATTGCGGCAGGAACCTTGCTGTTCGCGGATGCTGGGCCGCTGCAAGGCGTTTTCGATAACAGCGGTACGCAGCACGCGTCATTTAGGCCGGAAGCTGACAAGTGGGAGCCTTTTATTAAATTACTGAACGGCAACGATCGGCTAAGCAGTGCTTGGAAGCAAGGATTCGTTGAACCGGCGGATGCTGTATCGGTCGAAGAGAACGGCATGAACTTGAAGATTGAGGGCATGATTCGGGACAGCCGCAGCGTGACTTTGTTGTACAAGTTGAAGTCGCCGGAGGGAGAAGCGGCAGAGTGGGATACGCCGAAGCTGCTGGATGCCTTTTACGGAAAAGAAACAACGACCAGGAATTGGGTTCATCAGACGTATTTCAATACCGAAGAAGGAGCCACATACGGTTACGCGACATTATTTTTCAGCAGAGAAGCGAGAAGCAGAGCGGAGGATTTTAATTTGAAAGTAGACGCTTTATCCCTACAATCTCCGGATCAAGGCAAACCGCTCGGAACGTTCGTCGTTCCGCTGCGGCTCCCGTCAACTTCGTCGCAAGAACAAGAAATCATCTACGACCAACCCAAACGGCTGATCGTCTCAGGCCAAGCGATACAAGTTCACCGGGTGCTGCTTACGCCGCTTTCCGTGTACTTGAACGTATCCGAAGACCCGGGCAATACGGATAAGCTGTTCGATCTGATTGAGCCCACCCTGAGTCTTGCGCAGGACGAACAGACCTTCAAGCTGCAAGAGCCTAGCGTTCCTTCCCTTATCGAAGGGAGGCTGGGTTGGGAGATGAGTTTTGTGAACGACACCGGAATCGTCAATCCCGACGCTCTATCGTTCGGCGTGTCGGGTATCCAATCGTTGTCGAAAGAGCAGCTCAATCTGGTGTTGAACACGGAGGAAGAAAGCGTGCTTCAAGCGCCGGAGGAAGGCTTTGCTTTGCAGGTGACCAAGGCCAAAGCAAACACCAGGCAGATTGCCGTTCACTATCCGGTTCATGAAGACGAGTTCGGGCGATTAGGCTCCATGAGGCTCAATGCCGCATTCACGGACGGCGACGGCAAGGAACATGAGATGGTATCGTCAGAAGGAGCGATGCAAACGGGAAGAGGCGACAGCAAATCCGCGAGCGATACGTTTTACATTCCCGATCAAGACTATCCGCAGCCGTTGACCTTTACGATCGGCATGTACCCGGGAGGCATTCGCGACGAGCAGGAAGTCGTGTTGAAATGATCAGTCGTCCGTCATTCGATCAAACCGCGGAGTCCTTACCGGACTTCGCGGTTTTTTGTTTGTTTTTTTCAAATCCGAAAACCGTTCGCGGCCTTACCGCCGTCTATGATGCATAATCGATTAGACAAACGAAACACGCGTGCTAGCACTTTTCAACACTAAAGGTACGGTTACGCCCGCCTGAAACGCACCTGAAGCATGTGCCTTTCATTCGAACGTAATTCTCTGATTAAAAGTTGAAAAGGTGGTGTAGAAGGAGGGATTGCAGGTGGACGCACCGATAGAAGTGAAGCAGGATGAGGCGGATGCGCTCGAAGCGATTCAGGAAGCGTCGTGCAAAGCCTGGATCAAGCGCAAATCGCTCAAGGACGACTCGGCGTTTTTGCCGTGGATGATTCGCATTCTGATCAACTGCTGCATGGACGAGCTGAGGAAACGCAAGCGGGTAGTCGTATCGGACAAAGCCGTAGAAGATCGCGGCGCCGAGATGATCAGTTCGAATCGGTTCCAGCTAAAGTCGGTCTCTTTCATGTACGATGAAGGAGACCGTGCTTTTTGCGTTTTTCTGTTTTTTAAAAAAAATCAATCGATTTCCGAACATGCGGCGTCTTATTCACATCAGATCGGCAATCCGGCTTTAAGCGAGGCCAGCCGACAGAAAGAAACAATCGGCTGCTTCGGCGGCAGGGGTTTTACAGGCAGGAGAGGAGGAACGGAAGTGGACGATGTGTGGGGAGACGCGAATACGAATCATGCGGCGGAAACGGAAGAAGAGACGTTTTTCAATCGGATCGCGGCGCAGGAAAGAACGATGTACGCTGTTGCCCTGAGTTATTTGCGCAGTGAAGCGGATGCTCTGGAAGTCGTGCAGGAAGCTTCCTGCAGGGCATGGATCAAGCGAAGGAAGTTGAAGCACCCGGAGGCGATGTCCAGTTGGTTGATCCGGATCGTGATCAATTGCTGCATGGATGAGCTTCGTCGACGCAAGCGTTCGTTTCCGACGGCAGAGATCGAAGAACGGCAAGCCGGCGAGATGCGAAGCAACGAACGGATCGATCTGGAGCGGGCTTTTGAACGAATGAAGCCCAAGTATCGTCATGCCGTTATGTTGAAATATTATCAGGGAATGACGGTTGCGGAGATCGCGAGTGTATTGAACAAGCCGGAAGGCACGATTAAGACCTGGCTGCGTGAGGGCTTGAAACGATTGAAAAACGAGTTATGAGGAGGCGGGAACAATCATGACGGAGACCGAAGAAAAAATGCTGCGCCGGGATGCGGTCGTCAATCGGGACCGGGCGGCCGAGATGCCTCGAAGCCGACTGGATTCAACGGTTCGGAAAGGGATCATGCGGGGCAAAGTCCGAGCCCGCCGCCGCAACGTCTTTTACGCGTCGGGCGGCGTAATCGCGGTTGTGGCGGCACTTCTGCTGACGCTGGCGGTTTTACGGCCAGGCGGAAACATTCTGCCGGACGAAAAGGTTGCCGCGCAGCGCGACTGGGGCGCATTCGAGGTGTTCCGGGGCAAGAACGGAATCGATCCGATGCTGGTCGGCGCTTTGAACCGCGGAGAAGTGAAGCCGATCGACAAAACGGTCGAAAAGAACGGTTATACCGTTACGCTTCAGGGCGTCGCGGCGGACAGCCGTTCCATGATTCTCCTGTACAGCGTGACTAACGGAAACGATCAAGCCGCGATCGTGGATGGGGACACGGTCGAATACGACGCCGGCAGCCGCGGGGCAAGCAGCGCTTCCGAAGGGAGCGCGACGTTGCAGCCGGGACAGACCGATTACCGCGTATTATCGGTGCTTAAGGAGGAGGCCGTGCCGGAATCGTCCGAGGCCGTGCTCAAGCTTGTCTTCACGACCGATACGCCGGAAGCGATGCTATCCAGCAGTCGGAAATACCGGACGGAAAGCGAAGTGTCTTTCGAAATGGATGGGAACGCGTTGGCCGCCAAAGAACGCGTATGGGAGTATGACCGGGTGCTGAACGTCGAAGATCAGGAAATCCGTATTTTGCGCACGGTGGCGACTCCGATCGCGACTTACGTCGATATCGCCTACGGCGAAGCGAATACGAAGCAAATCTTCGGCCTGATCCGTCCCAGGTTGCTCATGAATCGAAACGGGCAAAACGAAGAGATTGCGTGGTCCGGTTCTTATGGCATGGCCTCTTCCGACGGAGCGCTGACGCTGCAATTTGCCGGACATATTCCGCAGGATGCCGAAGCCGACTCGATTAGATTGGCGATCGACGGCATCTCGGCATTGGAACCCGACCGATTGAAGTTGGTGGTCGATACCGACAAGATGGAAGTGTTGGAAGCGCCGGATTCGGCAATAAGCGTGGAATCTGCCGAAAGCACGCACAACGCAGGATATATCGCGATCAAAAGAATCGGCGTTTATCCGGAAGGAATGGCTTCGAATATGCTGCTCGACAGCACGTTTGTCGACGGTGAAGGCTTCAAGCATAATCTGGAATCCGAAACCCCAGGCGGCGAAGTTAGCTATTCCGCGACGGACAGCGACGGAGAAAAGCAGATGACTTTCGAGTATGTGTACATCGGACAACAAAAATGGCCGCAGCCTTTAACTTTCTCGATCACGAATTATCCGAATCCGATTTTGCTGGCGGCTCAAGTTTCGCTCGATTGAATCGCAGCTGCCTTGTTCCCGATGTTTGCTCCGTGCTTCAACGTTCGTTATAGTAGAGGCAACGTTGAACGACATAAAGGAGGAGCAGCTATGACTTATTCGCAGCGGGACGGGGCGCAAGCGGGAGCTTCGTCGGACATCGCCCATTTGGAATACCGGATCGGCGAACTGAACGACCGGGCAAAGCGGCTTTTGGCCGAGATCGAAAATTCGCAAAGCGGACCGGAAGCGCGTTTGACCGATCTCAGAGCCCAGTTCGAACAGGCGCAAACGGAACTTAAGGCATTGCAAAACGAGCTTGAGGCGTATGGAGACTGACGCCTCAAGCTCGTTTTTTTGGTACGTTTGATCTTAATTCGCAAAAGCTGCGCAACCGATTATAGAAGGTACGTGCCTGACCGAAGCCGCCCGATTCGGAAGGTTAACCTTGAGGCTCCGGCTTGACCGCATCCCGATAATAGAGCCGGAACAAAATATCCTGATTGTAATTGCCGAAGCCGCTGCCGAACAGCGTCACGCCGCCGACGTGCTGGGCTTCGCTGCGCACGCCGATCCGAAGTTTCCATTCCTTGCTCGACGGCGAAATTTGATCGAGCGTAACGGAAGACAGCGGCGTGCCGTCCATAAAGGTACCGCTGCGATTGATCTTGAGTCTTTTCAACAGCCCGTATTGATTGATGTCGTTGGGCCACCAAGTCGGCGTCAGGTTGCCTCGCCGCTTGCCGTAGTCGCCGGGGCTCGTCCACGTTCCTAATTCGACGCCATTCAGGTGAAACGTAATATCGGACGGCCATTCCTCGTCGATGCCTGGGGCTTCGGACGAGATTTCCATCGAAATTTCCAATTCCTCGGGCGTTTGACTGGATAACAGGAAGTTCGGGGCGCGGTATTCGACGAATCCTTGCCCGAACCATAAGATCGAAGCGTTCACCCGCTCCGGCGACAGGAAGAACCGCGGATCGTCGAACTGGCCGATCATTTTCTCCGTCGTCGCCAATCCGCAGGTCGGATGCACTTCCCAATCCGTGAAATGACCGATCGGCACATTGACCGGATGCACGGAGCGGCGATCGCTTCCGGCTTTTGGCAGAATAATCTCAATACGATCTTCGGCCAAAGAACAGACTTTACGCGCACCGCCCCGGCCCGCCATCCGTTCGGTGCGAATCAGTCCCGCGATCTCCAGTTTTCGCACATGCATCGTCATGATGGCGCTGCTCAGGTTTGAGGCTTCGGCCAGCTCGCGTACGTTCATCGGCCGCTCGGCGAGCAGCGACAGCAGATTGAGGCGGACTTTGCTGGCGAGCGCTTCATACACGGGCAGCGATTGTTCGGTAATATCGAGTTCCATGGCTTCCTCCAAATGGCAATGTTTTTCAACTATTCGATAGCTCATCTTCTTCCTAACAGTATATAATGCAAAGCATATAAAAGCACGGTTTGCGGGCATGATATTGCTCGGCGGTTTCGGAAAAAACGTCGAATTCAGAAATTATGCGCAGATTCGACTGTCGAATGCGGACGAATTTCGGCAGGTTCGTTTCAGAAAGAAAGGTTCTCGTTAATAAATGAGCAAACGTAATATAAAAGGTCCGCTTACCCGAACGGGCTTCAAATAAAGGAGAATACACCGATGACGTCATTTCGACAGGACATGCATTTTTATGTAGGCACCTACGCTTCCGAACAAGAAGAAGGGGTATTCCATTGCGTGCTGGATACGAATAACGGGGAAATGCGCCTCGTTTCCGGTACGAGCGGCATCGAAAACCCGTCATACCTTACCGTAAGCCCGAACCGGCAAAATCTTTACGCGGCCAGCGAAAAAGAATACGGCGAGCTTTTTTCCTATACGATCGATCCGGAAAACCGGGAACTGCATCTGCACGACCGCAAAGTATCGGAAGGTTCTTCGCCGTGCTACGTCGAAGTGACGCCCAACGGAAAAACGCTGCTCGCGGCCAACTACGGAGGCTGCGTGGTGGCGATGTCGATCCGGGATCACGGCGATCTGGAGCAGGCAAGCCGGGTACAGCATACCGGATCGGGGCCGAATCCGGACCGTCAGCAAGAAGCCCATCCGCATTCGTTCGTCCCTTCGCCGAATGGGACATTCCTGTTCGCGCCCGATTTGGGAACCGATCGAATCGTGAAGTACACGCTGGAGGACGAACAGCTTTTCAAGCAGGACGATATGGAGCTGCCGCCCGGAACCGGTCCGAGAACGCTGGCGTTCCATCCGAGCGGCCGGTGGGCTTACGTCTCCGGCGAACTCGACAACACGGTAACGGCGTTCGAGTACGACGTGCCGAGCGGGCGGCTTCGGGAAGCCCAGCGCGTGCCGCTATTGCCTGAGGCACAGGCAGCCGATCCGGCCAATACGGCCGCGCACGTCGCCGTGTCGCCGTGCGGACGACATATGTACGTTTCGAATCGGGGCGACGACAGCATCTCGCATTTCGCCGTCGATCCGGACGACGGCTGCTTGACGCCGGTCGAGCGGGTGTCTTCGGGCGGCCGCGTTCCTCGCCATTTCGCGATCGCGGGCGGATATTTGCTGGCAGCTAACCAGGATAGCGGCAATGTCGTTTCTTTTGCGATCAACGAAAAAGACGGAACCCTCGCGCCGACGGGATTCGCGTTGGACTTCAACCGTCCGGTTTGCGTATGCCCGTTTCCCGAGATTCAGGAATCCTGAAGCGGAATGAAAAGCGACAGACCGATAGACGAGAACGATAAAAAGGCGGCGGGCCGGCCCTGTCGTTAAGGAGGGGAAGCGATGAAGGCATTCGATTACGATTTGGATTACGAGAATCTGGACCTGAGAGAAAAGCCGGAATTGTACCGGGTCGGAAAAGGCGAACAAGGCGTACTGCTCGTGCAGCCCTACAAAGGCGAGATTCTACCGCATTGGCGCTTCAAAACGCCGGATATCGCGCGGGAATCGTCGGAAAAGATTTACGCGATGTTTGTGGAATACAAAGAAAAAGACGACTTCGTCGGCATGGATATGGCGCGGAAGTTTTTGCAGATGGGCTACACGCGCGCGCGTCGGTACACCAATTATAAAGGCGGCCGCAAATATGCGGAAAACGGCACGCTGTCCATCAGCAAAGGCGACCCGCAAAAAGCGGAATCGGCCGCCATTTTCAAAAAAGTTTGGGAAAAAGCGAAAACCGACGAGGATTATCTTCGGATGAAAGACGAGCATAAAGCCAAGTATGAAAAGGAGTAGCGAAGCACAAGCGGCAGCGGCGGAAAAGCTGATTTGTACCGGCTTCGCGCGAACGGGCCTTCCGGTTCGGCCGTTTTCGTTCCGGACTTTCGCAAACCGCGCCAAAAAGGCGTTCCTGAACCGGAACGCCTTTTTGGCGCGGTTTTTTTGCGTTCGGATGAGCATAACCTAACCCTGATCCGGGACAGAGCGGTCGGCAGTTCAGCGCGAAGGCAGCGCCGCCTTCGGATCGGTGCTGCTGCCGGAGGGCGAGGCCTCCGGGCGGGAACTGCGCGAGCCTATGGGCGCAGCGGTCAGCTCGGTCTCGGCGCTGGGCCCCGGCATGGCTTTGGGCTGCGCCGCGGCGGGGCGCAGCTGCGGCGAGTGCCCGGCATAAGGGCGTTCCCGCCGCTTGGAAGCGGCGGGGCGCAGCGCGGCGAATCCGGCCGCGGCGAGCAGCAGCTGCGCGATGAGCAGCCACGGCGCGGCTTCCGGGCCCAGCGCCGGGTTCAGCAGCGCCGGAGAGGCTGCCAGCAGCGGCACGATGCGCCGCAGAGCGGGCCGTTCGGCCCGATAGCCCGGCTCCAGCAGCCGCGCTGCAAGCAAAGCCGCCAGCAGCCAGGAAGCCAGGCGAAGCAGCGGCAGCCAAGGCGAGCCGTCAAGCTCCGGCTCCCGGGCGAACTGCCAGGCAGCTGCTCCCGCTGCGGCCAGCAGCGTCGGCACAAGCGCCGGCTTCAGCAGGCGGGCAAATCCGCCGCCCCAGGACGGACGCTCTTCATGTTCGAGCAGCACAGCCAGCTCGTGGCGGGTCCGTTCCAGCTCGCGATGCAAGGCTTCGTGCAGCAGCGGTAAGCGATTGCTTTCTTCGCCATGCAAATACAAGGCCAATTGACCGTCCAAGTCCGATGCGAAGCCTTGCATGCCTTGGCACAGCAGCAATCGCTCGCGGAGCCGGGCTTCCAGTCCCGAAGCCGGGTTAGCAAATGGAGCGTCCAATGCTTCATCCAGCAGCGCAGCTGCCGAACTCAAAGCTTCGAGTGCCGAGCGCAGCCTCCGCTCGCGGTTGGTTGCCCGGCGTTCCAAAGCGCGGCGTGCTTGTTCGTAAATCCATATCGCAAAGGCGGCAATCGCCAGCCCGATCACTGTTTCCATTCTGATTCGCCTTCCTCTCGCGCATCGCATAAACCTGTCTTACCCACTATTACACAAGCCCGGGGCGGCTTCAAGCTTCTAAGGTTCGAATTTGATCAAGGAACGGAGCTTATTATTCCGAATCCGGCCATGCAAAGCCGAGCGCCATTGCGAATCGGAGCCATTCCTTGCAACGTGTCATGGACAAAAAGGTTCGGTACGCGTACAATTCGCTTCGCGGGGAAGGCAAGATATTTCCCAAAAACGGGTATAGGAATCAATAAGGCTTCATCGGATCAATATAGGACTGCGCAAGCAGCTAGCGAAAGGACGGAATCGACAATGGAATTGGAAATGATGAAAATATTGGTATTGGGCGCGGACGGGCCGATCGGCCGCCGCTTGGTCAAAGAAGCTTTGTATCGCAAATGCGAGGTGACGGTGCTGATGCAAAATCCGTCGCTGCTTCAAGAGGAACATGCAGCTTTGCACGTACGCGAGGGAGACCTGCTTGCACCCGGTGCGATCGCTTCGGCGGCGGCTGGCTGCGAAGCGATCTTGAGTGCATTCGGAACAGAACCGGGCGAAGGTCCTCTACTATCGGAAGCGGCACGTTTGATTTTGGAAGGCGCGCATGCGGCAGGCGTCGAGCGCGTCATCGTGGCGGGCGGCTCGGGTACGCTGCTAACGGCTCCCGGCGTTCGCGTCATGGACGCGCCGGACTATCCGGAGGAGCTGCTTCCGCTGGCGCAAGCCCATGCCGAAGCGTATGAGATTTTTGCCGAAAGCGAGTTGGAATGGACCTATGTCAGTCCGGCTGCCTGGATCGAACCCGGCAAACGTACAGGGAATTTCCGCGTCGGCATGTCGATGCTGGTTACGGATGACGAGGGGCACAGCCGAATCAGCATCGAAGATTTTGCCGCAGCCGTTATCGACGAGTTGGATGATCCCAACTTTATCCGCTCGCGCTTCACGGTAGCTTATTGACCGCCTGATCGAACCGGATTTCCGACGATTGCCAAGTCTTGACCGAATTCAGCGATTCCGGAAGGGGAATGTGACAACCATGCTCATCGTAACGCCGAAGCAAATGAAAAGCATAGATCGCTATACGATCGAAGAATTGGGGATTCCGTCGCTTTCCCTGATGGAATCCGCCGGGCGAGCCATTGCCGAAGAAGTGTTGGACTTGATCCGGCAGCGCCGCGACTTGCCCGTTACAGGCAATCGGGGAGCGGGGACGAGGCCTGACGGTTCGGCGAAGCGCGGCGTAACCTCTGCGGCTCCCGTGCTGGACGATCCGCTGATTGCTCCGTTCGAAAGGGCAAAGCGCGAACACTGGCTGATTTTGACCGGAAAAGGCAACAACGGCGGCGACGGTCTTGTCACGGCGCGTTACTTGCAGGATGCGGGAGTACAGGTGTCGGTGTTGTGTGCGGAAAATTCGGAACGCTTTTCCGAAGAAGCCGCCGCGCAGCTGAAATCCGTTCGCCGTTCAAGCATCCCCGTGCAAACGGTGCCGGATTCCGGCGAGGTATCGAACATCGATTTTGCGCCGTACACCGGAATCGTCGACGCCTTGCTCGGAATTGGAACGGGCGGCGAACCGCGTGAACCCTACGCGAGCCTGATTCAAGCTGCTAACGACAGCGGTCTTCCGATTGTGGCGGCCGATATTCCGAGCGGTTTGAACGCAAAAAACGGGCAGACGGCGGAGGCTTGCATCCGCGCCGAACGGACCGTGTGTATTGCTTTTTTAAAAACGGGCCTGTCACAGTATCCCGGAGCGAAGGCGGCTGGCGAAGTCCGCGTGCGGGCAGTCGGGATTCCCCGGCTCGCAGCATCCCGAATCGAAGATTCGCCTAATGCCTACCTGATTACGGAGAACTCGCTGCGCGATATTCTGAATATCGATACCGCCCGTAACCGTGAAGAAGACAGCCATAAGGGCACTTATGGTCACGCTCTGATCGTCGGCGGCAGCCGCTTGATGAGCGGGGCCGGACTTATGGCTTCGCGCGCGGCGCTTCGGATCGGTACGGGTCTGGTGACCTGGGCGCTTCCGGCAGCCTTGCTGCCAAGCATTGTCGGCCATGTCCCCGAGCTTATGGTGGCCGAAGCGGCGGCGGGTGATTCCTGGAACCGCGATTCCGCGGATGCTGTGCTGAAGCTGGCCGAGAGTATGAGCGTGCTGGCGGTAGGACCGGGACTTGGAAGATTCGACGGCGATACGCAATGGTTGAAAAAGCTATGGACGGAGTCCGACGTGCCGCTTGTCATCGACGCCGACGGATTGAATATGCTGGCTGACGCCGGCGATTTTATCGCGGAGTGGGGACAGCGGGAACAGGTCGTTCTGACCCCGCATCCCGGCGAAATGGGGCGTCTGCTGGGCATTCCGACAGCTGAACTGCAAAAAGACCGAATCGAAGCGGCACGCAAGTATGCGAAGCGGCATAACGTGACGCTCGTTCTGAAAGGAGCGCGCACCGTCGTTGCTTCGCCTGACGGGGCCGTGTTCATCAATACGACGGGGCATCCCGGCATGTCGACCGGCGGTACGGGCGATGTGCTGACCGGCGCGATTGCAGGACTTCTCGCGCAGAAGCTTTCTCCGATCCAAGCGGCTGCTTTTGGCGTCTACCTGCACGGACGGGCGGGAGAACGCGCAGCCGAACGACGCGAACATCCAGCTTCTTTGCTGGCGGGCGACGTGATCGACTCTTTGTAAACGATAAAGGAGTCGGAGTTGGAAACTGATCATGCAAAAGAGACAGTCCAAAGCCATGTGTACGGCTTTGGGACTGTCTCTTTATTTGTGAAGGCGTTAATTTTATACCCGGAACGTCGATACCGACAGATGCAGTTGGTCCGCGAGCTGCGCCAGAGCTTGGGAAGACGTAGCGGTCTGTTCGCTGGCTGCTGCCGACTCTTCGCTGGCAATCGTAATGCCCGTGAGCGTCCGCATCACTTCCGCCGTCTGCGCCGCTTGCTCCTCGCTGGCCGCGGCGATGCCGTTGACCTTAAGCGATGTCGTGCCGAGGCGTTCGATAATTTCATTGAAAGCACGCCCCGAATCATTGGAATGCTCCAGATTCGTGTTCACGGCCGTTACGCTTTTCTCAATATTAAGCTGCATGGAGCGGATAATGGTCGTAATTTCCTTCGTTGCCGCCCCGCTGCGTTCGGCAAGTTTGCGGACTTCATCCGCCACCACGGCAAAGCCAAGGCCCGATTCTCCGGCGCGAGCCGCTTCGATTGCCGCATTCAGGGCAAGCAGATTCGTTTGAGCCGAGATGTCGTCAATCACATTGATAATATCGCCGATCTTGGCCGAATGCTCTTCGAGTTTACCCACTTGATGTGTGACGTCTTCCATGCTTTTCAGGGCAAGTTGAATCGTTTCGCCGCCGGATTGCGCCATTTCCACCGTTTCGTTTGACAGTTCGGCGGCACCTTCCGCGCCCTTGGCTACATCTTCAATCGCGATTGCCATATCTTTGAACAGTTCATTGATTGCTTGAGCGGACTGCATTTGAACAGAGGTCCCCCCGGCAATTTGCTGCGTGCTCGCCGAGATTTCTTGGGAGGAAGCCGCTACGTTTTGCGCGGAATCCTGAATACCGCCGATCAATGTGGACAGGGTATCGACCATTTTGTTGACGGACAGCGACAAATCGCCGATTTCGTCTTTGGCTTGATATTCCGACTTTTCGCGCATGTCGCCATCGGCAATATTTTTCACGATGCCGACCATCTTTTTCACCGGCTTGCTAATCATGGCCGTAACGAGCGCAACCAGCAGCAGACCGAACACGATTGAAGCCACAATGATAACCGTTGTCCATAGCGTGGCGCGGGAGACGTCTGCTTGCGCTTGCATATCGGTCGTGGTTGCTTGTTTTTCGTTCAGCGCGCCCAATTTTTCGATCGTTTCGTACAGGGATTGACTGGTCGGGCCGACTTCGTCCGTCACGTAAGTTTGGAATTCCGCATTGGTAGACGTTTCCGCGATTTGAACGGCATTGGCGTACAATTGCTGATACTCGGACCAATACTGGTCGAATTCCTGAAGCAGCGATGTTTCTTCCGCGCTCAGCGAGCTGGTACGGTACGCGCTCATATTTGTGTCGACTTGTTCGCTGAGGGGCGCGATTGTGTCTGCGATTTCTCTTTTTTGCGCTTGCGTTTCGGCAATTGCGATATCGCGCGAAGTGACTCGAAGTTTAAGCAGCGACGTTTCCGTATTGGCCAATTGGCGCAGCGGCATCATATTGTCGCTGTACAACTCGTTCAAATTGCTTTTCATCATGTTGATGTTATACAGACCGTACAGACCGACGCCCGCCGTAAGTACCGTAAGTGTCATGACGACAACCATAAGCTTGGTGAAAATTTTTCGATTTCTGAACCACTGCATCCCAAATCACTCCGTTTTATTATTTTTTAGGTTCAACCTGTCCTTTTTGCAAACCTTCCGATCCCTGCCAAAGCTCCCCCGTGGGTTCATGGTTAATGTCGGGTCGGTGGGATTTCGGAAGGAGATACCGCAGTGGTGCGGATCGGATGACGGCTTGCTTTTTGGTTGGTTGGACCTGGTTTTTTTCAAAAGCTGATAATGTATTTTTCGTCCGGCTTGTCCCGTTTGTTGAGAGCAAACCCTCATAATTGTAAAAAAATATATTTTATAGACATCCAAACCCAGATAGTTAGCCGCATAAAAAAAGCCACAATTCCCGAAGGAAAAGCAGCTTTGGCGCGCATTTGAAGAGGTTATTCAGCCGCCGCAGTCGCAGTCGTCAAAATTTCACGACCTCCCATATACGGGCGAAGCGCAGGCGGAATATCGATCGATCCATCCTCGCGTTGATGATTTTCGAGCAGCGGAATGAGCAGGCGGGGAACGGCAACGGCCGTATTATTGAGCGTATGGCAAAAACGCAGCTTGCCGTCTTCGCCTTGATAGCGCAATCCGGCACGTCTGGCCTGAAAGTCGCCTACATTCGATGCCGAATGCGTCTCGCCGTAAGCATTGCGGCTTGGCATCCAGGTCTCGATGTCGTACTGTTTGTAATTTTTCTGCGACATATCCCCGATGCAGACGGCCACTTTGCGATAAGGCAGTTCCAGCAAGTCCAATAGATGTTCGGCGTTGCGCGTGATCTCTTGGAGCAGACGTTCCGATTCGGCTTCCTCGCCCCGGCAGATCACGACTTGCTCGACTTTGGCAAATTGATGTACCCGGTATAACCCGCGCACATCCCGTCCTGCCGATCCGACTTCGCTGCGGAAACAAGTCGAGATGCCGGCGACGCGGATCGGCTCCGTGACATCCAGCGTCTCTTCCGCAAAGTAAGCGATGAGCGGAACTTCCGAGGTGCCGACCAACCACGCGTCTTCGCCTTCGATCCGGTACGCTTGATCCTGTCCGGTCGGGAAAAACCCGGTGCCTTGCATCGCCTTCGTCCGAACCATGAGCGGAACATCCATAGCGGTAAACCCGCGTTTTTCAAGCACGTCCAGGGCAAGCTGCTGAACGGCACGCTGAAGCTTAAGCCCGTCTCCTTTCAAAAAGTAGCTGCGGCTTCCGGCCACTTTGACCCCTCGTTCGATGTCGAATAATCCGTGCAATTCGCCAAGTTCGACATGATCTCTCATCTGAAAATCGAATTGTCGAGGCTGTCCGCTCTCGCTCAATACGATATTGTCGGCATCCGAACGGCCTGTCGGCGTATCCGGCGACACCAGATTCGGCACGCGTTCCATCAAATAATGATAACGCTGAAGCACCGTATCCAGTTCGGCTTCGATCCCTGCCAATTCCTCCCGATCCAGGCGCATCTGCTCTTTTTCCGCTTGCGCTTCTTCTTGTTGGCCCGCCGCGATCTTCGCGCCGATTGCTTGGGTGCGACGGTTGCGCCGCGCGCGCAGTTTCTCGGCTTGCCCCGCAAGTTCGCGTCTTCGCGTATCCGTCTCCAGCAACTCCTCGATCGAAATCGCGATTTTTTTTCCGTCCGCTATCGCTTGAAATTGTGCCGCCTGTTCCCGAATCGTTCGAATATCCATCATGTTCATACACGCTCCCCTGAGTGATTGGTGTGAAAAAACGCAAAAAACGCCCTCTCGTTGGGACGAGGGGCGTTCTATCTACGCTCGCGGTGCCACCCAATTTGACCGTTCCCGAAGGAACGATCCGCTCTGGAGTTTCGCGATAACGGGCGAATACCGGTTGACTTAGGCGGTCGGCAGCAAACGGCTGGCGCTGCCGGACCCTTGACGAAAACGCCTCGGAGTTGGATTCTCTTCATTGGCATGGTGAATTCTACAATTGTGATTCCCAGTATAACGTCGGAGTAATAGGCCGTCAACCTTTGGAGTAAGCCTGCTGTTCAAACAACAGGGACGAAGTGGAAGGCTATGATCGGATCCGCAAAAAAAAGAGGCCCGGATTCGGGGGAATCCGGAGCCTGAAGGCGCATCTCGTTTACGTATAAGTTGGGGAGGGATGCACCGGAAGGGAAGGAGAAGAAAAAGATATGATGAAGCGGGTCTCGGCATCGGAAGCGAAATCGAGTTGAGAGATACCGGCCGGGAAGCCGCGTAACACCCTAAGGTGAAAAGCTGCAAAATCTTTCGAATGTCGGACGAAGGATAATGGAAGGTTGAAGTGTCCGATTTTGTCGAATGGTGACTGACTTGCTTGTCGTCCGGCGCGTTCCGGACTGGGAATCGGCTTGAGAATTAAGCGCTGATGGCGTTGTAACGGCTCGACAGTTCTTCGAACCATTCTTTGTCCTTGAGCTGCAGAGCCAGGTCGATCAGGTTGTTCAGCTCTGTGCGTTCCAGCTCGACTTGGTCATTGAAGCTGATTGTAGCCGAGATTGCGATGCGCTCGTCGGCAGGGGCGGAGAGGTCGATATCCACGTTCACTTCGACTTCGGCGTCCATGTATTCTTTCTTCAGGAAGTAGATCACTTCGCAAAGGATAACGGGTCTGACATAGCTCTCGAAGGAGCAATCCATGACTTTGACCCAGTAGTGAGGGTTAGAGAAGTGCAGCGTCTGTCCAGCTTCAGCATCGTTGTTTTGAATGTCTTGGGTCAGTTCAAGCAGAACAGGCTCTGCTTCGAAGAACTTCGTAATTTGTTTGTGGAGAACTTCCTTGATTCCTTGTGTATTCAGCGTGATCATGACTGCTGCACCTCTCTCTGATTTATTTGTCGTTTAGTAGATTACTTTGTCGATTTTTGTTGTTGTTTTGTTTTGATATTTTATTTATCGGTGAAGGAAAACGAAAGTTTATAGGTTTTTTAAAAAGATTTCGCAAAATCTACTCGTAAAAGATTAATAGGAACTTCTTCCGATACGCGCTTCTTTTCACGGACGCAAAAAAGTACCGGAGGGTCCTATAGGACCGCTCCGGTACCGGGAACATCGTCTGTTGCGCGAATTACTTATCGAGTTTCGGAAGCTTTTTCGCTTGTTCTTCAACTTCGCGAATCGGTTCTTCGTCCACTTTCTCTTCGACCTTCTTCGATGTGAACCAGCCGATGAGGGCGATAGACACAAGAACGACGTAGAATGTCGTTTTCCAGATCGTGCCTTCGACAAAATCGTGAGGAACCAGGCCGATCGCTTCGTGACCGAGGGTGTGCATGCCGAGCTTAACGCCCACCCAGCCTACGATAACGAATGCCGCAGTTTCCAGACCCGGACGCGAGTGCAGCAGGCCAACGAACAGGTTTGCTGCGAAACGCATGATCACGAGGCCGATGAAACCGCCTGCGAAGATAACGGCGAATTGTCCGGCATCCAGACCGCCGATCGTGCCCCAGTTGGTTGGAGGCAGGGCAACCGCAAGCGCTACGGCTGCAAGGATGGAGTCGACAGCGAACGCGAGGTCGGCCAGCTCGACTTTGAATACAACGCCCCAGAAGCTGACTTTTTTCTTGCCGACGCCTTTGCCTTCCGCGGATTCTTCCGCTTCGTCGGTTTCCGTTTGCTTACTGCGAATGGCTTTAATGATATGATTCAACGAAATGAATAGCAGGTACGCGGCTCCGATCGCCTGAATCCACCAGACGTCGACCAGGAACGAGATGACGAACAAAGAACCGAATCGGAGTACGAACGCCCCGACAAGACCGTAGAACAAAGCCTTTTTACGCTGTTCTTCCGGAAGAGGTTTAACCATGATTGCCAGTACCAGCGCGTTATCCGCGGCAAGCAGGCCCTCCAGCGCGATCAGTACGAGCAGTACCCATCCGTATTCAAGCATCAACGACAAATCCATCTGCTTCTCTCCTTTTGATGTGGGATAGGTTCCCTTTCTGTTTACGAAAAGACCCCAATAAAACAAAAGAGACTTTTACCGCCAAAGGGTACGAATGAATATGCGACCGTGCGCAAATAAACAAACGTAACCTAAAGCGGTAAAAGTCTCGCTAACAACGATGGTTGCCAACAAAGCCGGGGATGCGATCCCGTATTGACGACTTTGCTGTAAAAGCTACTCCCTCTTACCTGGTTAAGGAAAGGGTACAAGTATGCGGTTGTGGGGTCTTCCATAAATTTAAGCTTATCTTACTCAACGCCAAGCGTATTGTCAACAATTAAATACTGAACTGGATTTATATAGGACAGTATTTACATAAAGGTTTTTTCGCGTTCCCACAATACGACTTCGCCGCGTTCGAGGCTTTCGGGGATGCGGATCAGCCGTTGATTCGAGCTTCCCCGGTACAACAACGATACATCCCGCAAATCCTGCTCGAAGCGTCCGTCCACCAAGACGTGGCCGCGCCGCAGAAGTCCGTACTCGTCCGACTCCGGCCGGGACGCAAGCTGTTCGAAAGTGTATCCCGTGTACATCCATACATTAAGCTCCGGCATGCTCTCGCGTGCCAGGTCGATGAAGGAACTGGCTTCCGCCGCTGAAAAGAACGGATCACCGCCAGCCAAAGTCAGTCCGTCAAGCAGCGGATTGACCGCCATTTCTCGAATGATTTCACGTTGGCGCTTGTCGTCGAAGAGTTCGCCGTAGTCGAAGTTCCAGGTCCGAGCGCTGAAGCAGCCTTTGCAATAATGCTTGCAGCCGCTAAGGAAGACCGAGGCCCGCAGACCTTCTCCTTCATTAATGGACTCGGGGTAATACCCGCAAATATTCATCGTTGAACGCCTCCTTGCCCTGAACGAACGGCCTGGTACAGAGTACTGACTGGTTTGTTTACACTTTAGGCGCGGCTTGTCCGGCATGCTTCACGCGGTCGCGAACTTCCGCTTGCTTGGCTCCGTTGAAGCGCGTCTGATAGTCGCCTGTCAGATAACCGGTCACGCGGCGCAGGCGGGAGATATGCACTTCGGTTTCTTTTTTCCCGCAAGAAGGACACGACTCGCCGATGATGCCTTCGTGGCCGCATGAGGTGCAGCGGTCGATCGGGTGATTGATGCTGAAATAGCTGACGTTCTGATCCAGCGCATACGTCACGATCTTGCGGAACGCTTCCGGATTGCTGCGCGCGTTGCCGTCCAGTTCGATATACGAGATGGCGCCTGCGTTGCAGACTTCATGGAAAGGCGCTTCGAGCGAAATTTTGCGCGCTGCCGGCGTCTGGAAGTAGACCGGTACGTGGAACGAATTCGTATAATACTCGCGATCCGTCACGCCCGGAATCGGTCCATACTCTTTGGCATCGTTTTTGGTGAACTTGCCTGACAGCCCTTCGGCCGGAGTCGCGAACAAGGTGATATTGAGGTTGTGCTTCTCGCTCATGGCGTCGCAGTAAGCGCGCATATGGCGAACGACCGCCATCGCTTTGGCATACACGTCTTCGTCTTCCGCATGATGCTTGCCGTACATGGCCTTCATGGATTCCGCAATACCGATGAAGCCGATCGACAGGCTGCCGTGCTTGAGCAAATCTTCGACCTTGTCGTCCGGACCCAGTGCGTCGCCGCCTTCCCAGACGCCCTCGCGCATCATGAAGTCGGACGCTTTGGCAGGCTGCTTGGCTTGGATGCGGTAACGATGCAGCAGGCCTGTCATGGCGATGTCCAGCGCTTCGTCCAGCATTTCGTAAAAGCCTTCTTCGTCGGCCCATTTGCGTTTGCCGAGCGCGATGCCATTTTCGATGCCCAGCTTCACCAGGTTTATCGTGTTGAACGACAGATTGCCTTTGCCCGACAGATGGTTGCGGCCGAAGCGATCCGCGACGACGCGGGTCCGGCAGCCCATTGTCGCAAATTCCGTATTCGGATCGCCCGGCACGTAATATTCCATATTGATCGGCGCATCGAGGTTGGCGAAGTTCGGATACAGACGCTTGGTTGAGCATTCGATCGCTTTCAGGAACAGATCGTAGTTCGGCTCGCCCATGGCTTGGTTGATGCCTTTTTTACATTTGAAAATCTGGATCGGGAAGATCGGCGTCTGTCCCTGACCCAATCCGCGCATCGTCGATTCCATCAGGCTCTCCATCACCAGACGGCCTTCGCTCGATGTGCATGTGCCGTAATTGATGCTGGTAAAAGGAATCTGGCCGCCGCCGCGGCTCGACATCGTATTGAGGTTATGCACAAGGCTTTCCGCCGCCTGGAACGTCTCTTGACGCGTCTCTTGGTAGGCATACCGATACGCGTGCGGGTAACGGTCGCGCAGGTCGGTGTTGTCCATATGGATTTCTTCGTCAGCCGGACCTTCAGGTGCGGCCGAGCCGGCCACGACTTCACTGCCTTCCTTAAAGCTCTCGAAGTACGACAACCCTTTGCGGAAGTGTTTAATGAAGGAACGTCCGACGTAAGGCGCCAGATCGTGGTCGATCTTGTTCGCGGATACGCCGCCGTATTGCGCATTTTGCTGGCATTGGAAAATGATCGCCACCAGCGCCATCGCCGTCATGATTGTGCGCGGCGTGCGCAGATCGCCGTTGCCTGTGCTAAAGCCTTCGGCGAGCAGCTTGTCGAACGGGATAAAAATGCAGTTAGTCGTGCCGACGGCATAATGATCCAGGTCATGCACATAGACGGTGTTCCCGCGAATGGCCGCTTCCACTTCTCTCGGCAGAATATGCAGGCGCGCGTACCATTTGGCGTATTCGCTGCCGAATTTGCTCATTTTGCCGGAAAAGCTGTCTCCGTTCAGGTTTGCGTTCTCGCGCAGCGTCTCGGTATCGAGACTGTCCGCGATATCGCGTCCAAGTCGGGTGATTTCCTCAAGCGCGTCGCTTTCTTTGCTGCGTGTCGCCGGGAAAAGGGGAAGAGTTGTGCTCATTTGGGGTTCCGTCCTTTCGGGATGAGTTGGTTTCCGATGCCTGTCTATAGTGCGGCGGGGAAGCAAGCTCTATGTATGAAATAGTGAAGCCGCGGCTCCATAAATTAGGAATCGCGGACTTGTGAGTTTTGCGTTGAACACCATATTTGGCCTTCGATTACTTAATCTACACCTACATATGGTATCTGTGAAGCGAAAAGATACGAGTTGCCACATAATGGACACAAACCCTGGCCGAAAAATTAATCAAATCGTCAAGGTTGAAAACGCCCTTTTTGCATGAAGCCCATAGTGGTGCGGGTTGCGCCGAAATTCGATTTTTGGACGGCTTCGCGTTACAATAAAAAGACGCAAAAACGGAGTTGACAGCCCACCCTTTTCATGACAAGGAGGAGACAGAAATGGCAATCGCAGAGGTGACGATCATCCCGATCGGAACAGGAAACACCAGTCTGAGCGGGTACGTGGCGGACATGCAGCGGAAGCTTGCGAGCATCGAAGGCGTGACGTACGAGCTGACTTCGATGAGCACGATTATCGAGGGACCGTTGGACCGTATTCTGGCCGCGGTAAAAGAATTGCACGAGCACACCTTCGAATCGGGCGCGCAGCGCGTATCGACGTCGATCAAGATCGACGACCGCCGCGATAAAGCCGGTTCGTCCGCGCAAAAGCTTTCTTCCGTGCAATCTAAGCTGGCCGAACGCGGCGGAGCGGAATAGGGATTCATGAAACGGAAAGACCTATTTTGACTTTTTTGGAGACGGATCTTGCGCATCCCTGAGAAAGGTGTATAATGGATTTCGTTGCTGTTAAGACAGCAAGGTTAGCCAAATACGCTGATGTAGCTCAGGGGTAGAGCAACGCACTCGTAATGCGTAGGTCGGGGGTTCAATTCCCTTCATCAGCATCATGATTAACCAATAAAATGCAGGTCTCCATTTTTTGGGGGCCTGCATTTTTGTTTTTCAAAAAAATTGCTTGCTCATTATTTATTTATGTATAAAGTGCCGAATAATTATCTGCATTCCGGGTAATTCCTAAATGTGGCGTCGCCACACGGTCAAACCACAACCTAGGTTGAGGAACGGAAGAGGCTCAGACGGGAAACCAGCGCTGAGCCTCTCTTGTTCGTGGAGTGATAATCCTATAGAGTTTCAAGACTCCGCATTACTTCGTCCGATCGGACTTCAAAGCCAAGCTAAACACAGCCCCGCACAAAGCAATGGCTCCCGCCAATAAAAACGTATCCGAGTAAGCGGCTTCTACAGATATGCCCATGCCCGACCGCTGCATATGAACCGTCGTGCGCAGCGCCAGAAATTGGCTGAGTCCCGCGATTGCCAAGGGAATAATCAGATTGGAACCAGCTGAAGTCAACGGCGTGACGCGGCTGATCGATTCTGCGGGAGCGGACTGTAAAATGTAGGTGTTCAGCGACATCATGCAGAGTCCCATGCCCACGCCAAGAAGTCCCGCGATCCCTGCGATGATTATGCCGCTGGCGTACTCGTGCAATTGCGATAACGCGATCAAGGCAAGCGCGATCACGCTCAGACCGGAGAAGGCCAGCGGGCGTATCCCGATCCGATCGAACAGCTTGCCGCCGATCGGCATCAGCAGCCCGGAAGCGATCGCCAGCATGCTCATCACCAGTCCGGCTTGTAAGGGCGTATAAGCTTTGAAATTTTGCAAATACTGCGGAATGAATACGATTGAGCCGTTTAGCGCAATATACTGAATCCAGCTCACCAGAATCCCCCTACGGAAACGAACGGTACGAAAAGCCCGCAATTCCAGCAACGGATCAGGGTGCTTGGACTCGTGTATCCACAGCCAGCCGAGCAACAGCAGACCTCCTCCCCTTAATATCCAAGCGATCCATCCGGCGGATTCGGAATGGATACCCAATGCCAACGAGACAAAAGCCAGCGGAGCCAGCACCAGACCTAAAGTATCCAGACGTTTTTTTTCCGAACGACCAGGTTTCGTCAGATCCAAGGGAATCAATTTTCGGAGGATCAGAGCCGCGGCAACCACGCCGATCGGCAGGTTGATCCAGAAAATCCAATGCCAGCTGATGACTTCGAGCAGCCAGCCGGACAATACGGGACCCGAAGCGGGTGCGATGAGCATAGGGATGCCGAGCATGCCCATCACTTGCCCTTTTTTATGAGCAGGCGCCAGACGGAACACCATTGCCATCCCGATCGGTTGGATCATACCGCCGCCCAATCCTTGCACGATGCGGAATACAATCAGCTGATCGACCGTTTGAGCCGTGGCGCAAAGCAAAGAGCCGAGCACGAACAGGATTACCGTCCATAGGAAGGCTTTGGCGGCTCCCAACCGATCGGAGAACCATCCAGCCAAGGGGATCGTTACGGACATGGCTAGCATATAACCCGTGATGACCCATTGGAGCTTGTCGAAAGAAACACCGAAATCCTGCGTCAGGCGGGGAACGGCCACATTCATTGCTGTGCTGTCGATCATGACCATCATCATGCCCGGAATGATCGCGGCAAGCGCAAACAGAAAAGCTCTTTTTTCCGATTGAAGGCTTGAGGTTGCAGACATTATATTCTCCTTTAATAATGAACATCGTGTTGATTTTCGTTTGATGCTTATTATAAGGATAGGCTTGAGAAACTAATCGGCATCTGATGCAAGTGTGTTCATTAATGAACATCGGCGAAAAGAATGACGATTAATCTGTATTTTATTTGGCAGGAAAAGAGGTCCGACATGAGAGAAAAAACAGATCGCCGAATCGTGCGCACGCAGCAGCAGCTTCGGGCAGCAATGCTTGCTTTGGCGGAAGAGAAAGCAATCGCGACGATTACGGTGAAAGGACTAACGGAGCGAGCGGGATTAAATAGAGGCACCTTTTACTTGCATTATCAGGGGATCGAAGATTTCTGCGAACAGTTGAAAGAAGAGACGCTTGAAGACTACCACGCCATTATCAAAAAGCTGAGCTATTACATCGGCAGCAAGGAACCGTTTGTCGATCCCCCTGCGGGCTTTTTGAAGCCTTTTGAGTATATCCGCGAGCAGCGCGATTTTTTCAACATATTCATGGGACCGAACTCCAATGATCGCTTTTCGCAGCAAATGACGGAACTGCTTCGGCATCAGTTTCAAGCTGCGTATTTGGCGCGCCGCCATCCTGATGAACAAGCCGATATTCCGGTTCAGCAGCTGTACCTGTTCGCTTATTTGGCCTCTGCCTATGTGGGTTCTTTGCAGCTTTGGATTCAACGGGATTTCGATTTGTCGGCGCGGGAGATGGCGATCCTGTTTTCCAAAATATCGAGACTGGGATCGGCGAATTTGAGTTTTGAGGGTTGAATTAATTTCTTCGATAAAATCCCTAAAGAATCGACAAATTGTGCCGTAATATATAGAAAGAAAGTAACTCGGCAACAATATTTCAATCGATCGAAAAGGTGAGGGACACAGTGAGAACAGCGATAGGCGATCGGAAAAAGGGGCATGACGACGGACTTTTCAAAACCAAAGGCAGGGTCAGTTTGCGTGCGCTGTTTTCCGGCCTCGTCGTTTTGACCTTTTTGATGACGCTTGTGATTACGTTGTTCGCTTCGTATCGTTCGGAGCAGCAGCTGCTTGAAGACCGGACAATGGAGGCGAATTTCCGGGAATCGGAGCGTGTAGGACATGCGATGAACCTGCTGTTCGTTTCGATCGGCAAGAGCCTGACCGCGTTCGCCGGCGAATTTGCCGAGATGGCAGTGCTGCGCGTATCGGCCAGGACGCAGGACGAGCTGCGATTGCTGTACGACAGCGGAGGATATTTTGCCGAAGTATTTGTAGCCGGAACCGACGGAAAGCTTATCGCGACGTATGAAGGTGGCAAACAGGGCGGCAAAGCGGAGGATATTGACCCAGCCTTCATGACCGAAGCTCTCAACGCCAAACTTCAGTTTCAGTCGCAGCCCTATCGGGACGTTCACGGCGGCATGGCAGTCATGATCACGGAACCGATCTTTACCGAAGAAGGCATCTATTTGGGTATTGTCGGCGGCGTGCTGCATTTGGAAGCTCCCAACGTGCTGGGTGGATTGTTCGGGGAAAATCAGATCGATGCCAGCGGCTCTTATGCCTATATCGTCGACGCAAAAGGAAAACTGGCCTACCACCCCGATAAAAGCCGAGCGGGTCAGGATGTGAGCAGCAATGCAGCTGTCCTGCACTTGCTTCGCGGAGAAAGCGGAAAGCAGAAGCTCGTCAATTCGCAAGGAGACATGTACCTGGTCGGTTACACCTATGTTCCGGCGACACGCTGGGGAGTCGTAGCGCAGACACCCACCAGTCTGATCGCCGCGCAGCAATTGGAGCAAATGCGGGGGACGCTGCTTGTAGTCTTGGGGCCTTTTCTTATTCTGGCTGCAGCTGCGTTGTTCCTGGCTCGCCGTTTGGCGGCTCCTTTTGTATCGTTGGCCGACTTCGTGGTGCGCGCGGCTGACCGTCCGCAGGACGAGGCGATGCCTTCCGTCAGACGCCACTGGAACCGCGAGGCGGATCTGCTGAATCGGGCGGTCATGCGCACCGTGCGCGAGATGAAACGGCAGAACCGCGATCTGAACGATTTTGCTTTAAAAGACCCGCTAACCGGACTTCTCAACCGACGTGCGTTGGATGAAGCGATGGAAAAGATGGAAGGGGACAACCGTCCGTTTGGGCTGCTGCTGATCGATATTGACCGCTTCAAATCCGTCAACGACCGCCATGGCCATTCGGCGGGCGACGAGGTGCTGCGCAGCGTGGCGCGTACTTTGGAAGAAACGGTAGGGAATCGGGATCTATGCGGCCGGTACGGAGGCGAGGAGTTTGTCGTGCTGCTTCCGGGACGGAACCTGCCGGAAACGTACGAAATGGCGGAACGCCTTCGTCTGGCCGTTGCCGCACACGAGAACGCTCTGCGCATTCCGATCACCCTGTCGATCGGAGGCGCGGTCAGTCCGCTGCAATCCACACGTATTGACGATTTGTTCGAGCTGGCGGACCGTGCGCTGTATCGGGCGAAGGAGAGCGGCCGCAATCGGGTGGTCGTGTAGATTTTTTTCCATTAAAAAGAACGCGTGCTTCCCGACTGTGGGAATCAACGCGTTCTTTTTGCTGCATGCACCTCTTCAAAACTCATTCCCCGCCACCTCCACCACCGTCTCCACCGCCGGAGTCGCAACTACCGCCGTCATACGAAGAAGAATGGGAATCGCCGCAATGGTTCGAGGAATGATGATTGCCGTAATCGCCGGAATATCCGCTGCCTGAATCGTGCATAAAGCCGGAGCGATAACCTCTGCGTGAACGTGATCTGTTTTTGTTGGGATTCAGAGCGGATAACAACAAAAACACAGGAATAAAAATCAACAGAATCCAGAAAAATGTCATACGGCAGCCTCCTTTAGTGGGTAAAAATGAAGGGAGGGAGCGAGGGACTCGCTTCCGTTCCTTGCTTCATATACGCACAGCAGAGAGATAAAGTTCGTTTTTTTTGAAAAAAAGATCAAGACACATCTTTCCAAGTAAGAGGAGCGAGTGAGCATTTCATCGGATTTACGTATGGCCACACTGGAAGAGAGCGACTTTGGTCCCGGAAACGCGCTGTTATAAGGATGAGATGTCCCGCACATGGGCAATGGAACAGGACATCACGCTCATTTCCGGTCTGCATTCTCGCGATACCCCCGTCAGATGTGATAAAATACATACTAGGAAAAATGAGAACATATGATCTGTTTGTTTGGAGGAGGAACGTCATGACGATCGAGATGATCAAGCCGCCTGCTGAAGTATTGCATGAGCGGGAATTGGCTGCTTTAGCCGCAGAAGGACTAGGTAAACGCCCGCCCAATTGGAAACTGTCCCCCGCTGCCGTACGCGACTTTTTGGTCGGACGCGAGAAGCCTATCGAGCTGAATGGAGAGAAGATACATATTACACGGAAGTTTTACGGGAACGATGTCTTGATCGAGCGGGCGGTCGTGACGCTGGCGGGCAACCGCGGACTCATGCTGGTCGGCGAACCGGGCACGGCCAAAACGATGTTGAGCGAGCTGCTGTCGGCTGCGATCTCGGGCACCAGTACCAACACGATTCAAGGTACCGCAGGCACGACGGAGGATACGATCAAGTATTCCTGGAACTACGCCATGCTGCTGGACAAAGGACCTTCCGAAGCCGCGCTGGTGCCGTCCCCGCTGTATCAGGGCATGAAGCACGGCCTGATTACCCGCTTCGAGGAAATCACCCGTTGTCCGTCGGAAGCGCAGGACAGCTTGATCAGCATTATGAGCGACAAAGTGATGAATATTCCCGAACTTGCGGACGGCGTGCTGTTCGCCAAGCCGGGCTTCAACGTCATCGGCACGGCGAACATTCGCGACAAAGGGGTCAACGAGATGAGCAGCGCGCTTAAGCGACGCTTCAACTTCGAGACGATTCGCCCGATCGAAAATGTCAAAATGGAAGCGAAGATTATCGAATCGCAAGCGTCCAACCTGCTCAGCCACGGCGGCGTGGATATTGAGGTAGACCCGGACGTGGTAGAGCTGCTGGCGACCACCTTCATCGAGCTGCGCACGGGACGTACACGCGAAGGCTATAAGATCGAGGTTCCCCAGGCGGTCATGAGTACGGCCGAAGCGGTATCCGTTTATGTCCAGAGCGCGATGACTTCCTATTATTATGAAGAAGGCGGGTTGTCGATGGAGCGGCTGGTGCAAAATATGCTGGGAACCGTTGCGAAGGAGAGCACCAAAGATTTGAGCGTGCTCAAATCTTATTTCTCTAAAGTGGTCAAGGAACGCGCACGCACGGAAAGCCTGTGGGACGCGTATTACAAGGAGAAAAAATGGATCGGCTGAATCCGGCGGCGGAGAGCCAAGAGCTTACGTTTCCTCCCGATACGGAGGCAGAGCTAGCGAAGCTCAATGCCGTATTTGCGGAAAAAGTCTTCGATCTGAGCGGCCCCGTCGTACATTTCCCGATTCGCCATCATAGCCCTGCCTGTTCGTATCATCTGCTGCGTGCGTTTGAAGCGTATCGGCCGGACATTGTGCTGATCGAAGGACCGGAGAGCGGAAATCCGTTGATTCCGGTACTGGCTGACCCGGCCACCCAAGCCCCGGTCAGTCTGTATTACGGATACGAGGACGGGAACGGCCGGGGTTCCTGCTATTTTCCGATGCTCGATTATTCGCCGGAATACGTGGCAATCCGCGAAGCGTCTGCACGGGGAATACCTGCGCGGTTTATCGATCTCGACTACCGGGGACGACGGGAGACGGCAGAAGAAGGAGGCAAAGCGTCCGCTCAGGACGAGGCGTTATTGGCAGGGTCGGATTTTATGGGGCGGCTGTGCCGATCAAGCCGTGCGCGTAATTTCGATGAATTATGGGAACGGGCTTTCGAGGTCGGGGGTTTGAGCCGCGACACCCGGGAATTTGTCCAAAGCGTGTTCACTTACTGCGCGTTGTCGCGCATGACGTATTCGTCCGAACGGTTAGCCTCGGAAGGCGATCTGGAACGTGAAGCCCGGATGCGCGAACATATTCAGTCAGCGCGTGCCGAGCATTCGCGCATACTGGTCGTAACCGGCGGCTTACATACCTACGGGCTGGTCGCCGACGGATCGGAGGAAATGCCGGAATTTTCAGCTCAGGGTAAGGCAAGCGCTTCGGAAGACGTCCATACGATCCGAGCGGATCAAGACGCCCAAACAGCCGACCGAGAAACCATGACCGTGCGCAAGCAAATGTATCCGATGGTGTTCACCTTCGAAGAAGCCGATCGATTGAACGGTTACGCCAGCGGCATGCCGTATGTCGGGTACTATGATCGAACCTGGGAGCTGATCGTCAAAGGCGAGACCAAGCCTTACGACCGGACAGGCCTTGAGCTTTTGTCTCGACTCGGCAAGGAGCTTCGAGGAGAATCCGAAGCGGTATCCACCGCAGACGGCATTGAAGCTTACGGCATGATGCAAGGCTTGGCGGCGCTTCGGAATAAAAGCCAGGGCGGCGCCTATGAGCTGATGGATGCGGTAACGGCTTCGTTTATCAAAGGCGAACGTACGCTGGCTTCGGACCGGCCGCTGGAAAAGCTGATGGGCTTGATGACCGGCGATCGAATCGGAGAGGTTGCCCCGAACGCATTCGCGGTGCCGATTGTCGAGGACTTCAAAAAGCGTGCCGCCCTCTGTCGCCTGAACGTCAAATCGACAGGCCGGCATCGCCGAACGCTGGAGCCTTACGCCAAGCTTGCGCATCGCGAAGCGAGCCGGTTGCTGCATTGCGTCGAGTTCCTCGGCGCGGAATTTGCCAAGCGCGAATCCGGCCCGGACTGGATCGCGCGGCGCGATATGAATCTTGTACGGGAAACGTGGACCTATTCGTATTCCTCGCGTACCGAAGCGCGTCTGATCGAAAATTCAATCTACGGGGGAACCGTGGCAGAAGCGGCCGAAGCCCGGATCGCCGAAGAACTGGACAATGTACCGGAGCATCATAGCGGCGAGGTCGCGCTATGGCTGCTGCGAGCGTTGGTGATGGGCTTGGAAAACCTGTCGTCGCGATTGTTCGAGCGGCTCGAATCGGCTTTGCGTCAAGACGGCAGCTTCCTGTCGTTGTGCGGTACCCTCGACAATCTGGATCGTATTCGCTCGCACCGCAGATTGCTGGGCGTGACCGACGAGGTTCGGCTTCGCCGATTGGCGAATGAATCTTATGACGCCGCCATATCGCGATTGCCCGGACTGAACGGCCTGAATCCGGACGAGCAGCCGCAGGCGGTGGAAGGGCTGAAGCTGCTTTATATGCACGCTGTTGGACGAACCGGCAGCGTGGAAGGCGCATCGGCAGCCGACGAGAACTTCCGGGATCGGTTGAACGAGCTGCTGACGGTATCCGATCTGCCTCCTCGATTGGAAGGAGCCGTCGTTGCCGTCCTGGTTCGTCTTGGTGAGCGGGAGCGAAGCGAAATCTCGAATCGGGCACGTGCTTATATGCAAGGTTCGCCGGACCAGGCGATCAAAAGCGCCGAGTATTTGCAAGGCGTATTCGCATTGGCGCGGGATGCGCTGATGCAAGACGATCAATTGATTGCCGATCTGAGCGCCCTGCTGGAACGGCTGCCGCATGAAGAGTTTTTGCGGATGCTGCCGGAGCTGCGATTGGCCTTCACCTTTTTCACGCCGCCGGAGACATCGCGCATCGCCGAGAAAGTTGCCGGCCTGCACGGCATTCCGGATTCGCGTCTGGAAATGCCCGCCGTCGATGAGCACACGCTGCGCACGGCGCAGGAGCTGGATCGGGCGATACGGGAGGAGTTTGCATTATGGAAACTGGAATGAGCGCCGAGACGTTGAACCGTTGGCGGTTGCTGCTGGGCCCTTCAGCCGACGAGGCGTTGAGCGAGACGGAAAGTTATGCCGCGGAAAGCTTTGCTTACCAAGAGCTGGACGAGCTGCTCGGCTATCTGTATGACCGCGAATACGGCGAAGAGCAAGGGTACCGGCGCAAACAAGCAGGACGCGGCGGTTCTAATCTGACCGTTCCGGGCTGGCTGGGCAAGGTGCGCGAGCTTTTCCCGCAAGAGACGGTCGAAATTTTGGAAAAGCAGGCGTTGGACCGTTACGGCTTGAGCGAGCTGTTGACCGATAAAGCCGTGCTCGAATCGTTGGAGCCGAACATGAATCTGCTGAAAAATATTTTGCAGTTCAAAGGCCGGATGAAAGGCGAAGTGGTCGCGAGCGCGAAAGAAATCGTCCGGCGGGTTGTCGAGGATCTGCGGCGCAAGCTGGAGTCCGACGCCAGAGCGAGCATTGTCGGTAAACGTAACCGTTATACCTCCGGGCGTGTTCGCACGCTGCGCAATCTCAACATGAAGAAGACCATTTCCCGCAATTTGAAAAACTATGATCGCGAGAATCGGCGTTTCGTCGTGGACCGGCTTTATTTCGACGGACGCGTTCAGCCTTATAACAAATGGCATGTCATTATCGCGGTGGACGAGAGCGGCAGTATGCTGGACTCGGTCATTTACAGCTCGGTAATGGCCAGTATTTTTTACCGGTTGAATTCGCTCAAGACCAGCTTGTTCGTCTTCGATACTCAGGTTGTCGATTTGAGCGGGCGGTTGGAAGATCCGGTCGACGTGCTGATGAGCGTACAGCTTGGCGGAGGCACGCATATCGCCAAGGCGCTGCGTTACGGGGAGACGCTGATCGAAAATCCGGGCCGCACCTTGTTTATTCTGGTCAGCGATCTGGTGGAAGGGTATCCGGTATCCCAGATGTATCGCGCCGGAAAAGATATGCTCGACGCGGGCTGCCGTCTGTTGGTGTTGACCGCGCTCGATTTTGAAGGCCATGCGATGTACGACGAACATGCGGCGCGCACGTTCGCGGATATGGGAGCGGAGGTCGCGGCGCTGACGCCGGATGCTCTCGCCGAATGGATTGGACGTATCGTCAATTAGCGGCTTGGCCCATCTTACATTCTATTTTTAGGAGGCTTAACCATGACCTTGCAAAATCATACGGTCGATCCCTTGATCGAAAAATTCGCTAAAGCATGCTCGGACGATTATTCGCTTTCGGTGGACCGAAAAGATTCGATTATCGATTACATTACGGGAGCGTCGGAACAGTTCCCGGATATGATGACAGGCTCCAACCGTTATCTGTACCGTACGATCGATGCGTTGGAAAAGCTGGGCCGGAACGAAAAAGGAGAAGTCTTTTTCCGGGCTGCGGCCGTGTTGCTGCGTACAATGGGCAACGGCGGATACGGATATCAGGAAAATACGCTGTACCGGGCTTGCACGGACGAACTGCTGGTCGGCATCAACTTGGGCGCGCGCCAAATCCACGATGTGGAAGAACGCATGGAAAAGTCGCTACAACGTCTTCGCTTGATGCACATTCACGTGGGTGCCGAGCATGTCGAGAAAATGTTCCGTTCCCGGATCAGCTCCATGCAACAGAAAGGCAAATCCGTGTCGCCGCTGGAGACGAGCGCGGACACGCTGGCGCTGCTGAAGCTGTATGCGCAGATCGACTCGGCTTTTGCGGACGAAATGATCCTGAAGCTGCCGCATTCGATCCAGGCGCTGCTTGCCGGGGATGCCGAACGTCTGCGCAAATATTTGCTTAAAGCGATCGAACCGTTGGCGATTCGCCAGCTTCCGCTTAAGGACACGCTGACGCAGCTCGATCTGGCTCCTGAATTCGTCGAAACCAGACGCGCGGCGCTCAAGGCCCGTTTGTTCCCGGATTCGACGCTTGATCCGCAGGAGCAGCTTCGCCGGGAACAGCAAAATGCCGTATTGACGCAGCTGCGCATGGCTTTTTATTACGTGCTGCTTATGAATGGCGGGAAAGAAGGTTTGCTGAAATCGTCGTCGGAGCTTGATTTGGCGGTGCTCGACCTGGTGCGCGACGTACATGAGATTCTTCCGCTGGAGATGCGCGCCGAGCTGCTGCTGATGGAAAACACGGGCAAAGACCCGGATCTCGTCCTGGACGGCGTCGTTCGCATCGATGAACCGTTTGCCTTGATCGCCACGCTGGCACGGGAGATCGACAGTTACATGCCGGCGTGGAATATGCTGCGAGCTGAGCTGGTCAAAGACGTCAAGCGTGCCCAATACCTCTTTTCTATCCTGCGCCGCCCGATGCTCAAAGCTTACGTGTACCGCGTACTGCTGGACGAAGGGGCGGCACCCGAGAGCGAAGGCGGCATCGGGAAGCTGGTGCTCGATACGCTGGCAGATAAGCTTCACGGCAACATTTTGGGTCAAAGTCTGGCCAAATATTTGTCTGACGAGCTGTCGCTGGAGACATACCTCAAACACAAGCCTTCCCACGATTGGGACGATGCAAGAGGCAATGATACGCGCCGTCGAAATCTGCTGATCGCGGTCACTTTCCTGCCGGAAGACTCGGAGCTGTACGCCAAATTCGTCAAGGTTGCCGGACATCCCGAGATCGGGACGGCGGCATTCCTGTCGTATCTGTACCAGTCTCCGGTCTTCGACGGCGAGAAGCTGCTGACTCTGGTCGAAGCCGATCCGGACACGGACGGCGAACGTCTGCTGCTGCGTCTATTGCTGCTGAACGGACTGAACCAGTATTATTATGCCCGCGTTCCGGAGGAAGAACTGCGTAGAATTATCCGGCACCGACTGCGAGCCAGCCTGGACTTTTATAATGATCTGCAAGGCGAAGTTCGGCAGACGGTCCTGGAGACGGCTTTGTCGGTCGGCGAAGAAGAGAACGAGGAGCTGTTGATCCAAGCGCTGCGCATGGGGCTGGGCGATTCGTCCAAGCGTTCCCGCGAGATTGCCCGTGCCGAACTGATTCGCCGTCCGGACAAGGATCTGTACGTGAAGCTGTATCTGGCGGAGAAAAAAGCGGGCGTGCGCGAAGTCGTGATCGATTTGCTGCGCGGAATCGAGGGCGAAGGCGAAGCGTATGGGCAGTTGCTGCAAAAAGAAAAGTCCGCGGCGTTAAAAGCTCGTTTACAAGCGTTGTCCGATACGTTGGGCAAGCCCGCCGAATATGCGCATGCCGCGTTGGCCGAACACGCCGACGCCAAAAAGCTGGCCCGTCTATCTTGGTTGTCGCTTGATCGGCTGCCCGAGCTTCACGGGAAAGACGGACATAAGCTGGCTGAGGGAATCAAGTCTTACGTGCTGACGGAATCCGTTGATTTTGCGTCCGAGCCGAATCCTCGTCTGGACGAGGTCGCTGAGTACGCGGATCATGCGTCGCTTGCCGCGTTCACGACCGAGGTTCTGCGCATATGGATCGACGCTCAGGCCCCGGCCAAAGAAAAGTGGGTGCTGCCGCTTGCAGCCCGGTTCGGCGGTCGCGACGTGATCGACCTGCTCGGCCGTCAGATCAAGGACTGGGCCGAAAGCAGCCGCGGCGCGATTGCAGCCGATGCGGTACGCGCCCTGGCCTTTATGAATGATACGGCAGCGCTGATGACGATCGACCGGTTGGGACGCGCGATCAAGAACCGCCAGGTCAAGGGAGCGGCCGAAGAAGCGCTGCAATTGGCGGCCGAGAATCAGGGGTTGACCAAAGACCAACTTGCCGACCGACTGATCACGACGCTCGGCTTTGATCAAAAAGGAGAATTGGTGCTGAGTTACGGAGAACGTTCCTTCACGGTCAAAGTCAGCGCCGATCTTCAACTGTCCGCCTTGAACGACGAAACGGGCAAAGCGGTTAAAAGCCTTCCTGCGCCGGGACAAAAGGACGATGCGGAGCTTGCGGCGCAATCCAAATCCCGGTTTACCCAGCTTAAAAAAGACCTCAAAACGATGGTCGGCATCCAGGCGCAGCGTCTGGAAGAGTCTCTCTCCAAGCAGCGTTTGTGGACCGCTTCGGAATGGACGGACCTATTCGTGAACAATGTGGTCATGCGCCGTTTCGCGGTCGGCCTGATCTGGGGCGTCTACAAAATCGGCAGCGAAGAAACGACGATCGAAGATACGTTCCGCTATATGGAAGACGGCACGTTCAATACGGTAGACGAGGACGAATACGAATTGGCGGAGACGGCGAAGATCGGTCTGGTGCACCCGCTGGAACTCGACGCCGAGACGCTGAGCGCCTGGAAAACGCAGTTGGAAGACTACGAGATCGTGCAGCCGTTTATCCAATTGAATCGCCCGGTCTATTTGCCGGAAGAAGATGATTTGGAACGCCGCACCTACGGCCGTCTGCCGGAAGGCGAATATTCGCCGACAGGCTTCCCGAAAGCGCTGGAGAAATACGGCTGGGTCAAAGGACGTGCGCAGGACGGCGGATTCTACAACGAATTGTTCAAGTCGTACGGAAAATTGATGGCGCGCCTGAACTTCAGCGGCACGAGTATCGCGTACTACGAAGGCATGGAGGACGTCTCGCTGGAAGAGCTTGAGTTCTTCAACAACAAAGGCGACGACTATTACTATACCTCCGCAAGCGGTCATCCGATGAAAAACGTACCGAACCGCGTATTCAGCGAGACCGTCTACGATATTCTGCGCGCAACCGGTCAGTAATCCCGGCTTGGGGCGGAAAGAGCAGAAGAAAGGCAGGCTGCAAGCATGACAAGTCATGAACGCGATTCGGAGAACGGGGCGGCGCAAGCCTCCCTTTCTGCGGATTCCGACGCAAGAAAGTTGTTTTTCCATGAGGATGATTACTGCATGTTGGAGCTGGTTCTGCCGGGACAACGAGACGAGGCGGAAGAAGAGATGGGCCGCATCGCCAGCTTTTCGGAAGAGCATCGTACGGAAGCCGGGTATACCGATCTGTATGTGCGAAAAGGCGACGCGGACGGTCTGGCCGGGCTTGGCATTCGCATTGCGGACATTGAGGCGGCAGTGTGTTCGTTCGCTCAGCCGTACGATATCGTGTCGACGGGCTATGGTTCTTCATACCGCGTGGAATGTCCTCAGATTCGAGCTTTCGGACCGAACGAGGAGACCGTGCTTTTTTGCGAGCATAAGGACGGCATTTTGCATAAAGCCTGGCTGACGCTGGAATTCGAGGATCGCGATCGGTATGAATGGAGCCTCAAGCTGCTGCGTGCGCTGGCCGGCCTTGCGCCGCTTGCGTTGGTCGATTGGAGCTGGGGCGTGCATCTTGATCTTCGGGACGATGCGGCGTTAGCGGCGTATCTGGAGAACTATTTGGACGAAGAATCGGATACGCCATGAATTCAGACTGCATCATTAAGCAGAATCATCAGGCTCGGGGCGGAGGTGAACGGGAATGGGCGGAAGCGATATGCGGGCACGGTTTGCAAGACTGGTTGCACTCGGCACCGAGGATTATTTGATTCGTTATGCCAATAAGGGATTGTATAACCGCGCGCTTAAAGATATGGAAAAAGGCGTTTCGGTTCATTACGATTTTACCGAAAACGAAGTGATTTGTACGCTGAGCGACGGCACGATTTGCAAGCTGACCGATTCGATCGAGTCTTTTGCTTGCAGCTGTCCGTCGGATAAAATCTGCAAGCATGTGCTGATTGGGATTTTGGATTATCAGCGATTTATGGGTAGTCAGGATGGCGCGGCCTCGGCGAACGAGCAAGTTGCTGCTGCGAAGCCTGAGGAATCGAGCCTGGCTAACGACGAAGCGCCGGTCCTGGATTTCAGTTGGCTGGTGAAGCGGGAGATCGGGGAGCTCGTCTCGCCTTTTTCAACTTCAAGAGTGGAAGAGGCTGCGTTTCGGTTGCGGTATGTCGAAGAGCTGGAGGTTCGCGAAGGATCATTGCTTGTCGTGCAGATGCAGCGTTCCGGCATAGAGGTTGCTTTTACCGACACCCCTGAGGTAGACCGTGCTTTATGCGCGGTTTCGGGTACGGACGGCGAGATGTATAAGCTGGAAGCGCTGCTGCGTTACCGGGCAAGCAAAGGGATGAACGATAGCGACGCCTTGGCGGCGAAGTTGTCTCCGACCGAGTTTCCTCCGGAAACGTTGGGCGAATTCCGCGATAGCATCGGCGAGCTGCTGCGCAACGGTCTTGCACGCCTGCCGCATAGCTTCGCCGATCGTTTCGAGCTTCTCGCGATTGCGGCCCGCAGCAGCGGATTGCCGAATCTGGAGCGTGAAGCGCGCGGGATTCACGGGGAGCTGGAGCTGTTTTTCGCGCGTCATGTTCGGTTCTCGGGACGTGTGCTGTTGAGCCGCTTGTCTCGCGCGAGCCTGATGCTGGATGCGCTGGAACGCGAGATCGGCCCCGCGCGCCGCGCGCAATTGGCCGGACGCTTCCGGGACAAATACTATACGGTGCCGAGGCTTGATCTCTACGCGCTGGGAGCCGAGCCGTGGGAGACGCGTTCGGGATACCGAGGGATTACGTATTATTTCTACTGCGGCGAAGACGGCGGGATGTATACCTATAGTCAGGCCCGGCCTGCTTATTACGAGGGGGCCGAGTTCGACTTCTCTCGAAATTATCGCGAGCGTTCCCCGTGGAAGCCGGATCTGTTGATGAAAGACGCCAGCAGCTCCATGCTGTCCTTCCGCGCCGTCAAAGTGAGCAGCGAAGGACGTCTATCCTCCGGAGGCTCGCCTGCATTGACGCTTCCGGAACGGCCCGCGGTGGAATCGTTCGACTTTGGGAAGCTGCGGGTATCTTCTTTTGCGGAACTGGCATCGGAGCCGGTTCAAGTCGGATTGTTCGGTGGTCTTCCGCGGCGGTTCAAGCTGCTAAAAGCGGCAGGGATCGAGGGTTCGGTCTATGATCGTATCTCGCAAGCTCTCAAGTTTACGGTTGTGGATGCCGCAGGGGAACGATTGGAGTTGATTTTGCCGTATCACGCGGATTGGAGCACGGCAATTACTCGTTTGGAGTCGGGGCGGGGATTGCCTGGCGGGGACGAGTTCCATATTTTTGCCTCGATCAGCGAAGACGGCGTGCATCCGATCAGCTTTCTTCAAGGAAATCGGCAGTTGAATTTGAAGCTGGACGGATAGACGCAGAAAGCTCAAAAGAGTGACTGGTACCTTGTCAACGCTAAAAGTAAGGTTACGCCCGACTGAAACGCACCTAAAGCGTGTGCATTTCAGTCGAACATAACCTCTGATTAAGAGTTGATAAGCTACTAGGTAAAACAAGCTGGTCGACGGCGAATGAACGGAGGAGCGGCGCATGAACGGAATCGAAACCGAAGGCACCGAATTAAATCGCCTGCTCAGCCGAGTGGAAGATTGGACGGAGGACCTGCTGCTGCGCGGAGACAGTCAGTTTGCGCTGGAAGATGCCAAGCGACTGGAAGCGTTAGCGGATGAAGCACAAAGGTTAGGCATGGAGCTGTTGGAGGATTTGCTGCGTAAGCTGGGACGCTCCGGGGAACAGAGTCGACTTGCGACTTCGGACGTAGAACAGGCAGGAACGTCGAAGTTCGCCGGCTTATTTTTTCGTCTATGCAGTTATGCAGAGTTGGCGAGACAAGGCGTCGGCGGATCGAGCGAATCCGCGGGTGCCGATGAGGCGGCCGAAGCTGCTTCTACGGAAGAGGATGCGGATGTTTGAGCGAAGCGGCCGCGCGTTGGTTGGAAAACGCTATTGCGCGTGGCGCCGCATTTGCATATGAGCCAGCGAATCGTTTGGCAACAGGATCGCGCAGTCTATTTTTCGACTTCACCGACTTTAGGCGTTGTAACGGAACGTATAGCCGTTACAACGCCTTTTTAGGTTGCGAAAATTTTTTGACGGAACGAGGGGACGCTTAATCTGCCCAATGACCGCTCTAAGGGTCGTCTCGTTCCGTTAGAGTTTCAGAAGTTCGGACATGCTGCATACCACCAGCGATCGCGGCAGGTCTTTTCCAAATTGCGCAAGTCAAAGCATTCAACCCTACTTTCGCTGTTCACCGCAGTTCATACAATCCCTCGTACTTCTTCGTCAAATACCGGATCAACGGCGCCGTATCGATTCCGCCGCCCGTGACGTCGCGCAGCAATTCGTTCGCGGATTTGGCGGAACCGTGACGCTGGATATGCTCGGTCAGCCATTCTTGAATCCGATCAATCTCGCCGCGTTCGATATGGCCGTCGTAATCGGGCAAATCCAGCCGCAGCGCTTCTTCGAACTGCGCGGCGTACACGAACCCGAGCGTATACGACGGGAACAGTCCGAATCCGGCCCCCCAGTGCGAATCCTGAAGCACGCCTTCGCGATGGTTGCGCGGCCGAATGCCCAGATATTCTTCGTATTTGTCGTCCCACAGCTTCGGCAGATCGCCGACTTTCGCTTCGCCGGATAAGATCGCGCGTTCCAGTTCGTATCGGATGATCAGATGCAGATTGTAGGTCAGCTCGTCCGCTTCGAAACGGTTGACGCTTGGTTTGACTGCGTTGAGCGCGAAGTAGAAGTCGTCGAACAGCACATTCGCGAACGTTTCCGGCCGGATACGCTGTAAGATCGCGTAGTTTTGCTTCCAAAAGCCCGGATGGCGCCCCAACAACTTTTCGAAAAAGATCGACTGCGATTCATGAATCCCGAACGACGTGAAAATGCCCAGCCCCGTGTTGATCAATGAAGGGTCGATATGCTGCGTGTAGAGCGAGTGTCCGCCTTCGTGCAGCGCGCTCCACAGCGAGACGCGGACGTCGTTTTCGATAAACTTGGCAGCCAACCGGGCATCGTTCGGATTGATCGCGGAACTGAACGGATGCACCGTGCTGCCGAAGCTGCCCGCGTCGAAGTCGTAGCCGATCTCGCGCAGCAGCTCGATACCCAATTCCCGCTGCTGATCCAACGGGAATTCCCGCTCGAAGATCGACGTGTCCGGCTGGAGGACGGCTTCCGTTACGCGCCGGATCAGCGGAAGCAGCGCATCTTTCAGCTCGCCGAATACCCGGTCCAATGTCGCGCCGTCCAGATCGGGGTCGAATTGCTGTACCAGCGGATCGTAGACGTCGTTTTCATACCCCCAGTAAGCAGCGAAGAGGGCGCTGCTTTCGAAGATTTTTTCCAAATGCGGCACGACCGCGGCGAAGTCTCCGGCTTTCCGGGCTTCGGTCCACGCCGCCTGCGTACGCCCCTGCTCCAGCACGAACTCCGCGTACGCTTCCGCCGGAATCGCGCTCCAACGCTTGAAATCTTTTAGATGGATCGCGGCGATCCGATGCGTCAGGCTGCCCGGCTCCGCTTTCGATAACGCCTCTTCCAACCTTTGCCCGAATTCCGGCTCCGTTTGCAGACGTCTCAGCTCGGCCGACAGCGTGCCGCGTACCCGCGAACCCTGCCCGGCTCCCTTGATCGGCGCGATCGTCCGCGCATCCCACGACAGCAGCGTCAACGCCTGTTTATAATGCTCGATCTTTTCAATATGCGAGGCAAGCACCGTTCCCAAGACTTCCAACGGCTTCGACACAACACCCATTTTCCGATCCCTCCCGATAAAAGTTTGGGGTTTATGGTAACACCGCGGCCGTCGTTTGCGATACGTTTCGCTGATTCAGATTTTCTGAACTGGCAATTCAGAAATGCTGATTGTACAAAAAAGCGACACTCCCGTATCATAACGTCAAGCTTTAGTTCACTAATCCGACTTGTTTACATGGTTATAGCCGATAAACGACGCGAATGAATAGTGGAGGACAGCACACGGAGGCACGTACATAAACGAAAAGGGGAGGTTCACAAGATGAAAAAATGGTCTGGAATCGGCGTCACGCTCGCGGTTGTCATAGGGATTTTAAGCGGATGCGGCAATGCGCAGACAACGAACAACGCGGCGGCCCAAAATAACGACCCGACGGCAACGACGGAGGTAGCGGCAGCCGATCCGGCAAATGCCGGAGGCAAGCTGGACGTCGGCTATCCGACGCAGCCGGTCACGCTCGACGCGCAAATCTCTTCCAATACCGCGGTCAAAGACATCAGCCGCGAAATTTACGAACAACTGGTCACGCTCGACGAGAACGCGCAGGTGACGCCGATGCTCGCCGAATCCTACGAAGTGAGCGACGACCGTCTCACGTACACGTTCAAATTGCGCCAGGGCGTGAAGTTCCATAACGGCAAAGAACTGAAAGCCGAAGACGCCGTTGCGTCGCTCAACCGCTGGATTCAAATCTCGACGCCGGGCAAAACGAACTTCCAGGGCGCGGTCGCCGAACAGACGGACGATTACACGGTGGTGCTGAAGTTGAAGACGCCGTTCTTGCTGGCGCTTCAACTGCTCGCGGACCCGATTCCTTCGGCCTCGATCTATCCGAAAGAAGTCGTGGAAGCGGCGGGCGAAGACGGCATCAACGAGTATATCGGCACCGGCCCGTTCAAGCTGGCGGAATGGAAACAGGACCAATACATCCATCTGGAAAAGTATGACGATTACGCTCCGCGCTCCGAACCGAGCAGCGGCGCGGGCGGCAAAAAAGAAGCGCTCGTCGACGATCTGTACTTCCACTTCGTGACCGACGAATCGACCCGTCTCGCGGGTATCGCGTCCGGCGAGTACGATATCGCGCTCAACATTTCCGTCGACAACTCCGAGCAGATTTCCGGCAATCCCGATCTTCAGGAGTTCCTGAGCCCGGGCGGCCTGATCGGCTACTTCTACAACAGCAGCGAAGGATTATTCAAAAACGAAAAAGCGCGTCAAGCGGTGAATGCGGCGCTGAACGACGACGAGATCTTGCTGTCCACGTTTCGCGACGAACGCTTTTTCACCAAGACGTCTTCGCTCGTGCTGGAGCAGTTCCCGGACTGGTATTCGGAAGCGGGACAGGAGAATTACAACCAGAACGACCCGGAAAAAGCGAAGCAGCTGCTTCAGGAAGCGGGCTATAACGGCGAAGAGATCGTGATCTACACCACCCGCGATTATATCGATCAGTACAATGTCGCCGTCGTGCTTCAGCAGCAGCTCGAAGCGATCGGCGTGAAGGTCAAGCTGGACGTGTACGATTGGGCGACCCTGCAAGAAAAGCTGGCCGGCAGCGGCTGGGATATCTATCCGATGAGCTACGCGTTCCGTCCGACTTTCTATCAATATTCGTTCTGGGGCGGGGCGGCCGGCTTCCTGAAAAGCGACAAGCTCGACGGCCTGCTGCAAGACATCCGCGTCGCCGAATCGCCGGAAGCCGCGCGCACCGCGATCGACGGGGTGCAGGAATTCGTATGGACGGAAGTGCCGTTCTCGCAAATCGGTCAAAGCAAGCAGATCACGGCGCTGTCCAAAGACGTAGCCGGGTTCCAAAATATCCTCGGCCCGATCTTCTTCAATGTCACGAACAGCGAGCAATAAGCGCTCCAAGTCAACTTGAACGCAAAGCGTAAGGGCTCCGGCTAATGCCGGGGCTTGTCCTTTCGTCATCCTAATCGCTTGGTCAAGCTACCCGTAACAAGGAGGAACCTCTATGGCAGGCTATATCGCAAGACGGTTGCTCGCCGTGCTGCCGGTGCTGTTTATCGTCGCGGTCATCGTGTTTTTCATCATTCACCTGACACCGGGCGATCCGGCCGCGACCATTCTGGGACAGGAAGCAACGCCGGAAGAAGTGCAGGCGCTGCGGCAGCAGATGGGGCTGGACAAGCCGCTCGGCGAACAGTTCCTGTCGTGGATCGGCGGCGCGCTCAAAGGCGATTTCGGCGAATCCTTTTTCCTGGACAAACCGGTCTGGGCGGCGTTCGTCGAACGTCTCGGCCCAACGCTGTCGTTGGCGATCCTGGCGCAGATCATCGGAATCGCGATCGCCCTGACGCTGGGGATTCTGGCGGTGCGCAAACGCGGAACGATCGTGGACGAGGCGGTCATGGGCTTTTCCATGCTCGGCATCTCGATCCCCAGCTTTCTGCTCGGTTCGCTGCTGGTGCTGCTGTTCGGCGTCGAGTTGGGCTGGCTGCCCGTCGCCGGGTATAAGCCGCTCGGCGACGGGCTATGGGCCCATCTGAAATACCTGATCCTGCCCGCGCTGGTATTAGGAGTGGTGCAGTCGGCGCTCATTACGCGCATCACCCGTTCGTCACTGCTCGACGTTATGTCGGAAAACTTTATCAAAACGGCCAAAGCCAAAGGCGTCCGCGAAAAAGCGATCGTGTTCGGCCATGCGCTGCGCAACGCGTTTATTCCGATTCTGACCATCATCGGCGAATCGTTTGGCGGGTTGGTGACCGGCGCGGCCGTGATCGAAACGCTGTTCAATATCCCCGGCGTCGGCCAACTGATCGTCAGTTCCATCAGCCGCCGCGATTACGCCGTGATTCAAGGCTCGGTGCTGATTATCACCGTGACCTATGTATTTCTCAACCTGGTCGTCGACCTACTGTACGGCGTGGTCGATCCGAGAGTGCGGTTGAGCCGGAAATAGGCGACAAGAAGCCGTTTTGCACCATCTTAAAAGGAGGGATCGCGCATGAGTACCCATCGCGTCGGCATATCCGGCGCTGCAAAAACGTATCGGATCGAGCGCCGAAAAGTGCTGCTGCAACGCATCGCGCACAATCGTATGCTGACGATCGGCGGCTTCGTGCTGCTGGCTGTCGTACTGCTTAGTCTGCTCGGCCCGCTAGTCACGCCGTACGGGCCGCTGCAAATCGATCCGGTGAGCCGATTGCGCGGACCCGGCGCCGCGCACTGGTTCGGCACCGACAACTTCGGCCGAGACGTGCTGACCCGCGTCATTTACGGCGCGCGCATCTCGCTCTTAGTGGGCGCGGCGGTTACGCTGATCGCGTCGCTCGTCGGGCTTGCCGTCGGCCTGCTGTCCGCTTACTACAGTATTCTCGACCATATTTTGATGCGGATCTGCGACGGGTTGTTCGCCTTTCCTTCGCTGCTTTTGGCAATCGCGATCATGGCGGCGATGGGACCGAAGCCGTCGAACGTTGTAATCGCGCTCAGCATCATCTCGGTGCCTTCGATCGCCCGCATCGTCCGCGCCCGGGCGCTTGTGATCCGCGAGCAAACGTATATCGAAGCGCTGCGTGCTCAAGGAGCGGGCGCGGGACGCATCTTATGGCTGCATATGGCGCCCAATACGCTGTCGCCGCTGATCGTGCAATCGACGTTCATTTTTGCGGCCAGCATCCTGACGGAAGCGTCGCTGAGCTTTCTCGGAGCCGGCATTCCCGCGCCTTCGCCGAGTCTCGGCAATATGCTGTACGACGGCAAAACGGTGATTTACAACGCGTGGTGGATGACCGTTTTCCCTGGCGTGTTTATTTTGCTGATCGTTTTGGGATTGAATTTGTTCGGCGACGGCCTGCGCGACTTGCTCGATCCGCATGCCAAGCGCCGCAAGCGTATCGCATTCGGCGGTCTCGGTTTGGGACGCCGCAAGCTGCGCGAATCCGGAGGGAAAAGCGAAGCCGATCCCCAAAACGATCCGGTCAAAGGAGGTGCCGAACATGGCGGAAAAGCTACTTCTTGACGTACAGAACCTGAAGGTGTCTTTTCCAACCGAAAAAGGCATCGTGTCGGCGGTCGAAGGCGTCTCGTTCACGGTATCGTCGGGCGAGACGCTCGGGATCGTCGGCGAATCCGGCTGCGGGAAAAGCGTAACGGCCGAATCCATTCTGCGGCTGTTCGACGAAAAAAGCGTCGAATACGGCGGCGAAGTCCGTTATTCCGGCCGCAATCTGCTGGAGTTGAGCGAGCGAAAAATGGAAACGCTGCGCGGCAACGAAATATCGATGATTTTTCAAGATCCGATGTCGTCGCTCAATCCGGTTCACAGCATCGGGCGGCAGATCGCGGAAAATGTCCGGCTGCACCGGGGAGCCAGCAAGCGGGAAGCGAGAAAAATCGCGATCGACATGCTGCGGCAGGTCGGCATCCCGTCCCCGGAAACGCGCGTCGACGATTATCCGCATGAACTGTCCGGCGGGATGCGGCAGCGGGTCATGATCGCGATGGCGCTCGCCTGCGGCCCCAAGCTTCTGATTGCCGACGAACCGACCACCGCGCTCGACGTGACGATCCAGGCGCAGATTTTGGGACTGATCGACAAGTTGAAAACGGAGTCGGATATGGGCGTCATTTTGATTACGCACGATCTGGCCGTAGTTGCCGAAGTGTGCGATCGCGTTGCCGTGATGTATTTAGGTCAGGTCATCGAGGAGACGGATACCGACACGCTATTTTTCGGAGCCAGACATCCGTATACGCTGGGGCTGATGCGCTCCGTGCCGAAGATCGAAGGCGAGCGCGAGGACAAGCTGCACGTGATCGAAGGTACGGTGCCGTCGCTGCATCATATCCCGGCCGGCTGCCGCTTCGCGCCGCGCTGCCCGTACGCCGACGACAAATGCCGCGCCGAGATGCCGCAGCTCGAGTCGACGGGGGCAGGACATCGGGTACGCTGCTGGCATATCGACCGGGTAGCGGAAAAGGAGGGGGAGGCGAATGACGTTGTCGCGATCGGCTGAACCGAAAAAAACAAACCTATTGACGGACACGGATACGTTGTCGCCGGAGCCGGAATCTGCGACAGATATCCGCCGGATATCCGCCGAAGAAACGAAAAGCCGCGAAATTCGGGATACGGCTGCCGATGCGCGCCCGGTTGAGCGAATCGGCGAACATTCGCAGCCGCTGCTCAGCGTACGAAGTCTGCAAAAACATTTTCCCGTACGTTCCGCGTTGGGACGGCGAACGGGAAACGTGCAGGCCGTAAACGACGTGTCGTTTGATATTTATCCCGGCGAGACGTTCGGCCTGGTCGGCGAATCCGGCTGCGGCAAAAGCACGACCGGACGCGCCGTGATGAACCTGATCGAGCCGACGGGCGGCGAAGTGTGGTACGAAGGACGCGATCTCACCAAGCTCAAAGGCGCGCAGCTCAAAGAAATGCGCAGCAATATCCAGATGGTGTTCCAAGACCCGTACACGTCGCTCGATCCGCGCAGACGGATCGGTTACGCGATCGAAGAACCGCTGCATATCCACCGCAGGGGCACCAAAAGCGAACGTACCGAACGGGCGATGTCGCTGCTGGAACGCGTCGGCTTCCGGCCGGATCAGTATTACCGCTATCCGCACGAATTTTCCGGCGGGCAGCGCCAGCGGATCGGCATTGCCAAAGCGCTCGCGCTGGAACCGAAGCTTCTGATTTGCGACGAACCCGTTTCCGCGCTCGACGTGTCGATCCAATCGCAGGTCATCAATTTGTTGGAAGAAATCCAGCAGGAACGGGGCTTGTCTTATCTGTTCGTCGCCCACGATCTCAGCGTGGTACGCCATATCGCCGACCGGGTCGGCGTGATGTACCTCGGCGGTTTGGTCGAACAGGCGCCGACGGACGAGCTGTTCGGCAATCCGCTGCATCCGTACACGCAATCGCTGCTGTCCGCCGTGCCGATTCCGAACCCGCGAGTCAAAAAAGACCGGGTCGTGCTCGGCGGGGAAGTCCCTTCGCCTCTGAATCCGCCGAGCGGCTGTACGTTCCATACCCGCTGCCCGTTCGCGATGGACGTATGCCGCAGCGTCGTACCCGAACGCGTGCAGGCAGCGCCGGGGCATGAAGTGCAGTGCCATCTATACGCGAACTGAAAAGTCCTGTACAAGAAAGCCGAATCCGGCCGCGAAAAATCCGACCTTGAAAGGGGAAAACACCATGACCTATCCGCTATCGGCAAAAGGCCGAGTCGAACGCGCCAACCTAGCCGAGCCCGAAGCTCGAAATCAAATCGAAGATGCAGTCAACGAATATCGTAAAGGTTTGCAGGAAATATCCTTTGAACGCCGAGAACCTGTATCGCAAGCAGATCGTCACGCGCATACCGGGGCTCCTATAGAAGCGGTCGACACAAATCTGCTGCTGGAATTTAACCGGGAATTAGCGCGCGAGGTGCGGTTGTCCGGTTCGGAAGAAGAATTGCGGGCGTTCGAATATGCCAAAAGCAAGCTGGACGAATGGGGGCTGTCCACCGAGCTGACTTTCGACGAAGCCTATATCAGCCTGCCGGGGAAAGTCGATTTTCAAGCGGGCGGCGAGCAGGTCGAAGCGATCACGCACTCAATGGCGGCTTCGGTCGAAGGCTTGGAGACTGTGCTGGTCGTTTCCGAAGAAGGCGGGGAGAGCCGAGGATTAAGGTCAGGCAAAGGGAATGAGGCGTCTGCTCCCGTATCGCATTTCGCTCCCGGACATGCCGTTTTGCTGGATGGATTAGCCGGATGGCCGTCTGTTCGAAAATGGGAACAAGCCGGAGCTTCCGCCGTCGTATTCGCCAACTCGGGCGAGCATGTGCATGAGATGATCGTATCTTCGGTATGGGGAAACCCGCAGCCGGACGACGAAGATCAATACATTTCTATTCCTGTGATCTCGATCAATCGCGAAGCAGGCGCTCGCTTGAAACACTTGATCGCTGGAGCCGGAGGCGAACTGCCGATCCATTTGAGTGCGCAGGTCGATACCGGCTGGCGCAGTATTCCGACACTGACAGCGGAATTGCGGGGCGTCGAAGAACCCGATCGCTTCGTGTTGTTCAGCGGCCATATCGATTCGTGGCATTATGGCGCGATGGATAACGCTTCGGCCAATGCCGTGATGCTGGAAACGGCCCGAGTCTTGGCTTCGCATTCGCGGCCTCCGCGCCGCACGCTGCGATTGGCGTTCTGGTCGGGACATTCGCACGGCCGTTACGCAGGATCGGCGCTGTATGCCGACCGTCATCACGAAGAACTGAGCGAGCACGGCGTGCTGCATCTGAACATCGACTCGGTCGGCGGACAAGGCGCGTCATTGCTGAGCGCGGCCAATATTATGGCGGAGACGACAGCTCTGGCCGCCGAAGCGATTCGCGGCGTCTCCGCCGATGTCGATTTCGAAGGCCGTCCGTTGGGCAGGGCGGGCGATCAATCGTTCTGGGGAACCGGGCTGCCTTCCGCCTTCATGGGGTTGTCCTATCAGCCGGACGGTTGGTTCGGCTGGTGGTGGCATACCACGGAGGATACGTTGGACAAGATCGACCCGGCCAATCTGGAACGCGACGCCCGCATTTACGTGTCCGCCGCGCATCGCGCGATCAACGCTCCGCTGTTGCCGCTGGATCATCGGAAATCGGTTCAAGCCATTCGCGCGAGGCTGACCGAATATGCGCAGCTGGCGGGAGAACGGCTGGATATCGAACTTTTACTGAATCGGGCAAAAGAGCTGCAAACCGAGACGGAGCGGCTATACCGGACGCTAAGCCTGCGGCAGCAAGCTCTCGGCGAATCCTCTTTTTCCGATAAGCATGCAACTTCGTATCCCGGCGCCGACAACGACTGGTTCGAAAAAGCCAATACGCATATCCATCGATTATCGAAAGCGGTCGTACCGATCGGCTATGTCAAAGGAGGACGTTTCGAACCCGACCCTGCGCTTGCGCAGCCGTTCGTGCCTGCTCTGGCTGAAATTGCCGAACTGGCGCAGGCAGAACCTGGCAGTGATCCTTTTTATCGCTTAAGAACGCTGCTGATCCGACGCGTTAACCGACTGGCCGATGAGTTAAAACAGGCGATTGCGGTTACGCGGCAGGCCGTCGGGGAACTGGAAGCTTAATAAACGATCTATTTAAAAGTCGGGAGGAAATGTATTGTCACAACAGCGTTTTATCGATAAAAAAGTTGTCATTACCGGAGCGGCAGGGGTGTTCGGCGGTTGGATCGCGCAAGCGTTCGCTGCCGAAGGAGCCCGGTTGTACCTGTCGGATATCCGCGGCGAAGCTTTGAAGCGAGTGGTTAACGGATTGGAAGCGGCGGAGGTCAAGCAGCACATCACCGATTTGACCGATGAAGCGTCAGTGAACGATCTGATTCATAGCGTGGAAAAGGACTGGGGAGCGCCTGATATCGTGGTGAATAATGCAGGGATCTATCCCTATCGGCGTCTGATGACCACGTCGCTCGAGGAATGGTGCCAGACGATCGACGTTAATCTGGCGGCTCCGTTTTTGCTGATTCAGCGTTTTGCGAAGTTGATGATCGCGCAAGGGATAGAAGGTTCATTCGTATCCATGAGTTCGGGAGCAGCCAAAGCCGCCGGAGTAGGCATGGGCAACTATTCGGTCTCGAAAGTCGGGCTGGAGATGCTGACGAAGACATTCGCGTTAGAGCTGGCCGAACATCGGATTCGCGTCAACGCTGTCGTGCCCGGTTATGCGCCAGGCAGCGAAGTCAGCGTGATGACGCCGGAGCATACGGAGCGAATGATCGAAATCACGCCGCTCGGCCGTACTTCGGGGCCCAACGACGCTCCGCAGGCGATTCTTTACCTGAGTTCGGAACAGGCATCCTTCATTACCGGAGCGACGTTGACCGTGGACGGAGGACGTACCGCGGGGATTTTGTAAAGATTAAAGGAGTCGGATCGATCTGCGTACATGCCCCAAAGCGGAAGGATTCGAGTCGTACCCAAAGACCGTACGAACGCGCTCAAAGTAAAAGCAGTCAAGCCAAACGGATAGCCAAGCCATCATCCAACTGCCGATCGGCATTTTCGCTGCGTAACGCGTCCCGGATTTCGCCTAGCAGCTTTTCGGCAGCGGAACCGAGCTTAACCGAGCGCTTGCGCAAAATGCCCGCCACCGGACCAAAGTCGAGATCGGCGATTCGGATCAGGCGCGTGCCCGGCACAAGCGGCGTTACGGTCAGAATCGGAGCGATCGAAATCCCCAGCCCGGCTTGAACATAATGCTTGTGCGCCAAGATACTGCTGACCTCGATCCCGTGAAAAGCTTCGTTCAGACTTTCGTACAATTGCTGCTCGATCCGAATGCGAAACGGACAGTTCGGCGGCGTGAGCAAAAATTTCTCGTCTTTCAGCTCATGCAGCATGATGTCTTTTCGGTTCGCGAGCGGATGGGAGTCGTAGACGAGCAGGCCCATAGGTTCGTAGAGCAGCGGTTCGAATTCGGTATCCACATGCAATTCCGGAGAAGGGCAAACCGCGAAATCCAGCTCCTCGTCGAGGACGAGCCGGTTCAACATTTTGCTGTCGCCGATCTTCAGACTGGGTTGGATCTTGGGGTGGCGGCGCAGAAAGTCAGAGAGGATCCCCGGCATACGGCTGCTGGCCGTCGGTTCGGAGATGCCGAAGCGCACTTGCCCGGCTTCGCCTTGAACCAGATCGCTCAGCGTGCTGCTCAGCGAGTCGTAGTCTTTGAGCAGTTGATCCGCCCGCTCGTGGAATACGCGTCCGGCTTCGGTCAATTGAATCGTTTTGCCCCGGAAAAGCAGCTTGGTTCCGAGATCGGACTCCAGCTTCTGAATATGCATCGTGATGGTCGGTTGAGAGTAACGAAGGACCTCGGCCGCCTGCTGAAAACTGCCCAGCCGCACGACGGTCTGAAATGTCTTAATCATCCGCAGTTCCATGTCAGGCTCCTTTCCGATACGAAGTCGACCGTGTAGAAATCGACGTTATTAATGAAGTATTATAGCATAAAACCTACTATTCCAATGAGATATAAATAAATTCTATAAGTCCGGAAAACGAGCACGCGATTCAGGCGAAAACGTACATGGATTTAACTATGAACTTAATAATCGGACAGCCCAAAAAGACCCTTGAAATGGCTTCAGAGTCTATGGTGCGTGCTAAGCAGGGAAGCGAATGGCACAGAATCTCATTCTATCGAAATACCTGCAAATATCCATTTAATTTTCTGATATCAACGCCACTGGGCTGAATAACAACGAATATACAGTTAATTTCCGGTTTTGTTTTTTCATATCAAAATTCATCCTCAAATAACTGTAGATCTGTAGTTATTTCAGTCGCTGGCTATTACTCAGATGAAATAAATGTAAATTTGCAGTTATTTAGATTTAGTATCCGGTCGACTCTTAATCAGTTGAACATACTTTGCTTTGTTAACAAGGCACAAAGGCAAATCTTCAAATCTGCGCGTTGGCAGGCTTGAAGACACGTGCTTGTAGCTTGCTCATTTCATTTTCGTCCATAAAGCGCCGCTTGATGTAAAGCCTTTGTCCGTTGCTTTGATTTCGACCGTTACGGGAGCGGAACTTCCGGGAGACGCGCCGCGCAGTTGGTCGGACTTTTCGCCGCCGAAGCCGGATAAAGTCTCCCAGCGGGTCGCGCCGACCAGCGAGCGATAACGACCGGGCGCGATATCCACGCCGACGATATACGTTCCGGCTCCGAATTCGGTTTTGAAGGAGCTGCTTGTGCCGGATACAGGTTTCCAGATTCCTGATCCTTTGGAGATGAAGCCAACATCCGAAGACTTGATTTCCACAACGGCAGGTCCTGCAGGTTCCGCGCGTACGATCCGGTCCTTCTCAGTGCCGGATTTGCCGGAGGTTCGTTCCCAATATTCGATGTTGCCGATCGAGCGATACAACCCCGGCCGCAAATGTTCGTCAACCAGGTAATGTCCGCTGCCGGAAAAGGAACGGTCGGTTCGGGATTGCTCGGACGATGAATCCGCGCCGTTCCATTTCGGTGCTTGAACAGGACGCTTGTCCTCGTCGGATACATTGTTCGTACGATCCGAAGAACTGTCGTTTTTAACGTTTTGGTCATCTTTGGCTGAAGACTCGCTCGGACGGTTTTTCTCGTCCGTTTGAGGTTCTTTAGCTGTGTCCTGCGAGGAGTTGTTACTCGAATCGTTCGAGCTTTTATTCTCAGGTCTTTCCTGCTCCTTATTGGCAGGTTGCTGCTTATCGGCGGACGGATTCTCTGCAGCACGGGTACCGGAATCGCTTGGCCGCTGATTTTCTTCGTTGACCGATTGATCCTTGTTTTGTGGAGTTTTGTCGTTGCTCTTGTCGACAGGCCGATTCTGCTCACTCGCGGAGCTGCCTTCGCTCGAATCCGTCGCTTCGCTCTCGGCGTCGCCCGCATCGCTTGGCCGACTTCGCTCGTTCGCGGCGCTCCGCTCGACGGGATCGCTTGCGTCCTCGCGCGCCGCTTCGCCGGCGCTCTCCACGGCTTCGCCTTCCGGCCGACTTTGCTCGTCCGCCACCCCCGCGCCGGTGCCCGGCTCCGCGTCCGACTCGTCCGGTCGGCCGCGCTCCGACGGCTCGGTCTCGCCGCCGTCGCTCTGTCCCGACGGACGCGATTGCTCGTCCGCCACCCCGGACCCGGCAGGCTGCGCCGGGTCCGTTTCCGGCCGCGAAGATTCCGCGGCCCCCGTCCCGCCATGATCCGCGGGACGGGGGCGTTCGGCGGAGTAACTCCCGCCGTCCGCCGTCTCAACCTTGGCGCCTCCCGAGCAGGCGCCAAGCACGGCGAGCAAAGCCGCCGAACCCAGCGCCGCGCGGAGCATGCGCAATGTTCCTGTTCGTTTCATGTATCGTTCCTCCGATCTTGAAGAATCGCGATTTGCCGAAAATGGACCGGGATAAGAAAGGTATCCCTGAACACCTTATAATCAAATCAAATGCGACGAATCGATGCTCATATTTATAAACGTAGGGGTTACTTCATGGGTTGCAATCGCGCATCTGCGCGCGTCTTTCATCATTTTAGCAGATTCCACGCTGCACGGCCTGTCGAAGCGGTGATGCGGCCATGGCCGCATCACCGCACTCGATGCCCTCCTTAGACGTTGTCGCCGCTGCTGCTCCCTGCCTAGGGCTTGTCTTCATTTTTACCTAAATTTTTATCTAATATTGAGCAATTTGTGAAAAGACCTTAAAACGACCTTGCCGCTGTCAGCGTAAGCATTGTCGAATCTTGGATGCGGGCGTATAATGGAGGCATCTAAGATTTAGGTATTCAAAAAAAAGAGTATTTTGCAGCGAGAGAGCATTTTTCTGCACAATCATGTGAAATTAGGTGCAAAGTACGGATTAGGAGTTAGGCCATGAAGGGCAAGATGATGAAGAGGGGCGACTTGATTCTGATCGGAATCGTAGTCATTGCGGCGCTTGCTTTTATCGTCCCCCGGTATTGGGGTGGCAATGAAAGTGAAAAAAATCACATCGAAAATCGCTACGTGCATATCGAGGTGAACGGCGAGGCATACCAAACATTACCGCTAACCGAAGAAGAGCAGGTGGTCATGATCAAGACAGAAGAGGGATTCAATCAGATCAAAATTCACAATGGCGGCGTAGAAATGATCGATGCGGACTGTCCGGATGAATTATGTTTGGGATTTGGGTTCGTGACGCGTCCGGGGCAGCAGATCGTGTGCTTGCCGCACCGCGTGTCGGTCTTTATCGGGGTCGAATCGGGAGAGGAGCTGGAAGTCGATGACGTCGTTGGCTGAAGAATCTTTGCTGCTGAAAAAGACGGTCATTCTCGCGATCTTCGCGGCTGCGGCGGTCGTGCTGGGAATCATCGAGTCGATGATTCCGGTCGGAAGCTTTATGATGCCGGGCGCGAAGCTGGGGTTGGCGAATATCATGATCCTGACGTGCCTGTATTTCCTGAACGGTAAGGATACGCTGATGCTGGTCGTGCTCAAAACGCTGCTGACCGCCATGATCCTGGGTACGTTTTCGATGCTGCTGTTCAGTCTGTTCGGCGCGCTGCTCAGCTTCGGCGTTATGTACGGATTGATGAAAATCAGCCGTAAACGCCTTAGCCTGATCGGGATCAGCGTCGCCGGAGGGATCGCGCACAATATCGGACAGCTTGCGGCTGCCGCGATCGTCATCGACTCGCTTAACATTTTCTATTACCTGCCGGTGTTAATGATCGCGGGCGTGGCAACGGGGATCGTGGTCGGCATCGCGGTACGTTATCTGGTGAACGCGCTCGGCCATATGAAGCTGTTTGCTCCATTCGTGCCGAACGAATATTGATGCAAGCCGCGAAAAGTTGGGAGCAGCGCAGCAGGAAGGGGGAGGCAGCATGGAGCGGGAAGCGGCGGCCATAGTCGAGCTTCAGGATATCGAATTCGCTTATGCAAAAGAAGAAACGGTGCTCAAAAGCGTAAACCTTGCCGTTCGCCAAGGCGAATGGATCGCGGTCGTGGGGGAAAGCGGCTGCGGGAAATCGACGCTTGTCCGGCTGCTCAACGCACTGCTGCGACCGCAAAGCGGTACGGTATCCGTCTTCGGCGAAGAATTGACCGAGCATAACGCACCTCTGGTTCGGGGCAGGATCGGCATGGTATTCCAAAATCCGGACAACCAGTTTATCGGGGAGACGGTCGAAGAAGATATCGCATTCGGGCTCGAAGGGCTGTGCCTGGAGCATGCAGACATGGAGCGACGAATCGAAGTCTACACCGACAAGCTGAACATCTCTTCGCTGCTGCTCAAGCATCCGGGCGAGCTGTCGGGCGGGCAAAAGCAGCGCTGCGCGGTCGCGGCATGCTTGTCTATGGAACCGGAGATCGTCGTGTTCGACGAAGCGACTTCCATGCAGGACGAACGTTCGCGGCGTGAGCTGCTGGGCGTGATTCGGGAAATGAAGAAGCAGGGCGGTTACACCATTTTCTCCGTCACGCATGACGTGGACGAGATGCTGGCGGCGGATCGGATTGTAGCGTTGCAAAACGGCACGATCCGTGCAGACTGCGCGCCGACATCTTTTTTCGAAAACGAAGAATTATTGCGCGATTGCGGGATCGAGCTTCCGTTTCGCTTGAGACTGGAACAGCAGCTCAAAGCGCGGGGAATCGAGCATTCGTAGATTAGCAAGAACTTGCAGCGCCCGGGAGTGAAGCAGGCAGTTGAAGGGGGACACGGTCGTGATCGGCTGGATGAAACGAAACGCGGGGAAAAAATCGAATAGCGAAGCACACGAATCCGGTCGAAAAAGCACCTATACCGATCCTGCAACCGGGGGAAACGAGGCAGCAGCTTCGCGGATGGAATTCATTCCAGCTCAGATGCCTCGACCGACCTCGGCGAGCGAAGGCGATGCGGTAATCCGCTTGACCGACGTTGACTACATCTATCAGGCAGGCAGTCCGTTCGCCGCAGCGGCGCTGCATGATGTCAATATCCGTATTCGCAAAGGCACGCTCGTCGGCATCGCCGGAGGCACGGGCTCGGGCAAGTCCACGCTGCTGCAACTGCTGAACGGCCTGCTGCTGCCTACGGGCGGCGCGGTTGAAGTTCTGGACCACACGCTGCTGCCGAATATGCAAAAGCCCAAGCTCAATGCGCTTCGCCGCCGAATCGGTCTTAGCTTCCAGTTTCCCGAGCAGCATTTGTTCGAGGATACGGTGGAAAAAGACCTGATGTTCGGGCCGCTGAATTTTGGCTTATCGCGTGAGGAAGCACAATTGAAGGCGGTCGAGGCGCTCAGGTCGATGGGCTTGGACGAAGCGCTGCTTAAGCGCCATCCGTTGACGCTAAGCGGCGGACAAATGCGTAAGGTCGCGATTGCATCCGTGCTGGCAGCCGGCCCGGAGATCGTGATGCTCGACGAACCGACGGCTACGCTCGACTCGGCGGCGCGCCGTGAGCTGATCTCGCTGCTGGCGAGGCTGTGCCGCGAAGAAGGCCGGACGATTCTGATGGTGACGCACCGGATCGAGGAGTTGATGGAAGTCGCGGACGAATGGATCGTGATGCACGAAGGCCGCGTTGTTTTCCAAGGCGACGCCGATGAGCTGGCCGACCGTGCGGACGAGATGGACCGTTGGGGCGTCGCCGTTCCCGAGCAGCTTCGCTGCTGGGCGGAGTGGACGACCCGGCTGCCGCAGTTGGCGGCTTTGCCGCTTCCCAAAACGGCCGAGGAGATGGCGAAGCGGATCGAAGAAGCGGTTCACGGCTTCGCCGAGCGCGAGAGCGAACAAGAAGCTGAGCGGCAACAAGAGACCGAAAAACAGCCGAAACGCGAAAGGAGCAAAGCGCATGCGTGACAAACTAACCATCGGCCGAATGATTCCGACCGATTCGCGAGTCCATGAATTGGACCCGCGCGCCAAGATCACGGCCATGCTGCTGTTCACGGCGGCGCTGATCCTGTCCAACGGCTGGCCGCAGCTTGCCGCGCTTACCCTTCTGTCCATCCTGGTGCTGGCCGCAACAAAAATCCCGGCCAAAACCTATCTGCGCGCTTTGCGTCCGCTTCGTTGGCTGATGCTTTTCGTTTTCCTGTTCCAACTGATTGCCGGAGCCGGAAACGGCGCTTTGAATCTGTCTGCCGCCGATGCTTTGCTTTGGAGCTGGACCTGGGGACCGTTCACACTGACGTCCGTCGTTTTGTCCAGTGCCCTGCTTGCGGTCAGCCGCATGGCGCTGCTAATCGTATTCACCGCGATGCTGACCTTCACCACCACGCCATCCATGCTCAGCCGCGGCGTCGAAGGCATGCTCAAACCGCTTTCCGGAAAAGGGACGGGAGCCGAACGTTTCTCCCTCATGATGCGCCTGGCGCTCCGCTTTATCCCGGCTCTGCTCGAAGAAGCCCAGACCATCCTCAAAGCCCAAGCCGCGCGCGGCGCGGACTACGAAGAAATGAAACTCAAAGAAAAAGCACGTCTGCTTCTATCGCTGCTTGTCCCTGTCACCGTCGGCGCTTTCCGCCGCGCCGAAGAACTAACGACATCCCTGGAAGCCCGCGGCTACCGCATCGGCGCCCCCAGAACCGCCTACCGCCAACTCACCTGGCGCTCCGCCGATACCTGGTTTACGCTCCTGTTCGCAATTCTTCCTCTAGGAGCGTTGTTAATGCGATTCACCTTATGACGAAACCGGCACTCCTATATGCTGAGCTTGCTTGCTCGGTTCAAACTATCGATCGCTCGACTAACAGAGCAAACCGATAAGCTACCCGCAAAACTCAGCGACAGCAATTTCTAACCCGCATCAAGACCGTTCAAAGCAAATGTATTTTCTAAAAAAGGCGAAGAAGGATCAATAAATTCAATAAGCCACAATCTTCTAACTACACACCAAATAGAAGAAGAAAGCTCCTGTTCTTGCTTCAGCAAAGCGCTAAGCGGAGGGGGAAATTCAGTGTAGGAGCGTTAGCGCTCGCCTTTGCACTTGGGAAGCAACCTTATAAAAGTTTAATCCGGCTTCCCAAGTGCAACACGCGACCGAAACGAATTTCCCCCGCAGCGTCCCAGCGCTCCCCCCAAACAGGACCTTTCTTCAAGGAGGAACCATCATGTCACGTTATTTCCAAGGAAGAGAAGTCGAACTTCTAGCCCCGGCCGGAACTTTCGAAATTTTCGATACCATTATCCGCGCCAACTGCGACGCCGTCTACTTCGGAGGCCCCGGCCTGAATATGCGGATGATGCGCAAAGGCTACAACTTCACCCGCGAAGACATCGTCGAAGCCGTCAATATCGCGCACGGTCTCGGCAAAAAAGCCTATGTCACCGTCAACAACATGCTCAGCGAAACGGACGTGTCCGAAGCGGGCGAATACCTGGGTTTCCTCGATCGCTCCGGCGTCGACGCCATCATCGTACAGGATTTGGCCGTCCCGTCGCTGCTTCGCGAGCAAGGTTTGGCCCTGCCCGTGCACGCCTCCGTTATGCTGAACGTACATAACGTCGAGATGGTCCGGGCGCTTCAGGAATTCGGCGTTACGCGCGTGGTCACGTCGCGCGAGATGGATCTCAAAACCGCAAGAATCATCGAGGAACAGACCGGCATCGAGATTGAATATTTCGTCCACGGAGACATGTGCTCGGTGCACGGAGCCAACTGCTATATCAGTTCGCATCTGTTCGGGATGAGCAGCAACCGGGGCAAATGCCTCAAGCCGTGCCGCTGGGACTACCGGATGAAAAAAGACGGCTACGTCTACAGCACGCCGTACCCGCTCGCGGCCAAAGACATGAACATGTACGAATATCTGCCGGAGCTGATCGACGCCCACGTGACTTCGTTCAAAATCGAAGGCCGGATGCGCGACAAGGAATTCATGGCGTCCCTGGTCAACAGCTACGGCGAAGCGATTGATCGCTATCTCGAAGACCCGGTAGGATTCGAGCGAAACGTAGAAAGTGAGAAGATGCACAAGGAACGCAAGCGAGACTTTTCCACAGCCTACGCATTTGGCAAGCCGGGCTTGTCCAATATCAACCAGCGCTTTGAAGGCACAGGCAAGTTCTACAGCACCGGCAAAGTGTTCAGCACGCCGACGGCGGAACGCGAGACGAGCGAATCGGCTATCGATACAGCTCGCGAATGGCTAACGAATACCGCGGTAGAAAAAGCAGCCGCGCTGCAAAACGCCGCGCCGACGTCTGCTGCTCCGAAGCTGACGGTTCGCGTCAATAACATGGCTCAGGCGAAGGTAGCGTTGGAGGCTGGCGTGGACGAATTGTTCTTGTCGGGCGATGTCCTGCTGCCGGATCGGGCGTTTGGCCGGAAAGAAATAGCCGAACTGGCCGCGATCAAAGGCAATACGCGTCTTGTGCTCGCAACCCCGCGCATGATGAACGAAATACACTTTGAACAATACGATGCCCTGCTGTCGCGCGGCGTACCGGGCTTGGACGCGCTGTTAGTGACCAACATCGGCGCGGTGCGTCGCTTCAAAGGTTTCGGTCTTCCGCTGATCGGCGATCTGTCGCTCAACCTGTACAACCATATGGCCGAAAACATGTACCGAGAACTGGGCGTAGAACGTCTGACCGCTTCGATCGAAGCCAATTTGCCGGATCTGGCGGCTCTGCTGGGGCGTACCCAAGGCGAAATGGAACTGACCGTACACGGGACGCCGGTTGTGATGTACATGGAGCATGACCTGTATGAAAATACCGAGGTTTACGAACCGATCGCTGAGGAGAGCAACCAATACGTTCGCGACGATATCCTTGTCTTGATGACCGACAAAGGCGAAAGCCCGGTCTACAAAGACGTTCACGGTCGCTGCCACCTCACGACGTCCAAAGAAATCTGCATGCTGCCCGTTGTCGCCGAACTGATGCAGGCCGGAATTTCGCACTTCCGCATCGAAGGCTCGACCTATGCGCCTGAACGCCTGAGCGAACTGTTGGCGGTCTATCGGACGGCACTGGACGCGCCGGAACGTGCGGTTGAACTCGCAAGCAGCCTTGAGCCGACCTTTGCCGGATTTACGCTCGGCGCGCTGGCCTTCCGCCGTGCGGACCGCAGCACGCCGGCAAACTTGCCGACAGCTCTGGATGCGGCCCCTTCGGCAGAGGAAGCGTCGGAAGAGAAAGTCGCGCCTGCCCAACAGCCGGTGCTTCAAGAAACGAAAGGATGAGCGGAATGAACAGCGAACAACAAAATCAAGTGCGTAAATCAACCGGAGTGTTGACCGATACCGAAGCGAATCACGATCAGAAGCCCGGAGCGGAAGCGCAACATGCAGCGGAGGCGCGGACCGCATCCGTCGAGACCGTCATGACACCGGAAGAAGTCGTTGCGCTGCGCAAAGCCCACTTTTTCCCGTGCACGCAGCATTTCTATAAGAACCCGCCCATACTGGTCTCCGGTTCCATGCAGCATGTGACGGACGGCGAAGGCAAGGTGTATACGGACTTCTTCGCGGGCGTATCCGTCGTCGCGACGGGCCACTGCAACCCGGCGATCGCCGAAGCGACCGTTCGTCAGGCGCGCAAGCTTCAGCATACGACCACGATCTATCTGACCGAACCTTCCGCCAAACTCGCCAAACGGATGTCGGAGCTTCTGCCTGCTTATCCGCGCGTCTTTTTCTGCAACAGCGGCTCGGAAGCGAACGAAGGCGCATTGGTACTGGCGCGTCGTCATACGAAGCGCAAAGGCTTTATCTCGCTGACCGAATCGCTGCACGGCCGTACTTCGCTGACGACAAGCGTGACCGGCCTGCAAATGTGGCGGACCGACCCGTTCCCGGATGACCATGTTTACTTTATCCCGCGTCCGTATGAATATGGTCTTGATCCGCAGGAAGCGGCGGAACGTTCGTTAAGCGCGCTGGAAGACGTGCTCCGCGAAGCGGGCGACAATATCGCGGCGATGATCGTCGAGCCGATTCAGGGCAACGGCGGAATGATCGTCATGCCGGAAGGCTATCTGGCCCGCGCCAAAAAAATGCTGGAAGACTACGGCGTGCTGCTGATCGCGGACGAAATCCAAACCGGATTCGGACGCACCGGGCAACTGCTCGCTTCGCAGCAGCTTGGCGTGCAGGCGGATATCGTAACGATGGCAAAAGCACTTGGCGGAGGCATTCCGATCGGCGCGTTCGCGGCGACGGAAGAAGTCGCGGCTTCGCTCAATGTGCCTTCGGCCTCGACGTTCGGCGGCAATCCGATCTCGGCCGAGACGGCGTTGGCGGTGCTGAATTATATCGAGTCGGAGAATCTGCCGGAACGTGCCGCGCGATTGGGATCGGCGCTGAAGCTTGGTTTGGAACGCATGCGCGTCTTTTACCCGCATATCGTGTCCGAAGTACGCGGGCTTGGCTTGATGCTGGGAGCCGAACTGTATGCGGAAGAGCCGGCTTACGGCGCGGCATTGACGGATCGGGTCCTGGAAGAAATGAAAGACCGCGGCTTCCTGATCGGCAAAAACGGCGTATCCCGCAACGTGCTGGCGTTCCAGCCTCCGGTCGTGATCGAAGCTTCCGATATCGAGCTGATGCTGGAATCGCTGGATGCCGTGCTGGGCGCAATTGAGCAGGAACGTCTTGCAGCCATGGAAAAGGAACAGGGCGGAGAAAGCGAAGCTTCTGCGTCCAACCGTCAGCCATGAGTGCGGCGATACGAAGCGCTTTTCTAAAAACACGTGATTTCGGTTCGTTGGTCATGTTCTCGCATACGCTGTTTTCATTGCCTTTCGCGATCATTTCGATTGTATGGGCAGCGGGCGGCGTGCCTTCGTGGCGCGTGATTCTTTGGTCGCTGATCGCCCTCGTCGCCGCCCGCAACGGCGCGAACGCGTTCAATCGGTTGGCGGACCGCGAGTTCGACGCCGCCAATCCGCGCACGGCTCATCGGCATTTGCCGCAAAAGCTGCTCGGCGTGCGCGAAGTTTGGATTTTTGTCGTCGTCAATTACGCAATCTTTATTGTGGCGGCTGGGATGTTGAATGCGCTTTGCCTGATCCTGTCTCCGGTCGCCATCTTCCTGATTTCGTCGTATTCGTATACGAAACGCTTTACGTGGCTGAGCCATCTATACCTGGGATTTACGATCGCTTCCGCGCCGATCGGGGCCTGGTTCGCGGTGACCGGATCGTTCGCGTTCACGCCGTTCGTGCTCGGCACGGTCGTGATGTTGTGGATCGGCGGGTTCGATATTTTGTACGGAACGCAGGATATCGACTTTGATCGGAAGCAGGGACTGTATTCGATTCCGAGCGCTTTCGGCTTGAAACCTGCGCTGTATATCTCGCGTTTCCTGCATGCGGTGATGGTCGGATTGCTGCTGTTCTTGTTCGTTTTCCGGGATCTGGGCTGGCTGTATCTGATCGGGATCATGCTGGCGGCTTTTCTGCTGATGTTGGAGCACGGAATCGTCAAGCCGCATAACCGGCGACTGATGAAGATCGCTTCGTACAATCTGAATCAGGTGGTCAGTATGCTGATTCTGTTATTTACGATGTTGGATTACTTTTTGTAGAGCGTCTCGAGGATCAAGAAGGCAAGCGATAATAAAGACGGTAAAAAGACTTCATCATTCGCGAAAACGCGAAGCATGAAGTCTTTTTTGCGGTGTATGCGTGAACTCCGGACGGTGCGCTTCGTTGAGCTTTGACTGCTTTTACAAGCAGAGTAGGTGTGGGTTGAGCAATTTATTAATTCTGGCTTTCGCTCAGGAAGCGGCGGATGCCGGAGGTGACGAGGTCATGGTCTTCTTGATCGGGGAGACCCGATACGGTGACGGTACCGATTAAGCCTTCTCCGGCTACCATTAACGGGAAGGCGCCGCCGGCGAGTACGAATTCATTGTCGCTTAGGCCGAAGTCTGCCGACAAGGTTTTGTTTTCGCTGCGAAGCTGTAGAGCGGTGTGCCAGGAGCTTTTGACGAAGCGACCCACGGTGCTGTTTTTGCGTCGAATCCAGTCTTCGTTTTCCGGTGAAGTGCCTTCCATCGCGTGCAGGAAAAGACGATGACCTTTGCGAGTGATATCGATCGTAACTTTTTTACCGCTTTGGCGCGCTTCTTCGATTAAAACCAAACCAAGCGCAAGCGCCGTTTCCGCGTCAAATGCGCGAAACCGCAATTCTTCTTCTTCCTGCCGCATTTGCGCCAGCTGTTCTTCTGTAGTCATAGTGGGTGAGTGGCTCCTTTGTTGTGTGCTGAGAGGGAGTATATTCGACGTGGGGAGAGTGATTTCCTTTTATCGCTCCGGGTTGTTTTCTTACGGAAAGCCAAAAGTCGCTCTAAAAGGAAATCGCTCTCCTGGAGGTTTGTTTCACTTCAATAAAGGATTTAAGTTCGTTTGAAACGCATACGGTTTAAGTGCGATTCAAGCGAGTTTAAATCTATATCCGATTGAGACAATACATTGGGACGTCGCTTATAGGTGGAGGTAGGGGGATAGCTCGTTCCGGGGGAACATCGCTGGAAGGGAGCCGTTGCTTGGTTGCATATCGTTGCAGCGGTCGGGGAGAAGCGAAGAGGTTACGGATTAGCGAGTGTTGGGCAGCGGAAGATAGAAGGTGGGGGCTTCACGTGCGAAGTTTAACGGATCGAGGTGACGCTTAGCGTACAAAATTCGGGTTCGGGAATTTTTAACGGATACAGATGGCGCTTAGCGGGTAAAAGTAGGGTTTTGACGGTTCAAAAAGCACGATTTTCTTCGCTAAGCGTCGCGTGGATCCGTTAAAACTCGCCGGACGTTCAAAAAGCCGCGCTAAAGGAATGACGATCCGTTAAAAATTTCCTGCTTCGATATTTTGCGTTTTGCGTTTTGCTTTTTTGTGTTTTTGCGTTTTGCGGTAGCCCGCGAAGCCCCAAAAGCGCAAAGTCGGCCTTTAATCTAAACCAAAAGCCGACGGTATAGGTCCGTCGGCCTTTTAAAAAGGTTTCTGAAGTTCCGGTTTGTGAAACTTAGCCGACTTGGGCGGAGGGGGAGTGGGTGAAGGACGCCTTTGAAATCGGGAAGCTTCCGCTATAATCCGATCCCGCTTCCCGATTGAAACAGCGCCCGTAACGCACTCCCCCGGAGCCCCGCCGGAGGCGAAAAAAACGAACAGGAACTTCGCCCCGGAAGCAGCCCAGCCGCTTCCCCTAAAACGTCCGGCCGCCGAAATAATCGGCCAGACACAGAAGGTCAGCATGAGCGGCGTAATCGCTTAGCGAGAAAGCGATATCGCGGGCACGTTGCAGTTCTTCGCCGCAGAACGTCTCGGCGCGCTTCAGAGCCCCGCTGGTACGGATTTTTTCCAGCAGCGGCTGAATGTCTTCCGGCTTGGTGTGCGGGCCTACGCTGCGAATTTGCGCAGCAAGCTGCGGGTCTTCGAGCGCGTATAGCACAGGCAGCGTAACTTGGCCGCCAAGCAAATCGCTTCCGGCCGGTTTGCCGAGCTGTTTCGCCGAAGCGGTGAAGTCGAGCAGGTCGTCCCGGATTTGGAACGACAAGCCCAGATGCTCGCCGAACTGATACAGGCTTTGACAGATGGCTTCCGGGGCTCCGGCGGCTCTGGCACCGAATTCGAGGGAAACGGCCATGAGGTGGGCCGTCTTGTGTCTGGACTTTAGCAGATAATCATCCAGACCCATGTTGTAGTTGTAGGCATGTTCCAATTGTTCGTATTCGCCCAGACACAGTTCCGCAGTCGCGACGGCAGTGAAGCTTCGACGGTCGCCTGCCGGCTCTTCGTCCACTTGGGATAATAGCTCGACAACGCGTGCCGACATATAGTTGCCGACATAGACTGCTTTTGCCGGGCCGATCAGCGTATGGAGGGAAGGTTCTCCCCGTCGCAGCGGCGAGCGGTCGATCAGATCGTCGTGAATCAGCGACGCGGTGTGGATAAACTCGGCAGCCGCGGCAAGCTGTACGATTCGATTGTCGTCCGGGCGCGTGCCGAAGCGGCTTCCGACCATGACCAGCATCGGGCGAAGCCTTTTTCCGCCTGCTTCGATCGTTCGCAGCAGAGATTTTTCCAGTTCCGAATGAGGTGGGACATCATTGTCGTACTTCACAATGCGTTTCATCTCCCTATCGACTCGGCGCAGGTCAATTCGTAATTTTTTGTGCAGCGGCATGCCTAGTTCGCCTCCTTATGATTCAGAAGGATTTGCTCGAAGGCCGACAGGAGAGGAACGTCTTCGTCTCTGCCTAGTGCGCGGGCAATCTGAATTTTTTTGACGAATGGAGACAAGTCGCGCAGCAATGATTCTTCCTTGCATTTTAAGGCATATTGAATGTAGAGACTATACAGATAATCGCCGTCCAGGATCCGGCGGGTCAGTTCTGTATCGTCCAGCTCCAGCGGCTCGGAATGCCGAGCGAACGCTGAGGCCAAAAGCGTATAGATCGCCAACAGTCTCGATCGCCGCAGCGGTTCTACGCCGCAGCGTTCGAATACGGTTAGCGCTTCGACGAGTATCGACTTTTCCGGTTTGAGGCGGATGCGCGTGACCGGGTCGATCTCGGCCTGAAGACGTTCCAGCGCTTCCCGGATCATTATGTCGTTCATTGAGGCACCCCTTGACGGACTAACAAAATACCGAATTGGCTTATATACCGTGTTCACTCGGATTCCCCCACATTATGAGACAAATTCGTTGATTATGCAAAGCGTAACCGTACGCCGGTTTGAAAAAAGCGGGGTCATGTGCGTTGTAAGCTGCACATGACCCCGCCCGTAACGCAAAGTCGGTTGGTTATAGCGATTCTAGTATAGAAACGCCTCAGTCGTCGGTATAAAGATACCAGCGTTTTGCAAACCAGGTTTTTTTCCAATGTTTCTTGAGCCATGGCAGGACGTAGTAATCCAGACCGAAGACGCTGCCCGATCCGCCGATAAGAGCGAATGCCGCGAACCAGTACCACCACATGTCGGTCGGTGCCATGCCGGAAGACCAGATCATAAGGCCCATCGCGATCGTTGCGAGCGAAGCGATCGCGGAGAACAGACCTGCGATCAGCATCAAGCCGAAGATGATTTCAGCGGCGACCATGCCGATTTGGAACGCGGTAGCGAGCCAGGTATAGCCGCCGTCGCCTGTGTAGAACATTAGGTTCATCATGGATTGGACCATGTCGGACACGAAGCCCGGAACCGGAATTGCAGTCACCGCTTGACCAGCGGTTTCAACTGCCGAAGCAGCGGCTTGAGCATCTACGGTCGACGCCACGTTCCCTACCGCTTCGGAAGCGGCGCTGACAACATCCGCACGCGGGTCAGCCGGAATCAGGAAAATATTGTTCGGGTCGTCGATCACTTTTTGCAGCTTATCCCAGCCTTCATGCAGCCACATCCAGCCGACGAACACGCGCAGCGGTACGAGCCAGAAGTTCGGCGAGCGTTTCGAGAAGTGTCCGCCCAGGAATGTACGGCGGTCATGGGCATGGAACACTTCGTGCATCATATACGTCCAGACTTTGTTGAAGCCCAGAACCGTGAATAGATACAGCACGTTGATGGCATGCTTGGCGAACATGGCGAACAGTCCGGTCAGCGGGAAGAATTTACCCGGCAGACCTACGCTTGCGACGCCGTAGCGGCTGCCGATCGACACCATCGTGCCGTGGAAAGCCGGTTTGTATTCTTTTTTCGTACCGCCCTTGATATCGGCCGTGATATTGTGCGCGATCAGCGGAGCGGCGTGCTCGGCATTTTCGACCATCTGCGGAACCGGACGTTCTTCGCCTTCCGGAATGAAGAAGATGTTATCGCCGACAACATAGACGTTTTCGTGATCCAGGCTTTGCAGATGGGCATTCGTTTCGATCCGTTTGCGGCCTTTTTGCTGAACGTCCAGGTTATCGAGAATGCCTGCGCCTTCGACGCCGGCTGTCCAGATTACGGTACGCGCAATCAGCTTTTGATCGCCGAGGTCGACGCCCGTTTCGGATACGCCGGTGATTTGTTTGCCGACAATAATTTCGATATCCATCTTTTTCAGACGTTTTTCGGCTTTGGCAATCAGGTTATCCGGCAGCAGAGGCAGAATCTTCGGTGCCATATCGGCAACGATCATGCGAACTTCGGATTCTTCAATGAAGAACTCGCGGCACAGCTCTTTGCGATACTCGGCCATTTCGCCGATCAGTTCGACGCCGGTAAAGCCTGCGCCTACTACGACGAACGACAGTTTTTCACGACGAATAGTTGGATCCGTTTCTTTGGAAGCTTCGGTGAACATCTGGCGGAAGCGATCTTTCAGTTTCACGGCATCGTCGTAAGACCACAGCGTATAGCTGTTCTCTTCAGCGCCTTGAATACCGAAGAAGGTAGGTTTGGAACCTGTTCCGATAACGAGATAGTCATACGCGTAGGAAGCTCGTTGCCCCTGTAGAGACTGGGCGTTGAAGTCGATATTCTCCACTTCATCAAGGACTACGTCGACCTTAAGGCCGGCAAAAATCTTTTTGAGGTCCATTTTAACCGCGTCTTCGGAAGTCCGGTTTGCCGCGACCTCGTGGAGCTCGGTCAACATGGTGTGATAAGGATTGCGGTCAATCAGTTGAATCTGTACATCGTCGTTTTTCTTGAAGTTTTTCGCTAATTTCTTTGCAGTCAGAACGCCGCCGTAACCGCCGCCCAATACGACTATCTTCTTCATCAGGGAAACCAACCTTTCCGTTGACGGACTTCACGCGCCTGCCGGCCTTCGCGATCACTCGCGAGGGGCAGGCGGCGGCCCGTCCGTTGTTTCAGATTAAAAATATGCAGGGATGTTCGTTGCGGTGCAGAGAGCTTCGGTTACTTCGCGCCTGCCAGAGCTTCTTCAGCCAGCTGGAGGTAAGAACCGATATGGATGGATACGCCGCTGATTGCGTCCGTTTTGCCATCTTCTGTTGTTTCAACTGCCGTTGGATCTTGTTTCTCGATCAGGTATTGCTCGGCTTTCTCGGCTTGTTCGTGCCATTCGGAGGAAGCGCCGCCTGCTTTCATGCCGTACTTACCTTCTTTGGAGTTTGTTTTCTTGTCTTCGCCAGCCGCGTTCACGCCGCTGAAGTTAACCGCAACGATTTTGCCTGCGGCAACGGTCAAGTCAACGGTCTCTTTCCAACCGCTGTCTGCGTCGAAGTCGGCTGCTTCCGCATGGTAAGCACCGTCTTTGTAAGGGCCTGCTTCAACCGGTCCGGCCGCTAGTGCTTTCGCAGCCAGCTCAGTGAAATCATTCACGTGAACCGACACGCCGGATACAACGTCCGTATGCCCTTCGGCGTCAGTCGTGATTTTCGAAGGATCTTGGTTGTCGATCAGGTACTGCTCAACCTTTTCGGCTTGTTCGTGCCATTCGGAGGAAGCGCCGCCTGCCTTCATGCCGTACTTGCCTTCTTCGGAAGAAGTCTTCTTGTCGAGGCCCGCATTGATGCTCGATGCGCTCCATGTTGCGTCTGTGATTTTGCCGCCTTCGACTTGCAGGATTACGTAAGGCTGCCAGCCGGAGTCTGCGTCCATTTCGCCTTGCGCGAAGTACATGCCGTCTTGCAGATCGGATGCTGCTTCAGCGGGCTCAGCTGTTGTTTCAGCCGGCTCTGCTGTTTCGGTAGCCGCAGGTTCCGCTGCTGTTTCTGTTTGTGCTGCCGGTTCAGTCGTCGTTGCTGTTTCGTTGTTGCTTCCGCATGCCGCCAGTACCCCTAACAACAGTACGCTGCACATCATGATGGACCAATGTTTTTTACCCATTCCCTAACCCCTCCGTCATTGTCTGAATGAATCGTTTTGAACGATCAACGATTTACCGAAAACGATTCCGTCAGAGCGGTGCTCATCCGGTTAAGAATGCTCCGGAATGCGGATGCTGCGTGGGTTCGTTCTCCGTCCGTCACCGTTTTCGATATCAGAATAACATACAATTTGAAGTATTCATGTGATAATAATCACAAAGTGTGTGGCATATGTCTCATTCCGCGCGTTCCATGTCGAAATTCGATTTTTTCACCCCGTGCTTATGGCTTTGGCGACCCGCGTCCGGATTCAGGGAAAGGGGGCCAGGGTAATTCAAATTAAACCGATTTCCAATTAGTTAGGAGCTGACCTCATGACCAATCCGATCGAAACCAAAGTGATTAAAGGCAGATGGAATCAGACGCAGCACGAGGCAAAGAAACAATGGAGCAAACTGACGGAAGCGGACTTGGAATATATAAACGGAGACAAGGAAAAGCTGATCGAGAAGGTTCGCGAGCGCTACGGGCATGATGCCGAAGCGGCCGAATTGGAATACAAGTCCTGGGCGTCCGCGCTTACGACGGGCAGCGATCGCTAATATACGGACGAACGACCAATCGCGATCCGCACCGGAAAGAAGCGAAAGCCGGGCGGAATCACAGACTGAAATCCGGAAGCAGAAGAGAGGGGACGCAGCCATGGTGGAATCTTATGTCGTATCCGGCAGGATTATCGAGCAGCGCGGCCATGTCGTCATTACCGTTCAAGGCGGACTTGTAAGCTCCTATGACCTTCGTTATTACAAACTTCCGGAAGGAGAAAGGGCAGAAGACGATGGGGCGGAGGACCTCCGTTCAATCGCCTCTCCCGTTGTCCTCTCCAAGTGGAAACGCCAAGCGTTCTCCGCGCCCACCGAACACGGAAACAAAAAGAGTGCCAACCGCGCCTGACGGCGTGGTCGCACTCTTTTTTTGAATGTTTATAAAGGAAGCAGCTCTACGGCGTTTCGCTGCTCCAGTGCTTCGACCATCTCGGTCCACTGCGCCGGCTTCGGCTCCAGAACGCTGTAATACGTACGCAGGAACTTGGCAATGAAACTTCCGGCGAGAGATGCGCTTTCTTCATAAGGCAGGAAGCATAGATCAAGGCCGCCTACCGCTTCCCCGTCGCCTTGCCACGAAGGATGCACATAGCCGAAGTTCAGACGACGATAGCCCAGATGAGCCAATACTTCGCGACGAACGAACGGGTCCATCGGTTTCACGCCGCCAAATTCATGTTCTTGTGATTGATACGGATCGTAGATCTCCGCAAACATGCCCTTGAGTACACCGCCTGCTTCGCTAGCCAGCCGTCTCAGATCCGCTTCGCGGCGCTTGGCCAGAAACGGTCCGATCCCAAGCCCGGGGCGGCCAATGATCGTAAAGTCAGTCATGGCGATGTCGTCTTCCGCATAGTAACGATACTCCGTGGCGCCTACGACTTCGCCGTTGTGCACAGCTACGAACACTCGAATACCGGGATCTTGCAAAGGTTCTTGCCAAAGATCGAACGCCAGCACTTCCTCCGGCGGAAAAATCTCACTCATCAGCCGATGCAGCCCCGCAAAAAGCGGATCAGCAATGTCGGTTACCCGCGTATATTCCATTCTATGATTCCTCCTATGAAATGAGATGGATTAAGACCCCTTAATAATAGTAGAAAAACACGGTCGATCGGATGCGCTTCAACGACCGCGGAGCGTGAGGAGCGGATTGCGCCATTCCATCAACAAAGCATGATTGCCCGATTCCTCATCATCCAGGTAATCGTGCACGACGGCAAGCGGCGTGCGTCCGCAGTGCAGCAAGAAGCCGATAACCGGATCGCGTCGGCGTCCATGCAGCACATCGTCTACATAACGTTCGGGCGTGACTTCATGCTGCACCGCGCCGTATCCCGGCATTCGGCCTCCGCCAAGCAGACGGGTAAGTCCCGAAGCGACTACAAGCTCATAGGCCGATTGAAGCATCTGTTTGCCTAATCCGAGGCCGCGTGCGGCAGGAGAAACGCTGATATCTACGACATATAGGGTATCGCCTGCTGCGTCGTGGGTGCCGATATGCCCGTTGTCTGTCATTTCAGCCCAGCTATGCTCAGTATGTGCTGGGTCAAAAGACGTGATCATGGTGGTTAGCGATCCGACCAGACGTCCATCGACTTCCGCGCATAATGCCCCTTCCGGGAATCTTTTTATATGCTGAAGCAGTTGTTCCCGATTCCACCATAGCTCGGACGGATAGGGCGGCGGGAAGCATTCGCGCTGGATCTCGATCAATGCTTCGATATCTTGCTCCGCATAGTTGCGAATGCGCAATCGCTCCGGTTGGCCATTTCGGAAAACATAGCAGTTTTTTTCGTAGATCACCGTTTCGCTCATGGGGGACCTCAGGACCAGTCCGTATAGAGATCGGTACGGCGGTCGCGCCAGGTCGTGACGGAACCTTTTTCCCGTACCTGATCCAAAAGACTGAGGTCCAAGTCGGCCACGATAATCATGTCGTCGTTGATTTCGCCTTCGGCGACAATGCCTTTGGGCGGGAACGGGACATCATTCGGCGAAAGGACAGCGGCTTGGCCGAAGTTCCCGCGCATAAAGTCTACGGTCGGCAGAGAACCTACGGTCCCCGTCGTCACGATATAGATCTGGTTCTCGATCGTGCGCGCGTGGCAGCAGTAGCGGACGCGATGGAAACCGTGCCGATCGTCCGTGCAGGACGGGCAAAAGATCACGTCGGCGCCTTTGGCGCGGGCCATGCGGACGATCTCCGGGAACTCGATATCATAGCAGGTCAACATCGCGATGGTGCCTTTTTCCGTCTCGAAAACGGTCAGTCCGTCGCCTTTGGCCATATTCCATTCATGGACTTCGGTCGGCGTGATATGGATTTTCTCTTGCGTTTCTACCCGTCCGTCCGGATAGAACAGGTGGGCCGTATTGTAGAGCTTGCCCTCCCGGCGCACCACATGCGTACCCGCGATGATGTGCATATCGGAGCGGGCGGCAAGGTCGCGAAACAAATCCAGATAGGCCGACGTATAATCAGGGAGACTTTCGATCCCGCGTGCGTTTCCTTGTTCGTCCGGGATGGATAGCAGCTGCGTCGTGAAAAATTCGGGGAACAGCAAAAATTCGGTTTCGAACTCTTGAGCGGTTTTGACATAGTGCTGCGCCTGCGCTGCAAATTCGTCGAAAGACGAGATCGAATGCAGGTGATATTGCACGGCGGCTGCGCGCATTTTCATTGGCGTGAAACCTCCTTGAATTCAAGATAGCTTCATCATAGCAAATTCGGAGGCGGCGCGGAAACGTGCAGGAAATACTTATCAAATCGGCTTTTTTCTTGACAAAAAATGTATCGTGTATAAAAATGAAAGATCATATGTTCGAAAAATGGTGAATATATCCGCAGCCGAAACTTCGTGGTATGATGGGGCCAACAATGCCGGAGCGGGAGACCCAGGAAACAGAGGCGAAGAGATGGAATTTTCCAAAATGTTCATTCAAAACATGGCGGTTCTCGTTACGTTTGCTTATATCGCCAATCTCATCTACAAATACGCGATTTACCGCACATCGGGTGTCGTGAAATACATAGGCTCGGTTTTGTTGTTGATCGCAGGCGGCTGGTCCGCTACGTTTTTCGGTTTTGAATTGCGCGAAGGCATTATTTTCGATATGCGCATCGTGCCGCTATTGATTGCCATATTCGTGTATAAACGCCCGCCTGTCGTCTTTATCGTCGGGTTAGGCATCGGATTGACGCGGTTTGCTTTCGGTTGGACCGACGCGGCGTTGGCCGGTTTTATCAATTTGACGATTTTGGGCTTCGCGGGAGCATTATTGAATGGTTGGCTCCGCAGCGCGAACTGGAGCTTTTTGCGGCAGGCGGCCGTGACGCTTGTCGTCATGAACGTGCTGAATTGCGTGAATATCGCGATTTTCGGCGTTATTCCCGCGGATGAATATCTGCTGCATATCGTGCCGTACACGCTTCCGACCAGTCTTTTGCTGTGTTCCTTCTTTGCTTTTATCCTGAGGGATTTTCAAAAGGATCAGCATCGCGCCGTCGAACTCGGCAAGTTGAATCGGCTGCTTCGGCAGCAAACGGAGGAGCTTGAGAAAAACAAAGCCGTTTTGGAAGACCGGGCCAAGCAGCTTCAGCTCGCCTCGCAGTACAAATCGGAATTTTTGGCCAACATGTCGCATGAACTTCGGACGCCGCTTAACAGCATCATTAATCTGGCGCAGTTCATCTCGGATTCGGCCGAAGATACGAGCAGCGAGGAGATGCACCGCTACGGACAGCTCATTTTCCACTCGGGCGAGGATTTGCTCAAGATCATCAACGATATTCTCGATCTGTCCAAAGTCGAAGCGGGCAAGTTGGAGGTGGTCACCGAAGATATCAGCCTGGTCGAAGTTCCGACTTGGGTCGGCCCTTACTTCGAGCTTACCGCCGAGCGCAAGCAATTAAAATTCGATATCCGGGTGGAAGAAGACCTGCCCGATACGATCTGTTCCGACCCGCAGCGACTCCAGCAAATCTTGCGCAATCTGCTCGCGAATGCGTTCAAGTTCACGGAGACCGGCAAGGTCGAGCTGAATATCTACAAGGCCGAGGAGCCGCAGTTAAAAGGAGAATGGGTCGTGTTCGCGGTTCGCGATACGGGAATCGGCATTGCGGCGGAGAAGCATTTTACCATTTTTGAAGCTTTTCAACAGGCGGACAGCACGGTGAGCAAAAAGTATGGCGGAACGGGTCTCGGTCTGTCGATCAGCCGGGATTTGGCCCGTTTGCTTGGCGGGTTTATTCGGGTGGAGAGCGCGGAAGGAAAAGGCAGTACGTTTGCTCTATTCTTGCCGCTCTCCTGAAAATGCGGTTTTCGTGTCAGGAAAGCGTGGGTAAATGGTGGGAAAGAAAAGAAACTTCCTGAAAATTTTCAGAGGAGGTGTTCCCTATCAAAGCTCCCGTCATTATCAGAAGTCGAGCGAAACGAAAGTCTTCGGTGCAGCGTCAGCAGTTGAGAGTCGCTACGTTGGAAGGGATTCCGGCGATTGTTTTTCAAACATTGCTTGCCGGGCCTTTTTTGACCGGATTTCTGCTTTATTTAGGTGCAACCGCGGGCCAGGTCGGGTTTGTGCTCGCCATTACCACCTTCGTGAACATCGCCCAGGTGGCGGTTGCTTTTCTGATTCAACGTCTGGAAAAACGTAAAAAGTTATTCGTCACCTTCGGCATCGCGCAGCGGCTGATCTGGGGCGCGACCGGTCTGGTTCCTTTTCTTTTCGACCGCTCGCTCTGGGTAGCCGCTTTTGTTGCGTTGTACGTGGCGGCCTTTTTCGCAAATACCGTGGTAACCGTACTATGGACCTCGATCGTAAGCGATTTGGTGCCTCCGCCGGTGCGTGGACGTTATTTCGGGATGCGGAACATGATCGTGAACGCGGTAGGGAGCGCGACGCTTTTCCTCGGCGGGATCATTCTGGATGCCAATCCCGGCGGTCCGGGATTCCTGATTCTGTACGGGATCGTTTGGACCTGTATTCTGATCAATATTTTGGTGCTGCTGAAGTTTCCCGATGTTCCGTTCGAACGGTCCGCCGAAACCAAGTTCATGCCGATGCTGCGCAAGCCGCTGCATGACGCTTCGTTTATCCGCGCCACGGCGTTTTTGTCTTTTTTCCTGCTGCTCCAGACTATCGTCGTTCCGCTTTATTCGTATGTGATGCTGGATATTCTGGGCTTGAGTTATAAAACGGTGTCGACCATGACGGTTGTTCAAACGCTTACGATGATGGCCAGCTTCTACGTGTGGGGAAATTTGAATGCCCGTTACAGCAGCAAACAGCTCCTGTACTGGACGCTGCCGATCGTGGCGGTCTCCTGTCTGTCCTGGGGACTTCAGGCGTTTCTTCCGGTCGTGTTGTCGCTGGCGATTGCCCATGTGCTGCTCGGAGCGGGCGTCGGCGGATTCAACCAGCTCTCGTTCAACTTCATCATCGGCGATACGCCCAAGCGGGAAAGACCAATGTTTACCGCCGTCTATGCCGCCGCTACAGGACTCATGTCGTTCTTCGGACCGTTGATCGGTGGGCAGGTCTACGGATGGATCAGTGGCGCCCCGGGATGGATACAGGCTTACGGCGTACAGATGACAATCGGCGGGTTGCTACTCGTGTTTTCCGTTACGGTCGGACGCCAAGTATTGATCGGAAAACGCACAAATGCTTCACCGCTGCGACGTTTGATTAGACGGAAGACCGTCGGAGCTTGAAAAGAAGGCGGACATTGCGATTTTGTGCACGCGTAAGCGACGTCCGTCCTTCACGGACGGCTTGCGAGAAGGCGATTCAGCGCTTAGAATAAGCCTTATATGCGAAGCGGAATAAGGCGTTTTCTAAACGCTAAGAAGGTCAAGAACGTTAAACGTAGCTAGAAGCGAGGGGACGGAGAGAGAAATTCAGTGAAAAATGCCTTTGAACTTAGAAAGCTTCTTCCTGAGTTTTCTTCTAGCAGCTTTCTGAGTGAGACAGCATTTTGAACGAATTTCTCTCGGAGTCTCCTCGCTTCCCGCGTCAACTTAACTTTCTCGACAGCCTGAGCGTTTTTTAAACGCTTTTAGCCAGCAGATATTACAAGCCGAAAAGGATGGGATCACATGTCGAACACTAAAAAGCCAATCGTTACTGACCAAGCGCCGAGCGCAATCGGACCTTACTCGCAAGCCGTTGCGGCGAACGGATTCATTTTTGCTTCCGGCCAACTCGGACTGGACCCGGCGACGGGCGAATTCCCGTCCGGCGGCGTTGAGGCGCAAGCTAAGCAATCGCTGGAAAATGTCCGCGCTCTGCTAGAAGCAGCAGGCAGCGGTCTGGATCGCGTTGTCAAAGCAACGATGTTCCTGAAAGACATGAACGATTTCGCGGCAGCGAACGCGGTATACGGCACGTTCTTCAGCGAGCCTTTCCCGGCGCGCAGCACGATCGAAGTGGCTCGTTTGCCAAAGGACGCTTTGGTTGAAGTCGAAGTCATCGCGCTCGCCGACTGATCTCGGGGGCGGCCTTTTGACTCGGCCGGGGAGAAACCTGGCGTGTGGGAAGGCGGGGCGTGGGCTCCAGGGGAATCGTTTCGGTCGCGTGTTGCTTTCGGAAAATTGGAATTGGATGATTAATGGGATTTTCCGAAAGCAAAGGCGAACGCTATAGCTTATGCTTACGATGTGACTTTCTTCGAAAGTCTTTAGCTCCTGCACGAATCCCCCTGCGCCCACTGGGCCTTTCCCAGCCGGAGGTTTCTCCGGCCGAACCAAGCCGACTGCTCTATGCAGTCGGCTTTTTTTAGTAAAGCATGGACGGAGGCGAAGGCGGCGGGCGGGGCACCGCCTGTCGCCTTTTTAACGGGCAAATCGAAAGAATAGCGGCGGGTCTGGAGTGAAGTAGCGGCAAGAGAAGAGATCAAGAGGTGCAAGGATCGTAAGCAATAAGGAGTCGTTTGGAGGTCGTTTTGCAGGGGGAAGAATTCTAACGGATCGAGGCGACGTCTAGCGGTCATTTTGAGACGGTTTGGATTTTTAACGGATCGAGGTGACGCTTAGAGTAGGAGTATGCTTGATTTTGACGAAAAAAACGGCGAAAAAGACGGCTAACGGACATGCGATCCGTTAAAGTCGCGGGGAGTGTTCGATTGGGCTTTTAAAGGACATACAATCCGTTAGTCGAGTCGAGTCGAGTCGAGTCGAGTCGAGTCGAGCCGAGCCGTTGCCCTTCAACTCCCCAAAAAAGCCCCGGCATGAATAGGGACCGCCCGCCAGGGCGCGGTCCCTATCCTGCAAAAAGCCGCTCCCGCAAAAGGAGCGGCTTCCTGCGGCGTAACCCCGCAGTGGCAGTCGTTCGAGGCGTACAGCGGAGCGGCCGCATTTGAAACCGGGAAATCCCCTTGCCCTTTCCTCCAATGAAAATTTCCCGGTTTCAACGGCGGGTAAGCCCGAACGACTGCCCCCGCTCGAACGTTCCGCCCAACCGCTCCCAAAGTCCCGAGCGCGCTCCCTTCAAGGCGAGTTCCGCGCCGCCCGCTCTCAGTCCCGATCCATGATGGAGCGGACGAACATCCATATCGCGAACACAGCGACCACGATGGAAGCCACCAGAGCTGTCGTGCTGACGGCTTGCGACGCGTCCGATTGTTCAACCGAAATCGCATACAGCGCCCAAGCGAACACAAGCGGATACACGCCGTCACGGAAGCGGAAACCGATGGTAAAGGCCAGCAAAGCCGCTACGATGACCATGACAATAGCCCAGCCCGCATCTCCGAGACCGAACGTGCCGAAGTCATGTTTGGCGAACAAGGCCGAGATGTTGACGATCGTCGCGACGCTGATCCAGCCCAGGTACATGCTGAACGGGACTTTTACGAACAGAATGTCCAGCACTTCAAGCCGTTCGTTGTCCAGACGCGTCCGCAGGTAGATCAGAATCAGCGTGACGAGGAACAGCAGCATGACAACGACGGACAGTTCGGTCAGCAGATAGTGCCAGCAGAACAGCCAAGCCATGTTCAGCACGCAGGTAATTGCGAACAGCGGACCCGGTGCGGCGGCGGAAGCGCGGCCTTTTCGTTCGGCGACGAAGGCATAGATTACGAAGCCCAGCAGCAGGACGTAAATAACGGACCAGATCGAGAAAGCGAACCCGGCTGGAGTCAGCAGGTTTTTGTACATGTCCGAGATTTCTCGGGTGTCGCGTCCGGCTAGAGGCAGCGTGGTCGCGAGCGCGTTTACGACGATTACGGCTGCGAAAAGAATCGCGTTTAGCCATTTGTACGGATTTTTTGAGGTTGATGGCAAAAGAAACAGCTCCTTTCAATTGTGAGAAGTATCCGCGAAAATAAATAATGACCAGCAGGTCATTTCCGTCTACCCCCCTTTTACCCCGAATCGGACAGTGTGTACCCGCATTCGCGAATTTTTCGATTGCCGAAGGTGAAAAGCGATGGCATAATCGGGACAAGAAAGCTGCTGCTCCATTTTGAAGCTCATATCGATATCCGTACATACAGACCGTTTTTGCTTCGATCCATCCGTTATTCATCCGCTGAAATAAAGGTGAAATAGGGATAATGAGATACCGAGAATGTCGACCCTGTTGAATCTGTCGCTTGGCGCGGCGAACCCTTCTTAGAGCGTGAAGGGTTCGATTCGAACGCAGACTCACTTTTTAGCGGCCAACGTACGAGAAACAATGGCTTCATCGATCCGCCGAAACACGAAAAGCGATACGATACTCGTCTTCGCCGGTACAAAAAGCACCGCGAAGCGCGAACCGATAAGGAGCTGACGCAGATATGGATACGAGCGAAGCGATACACCCCGACCGGGTAGGACCGATCATTGTGCAGGAAGCGTGGGGGACGATCGGAAAGGCATTGGCGCTGGAGCATATGAACGGTGTGTACGTATGCAGAGGAGAGCGGGCGTCGTTGGCGTTTGTTTTTCTGAGCGAGAAGATGTTTCGAATGAAGCTTTTCATGGGCAAGGATCTTGATCTTTCCACGACCGTTGCGGTTCTGCCAAGGGAAAACGAGCCGCTCGAAGCAACCGTGGAAGAGACCGATTCGGCCTGGAAGCTGAGCAGCGGGCGATTAGTGTTGGAAATTGAAAAGAAGTCGTCTGCGCTATCCGTATTCGATCTGGAGGAACGGCTGGTCGCCCGGCAAAACAATATCAGCTGGAACCCGCGCGGCGCGATTCACTCGGTGTACGATATGCCGGGCGACTCCCACTTTTACGGACTTGGCGAAAAAGCCAGCTTCCTCGATAAACGCGGCGAGCGCTACACCATGTGGAACACGGACGTGTACGCGCCTCATATGCCGGAGATCGAAGCGCTGTACGAGTCGATACCGCTGCTGATCCATATGCACGGCAGTTCGTCGTACGGCATTTTTCTCGATAATCCGGGCCGCACAGACTTCGATATGCGCTCGCACGGCATCGCGTACACGATCGGCTGCTCGACGGGCGACTACGACATCTACTTCGTGTACGGACCGGATCTGAAAGAGGTTGTGCGCGATTATACCGGACTGACCGGACGTATCGCGCTGCCGCCGAAGTGGGCGCTCGGCTACCACCAGTCGCGCTACAGCTACATGGATCAGAACGAAGTGCTGCATCTGGCGCGGACGTTCCGGGAAAAAGAAATCCCTTGCGACGTGATCTACCTCGATATCCACTATATGGACGAATATCGGGTGTTCACGTTCGATCCGGTGCGATTCCCCGATCCCGAAGCGATGATGTCGGAGCTGAAAGCGCTAGGGATTCGCATCGTCCCCATCGTCGATCCCGGCGTGAAAAAAGATCCGAAGTACGCGGTCTACCGTCAAGGCGTCGAAAAGGGCCATTTCAGCCGCAAGCTCGAAGGTGATCTTTTCTTCGGCGACGTATGGCCGGGCACGAGCGCGTTTCCCGATTTTACCGATGATACGGCTTCCGAATGGTGGGGCAACCTGCACAAATACTACACGGACCTCGGCATCCCCGGCATCTGGAACGACATGAACGAACCGGCGGTATTTAACAGCTCCAAAACGATGGATCTCGACGTCATGCACGGCAACAACGGCAATCCGAAGACACACGAAGAACTGCATAATCTGTACGGCATGTTGATGTCCAAAGCGACGTACGAAGGGTTGAAACGAAACATGGACGGGCAGCGGCCTTTCGTGCTGACTCGGGCCGGTTACTCCGGTATCCAGCGTTACGCGGCCGTCTGGACGGGCGACAACCGCAGCTTCTGGGAGCATATGGCGCTCGCCATGCCGATGGTGCTCAATATGGGATTGTCGGGATTGGCGTTTGCCGGACCGGATATCGGCGGCTTCGCGCATCATACGTCGGCTGAGCTGCTGGTTCGCTGGACGCAGATGGGCGTGCTGTTTCCTTACTGCCGCAACCATTCGTCGATCGGCACGCTGAGGCAGGAGCCATGGTCGTTCGGGCCGGAGATCGAAAGCATTTTGCGCGAATATATCGGTTTGCGTTATCGCTGGATGCCGCATCTGTACAATCTGTTCCACGAAGCGTCCGAGAACGGGCTGCCGCCGATGCGCCCTCTGATCCTGGAATACCAAGACGATCCGAACGTGACCAATCTGTGCGATCAATTTTTGGTAGGCAGCGACGTGCTGGCCGCTCCGATCTATCGGCCGGATACCGAGCATCGCGCCGTGTATTTGCCGGAAGGGGAGTGGATCGATTATTGGACGGGCGAGGTTATTCAGGGCGGACGGCATATTTTAGCTCACGCTCCGCTCAGTATCATGCCGCTGTATATCAAATCAGGCGCGGTCATCGCGGAAGGCGGAATAAAGCTGTATGCGGACGATCGCACGGATGAGACGCTAACGCTGCGCGTATACGGAGCGAAGGCGAGACCGGGCTTTAAAGCAAGCTACAGCCTGTACGAGGACGACGGCTCCAGCTTCGATTACGTCAGCGGCGTCTCGTCGTTGATCCGATTCGAGCTGCGCGGCGGGGAAGACGAGCTGGAGTTAAGCTATCGCTACGAGCGCCGGGGATATGCGGCGAACCGCAATTTGCTGCGTTTTGCTCTGGTATGCACGGCGTTCAAGCCGTCGGAGATCGAAGGGTTGAACGAGCTGACGGAGGATGAAGCGGATCACGGGCAGGAAGGTTGGTATATCGATACGCAGACCGGCGGATTGACGATTCAGGTGCAGGATATGAGCCAGGGGGCCGTTTTCAAGCTCAAGGGGTAACGCTCGGCTGCGATCGGTCGGAAAACAAGTCGGGAACTTTCCGGCTTGTTTTTTGGCGTTTGGGCCTCCAGCGTTTAGAATGAAAGAAATCGTTATACATAGGCAACAAGTATACTATAGGTCTGAACATGGGCGAAGCGCCCTTTGTAAATGCGAAGCGGAGGTCGGACGAGAGATGTGGAGAATTATAGAAGCTTACGATCAGATTAACGCCTGGATCAGAGCCAGCGAAGGCCAATTCATCGAGCTGGATAACGGGGAAGCGTATCGGTTTATGCGAAAAAGAACCTTCACCGGACAAGAGTTGGAGGCGTTCGAACAAGAATCGGGGATCAAGCTTCCGGCTGAGTATAAGCGCTTTTTGATCGGAGTAGGTGGGGTGGAGTTGTTCGTGGGTCCTTTGACCGCGGGAATTGAGGTGTTGGGACCGGATGAAATCCAAGCCTTTTCGCGTCAGGTATTCGAAGGTTACGGAAAAGATCTGTACCCGGAGCTGCTGCTCGGCATTTCGATTCCCAAGTTGGGGCACTTTGGCGGATTCCGACCCGGTAGTGAGCGGGATGAGCGCTACGGCGTGTTTTACCCGGAGGTGCCTCCGGAACAGTGGATCGAAGAATGCGAATTTTGTGCTTTTGACGACTGGGTGGCGAATTTGGTGGAAAGCCGGGGGCGGACGATTTAAGCATGAATAAGCGTCACGGGATCAAGGCATACATACGTTGAGAAAAAAGTCAGGCAAACGCGCAAGCGGGGAGCAGGAAAGCAGGCCCGAAACGATCAGGCCCTGCTGTGCATGTTCGTTGAAGAAAAGTTGTTACTCCCGTCCCTTGTAGATCAGGAAATGCAGGAACAATACACCCACGCTCAGTTTAAAACGTTTCTCGGCCGCGACTTTGCGTCCGGCGAGGAAACGTTCGACATCGGACGTTTCAAGCCCGCTTTGGAGCGCGATCATTTCGGAGGTAAACCCGTACTCGTCTTCGAGGTTTTTGATAAGCGCCAGCACTCTCGCCTCCGGAGGAATCTGAGACGTATTGATCCCCATTCCCAAAAAAGCAATCAGCGCAAGCCCGGAAGAGCGCTGGTCGGCGTCCAAATGTTCAAGGTCGGTAACGCCTTCCAAATAAGCCTCCAGGTCCCCGCGCCCGATACCGGTCAGACGCTCCAGCGTGCCATACGTAATCTTATACGTCTCCAAAGCGCTGCGAAGCAGTTCGCGATCGGCCACCGCCTCGGCGGGAAGCGGTTCTTCGTCGAATTCGATGCTGCGTTTATGATTTTCAGTCATGCCAAGCACCTCCTCGGCATCCATTATACACATCCTTTTTACTGCAAAAAAAGCTGAGCGATAACGCTCAGCCAGAGTATCGAGAAAGTCTAACGTAGCTGGAAGCGAGAAGACGGAAAGAGAAATTCAGTGTAGGAGCGCTAGCAATCGCCTTTGAAATCGGGAAAATTCAACTAAAATTCAATCCTTTTTCCCGATTTCAACACGCGACCGAAACGAATTTCTCTTGTAGTCTTCTCGCTTCCCGCTCCACCGTAACTTTCTCGACAGCCTGAGCTGAAAGCTATCGCTCAGCTTTTCGGAATCACCGGAATCCATAATTCATTGCGCTTCTCCTCAGGCGTAAGATAGGCTTCTACCGCAGGCAGATTCGCCAATTCGTAAGGCGAAGACGGCAGCCATTCGGTGTACAGCCTTTTCCAAGCTTCTTGCAGGCCATTGGGCGAACCCGGCACGCTGAAGACGGCCCAAAGCGCGTCGGGAAACGCCAGCTCGGCCATTCCTTCCGGCAGCGGCGCGTCCGAGGCAATCGCGAAGTGATAGTCGAAGGTCTCGGCCCGGCCCCATTTCCCTTCGGCCAGCACGCCCAACAGTCCTCGGATCGGCGCGTCGAAGCGTCCGATCTCGAATAGTCTTCCGAACAAACCTTCTTCCGCGGCTTTGGACCAGCGAAGCGGAATTTGTTCAAAAGCTCGCTCCGTATTTACCGTCAACACCTCGCCTATCACTCGAAAAGCGCTTGCTTTTTCTATCCGGTAGTTCATTTCCGCAGCTCCTTTTAACATGAATTGAAAGGTGATCCGGGGATAGGCCTTAAGCGTCGTTCCGATGCTTCGAGCTTTCGTCGGCGTCGTGCCATGCAGATGCTGGAAAGCTCGGGCGAACGCTTCGGGCGATTCGTAACCGAACTTGAGCGCGATATCGATGACCTTGGACGAAGTGTGCTGCAGCTCGAAGGCAGCCAGCGTGAGCCTTCTGCGGCGGACGTACTCCGACAACGGAATATCCGTCACGAAGGCGAACATCCGTTGAAAATGCTGCGCGGGGCAGCACGCTTGCTTCGCAGCCTCCGCATAAGAAATCTCTTCCTCCAGATGGGACTCGATATAGTCGAGTGCCGCATTCATTCGCTCCATCCATTCCATGGTAGAAAGCTCCTTCGCTCACCCGCTGCAAGCAGGCCCGATTATGATCATGAATCCCCATTTCCTCTCCAATCAAGTCTAGTATGGCGGATCGAGAGAGGCCTTGCAGGAAAAGCGCGGATCGTGCAAGGTCTTTTCCCTACGCTTTGTTTGTCATTTCTTTTATCGTGATGCTAGCCTTCGGCTCCGTCAAGTCTTTTTGCCCGCTTGCCGACGATTGCCCGCACAGACATTGCGTAACCGGTCGAAAAATTGCCGGATATCGTTTAGAATGGGGAGAAGGGCAATTTTGGCTTGTTTGATTATGGACTCAAAAAAAGCGGACAAGACGGGGGACAATCATGAATCAACCGCTTTATGGGATATGGCTGGGAGACGTCTTCTTTTGCTTTTCCGGCGAAACGTCGGAGCCGAAGGTGGACGCCTGGACCCGGCAGGTGAGAAAACTGGATATTCGCGGTCACAAGCCGCTTAGGCAGGCGGCGCTGCGATTGGCCGAGCTGCGTTGGCCAGGAGCCTCGTCGCGTCGCGGGCGCGGGAGAGGCTTCGGAGGTCGTACGTTGGAAGGATTGGCTTTACCCGCTTCGGAGGCTTTCGCACTTTTGGCGGATCTGAACGGGCAGCAGTTTGCCGCGCAAGGATTTGCTCCTGGGGCAGAGATGCGTTATTGGAGCGCGGCTGTGAGCTTCGCCCGTGAATTGTTGGCGGCGGGATGCTTTGCCCCGGGAGCTGATCCGGCAGCAAGAGTAAGCGCGCGCCGGGCATCTGAGCTAACCTTCACAGGAACATGGAAGCCGCTGCTGGAACGACCGGAAGATCGGGAACGATTTTCCGCATTGGCAGCAGCGATGCCGCCGGTTGGCTTGACGGCACCGGGAGCGGTCTCGGCGGAAGAAGAGTCGCCTCCATTGGGGAGAGCGCGCGAGCTGGTGCTGCATTCGTTCCTGTCGGCAATGATCGACGGGCAGATGCGAATGATGCTGGGCACCATGCGCAGTGCGCTGCCGCAGATGCGCTTGCCTTATCGCCGTGGTTATTCGCCGCTGGCTTCGCTGTGGTGGAACAGTCTGATCGATCCGCAGCGCGAAACCAAAGTGCAAGGCGGAGCAGAGGATATCGAAGCGCTGTCCGAACAGATTGGAACACTGGGCGGAGCGGTGCCCGAGAGTGCCGATCCCGGGGAAGCGGCAAGTTCGCAGCTTCGTCTGGGGCTTCGATTGGAGCCGCGAATTTCCGATCCGGAGAGTGCGGAAGAGGATCGATGGCGGCTGGCTTTCCGGGCCGAAGACGAAGTGGAAACGGGAGCTTCGCTGCCCGCGTCCGAGATTTGGCGCTTGCAAAGCGACGAGTTGGTGCTTCGAGGCCGCCATTACGCGGAACCGAAGCGGCAAATGCTGATGCTGCTCGGACGCGCGGCGCAGCAAGCGCCGCAGCTGCAAGCAGCACTTCGTCGACCTCACCCGGAAGAAGCCTGGTTGGGTGCGCAGGAGATGTTCGAATTTCTGATGTCCGGCGTGTCGGCCCTGCGCGCGTCCGGCGTTCGGATCGAAATGCCTTCGCGCTTTACCAAGCGCGGACGACGGGCGGCGGGCGTGAAGCTTAAAGCCAGGTTGGAACCGGGTCGAAGCGGAGAAGGCGAAGCGGCGCTGGGGATCAAGCAATTGGTGGAGTTCGATCTGGAGGCGACGATCGGCGACGCGTCGATCGGTCTGGACGAGCTGCGACGGATTGCCGAAGACGGCGTGCCGTTGGTATTCCTGAACGGCGAGTGGATCGAAGTCGACGTGAAAGAAGTCCGCCAGGTGCTGCGCTTGCTCAAAAAGCAGACCGTACACGAGATGACGTTCGGCGAACTCCTTAAGCTGTCGGCGTCCGAGGACGATACGGTCTGGAACGGCGTCGGCGTCTCGGGGATCGAGACCTACGGCTTGCTGTACGACCTGCTGCGCGGCGGCGGCCGGGCGGGGTCGCAGCACTTGGTGCCGAACGCGCTCAACGGCACGCTGAGGCCTTATCAGGAGCGCGGCTATCGTTGGCTCTCCTCGATGCGCGAGATGGGATTCGGGGCCTGTTTGGCCGATGATATGGGGCTGGGCAAGACGGTACAGGTGATTGCCTGCCTGCTCGATCATCCGTCGCCCGGGCCGAAGCTGATTGTTTGTCCGACCTCGCTGCTCGGCAACTGGCAGCGGGAGATTCAGCGTTTTGCGCCAAACTTCACGATGCATGTCCACCACGGCACTCAGCGCTTGCGCGGCGAAGCGTTCGAGCGCTGCGTGCGCGAGCACGACGTCATTTTGACCACATATCCGTTGATCGGACGCGACGTCGAAGAATTCCGTGGTGTCGTCTGGACATCGGTAGTGCTGGACGAAGCGCAGTCGATCAAGAACTATGGGACGAAGCAGGCACAAAACGTCATGAAACTGAATTCGCCGCACCGCATTGCCGTAACGGGAACGCCGGTCGAGAATCGCCTCGCGGAGCTATGGTCCATTTTCCAATTCATGAATCCGGGTTATCTGGGCTCTGCCGCTTCCTTCCGCAGACGCTTCGGTGCCAATGCGCCGCAAATTTCCGAAGAAAGCGACAAGCTGCGGACGATGGTTGCTCCGTTTATGCTGCGACGTCTGAAAAGCGACCCGGATATCCGCAAAGATCTGCCGGAGAAAATCGAGCTGAAATCGTACTGCGAATTGACGATCGAACAAGCGGGCATGTATCAATCCGTGGTCGGCGAGCTGATGCAGAAGGTGGAAAGCCGCGAAGCGTCAAGCCGTACGGTTCGTCAGGGCATCGTGCTCTCGGCATTGACGCGGCTGAAGCAGATTTGCGACCACCCTGCGTTGATTCGGGATCATACGGGGGGCTTCAAAGCCGAAAAGTCGGGCAAGCTGATGCAGTTGATCGAGCTTCTTGATCGTATTCGTGAAAACGGAGAATCGGTGCTGATCTTCACTCAATATGTGCGGATGGGCAAATTGTTGGCCGAAGAATTGAACCGGCGTTACGGCGAAGAGCCGATGTTTCTGCACGGCGCCGTCAAAAAGGAAGAACGGGACCGCATGATTTCAAGCTTCCAGGAAGGCGAGGGCACAAACGCGTTTATCCTGTCACTGAAAGCAGGCGGGCTCGGACTCAATCTGACGCGCGCGAACCATGTGGTGCACTTTGACCGCTGGTGGAACCCGGCCGTCGAGAACCAGGCCACGGACCGCGTGTTCCGTATCGGGCAGCAGCGCGGGGTACAGGTGCACAAGCTGATCTGCCAAGGAACGCTCGAGGAACGAATCGACGAGATGATCGAAAATAAAAAAACGCTGGCTGAACGCGTCACGGGAACCGGAGAACGCTGGTTGACGGAGATGTCCAACGAAGAGCTGCGTACGCTCGTGTCTTTGCAAGGCGAGCAGATCCAGTAAGCGCCGCAGAGGCGTCCGGGGGCATAAACGGCAAAGAAGACGGATGCGCGTCCGGCGAAGAGGGGTTATATAGAGATGAACAGCCTGCACGTAGTACAATTAGAGGCGAAACCCGGATTGCTGATCGCCGTGATCGAGGAAGGCCGGGATTCTCGCCAAGTCGAGATTCCGTTGCGTCCCGCCACGGCGAAGCAGCGGGCAGATTGGCAGCGCCTGGCCGGGCGCTCGGCTGTCGGCCTGTATGACCTGCTCGGCCAATGCGGCGAGCAGATCATACGGCTTACCGGCCGGTCCGCGGGCAAGCGAAAGCCGGTTTCTGCTGAAGCCGGGTCGTCTCGTCCTGCGGCGGTATCCAGTGACCGCGATCCGGATACGGAGGACGAGACGGGCGGCATTCACGCTGCCGTGGAGACGAACGACACGGGATTGTCATTCGTCCGAACGGAGCTTCCGTTCGATGGCGGCGATGCCGCCTGGGAGCTGGCCGCCGAGCAAGCGGGCGGCGGCCCGGAAGTGCCGGCCGCCCTTCAAGCGGCGGCCGAAGTCGCCCGAACGCATCTGGCGTTCGGGCTGACGCTCGCCGGCATCGATCCCGGCGAGCTGGCTAACGCGGCTTTGGCCGCGTGGGGCGACGGCTGGGCAGTCGCCCCGGACGAGGCGCCGAAGGCCGCGCCCCGCGCCGCCTCGGAAGGCGGCGGCCGGGAGATTGCCGAGTGGATCGCCTCGGCAGCGGAGAAGGGCGTGCTGCACGAGCACGGCCGCTTGCCGGAAGCGCCGGAATCCGGCGGGGAAGCGGTATCGCAAGAACCTTGCGATCTGTCGCTGCTGCCGGATGAGGCTCCGGCGCAGGCGGCGCTTGCGGAACTGCGCCGGGCAATGCGTACGCGCATGGGAAACCCGAATCAAATGAGATGAGACCAGAAGCAGCGGAGCAGAGCAAGACAGCAGGGAGGAATCAACATGACTACACATCAAATATCCAGGTGGGGAGCTATCGCTTTGGGGACGGCGCTAGCCGCTGGATTACTTAGCGCTTGCGGAGATGCGGGGGCTACAAATAAGCCGGATCAGGCAGCGCAGCAGCCGTCGGGCGAACAAGCCAATGCGGAGGAGACCAGTCCGCCAAGCCCATTTGCGGCGGATTCGCTTCAAGCTACGGTTGAAGAAAAGGACGGCAAAAATGTAGTCACCAATTCCACTTCGATGCGCGTCGTCGTGAATAAAGACCGTTATTTACCGGACGGTTACGAGCCTTCCGATCTGGTGATCCCGGACGTCCCTTTTTCGTATGGGGACGTAGAAGCACAGGAGAAGAGCCATCTGCGCAAGGAAGCCGCCGATGCGCTGGAGCAGTTGTTTGAAGGAGCAAAATCCGCGAATATCGAACTGTATGCCGTGTCCGGTTACCGTTCGTATGCGCGGCAAAAAAACATTTATGACCGTAACGTCTCGATCAAAGGCGAAGAAGAAGCGGCCAAAGTCAGCGCTTTTCCCGGCACAAGCGAGCATCAGACGGGGCTTGCCATGGACGTGTCCGCACTCAGCGTGAATAACGAGCTGGAGCAGTCCTTGGGCGATACAGAGGAGGGACGCTGGATCGCCGACCATGCCCAGGAATACGGCTTCATCGTGCATTATCTGAAGGGGAAAGAAGAGCAGACGGGCTACTCGTACGAGCCTTGGCATATCCGTTACGTGGGTAAAGAACTGGCCGAAGCCGTACATGCCAGCGGACTGTCGTTGGAAGAGTATCTGGACGAGAGCAACCTGAACAGCGGCAAATAAGTCGCGGTTATGTTCGGCCTGAGTGAAGCTGCTCGGACAGGAATGAACTTTCGGCATAAAAAATAAAAAATGACCTTGATCTCCATGCTTGCATGGGTTTCGAGGTCATTTTCCGTTGGCTTGCTTTGACAAAGTTTTTTTACTTTCCTGACCGCTCGTCCTCGTCGCTCAAGGACAGCACTTCGCTGCGCAGCGCCAGCATCTTGTGATCCAGCTCTCCGGCTGCTCCAGCGGCAGAAGCCAGTTCCTGCTCCAGATGCTCCGGCACTCTGCGATCGTATTTATAGAGCAGAATATGCTCCAGACTGGCCCAGAAGTCCATCGCCAATGTCCGCATCTGCACTTCAACGCGAACCCGGCACTCGACGCCTTCCCATACGACAGGAACGGATACGAGGAGGTGAAGGCTGCGATAGCCGTTAGGCTTGGGCTCCATGATATAATCGCGAATCCACAAAATATGCAGCTCCGGACTTTGCCAGATTCGCTCAAGCAGCAGATAGATATCCGTTACAAAAGGAAACACGATGCGCATGCCAGCAATGTCGTGAATCTGATCGGCCAGCTGTTCGGCGGACGACTCAACGCCAAGACGTTCCAGTTTATTCAAAATGCTGGCAGGTTCCTTGATTCGCGTCTTGATATGTTCGATCGGGCTAAAGCCTTCCGCGCTTTTCCATTCTTGACGGATGCTTTCGACTTCGTCTTGAAGCTTGCTTAGAGCGTGCTGGTAAAGCAAAGGAGGGTGTACCCATTCTTCATCCGGGAAAAGGTTCCCGTCTTCGGGATGGCACGCGGCTAGAAGCAGCGCTTCGCGCTCGGCTTTTTCCGGTGCATCCTGGTGCGAAAAAGGTTCTGCTTGTACATATTGTCGCGTCAAGTCTGGTTGCGTTCTGTCTGACATGGAAGATGTTAAATCGGTAAACGGTTTATGCAAGGTGATCTTCTCCTGAAATGAGGTTGGATTGTGGGAACGGCGCATCTATTGTAAACTGACAAGCATAGGGTATTACATTGCCTAAACAAGGCTAAACGCCGGAAAGACCTTGCGCTTTCGAAGATTCGGCATTCCAGCGCGAATACCTGCCTTATTCATGTAACCTAATAGGCGGGGGAACGAATCCGCAATCGCGAGCGTGGCGATGAGAGCGTGAGGCGTCGGCTTTTCCGGCCGCTGAAGGCCGCGAGAGGCCGGGATAGAGGAGGAGACGAATTTGAACTTTTTACAGCGGATCAGGGACGGGGCCGGGCGTGCTTCCGAACGTGCCCAGAGCGCGGTGGAGATCGGCAAACTGAACAGCCATATCTCGGATATCCAGCGTGAGATCGAAGTGCATTATTTGCGCATGGGACAGGTCTTTTACGAAAATTATAGCAAGCGAAATACAGCACCCGCGGAAGAAGAAATCATGGAACTGTGCACCGCCTGCGATCTGTTGACCGAAGAAATTGCAGAATTGCGGTCACGGATTGCGGATCTGCGTAACGAACAACTGTGCGAATGCGGAGCGCGCCTGGATGCCGAGGCTGTGTCTTGCCCGCATTGCGGCCGGCAATGGGGGACAGCTACGGAAGAACCTTTGCCTGATGCAGTCGGCACGGCGGATACGCTGGGGCATGTAGAACTGCGCAAAGCATCCGACAAGCCTCATGTCGAAGCTGAAGCTGTCCATGATTTGGTTGAAGATCCGGATTTTGAACTCGAAGACGATCGTGAGGATGAACCGTTCTACGATTCGACTTCTGGCGAAGAAGACGTTACGTTGCATCGTTCCGACGACGTGGATCGCGACAGCGGATATGCGCATCACGCGGAGGCTTATTCGGAGAAACCGATACAGGAGAGCGTGTCGGCCGCGCAATCGTTCAGCGAAGAGGACGAAGATGAGCAGTTTGAAACGAAGCGATTCGAATTGGGTCAGGCCGATGAATCGGCTTCGTACATGACCGATCCGCAGGATCGCGCGGATCGCTATGACGACGCCGAGGAGACACGTGAACAGCGAGAAGAGCGTCAACGTCGCGAACTGCGCGAAATTCGGATCCGCGAGCGCCGTAAAATGAACGAAGATCGCGAACGTGCAGACTCGGTCGGGGCCGAGTCGCGACCAGACCTGGATTCGTATGAAGAAAATCCGGAGCCGACCGTCGATCCGGAGCATGAGCGCCGTCAGCGTGAGCGAGAAGAACGCGAAAAGCAGCGTCAAGACGAGCTAGACCGCCTAATCGCCTCTTGGGATCGCGGGCTTGACCGACAAGATGACGATGAACGCATTGTCCGTCGGCCGGTCGGTGAGGTCGTTCGTTGTCAGGTCTGCGGCAGCGGTCTTCCAAAAGGCTCCAAATGGTGCCCGCACTGCGCGTCCGAACAGATTTAACCGAATCGAGTAGGTTCGGAATCGGCGCTATCGTCCCGTCAAACTTCTACAGTACCGTGTGGGTAGAGGTTTGACGTTTTGGCGTCGTTTTCTGATTTTTGCAACGTTTTGCAGTCTGGCACGTATGGATAGGTATAGATGTGAAAAATGTTTCAAAGTCGGCGTGAAAGCTTATTTCGGAAAGGATGAAGGATGATGGAATGTATCGTACATTTTGAAATTATGCACGGGGACGAGCCTAAGCAGCTCAGAGGCTTAATTATAGTCGGCAAAGACGAACAGCCCGGCGAAGAGAAGTTCGTGCAGATGTTTGCTCGCATGGGCTATAAAGTCCGTCTGGATAACGCTGAGCAATTAATCTTCACACCCCTCGATCCATCTGCAAACTACCGCTGGCTTCGTATCCGCGAAGTCGACTCGGGCCAAGAAAAGACGAAAGACGATCATGATTTGAATTCGATCGTAGCCAACCTGCTTCCGGATCGCAACAGACCGATATAGTGTGCATCGTCTCCTTCACGATCTTGGAAGGAGAAGATGCACACGCGGGATGCCTTCACGCTCTAGGAAGGTATCCCGCTCAAGTCGTGTGAATCGCCTCCTTCTAACAAGGAAGGAGACGACTCACACGGGATACCTTCACGCCCCAAGAAGGTATCCCCTTCAAGCCGCCAGGCCAACATATATCCAGTTAATTCTCTCACATATCGAAATCCCCAATAAATAAGTGCATATATCCAGTTAATCTCGGCTATTTGCGCCCGATCAGAGCCCCTTACCTAATAACTGGATATATGCACTTATTTTCAGCCCCATCACGATCTGCCGAAAATCAACTGGATATTTGCAGGTATTTCGATTTCTAAAAACTTTTAAAAGCTCATTCTGCACGCAACGAGTCATCCCGTGCCCGTCCCGTGCATAATTTCAAAGAAGCTCAAGGCATCTTCTGCGAAGGAAGATGCCTTGAGCTTCTTTTAAAATCCGAAAATTCCCGGCCCCTCAGTCAAGCCCCAACCTTCTGCGGCTCCAACTCTGACGTACACTGTGGGCAGCGGCTGGCTTTGGCAGAAATTTCGCTCAGGCAGCGCGGGCACTCGCGCGTCGTTTTTTCCGGCGCCGGTTTTTCATGTTCTTTCCGCTTCAGCATATTAATGCCTTTCACGAGAATGAAAATACAGAACGCCACGATCAAAAAGTCGATAATATTGTTGATAAACTGTCCGTACGCGATAACCGAAGCTCCCGCTTCCTGCGCCTGAGCCAATGTGCGGATCGGCGAGCCGTCCGCCATCGTAATATCGGGATCGAGATTCAAGAAACGGCTGCCGAAGTCGATCCCACCCATCACTTTTCCAAGCGGAGGCATGATGATGTCATTGACGAGCGACGTGACGATCTTGCCGAACGCTGCCCCGATGATGACGCCGACCGCCAGGTCGATGACGTTGCCGCGCATCGCAAACTCTTTGAATTCCTTGACGATTCCCATGAAAATTCCTCCCTGTTCATTTAAAATGTGGATTTAGTATGTATCGCTTTTTCCTCATTGTACACCAAATCGCCAAAATGAAAACTCACCTTTCATGTAATTTTCACTTTTCATTTTTCCGGATTCGGAGTATACTTCAACCATTATTCTGTTTTTCGTATAGGTGCGGGAATTGGCCCGCATGTCTCTACCCGGTCGCCGGAACGATCGGACTACGGAAAACGACTGCCCGGAGCGTTCGTCGCTTCGGTTTACCGGCGTTTTGCGAACAGGGCTTGAGCAGTTCCGAATCCGGCGACAGGTTTTGCGCAGCTGCTTTTTTCGGATTCGCGCAGATTCGCTTCGCCGTTCGAACTCCGGGCTTCGCCTTTGCCGGGCTTGATCTTTTTTGAAGATCCGCAGTCGTTCTTTCCATCGTCCGTTTCTCTTCCGCGCCGGGAGAGAGGCGGGCTTTTTTGCGTTTCCGCTTTGGGCGTGAGCCTTATAACCAACATCCGGGGGGAACTAATGATGAAATTATTGCAGGACAAAGTGTTGAACGAAGGTATCGTGTTGAGCGAAAAGGTATTGAAAGTGGATTCGTTTCTGAACCACCAGATGGACCCTGTGCTGATGAAAGAAGTCGGCAAAGAGTTCGCGCGCCTGTTCGAAGCCGAAGGCATCACCAAAGTGCTGACGATCGAATCGTCCGGCATCGCTCCGGCGATCATGGCCGCGCTGGAACTCGAAGTGCCGATGATCTTCGCGCGCAAGCAGAAGTCGCTGACGCTGCGGGAAGACATTTACGTGGAAAAGGTTTACTCGTTCACGAAAGAGCAGAGCAACGACGTAACCGTATCGAAAAAATTTCTGTTCCCGAACGACCGGGTGCTGATCATCGACGATTTTCTTGCTCACGGCGAAGCGGCTCTGGGCCTTGCCCGCATTGCGGAGCAAGCGGGAGCGACTGTGGCCGGAATCGGCATCGTGATCGAAAAGTCGTTCCAAAGCGGCGCTCAGCGCATTAAAGAAGCGGGATACCGCGTGGAATCGCTGGTTCGGATCGCTTCGCTGGCAGACGGCAAAGTCACGTTCGCAACCCAAGAAACGGTGCACTAAGGCACGCAAAAGGCAGATCGTAAATTTAAAAACATGGCTCGCAAGTCTGTAATCCGCAATAAGTTTATCCGTTTCGACTTCAATCTTTTTAGGGGGAATCACGTTTTATGAGTTCGGACCGTATTTTCCAAAAACATCGCCATCCGGCGAAAACTTTCTCGCTCGGCTTGCAGCATGTGCTTGCGATGTACGCGGGCGCGATCGTCGTGCCGATGATCGTCGGCAACGCGATCGGCATGACCCAGGAGCAGCTTACGTATCTGATCGCGATCGACCTGCTGGCCTGCGGCGTCGCGACGCTGATGCAAGTATGGGGCAACCGGCTGTTCGGCATCAAGCTTCCGGTCGTGCTCGGCTGCGCGTTCCAGGCGGTGTCGCCTATGATCATGATCGGCAACGCGCCGGGTATGGGCATCGGGGCCATTTACGGGGCGATCATCGCTTCCGGCTTGTTTATCTTTATTTTCTCCGGCCTGTTCGGTCAGTTGATTCGTCTGTTCCCGCCGATCGTGACCGGTTCCGTCGTGACGATCATTGGCGTGACGTTGATTCCTACAGCGATGACCAACCTCGGCGGCGGCCAGGGAGCGGAAGACTTCGGCAGCTTGCCAAACATCGCGCTCGGCTTCGGCGTCTTGATCTTCATCGTGATTCTTAACCGCGTTTCGACCGGATTCATTCGTTCCATCTCGATCCTGATCGGCCTTGTGGTCGGTACGGTCGTGGCTGCTTTTATGGGCAAAGTAGACTTCTCCCCGGTCGCAAACGCCAGCTGGTTCCACGCGATCACGCCGTTCCATTTCGCGGCTCCGGTCTTTAACCTCAGCGCGATCCTGACTATGATCCTTGTTGCGATCGTCAGCGTGGTCGAGTCGACAGGCGTATTCATGGTGCTGGGACGCATCGTCGGCCGCGATATCGGCTCCAAAGAGCTTGCGCGCGGCTACCGTGCGGAAGGCCTGGCGATTATGCTGGGCGGTATCTTCAACTCGTTCCCGTACACGACATATTCGCAGAATGTAGGCCTTGTGCAAATGAGCCGCGTCAAAACGCGCGACGTCGTTGCCGTTGCCGGTATTTTGCTCGTCATCGTCGGCTTTATCCCGAAGATCGCGGCTACGGCGCAATTGATCCCGTCTTCCGTGCTCGGCGGCGGGATGGTCGCGTTGTTCGGTCTGGTTCTCTCGTCGGGCGTACGCGTGTTGGGCGATCAAGTCGATCTGTCCCGTCACGAGAACCTGTTCATCATCGCTTGCTCCGTAGGCATGGGGCTTGGCGTCTCGGTTGTGCCCGGACTGTTCGCAGGACTGCCGGAAGAACTTCGCATTCTGGTAGACAACGGCATTATCGCGGGCAGCTTCACGGCGATTATTATGAACCTGCTCTTTAACGGATTGGGCGAAAAGAACGGACATCTCAAGGTCACGTCGGACGACGATGTGTTCGGCGGTGCGGAAGAAGCTGCGGCGCAGGAAACTTCCTCGACGGACACTTCGAAAAAAAGCGTAGGCAGTGCCGTTTAAATAGTACAGTTCAAACAGAAGGACCGGATTTCTCTCATGAAGAGGGAATCCGGTCCTTTTTGACTTGAAAAATAGGATCATTTCGGCAAACCGATACGATGCAGCTTGGCGGACGTATTCATCGAATCATAGTAATAAAGCCAATCGCCAACGGCGAAAAACTCTCCAAACACAGGAGGATCAGGCCGGTCGATCTGATATCAATCCGACTTTATCGTCCTGTTCGTTTATGGCATAGATTCGTTGTCCCGCCTGCTGATCGATAAAAAAGGTTCGTTCCCCGTCCATTTGCAGAAAATAGCTCCCTTCTGCCGCAGGCGCCCCTTTTCCAAGGCGGTAAAGCTCGGGGTGAGGCGTATAGGAGGCGTGATTATACCCTAACCAGCAAGCAACCGATAGCAAAATCAAAATCCCCGTGAACGCTCCGATTCGTCGCCGGCTTTTTTCCGCCTTTCCCATCCAAGCACCTCCTCTTTCCAAAATGAACGCGTCCATTATTATGAAAGTTCTGACACCGACGCGCGATTTCCTTAGTCATTTTCCGCTCACTTCCTGAATTTTTGAAAGAACCTGCCTTCAAGGTGGTTACAATAAGGATAGAGAACAAACAAACTGCGTACGGACTACACTACTATTCGCGTCGGGGTGAATTCATGAATAAAAAATGGTGGAAAGAAAGCGTCATTTACCAAATCTATCCGATCAGTTTCAAAGACACGACGGGCGACGGAAAAGGCGACCTGCGCGGCATCATCGAGAAATTGGATTATTTGCAGGAGCTCGGCGTCGACGCGATCTGGATTTGTCCGATCTACGCGTCGCCGGATTACGATAACGGCTACGACATCAGCGACTATTACGGCATCGACCGCAAATACGGCACGATGGAAGACTTCGACGAACTGCTGCAAAAAGCGCACGCCCGCAATATCCGCATCATCATGGACCTGGTGCTCAACCACAGCTCGCACGAGCACGAATGGTTCATCGAATCCTCCGCCTCCAAAGACAATCCGAAACGGGACTACTACATCTGGCGCGAACCGAAAGAAAACGGCGGTTACCCGAACAACTGGGAATCGTATTTCAGCGGCTCCGTATGGGAATTCGACGAACGGACGCAGGAGTATTACATGCATTTGTACGCGAAGGAGCAGCCGGATCTCAACTGGGAAAATCCCGAAGTGGTCCGCGAACTGCACGACATGGTGAAATGGTGGCTGGAAAAAGGCGTGGACGGCTTCCGTTTCGACGCCATCTCGCATATCGTCAAAGCCGAAGGCCTGCCGGACGCGGACAACCCGCAAAACCTTCCGGTCGTGCAGGCGTATCACTTTTTCTCCAATCTGGACAAGGTGCATTATTTCCTGCGGACGCTGAACGAGGACGTGCTGGACTTTTACGACATCATGAACGTGGGCGAAGTATCCGGTCTCGGTCCCGAGCAGGCGCTCGATTACGTCGGGGAAGGCCGCAACGAGCTGGACATGATCTTCCAATTCGAGCACATGTTCCTGGACGCGAAATCGGGCGGTACGGGCAAATGGGACATCAAGCCGTGGACGCTGATCGACCTGAAGAAGATCATGAGCCGCTGGCAGACCGTTTTGCATAAAAAAGGCTGGAACGCCAATTACATGAGCAACCACGACCAGCCCCGCCAGGTATCGCGTTTCGGCAACGACGGCGATTACCGCGTGCGTTCGGCCAAAATGCTCGCGACGTTCCTGCATACCCTGCAGGGCACGCCGTACATTTACCAGGGCGAAGAGATCGGTATGACCAACGTGCAGTTCCCGTCGATCGACCAATACCGCGACGTGGAGACGCTGAACTATTACAAGCAGTGCATCAAGCAGGGCCTGGACGAACAGGAAGTGATGAAGCGGATCTGGAAAAAAAGCCGCGACAACGCCCGTACCCCGATGCAGTGGAACTTCGAAGAGCATGCGGGATTCACGGACGGTCAGCCGTGGATGGACGTCAATCCGAACTACAGCAAGATCAACGTGGAAGCGGCTCGCCGCGATCCGGATTCGATCTTCCACCATTACCGCAAACTGATCGAGCTGCGCAAAAAGCACGAGGTCATCGTCTATGGCGACTATCGCCTGCTGCTGCCGGTGCATGAAGAAATTTACGCGTTCGTGCGGAATTGGGAGGATGAAAAACTGCTTGTCATCCTGAACTTCTTCAGCGGCGCGCCGACGTTCGAATGGCCGGAGGATTTGCAAGGGATGAAGGAAGAGCTGCTGATTTCGAATTACGAGCCGATCGACGGCGAAGAACTGTACAGTCTGAATCTGCGGCCTTACGAGGCACGGGTGTATAAGTTGAGTTAGGTTAAAAGAGAGCCTTCCCGGGCGTTTTCGGGCAGGCTCTTTTTTTGCCGTTGCGACAAGGAGGAGTGGCTGCGCCTGGGATGCTGCGGGGGAGTATCGCTGCGGTCGTTCCCCTCGATCTTCGATCTCAAAGGCGCCCTTCGCGACACTCCCCCTCTGCGGGCTGCGCTTCTCCTTGGCGAAACGGCAAAAAGTGCGGGAGCCTTTTCGAAAAAAAGGGGAGAGGCTCTTGTTGTGGGGAGGAAGAGGAGAGTGACGAAGTGGAATGTTGACGTTTGGTCAGAAATTTGAAGGCTAAAGAGGTCGATGGAGGGGGAAAGTTGACGTTTTGCTTGCATTTTTCTGAATATTGAGCGATTTGTGAGGATATGAGACCAAATGTTGACGAAAAGTTAGCAATTGATCGAAGAGTGGAGATTTAGTGGGAAAGTGCTGACTTTTCGTCAACATTAATTTGCTGGAGTAGGAAAAGAAAATAAAAAATCCGGTTCGATTCGGGTCTATGTCGTCGAACCGGATCAAGAAAGACGCTCCGAAGGGGAACGGAAGCGTCTACGCGTGCTTTTTGGAGCTTGCGTATCGGGCTTACAGCCATCAGCCCGGAATATCCGCATGCTGATGGCTGAGGTAACGGGCGATCAGGTCGTCGGCGATCTCGTCGGCTGCATGGGGACGGCCTAGCGCGGCAGCGCGGTCGCGGGCGGCTTGGAGCTTGGCCGGATCGCCCAGCAGAGCAGAGATCTGGGCAGCCAGTTCGTCGGCGGTGCGGGAGACAAAGGCCGTGCCTTGCTCTTCGAGATAGACGGCGTTGTTGCGTTCCTGACCCGGAACGGGACGGAACAGAAAGATCGGGAGCTGGCAGGCGAGCGACTCGGCGAGCGTAATCCCGCCGGGCTTGGTTACGATGCAGTCGCTCATGCGCATCAGCGAGGCGACACGGTCGGTGAAGCCGAGCACCTGAATGCGCTCGCTGCTTGCGTATTGCTGGGCAAGACCCGCGCGCATTTCTTCGTTGCGGCCGCAAACGACGACGATCTGAATATCGTTTTGCTCCAGCAGCAAATCGCACACCCGGCGCAGTCCCAGCATGACGCCGTAGGCTCCGGCCATGAGCAGCACGGTCTTGCGGGCCGGGTCAAGCGAGATTCCGGGTACGGGCGTCTCGCCTGCGCGCAAAGCTCGGGCTGCGGCAAATTCGGGAGAATTCTCTTTTTCCATACTGGCCAATCCAAATCCGTTATTGATCGGAATCCCGCTAACCGTAATCCGTTCCGGGTCGATCCCGACTCCAGCCGCTTCCTGACGCATCTCCTCCGTCGCGACATAGAACCGGTCCACGTCCGGATGCAACCAACGCCCGTGCAAATCAAAATCGGTCACGACGTTAACGATCGGAATATCCATCCCGATCTTGCGCCGCAGCTTCGGCATAACCATCTGCGGAAACGTATGAATCACGACTCCCGGCCGCTCCGTTTTCAAATACTCTTCCAGTCTGCGTGTGCCGAAAGCATGCAAAATATGGGCAAAAGGCTTATCGGCTTTCATGTCTTTGGTCATATTGTAGACAAGGCCATACAGGCCCGGAATCGTTCGATAGCTCTGCATATAGACAAATCGAGTCAGATCGTTCAGCTTCGGATGCGCCTCGGCCATCAGATCCAGCATTTTGACTTGATGAATACCGCGTTCATGGAAACTTTTCTCCAGTGCCTTGGTTGCCTGATAATGCCCGTCACCATAACTGGCATACAGGATCAGCACGTTAGGTTCCTGCGCTTGCATATGTTCCTCCCTGGGAATTGCGAGATGACTCTATCATATCAACTTTCCTCCCACATTCACAATTTGCACGGTAGAACGTCTTGAGGCTGGGGTTTGGTGGGGGAAGAGAGAAGACTGCGAGAGAAATTCGTTCGATTCGCTGTCTCACTTGGAAAACTGGATTGGAATTTTGTTTGGAAGTTTTCCAAGTTCAAAAGCGTCAACATAGCGTTGGATGTTACCGCAGGTTTTCTTCGAAATCCTGTATTGAACTGAATTTCTCTCTCCGTCTTCTCTTTTCCAGGTACGTTGGAGTTGCACGCACTAAAAACATGAGGAAGCCTTAAACTTTGAATGCCTCAATGTATCAATGCCTCAATGTCTCAATGTATTAAGGTCTTACGCTCTTAATCCCTTAATCCCCTCCCCCCACCACACCCCGGGGAGCGAGTTCGTTTCGAACCGTAGCGCCTTTGGCTTTCCTCCCCTTCCTCTAAATCTTTTATTCCAATCAAAAGGGGAGGAAAACGAACCAAGCGAAGGTCGAAACGAACTCGCTCCCGCTCCCAGCAACTTTCCCGAACGTTCAGCGTCTATATGTATAGGTTCGTTAAGAACTAGAGACTTGCCCAAACCAAATTGGATTTCGGGTTATTCTTTCGTTTCATATCCAATTTCGTCGAAAAATGTTATACTCGTAAGTAAGCATCTTCTTAAAATCTGTTCATTAGCTTCGTTTTTCGTTTGGAGGAGAGTCGCATCCGGCCAAAGAGAGAGAAGAAAGGGCAAGCCGGAAGTGATTCAGTAAGCATTTCGTCGGGTATCTAAGAAGTTAGGTGGATGTTTAGCTTCGCGGCGACACCGTCGTTGGCCGTAACATTAGGCAACGGAGCGCGGCGGACAAGGCGATAACCTCAAGGGGCGTCTGTCGGCAGCAGATTTTTTTGACATTCTCGATAACGAAATACGTTCCGGGAGGGAATTATGATGGCGACCAAAGGTCATAACGAAGTCAAGGAAAGTCTGCGGGAAATGACTCGTATTTTCCGTCCGAGTGATCCGAAGAAATTTGTCAAAGAATACGTTCGGAAGTATCACATTATGGGTGGCTACGAGGAAGAATTGACGCTGGTGGTAGAGAACGAGATGGGCAAGCTCAACTCGTCCGCTTCCTAAGAAAAGTTTTAGGCGGCTCAGGCCGTAACCGGATTTATCGTGAAGATGCCTTTGCCTTGCGACCCAACGCAGGCAAAACGATCAAAATCGGCAATATGCGAAGTACCTTGTTATCGAACTTTCTCGACCGTCCTTTTCGGCTTTATGCCGGGAGGACGGTTTTTTTGGTTATTCAACGGATTGCTTGACGAAACGGAATAATTCAGTTAAATTGTGCTTATTAATATATACAGGAGCACAGATTGGAGTTTTCAGTTTGGATCGGTGCAGGGTAGAGAAGAACGGAGGTAAAAGGTGGACGGAATGTGGAGTCAGGCTTGGCGAATCGTGGGGCGGGAATTTAAGATTGATCGCTATTATGTGATCGCTTCGACTTTGTTTATTGCGTATATGGCCTTTTTTAGCGGACTTATGGTTTCGATGATCTCCGAGGAACCGAGATTTTCGCTTGTCGCCGATTTATTGTTTTGGGCGGTTGCCTCAATGACGGGTTATTATTTTTCCAGACGGATGATGAAGTATATCGCGGAAGATTCGTACACGCAAATGCTGGCTTATTATCGGGTACTGCCGATCTCGCCGAAGGTTATCGCGCTCGCTCGCTGCCAGCAGTTGGCAGTGGCTACGGCGTTCAACGGCATTTTGTTGTTCGGGCTGATGTATGCCTTGAATCCGGGTCTTCGCGAATTGTTAGATTTGAAGGGGTTCATCGCTTTTGCGCTGCTGTGGACGGGTTTTGGCTTGATCAGCAACAGCGCCTATATCGTGCTGGAGCTATCGGTGCGGGGCAAAGCTTACTTCTGGTACAGTCTGGTGCTGCTCGTGATTCTGACAGTGATTGTGCTAAGCCTGCATTTTTCAGGAGTCCATATCGTAGAAAATACCGTGCGGATCAGTAAGGAATACGGAATAGTTTCACCGATTGCCTGGTCGTTTTTTGCAGCGGGAGTCTTGTCGATCTATGTATCGTATCGAACCCTCGCAATCAAGCTGCCGAAGCGCAATTTGGCATGAGCATCATGGGACATAAAGGAGTGAAGTCATGCGGATACCCGTTCAAATCAACGAAAGCAGCGCGGAGCCTTTGTATCATCAGATAGAGACGCAATTGCGCTCGCTTATCGTGACCGGGCAGATCGCCGAAGGCACGCTGCTGCCGTCCATCCGCGAATTTTCCGCAGACCTGAAATGCAGCGTCATTACCATCCGGCGTGTGTATCAGGATCTGGAGAACGAAGGGCTGCTGCGCACGCGTCAAGGCACCGGAACCTTCGTCACGAAGGTGGATACGGACGATCGCGAGGCTTATAAAAAGCAGATCGTGCTGGAAGCGGTGCGCGAGCTGATCGATACGGCGAGGTCAGTCGGCTATACGCCGGACGAGCTTCGTCAGCTATTGGATGAAACGCTTCGTGAACAAGAGCGTAAATAGACGGGAATCCTGCCAAAAAGCCCCTTGCGCGTAAATGCGGCAAAGGGAATGGGCAGGAGCTTCCCGATCCGGGCTGAAAAACTGAGGCCAGAGGTTGAAGGAGGAGTGCGAAGCGATGGAACATGCAGTGCTTGAATGGCGAAACGTCGTGAAAAAGCGAGATCGAATGACGCTGGGACCCGTGGACCTTAAGCTGTACGAAAACTATGTGACGGCGCTGATCGGACGCAACGGCTCGGGCAAGTCGACTTTGATGAAGCTGGCTACCCAGTTGATTCATCCCGATTCCGGCGAAATGACCTGGTTCGGAGATGCGTATTCGGGTGAATTGCCTGTTGAGGTTCGATCCCGGATCGCGTATGTTCCAGAGAATTTTATCGCCGAAGAAGACGGTCTCAAGCTGGACGAAGTCGTGGAATTTCGCGCATCTTGGTATCCCAACTGGGATTGGCATCGTTATGAGGAGCTGCTGCATCGCTTTGACGTACCAGGGGGCAAAAAGCTGAATAAGCTGTCCAAAGGCCAACGTCGCAAGTTTGAGATTGCTGTGGCGCTGGCGACGAGACCGAAGCTGCTGCTGCTCGACGAGCCTTCTTCGGGTCTTGACCCTTTTGCCTGGAAAACGATGATGAACGAAATTCGCCGCTGCGTGGATGAAGACGGCGCAACCGTGCTGATGTCCACGCATATCGTGGAAGAGGTGCGGCGAATGGCGGACTATCTGATTCTGGTTGAAAAGGGGCGTTCGCTCGGCATGCTTGAAAAAGACTCTTTGCTCGAGCGCGGCCGGGAAATCTGGATTGCCCGCGACGACGAGTTGTTGGAAGAGATGCCGGCTGTCGTGGAATCTGCGATCGAGTCGGAGGGCATGGTGCGCTTCGTTACGCTGGATTATGCAGGCGCGGCGGCCTTGCTCGAAGAAGCGGGGACAAAGCCGATTCGGGTACGCGCATTGGAGTTGGACGAGATGATGGAGCATTGGATGAACGGCGGCATTTCCGTAGACAACTTGTAGAACGATCAGCTAGAGAAGGCCGCGTAACGCTTGGCGGGCATCCAGAAAATCCACGAAAATGGAGAAGGAGGATGAAGATGACGGATCGGCTGATTTTACAGAATGTAGTGAAGCGCTACGGCGATAAGACGGCGGTAGATCGGATCTCGCTCGGGGTGAAGGAGGGCGAAATTTACGGATTGCTCGGTGCCAACGGCGCGGGCAAAACGACGACGATGCGTATGGTGCTGGGCCTGATTTATCCCGACGACGGGACCATTACATACGCAGGACGTCCATATGGCGGCGACGTGCAGCGTATGGTCGGCTATCTGCCGGAGGAACGGGGATTGTATCCGAAGGTCAAGGTAAGCGAGCAGATCGTGTATTTGGCAAAGCTGCGCGGTATGGACGGAGCCGAAGCGGACAAAAACCTTCGTTATTGGATGAAAAAATTCGAAGCCGAAGAGTATTACGACAAGCGGATCGAAGAGCTGTCCAAGGGCAATCAGCAGAAAATGGGCTTTATCGCGGCAGTCGTGCACCGTCCGCAAATCCTGATTCTCGACGAAGCGTTCAGCGGTCTCGACCCGGTCAACGTCGAGCTGCTGAAGCTGGCGGTCAAAGAACTTCGGGACGAGGGAGCCAGCATTTTGTTCTCGACGCACCGGATGGAGCATGTCGAGGAGTTGTGCCGGAACATCACGATTCTGGATCGTTCCAAGACCGTGCTGCAAGGCGATATCCGCGAGATCAAAAACGGCTTCCCGCGCGAACAGATCCTGCTTAAGACCGCGTCTGCTGTTGAAGGACTGGATGCTATTCCGGGCGTAACGGGAGTCGAAGGCGATCCGAACGGCTATCTGCTGCGAATCTCGGACGAGTCTGCGGCTGTGCCGGTGCTCACGGAAGCGATGCGCCAAAGCGAGGTCCGGCATTTCGAAGTGAAAGAACCCACGCTGAACCAAATCTTCATTCGATCGGTAGGTGAGCGCAATGAATAGACTGGGAACGGTGATCGGCTTTACTTTTAAAAACAAGGTGCGCACCAAGTCCTTTGTGATCACGACGCTGCTGTTGGCTCTGCTGATGACAATCGGGATTCACGTGCCGTTCTTTATTCAGTTGTTTACGGGCGGGGAAGATGCCGGAAGCAACAAGATCGGGATCGCCGACGGTGGACAGACGGAAATCGCGCAACAGATCGAAGAGTACGTGTCGGCGCTGCCGGACAACGAACTTGAATTCGTCCCTTTGCAAGGCACGGATGCGGCTGCGTTGAATACGGAAGCGAAGGAGCAGGAGCTGAAAGGTTACCTGACCGTCGCACCGAGCGAAGGCGGAGCGTTCCCGGCCGTTGAGTACGTCTCCGAAAACGGTTCTGTGCCTGCTGACGTGCAAGCCGTGCTGCAACCTGCGCTGGAAAGTGCCAAAACGCGTTTTATCACCGCAGGCGCATTAAGCGACGATCAGATCGCGCAGCTGACGACGCCGGTTCAGCTCGGCGCGGTCAGCTACGATCAGTTAACCGGAAACACGGGTGAAAAACCGACGGACGGACCGGAAGGCGATAAGTTCAATCCGATGAACTTTATCACGGTCTACGTCCTGATGACGCTGTTCTTCTTTTCGGCGATGCTGACGGGCAATATGATCGCGTCGGAAGTCACCTCGGAGAAAAGCTCGCGCGTGATGGAGATCCTGATCACGAGCGTATCGCCGCTGACGCAAATGTTCGGCAAAGTCATCGGGGTATTCCTGGTCGGCTTGCTGCAAATCGGCGTATTCGGCGTCACGATCGCGATCAACCTGATGCTGCCGCATAACCGCGACGTGCTGGCCGGTTTCGATCTCGATTTCTCGCAGATGCCGCTGGACGTGCTGTTCTACGGCCTGATCTTCTATATCCTCGGCTACTTCCTGTACGCGCTGCTGTATGCCGCCGTCGGATCGATCGTCAGCCGGACGGAAGACCTCGGCCAGGCGATTACGCCGCTGACCATGCTGTCGCTGGCCGCGTTCTACATCGGGATTTTCAGCCTGAACAGTACGAACTCGCTGCTGATGAAAATTTCGTCGTTCGTGCCGTTCACATCGCCGACGACGATGATTGCGCGGATCGGCCTGGGCGAGATCGCGTTCTGGGAGATCCTGCTGTCGCTCGCGCTGCTGATCGCTTCGATCTTTTTCTTCGGCTGGCTGTCCGCGAAGATTTACCGGACAGGCGTGCTGATGTACGGCAAGCGTCCTTCGATGAAAGAGCTGCGCAAGGCGATGAAGGCGTATAAGATTTAAACGATTTTTCACTTCGACCGCAAGCGGCTATTTATAGTCGGCTTGCGGTTTTTTGTCAGGAACAGAGAAGTTGAAAATAATAGTTGACCGATCGTTCTCAAAAGGAATATACTACGTACGGAAAGACAAGCCTGCAAGTCGGGCAGATGTAAAGCGGCGGTTGTCGATGAACAAAATTGTGGATCAGCAGCAGAAGGTTATTTTTTTGACATTTCGAGAACGATCGTTCTAAAAAGGAGAATGAAAAATGGATTTTTCTAAACAGGTTGCAATCGTAAGCGGCGCGAATCGGGGATTGGGCAAACAATTGGCGCTCGAACTTCTGGCTAGAGGAGCGAAAGTCTATGCGGGCGCAAGAAATCCGGAGTCCGTCGATCTGCCTGGAGCGATTCCGCTTCGCCTCGATATCACGGACCCGAAATCGGTGGCGGCTGCCGCCGAGATCGCCAGCGACGCCACGGTACTGATCAATAACGCCGGATCGTCGACGGGAGCTTCCCTGCTCACGGGCCAATGGGAAGACATCCATGTGGAATTCGATACGCATGTGTTCGGAACATTGTCGATGCTGCGCGCCTTCGCACCGGTTATCGAGCAAAACGGCGGCGGTTCGGTTCTGAATATCTTGTCCGTGTTGTCGTGGTTTAACATTGGCGCGGAAGGGGCGTACTCGGCTGCCAAATCGGCGCAATGGGCCATCACGAACGCGCTGCGTCTGGAGTTGGCGCCCAAGAATATCCGGGTGGCCGGCCTTCACGTCGGGTTCATGGATACGGACATGACCGCGGGGCTTCAAGCGCCCAAGTCGTCGCCAGCGGATATTGCGCGTATCGCGATCGACGGAATCGAAGCCGGGCTTTACGAGATCGTGGCGGACGATATCAGCCGTCAGGTCCAACAGGGATTGGCCGGAGGCGTGGCTGCGTTGTATCCGGATTTGGCGTGAAAATCGTATGGCGGAACCAACCTGATAAAGCCGGATTGGCAGAACCCGATCATTCTTCACTTATCGTTCCCGACATGATACATTGATTTTGGGAGGGATCGTCATGGCGAGGAGCAGGGAGTTCGAAATCAACGAAGTGTTGGAAAAAGCGATGATGCTTTTTTGGGAACAGGGTTACGAGAAGACGTCGATGAACGATCTCGTCGAGCATATGGGGATTCATCGCAGAAGCTTGTACGATACGTTCGGCGACAAGCATTCGTTGTTCCTGCAAGCGATGGACCGGTATATCGGTAAAGTCGAGACGTCGCTGAATAACGAAGTGAAGCAGGCCCGGACGGCAACCGAAGCGCTGCGATCCGTGTTCGGATTCATGATCGCCGAATCCGGACATTCACCGTCCGGCTGCATGATCGTGAACTCGATGACGGAACTGGCCGCACGCGACGCCGAAATCAACGTTAAATCCCTTTGTTCCGTTGCGTCGACGGAGGAGCTATTTGAACGGATTATCGTTTGGGGGCAGCGAGAAGGCGAATTTTCGTCCGACTGCGAGCCCAAAGAAACGGCCGAATATCTGCAAGCTTTGTCCGTCGGCATCAGAGCCATGGGACGGACCGAGGTCGACAAAGAAAAGCTGGTTCGCGTCATGAACAGCGCAACCCGTTTTCTGACCTTATAAGCTGGATTTTTTTGAGTATATTAGAATTATCATTCTCAAAAACATACGGCAATTTTTAAAAAGGGACGTTTCCGATTTTTCGGGAAGCGTCCTTTTTTGTCGCCGATATGCTTTCGATAGGCTTAGACCTCATGCAAGGACTTCGCGTTCAAAGCCCCGAGCAGATATTCCAGGTAACGCAGCGTATCTTCCTTGGAGCAATCGTTGCCGTGCAAAAATCGCCATTCGAGCACTAGCAGCACGGTATTGCAATAATGGTCGGCGATGATTTCGTGCGGAATTCGATCGCGGTAGCGGCAAATATTCGGATCGAACATCTGCCGGATTCGAGCACTTAATTGAACGCGGAAATGGAACAGCAAAAAGCTCTCTTCGGCATTATGCTTAATGATCCGATTGAGCGTGTCCTGATGAGCGTCGATAAAATCATAGGCCCGATCGAATAAGACGAACAAGCGCTGCTCCGGTTCTGTTTCTTCGTACTGCTCCAAGCGAATCCGCCGATTCAGGCAATGCCAGATGTAATGCAGCAGATCGTATTTATCGTCGAAGTAGTTGTAAAAGGTGGCGCGCGGATAATTGCTGCTCTCGCACAGTTCGTTCACGGTGATTTGTTCGAACGATTTTCCGGTTAGGGTATTTAGCATGGCGGCGGTAAAAGCATCCAGCGTCCGCTGCGCGCCGCGGGTCGTTTTTTTCGTCCAATCTCGCTTCATGGAGCATCCTCCTTTTTTACACATTTTGCAATCTGTCCAAAACCGGACATTTGCATGGATTTGAATCTTGCCGAAGGTCGGGAGCAAGCTTATCATGAGTCTAAGAACTTGACAAGCGTCCAAATATTTACGTTCGTTTAAAAGGAGCAGAGTTTATGAACCCTATATTAAAAGTTGCGGAACCGCTAACGCTGCCGGGCGGAGCGGTGATCAAAAACCGATTTTTCAAATCGGCGATGAGCGAAGCGATGGCGGACCGGTCCAACTCGCCGAATCATCTGCATATCGAGCTGTATCGAAAATGGGCCGAAGGCGGAACCGGAATCGTCGTCACGGGGAACGTCATGGTGGATCGCGGCGCGCTCGGAGAACCGGGGAACGTCGCGATCGAGGATCGGCGCGATATGGAGCAGCTCAAGCAGTGGGCGCAGGCGGGAACGCAAGGCGGCGCGCATCTGTGGATGCAGATCAATCACCCCGGTAAACAGTCGCCGCGAACGATGTCCAAGCAGCCTGTCGCGCCGAGCGCGATCCCGATGGGAGGGAGTTACGGCCGCGCGTTCAAGACGCCGCGAGAACTGACGAATACGGAGGTAAAAGATATCGTGAAGCGCTTTGTGACGACAGCGCAGATCGCGGCGGAGGCCGGATTCACAGGCGTTCAGATCCACGGCGCGCACGGCTATCTAATCAACCAATTTCTGTCGCCCGCGGATAACCGGAGAAACGACGAATACGGCGGAAGCCTGGAGAATCGGATGCGTTTCCTGATCGAGATTTATGACGGAATGCGCAGCGTGCTGGGGGCAGGCTTCCCGATCGGCATCAAGCTCAACTCGGCGGATTTCAAAGAAGGCGGTTTTACGGAAAAAGATTCGGAAAAAGTCGTGAAAACGATGGCGGAACGCGGAATCGACTTGATCGAAATTTCCGGCGGCAGCTACGAAAATCCGAAAATGGCTTCCGATGACGACAGCGAAGTGTTTTTCCTGAAGTATGCGGAGCGAATCAAGTCTCTCGTCGACGTTCCGATCGTGGTGACGGGCGGATTCCGGTCGCAAGTCGGCATGGAGGAAGCGCTGGCGGCGGGGAAGACCTCCATGATCGGCATCGCGCGCCCGCTTGCCCTCGTTCCGGATATTCCGAATCAAATCATGCAGGGCCGGTACGAAACGGTTGCCGCGCAGCGCCTGACAACCGGGTTTTCGTCGCTGGATCAAAAATTCGGCGCGTTGATCGGCCTGAGTTACTACGAGCAGCAGATGGAGCGTATCGCGCGGGGCAAGCCTGCGAAGCTTCACCGCAACGCCTGGAACCCGCTGCTGCATACGCTGCGGCGGCAGGGGATGGCCGTTCTCTCGCCGCGTCGTTCGAATTGAGCGGAGAATAATACGAACAAAAAAAGGCACTGTCTCCCGTGAGCGTGGAGGGGCAGTGTCCTTTTTTATGTCGGATGCGTTTATTCTCAGAAGTCTTCCGACTGAAAACTATAGGGAGTCCGCCGAACGCTCCGCGAACTTTTTCATCGCCGCTTCCCAGAAAAGCTCCGCCGCCGCCGAAAAGGCCTGGTGCTTTTTCCAAACCAAACTCAATCCCGCTTCCAACTTCGGCCTTAATGGTCTGAAGCAAAGCTCGCTGTCGCCGGACGTATTCACGAGCTTATCCAGCGTAACCGCGTAGCCGATGCCTTCTTCCACCAGAATCGCGGCGTTATAGACCAGATTGAACGTCGTCACGATATTCAGCTTGTCGAAGTCTTCCCCGAACCAATCCACGAAGTCGTTTTTGGACAAGGTCTGCTTCATCGCCTGACGAGAGAAAAGGAGTGGGACATCAAGCAAATCCCCAACCCTGATCGATTCTTTGGCTGCCAAAGCGCTATCTTTTCGCATAATAACGCCCCAAGTGTCTTTGACCGGGATGGTGACATGATTGTATTTCGAGATGTTAGCGGGTTCGATCAAGATCCCAAAGTCCAGCAATCCTTTGTCGAGCCGTTCCGTGACATCGTCCTCGTTGCCGCTGAGAAGATGGTAACGGATTTGCGGATGCGACCGTTGAAGCTCCTTGACGACCTGCGCGATCTGCTTCATGGCCTCCGTTTCCCCGCTGCCGATATAGACGTCGCCGCTTACCGTTTCCTCCATGGCATGAAATTCCGCTTCCAGCTTGTCTGCCATCTCCACGAGTTCTTCGGCCCTTTTCCGCAGCAGCAAGCCTTCTTCCGTGAGCACGATATTGTGGCTGCCGCGGGTAAACAGCTTTTTGCCCAACTGCTGTTCGAGATCCTTCAATTGTCTGGATAAGGTCGGCTGCGTCAGATGCAAAAAGTCGGCTGCCGCCGTAATACTGCCTTCTCTTGCGACCGCGAGGAAGTAGCGCAAGACTCGAAGTTCCATGTTCAACACCTCTGTTCTGTGGATGTACTCAGTATATATCATGCCTAGAAAGCATTTCATTATATCAGATATAAGTATTGGTTATGTTCACTGCTAACCTCTACACTGAGGAAACGAAATGCGCGGCCAAGCGCTTGGCTCGTAGACGACTAACTTCAAGGGAACGAGGGGAACTATTCATGATGAAAAAATCCAATCCGATGCTAATCCTGATCTTGACGATCGGGGTGTTCAGCATCTTGAATACGGAAATGGGCGTGATCGGGCTGCTGCCTTCGATCGCGGAGCACTTCGACATCAGCATCTCCCAAGCCGGACTCACCGTGAGCCTGTTCGCAATCGCGATCGCAGTGTCCGGGCCAATCACGCCGTTATTGCTATCGGGCATTAATCGGAAAAAAGTCATGCTCGTCGTGCTGGGTGTGTTTATCGTCGGCAACGTATTGTCGGTGTTCGTCTCGAACTTCGCTCTGCTGCTGGGAATTCGCGTCGTGTTGGGATTGTTCCATCCGGTTTACTGCTCGATGGCCTTTACGGCGGCCGCCGCTTCGGTCAGCAAAGAACAAGCTCCGAAGGCGGTATCCAAAGTGTTCATCGGCGTCTCCGCGGGGATGGTGGCGGGGGTGCCGATCGCGAGTTTTATCGACAGTATCGCTTCGTACGAGACGGCGATGGCCTTTTTCGCGCTGGTGAGCTGCATCGTTTTCGCGGCGACGTTGATGATCGTGCCTTCGATGCCGGTCAGCGAAAAGGTATCGTACGGCTCGCAGCTGTCCGTGTTGAAAACGCCGCTGATCTGGATCTCGATCGCGACCGTCATTCTGCTGAACGCGTCCGTGTTCGGCGTCTACAGCTATATCAGCGACTACTTGGGCAGCGTCACGCGGATGTCTCAGGGTTCGATCAGCTTTACGTTATTCGTTTTCGGCGCGGCGAACATCATCGGCAATCTGGTCGTGGGCAAGCTGTTGTCCGGGCAGGCGATGAAGTGGGTAATCGTTTTCCCTGCGGCGATGATCGCGGTATATGCGGCTTTGTTTGTTCTGGGCGGGTACGTGCTGCCTACGACGCTGATTACGTTGGTCTGGGGCATACTGGCAGGCGGGATCATGGCGAATATCAATCAATACCTGATCTCTTCGGCCGCGCCGGACGCTCCCGAGTTCGCGAACGGATTGTTCATCGCTTCCTGCAACGTGGGCACGACGATCGGGTCCGCGGTCGGCGGGGCGTTGATCGCGGGGATGGGGATTGGGCATGTGGTCTGGGTCGGCGTTGTGGCGTTGGCACTGGGGCTGATGACGATTATGCTGAGGCGCTTCGTTTCTCCGCATATTGTCCGCGCCGCCGAAGCAGGATAAGATGAACGTAAACCAAGCAGGGCCGCTCATTGCGATGGGCGGTCTTTTGCATAGGAGAGGAGCGGGAACGATTCGTGTTCGAGGATATCGATTTTTCGCCGGGCAGCGTGACTTACGACGGGACGGCGTTTCTGGATCAGGAAGATATTTTGCAGGTGAGTTACGAAGGCGGCGGGATGAATCTTACCCTCGATATCGGTTGGTACAGGGATGAATTCGTTGTGGTCGTAGTTAAGGAGTACGATTGGGAACATCCATTGCTGGAAAAGCGGTGCGCGAGGACGGAGGAGTTGCACGCGGCGGTTCGGGAATGCGCGGAGTATGCGAGAGCAGTATGGGAAAAGGAGGCGGCAAGCTATGCGGATTCTCTTATTGGGAGCAACAGGTCGGACGGGTAGCGTGATCATCGAACATGCGTTAAACGACGGACATGAGGTGACGGTGCTCGTGCGCGATTTAAATAAGGTTCAAGCCTGCGAAGGACTCATCATAAATGAAGGAAATGCCTGTAACGCAGCGGACATTCGGCGAGTCATGGAGGGGCAGGATGCCGTCATCAGCGCGCTGAATACGGATAAAACGACGACGCTCAGCGACAGCATCCCGATCATTATCGAAGCCATGCGCGAGTGTGGAATTCGGCGCATTGTGACGATCGGAACCGCTGGCATCTTGCAAAGCCGCACGGAACCTGAGCTGCTGCGTTATGAATCGAACGAATCCAAACGCAAATCGACCCGTGCCGCTGAAGAGCATCGACGGGTATACGAGCTGCTGCAAGCATCGGAGTTGGAATGGACGATCGTCTGTCCAACATATTTGCCCGACGGGGAAGCGGCAGGCGGATATCGGGTGGAGGTGGATATGCTGCCGGAGGGCGGGGAACGGATCACGGTGGGGGATACGGCGGAGTTTGTGTACAGGCAGGTCGAAGATCGAACGTATGTGGGCTGTCGTGTGGGGATTGCGTATTGATTATGGGAAATGATGCACTCAACATAAACGGCGTTTTTCGATATTTAGCAGAGACAGACGAAGGTTCTATGGAGTTCGAGACTTTCATGGCATTGCTGCGTGGGTTGAAAGATTATTCGAGTCTAACGGAGCATTACGGCGAAGATTTTGTCCGCTTGCTCTGGAAGGACGTACTGCCGAAGGTGACTGAAACCCATAATCAGGTATCGGTGATCGAGACTCTGGTCGAAGCGACTTACGGGAATACCGAGCCGAACATGCTTGAGCAGCTTTTTGACGCATATATGCCGCTGCTGGAACAGTATGCGACGACGTTGGATCATGCGGCCAGATGTTTATTCGGATTTATCGAGTCGGGAATCGGAATTCAGGACGTATCCGACAGAATCGCCAAATTTCCGCATCGCCGATACGCCGTTGCTTTGCTGGCCTATATCAACGCTTACGAATGGGCAGATCAGCCTTCCGATACCGATGAACTCCAAACCGAAGTGAAGGATGCCCGAAAGATCAGAGAGCGGACTTACATATTCACGCAATTTCTGGTTATTCTGCATCCGCTCATCGGTAAATACCAAAAGGTAAGCTCTATCGATTTTGTATTTGATTATGAAGGCGCGCATATCGATTGGCCGTTCAGCCGAGAAGGCAGTTCGTTGAGATTGGTTGAGCAACATATCATCGATGAGCGGGAAGGCGCAATTTTTGAAGAGCTGGGCACACTCATTCATGACGAGAGTGTGGACTTGCAGTCGCCCGAGGTGCTGAGTTTGTATGAAAGTCTTTTTGAGGGCAGAGATCCGTTGGGTGTTATTTTTGCGTTGCCTGGTGGAAGATGATGTTTTGTAGATTTGATGTTTAGAATATTCTGATCTAAGTTGTACATGCATATACAAATTTTTCAAGACCCTAATATACAAGTATTAGGGTCTTTTAATAATAAAGATATGGGATAAATCTATCGTATGGAAAGTGAAGTCAGATTATTTAAGGATTTTTAAATATAATTTAATTAAATTGCTAAAGATGAAAAAAAAACCTATTTATATTTCTTGCTAACTCGGTTATACTTTCTTTTGCAAAAAGCCTATATATAGAAATAGAGGGGAAGAGTATCTTTGAGAGTTTCGAAAAGGAAGATCTTGCTGTTAGGTGCAGCAATGGCTGTTGGAGTAATTGGAGCCAATACTACGGTTTGGGGCAAGGCAGGAGATATAAAGTTTGAAAGTCTGGAAGAGGTAATTGGTCTTCAAGGAAATCCGTCTGCTGTTGAAGAGTATAAGCTAAATACGAAAAGTTCTGAACAGACAAAATCAATGCAGCAGAAATCAGAGGTTTATCAAAAGCAATTTACGACGTTAAATGTTGCAAACAATCAAGAAACAACAGCAACTAGCCAGACAGGCAAAGTTCAGTCTTATGGCGAATTGTTGAAAAACGGCGATTTTTCTGCTTTCGCACTGGAAAGCGGGATAGCTGCAAATTGGCAATTGGAACAAGGTAAAGAAGGTACAGTGACTCCGGTTGCAAACAGCAAGGTAGAGACCGGTAAACAGCAATTGATTATACTCGAATTAAATGAGTCTGAGCAGGTTAACTTGGTTCAAGATGTAAAAGTAATTGGCAAGCAATCTTATAGTTGGAAAGCTTGGCATACCTCGCTGAATGACAATGTAGATGCTTATTGGGAAGCCGTATTCTTGAATTCCCAGAGCCAAATTATTGATCGCGTGAAACTACAGAATTCCGGAGTGAACGCGAAAGCTCAAACAGGCGAGACGCCTGAGAATACAGCAACTGTAAGAATTCAGTTAGTGGTATCGGGAGCTCGCAGTTCTAATAATATTGTCGAAGCTAAGAAGGCAAGTTTCATTGTTTTGAACAAGGAATCTAAAGAGCCGACTAGCTATAAATATACATACGATGCCAACGGACGTTTAAAAGTCGTTGATACTGGAAAGAAGAAAATCCATTATAGCTATGATGCTAATGGAAACTTGCTGCGGAAGACAGTCGAAGAATTTGTTGAACCGCCTGTACAGGAACCGGAAACACCAGTAGTGTTGCCTAACATAGGTGCGATCACAAGCGGAAATAAATACAGCTTTTATAGCCCGAACAACTTTGCGATTCCTATGAGCGGGGTCAAATTGGTGTTTAAAGGTTGGTATTTAAGCCAGAAAGAAGTCGAAAAGGTACAGTATTATGCGGAAAATAGCATATTACTAGGAGAATCCACATATGGATTAAACGATGAAATGACTTATTTCAATCATCCGGAGTATAACAATCATAATGCAGGATTCAAATTGACGGTCGATATGGGGACGAAGTTCCAACAGCTAGCCCCAGGAAACTACAAGCTCAGCGTAGTGATTAAGCACAAAGACGGTTCTTCGCATAAGTTGAATCAAACCATTACTTTGCAAATAGCCAAATAGGAAAGTTAAGTTCACCTTAAGAGCCGTAAACCATCATACATTCGAAACGGAGAGACCCCTGTTGAAATCCCCTATCCAAAAAAGCATATCCCTCATTATGATCATAGCCCTGCTTACAGGGTTATTCAGTAATGTAGCGCCTTCGACCACATCTGCCGAAGAACAAGAGCAAAGCGGATCGCTTGAGCTTACTCAAATCCTCACAGACTATTTCGGTGCCTCAGAATCTTTTATCCAGAGTTATTTAGACCAAGGGTATAACGTCAACGAATTGTTAACCGCTTTTTATAAAGTCAAAGAACTCGGAATGTCTTTTGAAGAAGCATTGCTTTCCGTTCGTCCTAAAGAAGTTAATGAATCGGCAAGCGTGACCAGTGAAGTATATACGGACCCGACTATTGAAAACGAGATGCCGTTAACCAGTATCGAAGCCGAACAATCGGGCATATTACAGCGGTATGATACATTTACAGTTACCGAGGAAGTTTATTCTGAAACAGGGAATGAGTCCGATGCATCATTGCAGGATGAACAAGGCTCCGATGTAAGGGATCCGGAGTCTTTCGAACAGCCTGATCTTAATGTAGAAGAACCTGCTGAAGAAAAAACCACCGAAATTAAAGAGGGTCCACAACAAGAAGATGTGGAAGAGTCACAGATGTCGGATGACTCGAGTGATGCAGACACAACAGCGGAACGTTCCTTTTCCACGTTTGCAAGCTTGTCTGATCCTATCAAACATATTTCCGAAAAAGCACCAGTCTTTGACCGGAAGTCGTTTAATGAAGCTCCATATACGGTAGGTGAGAACGGAGAAACGATCTCTACGCTTAGCGGAGGTCTCATTCTTGAACATGCCGATGCTGCGTTGCCCGGACGTGGAGGGATGGCTTTTTCTCTAGAACGTCAATATAATTCTGGCGCAGCCCAGTTTTATGACATGGACATTGCTTATAACACTTATGAGTATCCGATTTATCAGTATTTTGTTACATACAATGCCGTTAAGAAAAAGAAGATTCCTTTATATCATGTGGTATATACGGAAAATAAATGGGCTCAGATCGACTATAATGGCGATGGAAATCCAGATCATAATACAGAAATTATAGAGAAAAAAAGAATTAATAAAGGAACTTATACGACTCAATCTCAGGCTATACAAGAAGCAAACCAAAGAATTACTTACTATACACCGCCACAATACATTTCTGCTCAAAAAACACAATACAGCAACCAAAATAGTTTTCCTGCAAGCATTTCGCATAGTGAAGGCGAATTTAGTGGCACGCTGACCAAATATGGGACTTCAGTGACAACAGGTCAGTATACACCAGCCAAAAGAATTACTGCTCCTCAACAAACATGTACAAACAGCCTTGTGGGGAAATATAATGCCCAAGGAGTCTGGGGCCCGACTGGCGTACAAAGTCCATGTGCAGAAACAAAAACAGCAACAGTCCAAGGGTATACGATCATATTAACTCGTTCTACTCCTGTTCTCACAAATGCTTGCGCGTCGCCGAATAAGGCATATGCAAATTATCAATGTACCAAGGTTTGGAGTGTTAACTATAATGGATTTGTAGATATAGCTGCATCAGACACTCGGAATTATTCCCAATTATATACAGGTACGATAACAAAGCCAGGGTCGTATGGATCACAAAAATATGATAGCTGGGTTAATGTTGGAAATGGGCAGAAGCAGCGCTATGCATACAACATCGCTGAACAACCTTGGGTAGAAATCGAAATAACAGAAGGTAATCCAGAGCCAATCTTATTGGCCACCGACGGTTCCGACTGGTCGATGGCAAATGCAATGAAAAACGAAGTCAACTCTGCTCCTAATGCATACCTTTCGGAAGATACTAATTCTATCTATTACATTTCTTCCAGGCCTGCGGCAGAAATACAGGCTTATCAAGTAGGTAGCGCTACAGATGTAACGTATTACAACAAAACAGTACCTGCTGTATCCGAAAAACGTGCACCACTCGGAAAAGGCTGGTCTTGGAAACTTCCTTATATCGAAAAAGAAAACGGAAAATCATTTGCCGTACTTGCAGATGGAAGCCGATATGAAATTGTAGGTAATTCGCTTAAAGGCACTGATTGGGAAGGAACTACGGTAACTCCGAACACTTCCGTAACAGTAAATGGAGAGACATCCCAGCAAGTTATCACTTCAGCAGACGGATTATCTAAACAATATTTTACGGCGGACGGACGTTTGTTGCTTCTTTCTGATTCCCGTCAAAACGATATTCAATTCTATTACGAACAAAATGCGACATACCAGAGTAAGCTGCTTACGCAAGTAAAAGATGCGATCGGCAATACAATTACTATCACGTACACGCCTTCAGCTGTAACAATCAAACAAGACAATCGCACAGTTACGTATCAAAAGAAAACTCAAAATGGAGTTGAGTTACTCGATTCTGTTATTGATCCATTGGGACGCAAGACCACATACTCTTACAAAATGGCAGAAGCCAAGTTTAACTTGCTAGGATTCAGTCCCGAGCGCGCAATTTCCAATCCGTATGCGCTTTTGACTTCCGTTCAGCATCAGACGGGAGCTAAAACTTTCTACGAATACGAAAATGCTCCAGTAAAACGCTACATCGGAGCTGACTCTTTAAACGAAGCTTATCGCGTATCGGCTCGCAAAGATCAGTTGACGTACGAAAATGGAACGACTGAAGATTACAATCGTCAAACAGTAAGCTACACATCGGATTTGGGCGTAAGTTTCGGACAAAAAGCCACTTTGGCAACCACGCTCCGCAACGGACTGACCGAAATACAGTATACCTATCGCAAAGAGGTTGCTAACGTAGAAACTCCGGCCACCTATTATTTGGATCGTACGGCCGTAAGTGCCGAAGGAAAAGTGCAAACCACAAGCTACACGTATGGCAAAACAGTCCACGGACGGAATTATGCCGCAGCCGCACCGACAACAGTGACCGTAACAGATAATCAAACGAACGATACGTTTACGACGACCAGCCAGTATGACGACTATGGTAACGTCACGTCGCAAACGGACGCCAACGGCAAGACCATGACAGCCACTTACGATGCAAGCAGACATTGGCTGACAGCTTCAATAGAAGCCGTAGATCAAAACAACAAGCTGATTAGCAACTTGACCTATAATCTACAAGGAGATATTACACAAATCGTAAGCCGTAAAAATACTAGCGGCGGCGAAATTGTAAGTCAGGCGGATTATACTTACGATACATTTGGTAATTTGCTTACTCAACGATTAGAAAATGGAACGCAAGATCGCATAACGAATGTTCAATATGATTCGGCGTACCAGCAGTCATTTCCAACATATGTAAGCACTGAAGTGACCGACGTTGACGGAAACAAGAGCAACATTACAATGTCTTCGGCTTATCAACTTGCCACTGGGAATTTGATTAGTGCTACAGATGCGTCCGGTCGAAAGACATCTTATAGCTACGATCTTCTTGGACGAACCATTCAAGTGACTCAATCCGATAATAGCGTCTTGACGGCTGCTTATGATGATGTTAACAATCGGGTTATCGTTACGGATGAGAATAATCAGAAGCAGGTTATGAAATGGAACGCTCTCGGCCAGCAGATCGAAACTGGATATTATCAGGGGAATGATTATGTAGTTGTATCTCGTGTCGGATACGATCCATATGGCCGTGTGATCTGGAATGAAGATGCAATGGGGAACCGCACGCGTCTGTCTTATGATGCATGGAATCGTATCGTATCCACTACGGGCGCAGATAGTTCTGCAACAACTGTAAAATATAATGATGCAGCTCGAACGATCTCCTCTACAGATGCAGAAGGATATGAGAAAGTTCAAACTGCTGATCGTTGGGGTCAAATTATTCAGATTCAGGAAAGAGCAGGACAACAGAGTTCACTTAACGTGCTACAAAAATCTACTTATGATCCGATTAGCGGACGTTTGTTGTCGGAAACAGATGGTAAAGGGCAAATAACTTCATACGGTTATGGGATTCAAGGGCAACTGATGCTCGTAACCGAAGCAAACGGCGAGCAAACACGTTACGGTTATGACATCTTGGGCAATCTCACTCAGACAACCGATGCGTCCGGAAACGTGAAGCAAAATCGTTTCGATGAAGTCGGACGCCGCATTCAGACCATTGATAAGTCAGGCAGTGCAGCGAAAAATTACTACAATACGGACGGTACACTGGCTCGTTCGATAGACCGAAACGGTAATACGTTTACGTATACGTACGATGCACGCGGTAATCTGATTGCTCAAATCAGCCCAGAAGAAACGGTTCGATTCACTGTTGATCGACTCGGCAAGCGAACAAGTATGGTCGATCAGACTGGAATTACGACGTATGCTTACAACGAAGCAACAGAACAGTTGAAGCAAATCACTTATCCAGATGGCCTACAAACGACTTTTGAATACGACATTAGCGGAAGACGTACTTCAATGACTGGACCTTTCGGTACTACCGTATACTATGGATATGATACGATGAACCGACTGACTTCTGTCGGGACGTCATCCAACACTCCAGACACGCAGTATAGTTATCAGCGAAATGGATTAATGCGCGAAGCTGTCTCGCAAAACGGCGTTCAGAATCAACCCGTGTACCAAGGTCTAGATTTAGTCGGTTTGAATCAAGTACGGAATCAGGAGACACTCAGCCGTTATACGTACGGATACGACGAGAATAAAAACATCGTAAACCGTATGCAAGATAAGACAACAGATTCGTTCTCTTATGATCAGCTTGATCGAATTCTGACTTCCACAGTCAGCCAAGAAGATTATACGTATGATCGGCAAGGCAACCGCTTAACACTTTCGAGCCAAGCCGATCTTGATTTATCCGCAAGGGATTATAATTACGATAAGAAAAACCGCTTGACTGCCGCCGCGAAAAATAATACTCAAGTGAATTATAAGTATAATGGCGACAATCTGCTGGTTGAGCGAGCGGAAAGCGGTAAAGTGACCCGTTATTATTATGACGATGGAGCACAGGTCATTGCGGAGGCCGAAATGGTGAACGGTACTCTGACATTGAAAGCCAACTACATCCGCGGTGTACAGCTTGAAGCGATTCAATATGCCGACGGCAGCAAAGCGTACGTAGAATCTAACGGCCACGGCGATATTACCGAATTGCGCGACGAGCAGGGCGCAATGCTGAATCGTTATACGTACGATATCTGGGGAAATATTCTGACGAAAGAAGAGAAAGTCCACAATCCTTTCCGCTATTCGGGCGAACTGTGGGATGATACCACGAACCTGCAATATTTGAGAGCTCGTTGGTATGATCCTTCGATTGGAAGATTTATTAATGAGGATACGTATGAAGGGCAGCTTAATAATTCATTAAGTTTGAATGCGTATACGTATGTTATTAATAACCCACTTAAGTACGCCGATCCTACAGGACACAGACATGAAGAGGGATCGGGTTGGCTAGGTTTTCCAGGTAATAAGTATTCGTCGACTGATCCTTGGAAAGGATGGAGCGGGCCTGTAGGAAGTGTTATCAACTTCTTTATTTTGGATGATGTGAATACTCTTCGAGATGAAAATTCGTCATCGTTAGCTAAAGCTTTAGCAGTAGCGGGATTAATTCCAGTAGGAAAAATTATTAAAGAAAGCACGTTGATTTTGAGTTTAACTAATAAACAAGGAGGGATCATAAAGAAAGAGTTTGAATTGACTGGTGATGCGCTGAGAGCAGCACATTTACCTAAGGTAAGGTGGATTAATCACGATGTATTTAATGAACTTAAAGAACTACAATTGGAAAAAAAGTTTGTAAAAGCAAAAGATATGGGGTACGCTAAAACGCGTAAAGGAGCAGATGGTATAGTTAGTTTGACTGATAATGAAATTGTTAATTACAAAGGGAATACTTATAGCTATAAGATTAAGGTTGTAGGAGCTCCAGACCATGTAAGAGTTTATGGAAGAGTTGATAAAAATGGTGCGCTAGTATTTGATTATATGACTAGCGGTAAAAAGAAAAAGGGATGATGAGAGAAATGAAATTGAATTTAATTGAACAAAATTTTAATCTCACTTATAATTTTGAAAAAGTGAAACGTCAGACTAGTGAACTTCTTGAAGAGCTTGTACGTAAATCCTCAACCAATTTTTTGAAAGAAGAAAGCTCAAATTTACCAAAAGGCTTAAGCTATTCAGATTTGAAAATTAGATACAAACAAGTTAATATTTTTTTGAATAACTTTGACAGGGATATTCCCTATTTTAGAGTTTGTTTCGAATTGATTCATCCAAAAACTGAAATCCAAATTTTTTACTATGATGTTGACTATGACATAGACGGTAATTTCTCAGATGAATATTTCGGAAGGTATTAGAAGTTGACTTAAAGTGGCCTTAAGGAAGAATTTTCTTAAGGCCACTTTTGTATTTGGAGTTTGTTTTGAACTTCAATCAAGTGTATCTTTAACCGCTTTTTTTACACTCTACTAAAATTGTATTTAAAGGATATGCGAATCCAGAAAAGTTGCGTTGTTGTTTCTTACGTGTCTTGACACGACTTCGAAAAGTGTCTTAGTTGGTGCGAATTTCGGGAAAATCTGCTCTGTTTAAAGTTTTAAGATACGTCCTAAAAAGGCATTCTATTTAAAATACTCCTCGAAAATTTTACACTCCACCCCTCTCACATTTCCCGCACAAGTGGTACAATGCAGGATGATACTGAAACCGGTCGCCTTCTTATCCGTAAAAGCAGGGTAAGCAAGTTGCGTCCTTTTTTATTTTAAACAAGTCTATTTATTCGAATGCGAGGTTTGATTGAAAGTGGGAGTTAAGGTAATAACCAAAGAACAAGCGTGGGAGATGCGTCATCAGGTGATGTGGCCGCAGGAAGAGTTTGATTATATCAAGCTTCCGGACGACGATGAAGGGATTCATTACGGATTGTTCGATGGGAAAGAAGTCGTTTCGGTCGTATCGCTGTTCGTGCAAGGGCAGGACGCGCAGTTCCGTAAGCTTGCCACCTTGGCGGATCGGCAGGGCGAAGGATGCGGCAGCAAGCTGTTGACCCATGTACTGAACGAAGCGAAGCGCAAAGGCGTCAAGCATATCTGTTGTAATGCCAGAAGCAATAAAGTGTCGTTTTACGAGAAATTCGGGCTGGAACAGACGCAGGTTGTGTTTAACAAAGGCGGTCAAGAGTACGTGGTGATGGAGCGTTTCTATTAAAGGTAAAAGGAGGCGGGACGGTTTGTCGGATCGGCAAAAACGTCCCGTTTTAATTTGCCGAAATTGTGACGATTGTTATAAACTAGATCTTAGTGGTTTTTTTCAAAGGGGGAAACAAGGATGGGCCAAGAGAAAACGTCCAAGAAAAACAAGCTGTTGAAGATTTTTTCCAGAGTGTTGTTGATCGTGATCGGTGCCGTGATTACTGCGTATGGCCTTGAAGCCGTACTCATTCCCAACCGAGTGTCGGATGGCGGCGTGACCGGCCTGAGCATCGTGGGTTCCCAGTTGTTCGGCCTGCCGCTCGGCCTTCTGATCGGTATTATCAATATCCCGTTCGTATGGCTTGGCTACAAGCAGATCGGTAAAAGCTTCGCCTTGTACTCCATCGTCGGTATCGCGGCACTGGCGATCAGCGCCAGCCTGATGCATCATGTTCCAACGATCATCGAAGGCGATACGCTGCTCGTTACGGTAGTCGGCGGTATCATCATCGGTACGGGCATGGGTCTGGCCCTGCGTAACGGCGGCGCGCTCGACGGCATCGACATGCTGGCCGTGCTGTTGTCCCGCAAACTGCCTTTCGGTACCAGTGACCTGATCCTGTTCCTGAATACATTCGTATTCGTCGTCGTTTCCTTCGTCTTCGGCCTCCAAGGCGCGATCCTGTCGGCTCTTGCTTACTTTATCGCTTCCAAGGTCATCCATATCGTCGAAGAAGGTCTCAGCGGCTCCAAAACATTCAAGATCATCACCAACCAACCGGAGATCATGGTCGAAACGATCCGCGACCGCCTCGGCCGCGGCGCGACCTACTCCGACGCCTACGGCGGCTACAGCAACGAACAATTCAAAGAAATCACCTGCGTCATCAACCGGATGGAAGAAAGCAAAATCAAAGAAATCATCCACGAAATCGACCCCAACGCCTTCGTCGTCGTCTACGACGTCGCCGAAGTCCGCGGCGGAAATTTCAAGAAAAAAGACATCCACTAAATTCAGAAACAGCGTTGCAAACGCGCATTCCGCCTAAACTTTGGTAGGGCACGTAGAGCACGTAGAACTTGCACAGCAAAGAGGCCGTTCCCGATAAATTTGGGAACGGCCTTTCTCTACCTACCACCAGTCGTCAAGCCCAGCGGAGGGAGGGATTCAGTGCAGGAACGAAGTGTTCGCCTTTGCATTTGGGAAGCTTCCTTATAAAATCCAATCAGCTTCCCAAATGCAACACGCGACCGAAACGAATCCCTCCCGCAGCGCCACCCTTGCACAACTACCCCACTACTACATCAATATAAGAGCCTGACGAAAACTCATACAACCCCTGATCCGTCAACTTCAACTCCGGAATCACCGTCAGCGTCAAGAACGACAGCATTAGGAACAAATTAAACTCTTCCGACGCCCCCAACCGAGGCAGTACCCCATTCACCTCTCGCATGGTCGCATACACATCCTCGTACGGCTGATCCGACATCAACCCACCTACAGGCAGCGCTAACGACGCAATCAACTCGCCGTTTTCCACGACAACCAACCCGCCGTCCAATTGCACGACATGCTCGATCGCCGCAAGGATATCCGCATCCGACGCGCCTACCGCCACGATATTATGCGAATCATGCGCGACCGTCGTCGCGATCGCCCCGCGCTTCAACCCGAATCCGCGCACGATCGCAGCACCCACATTCCCGGTAGCCCGGTGCCTTTCCGCGACAACCATTTTCAGCAGATCCTGTTCAATAGAAGGCTGGAAAAATCCGCCCTGCTCCTCGACTGCTTGAATGCTGCGTTCCGTAATCAGACTGCCCGGCACAACTTCGATCACATGGCACTGCGCAGATCCGGCAGGCAATGCAATCGCGATATCCGCCTGCGTAACCGGTTTGGCATTGAGGCGAGGAAGTTCGATTTGCGGTTTGGGTGCTTCGACAGGAATCGGCTGCCGCGACTGAAGCCACCAAGGAACGACCGTGTCTTCTCCGTTTTCATCAAGGTTGGCGTTCAATCTCGCATCTCTTTTCTGATCAAACACGCAAAGCCCTTTTTTATACACCTGATGAATCGCTACGTCGTTCAGATCGTCCAGCAGCAGAAAGTCCGCTTGATATCCCGGAGCAACAGCTCCCAGATGACGCAAGCCGAAGCACTCGGCCGCGTTCAACGTCGCCATCTGCACGGCCGTCATCGGGTCGAGTCCTTCCGCGATCGCAAGGCGCACGCAGTGGTCGATGCTGCCTACCTCGATCAGATCGTCGAGCAGCACGTCGTCGGTGACGAACAGGCAGCGGCGCGAATTGCGGGGCGTGACGGCAGGCAGCAGCGCCTTCAGATCTTTTGCCACCGTGCCTTCGCGGATCATGAGATACATGCCCATGTCCAGACGGTCGCGGGCTTCCTGCACATTGACGGCCTCGTGGTCGGTACGGATATTCGCGGCGGCGTAAATGTTCAAGTCTTCGCGCCCGATCCCTGCGGCGTGGCCGTCGATCAGCCCGCCGCCCGAGCGGATCGTATCCAGCTTGGCGAGCATGCCGGGACTGCCGCTGGCTACCGAGGGGAAGTCCATGACTTCGGCTAATCCGAGTACGCGAGGGTCGGATAGGAAAGGGACAAGTTTGTCCGCATCCAGCACCGCGCCGTTATTTTCGGTCGGCGTCGCAGGTACGCAGGAGGGGAGCATGACGAACAGATCCAGCGGAACGTCCTCGGCATCGTCCAGCAAATACTGGATGCCGTCTACGCCCGCCACGTTGGCGATCTCATGCGGATCGGTGATGACAGCGGTCACGCCATGGCGCAGCGAGACTTTGGCGAATTCCGAAGGCAGCAGCATGGTACTTTCGATATGGACGTGACCGTCAATGAACCCTGGCACGATAACGCGTCCGGCGGCATCGATGATTTCTTTTCCTTCGTACGAGCCGATTCCCGCAATGACTCCGTCGACGACGGCAATATCGCCCTGCATCATTTCGCCGGTGAATACATTGACGATCACTCCGTTTTTGACGACGAGATCGGCCGGAGCACGCTTGGCGGCGACCTCGATTCGTTTGCTTAAAGCTGACAGGTTCGTAGACATGGACAGGCTCCTTTTTCGCGTGATAGGCATAGGGAAATTGTTAAGATGGTCGGTTGAAAAATAAAAAATCCCGATCACAAAGCAAATGCGAACGGATAAGACCCGTTCGAAAACACACCGCAGTACCTCGTCAACTCTAAAGGTAAAAAGTGTGCATTTGTTTGTAATCGGGACTTTACGGTTCCCGGTAGAGACCCCCGTACCTTATCTACGGAGTTATACGTGTATGCAATTGGTCGCGGTGATCGATTAGGGACGATTATATCAAGCCGTGAAGCAAAGCTCAAGACGAAAAGCGGTAGCCCTCGAATACCTTTAGTCCTTCTTCGTTCAATACTTTCTCCGTCAACTCCGGCCGCTGCGGGCTTTTCTCGAATACTTCTTTGGAGCCGATCATGATATTGCCGCCTGCGATTTCCGCGAGCTGGTCGTGGGAGACGCTGTATACCATCCGGCCCAGATTGGACCAGACCATGGCGCCGGAACACATTACGCAAGGTTCGCAGCTCGTGTACAGCGTATATTCGCGCAGATCGAAAATCTGCTGCTCCGCGCAATACTGCCGGATCAGTCCCAGCTCGGCATGATGCGTAGGATCGCTGAAGGTATGGATTCGATTTTCCCCGATCATCACGATCTCGCCGTTTTTGACCAGTACCGCGCCGAAAGGTTCGTTGCCTTCCTGACGGGCTTGCAGCGCGACCTCGATCGCTTTTTTCATGAATTGTTCATCCGTGTTCATACTCGCATGACCTCCGTTATCTGTCGAATAGATTGAAAAGTTTCGTTCGGCGAAGCAAGCAGCTTGTCCAAGTTAAATGTAAGGTTGGTCAAGCTGCTAGCTTTTTTGAATCAGTCTACGCGGTCTAAGGCTTTTTTGTAAATGCTCGCCTCTTCTTATATGAAGAAGCATGCGACTTTCTGTGCGAATCTGGGTAAAAGGTAAAGAGTAGGCAAGACTACTGTTTGTTCATATCCCATCTTAAGGAGAACCCACCTACATGAAACCATGGAAAAACATGCTTTTGTCCCTGACCGTATCCGTAGGCTTACTGGCCTCTTCCGTTCCCGCTCTGGCGGCCACGCCTAAGGCGTCAGCGCCGGATACGACCATTCAAGTGAACGGCAAAGCCATCGATTACGCGTACGGCGAAGCGGTTGTTCAAAAAGGCACCACGCTCGTTCCCGTCCGTCTGACCGTCGAAGCACTGGGCGGTAAGCTGCAAGACGTGAAAAACGGAACGGTGCGCGTCGTCGTAAACGGCGAGACCGTCACCCTGAAGGACAAAGCGCAGCTGATCGGCGGCGTGTCGTTCATTCCGGTACGTTCCCTGGCCGAAGTAGCGGGCTACGACGTTCGCTGGGACCGTCAGACCCACACCGTCCTGCTGGTCTCGAAAGCAACAGGAGAGGCAGCGCGCGGTTTCTTGTGGGAAGTGAAAAACGGGCCGACAACGGTCTATCTGGTCGGCTCGATGCACATCGCGGACGATAGCTTCTATCCGCTGCGCGACGAGTTTGAAAAAGCGTTCGCCGAAGCCGATTATCTGGGCGTCGAGATCGATATCAGCAAAGCAGCAGACGAAGAGCAGCAGCAGATGATCAGCCAAATGGGCATGTACGATGACGGAACCACGCTAAAGGATCATATTTCGGCGGATACGTACAAGCAGCTCGGCGAATTGTTGACGGCGCACGGCTTGAAAGCCGACGCGTTCGATCAATTCAAGCCGTGGGTGGTGGAGACGACGCTGGGCAGCCTGCAAGCTAGCGGCGCCGGATACGAAGCGGACGCGGGCGTCGATCTGTACTTTATCCAGCAAGCGGTGAAGAATAAGATTCCGGTGCTGGAGCTGGAAACGTACGAATCTCAGCTCGGCATGTTCAACGGTTTGTCCGACGATCTTCAGGAGCGCAACCTGAAGGTCGCGATCGAGAGCTTCGATACGATTGCCGACAGTACCGACGATATGGCCGAAATGTGGAAAAGCGGCGACGAGAAGGCTCTGCTTGAAATGACCAACAGCGTCGCGGAAGATCCCGAGTATTACAAAGCCCTGCTCGTCGATCGCAACGTCGGCATGGCGGACAAAATCGACGGCTATCTGAAAAGCGGCAAAGCGGAAGAGTATTTCATCGTCGTAGGCGCAGCGCATTATCTGGGCAACGAAGGCGTACTCAAACTGCTTGAAGACAAAGGCTATACCATTTCGTGTAAGTAAAAGGAATCAATCACACAACGAAGAAAAACGCCTATCGATTCTCCGATGCTGCATCGGAAGTTCGATAGGCGTTTTTTGATGCAAAAGTCAGCGTTTCTGCACCGTATATCCGCGCCTCGTCGTTATGCCTGATTCACGACAAATCGATCATCACCTTCACCGTGCCCTGCGCGCCGATCGCTTTGTCGAAAGCTTCCGCGATCTCGTCCAGCTTGTAGACCTGAGTCACCAATCCCGACAGCTTGGCATGATGCTTGGTGATATGACCGACTACCGCTGCCAGATCTTCATGCGTATATCCGCTCGCGCCCTGCACCCGGACTTCTTTGGACATGATTTGCCCGAGGTTGAACGGAACTTCCTGTTTGTACACGGCGATGATCGCGATCCGCGCTTGCGGTTTGACGATCTCCATCACGGCTTTGAACAACGGAGCGGCGCCTGCGGCATCGACAAAAGCATCGACGTCCGGCACATCCAGCCCATACACGTTCACTTGTCCGAAAAGAGCGGTCAGCCCGTCGGCCAGCGCGATTTTCGAGGTGTTGACGGTAAGGGCGCCCAACTCCTCGGCTTTGGCCAATCTCCATTCGTCGATATCGACCACGCACACGTCTTTGATTCCTTCGGCGATCAGACTGGCGGCAGCCAGCAGTCCGATCGGTCCCGCGCCGAGAATGACGATATGCTCGCCCGGCTTCGGATCGACGCTGAAAGCCCCGTGTCGGCCCACGCTCATCGGTTCCAGCAATGCAGCGGCTTCCAGCGGCACATCCGGTGCGAACGCGTAGAGGTTGTGATTCAGCGCGGCCTCCTCAACCACTACATATTGCGAAAAACCGGAGCATTCCAACGATTTGCGGCGGCCGACCTTTTTAGCGGTAATCGGGTTGATTCCGACATGTTGCCCGACCGCGATCTCCGCCGATACTTCCGAGCCGACCGCGACCACTTCGCCCGCCATTTCGTGCCCGAACTCCGACCCGATACTGATTCCGAGATTGCCGCCGCCGGCTTTTGCAATATTGATATCCGTTCCGCAAATGCCGCTGCGCAAGTTGCGAACGAGCACGTCTTTGGGGCCGATCTCGGGGATTTCCTTTTCCAAAACGCGAATATTCGATGTTCCTTCATACACGGCAGCTTTCATCTGGTTCATTGTGACTCACTCCTCATCGGTAATGGTGCGACTTGCCCTCTATCCTGCCAGAGTGTTATAAATTCAAGATAAACAACGTTCGTGAATGAAAGGGGCAAAAACATGTCGGGGGCAGCGCCAAGGCCGAAGGTTCGTAGAACGACACGGAAAAAGAAAAGAGGGAAGACGGCGGTGATTTCTATCGTCTTTTTGCTGATCCTTCTGATCGCGGCCTGGAAAGGACTGGCGTATTTCGGCTATGTGCCGGACGTTCCGCAGGAAGAAGAAGGACGGATTATCGGTATTCACCCGGAAGTGCAGGCCAAAACGAACACTTTGGTTGCGCAAGCGGCCGACCGGGGCATCGAGATTGTCATTACGTCGGATTTCCGCAGCAGCGAGGAGCAGGATCGGTTGTTCCGGCAGGGACGCGAGGACTCGGGGAATATCGTGACCAATGCGCGGGGCGGGCAGTCGTATCACAATTACGGTCTGGCTATCGATTTCGCGCTGCGCGACGGAAAAGGCGGCGTAGTCTGGGACATGGAAGTGGATCGCAACGGCAGCGGACGCTCCGATTGGATGGAAGTCGTCGAACTGGCGAAAGCTTTAGGCTTTGATTGGGGCGGGGACTGGGAACGTTTTCCCGATTACCCGCATTTCCAAATGGACTTCGGTTATACCTTGCGTCAGCTTCAGAACGGCAAAGTGCCCAAAGGCTCGCAAGTCGAACCGATCGAGAACGGTGAGTGAACTCGAAAAGCGTCTTCCTGAATTCCCTTCCAGAGGCTTTCCGAGTGAGACAGCGTCTTGTGAAGCACAACTTGTCGAGAAAGTCTAACGTAGCTGGAAGCGAGAAGACGGAGAGACAGATTCAGTGAAGGAACGATAGTGTTCGCCTTTGAAATCGGGAAAATTCCACTAAAATTCAATCCTTTTCCCGATTTCAACACGCGACCGGAACGAATCTGTCTCGCAGTCTTCTCGCTTCCCGCTCTAACGTAACTTTCTCGTAGCGACGAGAAAAAAGACTCCGCGCTTGAGCTTGTCGGAAGCTTAGGCGTACAATAGAATGTATCTTTTCGATAAGAAGCAAGAAAGTTACGATTTTCACTCCGTTTTGTCATCTTTTATTCGCTTTGAATGTCTCGGGCAAGCGTATAATTTGAACGGTGCAAATAAGCAGGAAATGAAAGGTGCAGCAGGAATGCGAAATACTTCAGGCAAGAGCAAAACGATAGATGCAAAAGATCGGGCGACCTTATATTCCCCGAACATTCACGGACCCGGCAAGGCCGGGAAGCTGAAGGCCGAAGACGGTCGACGGCATATGCACGGATTGGATGGCCTTCGGGCTCTAGCGGTACTGGCGGTTATCGCCTATCACCTCGACCTTGGTTTTCTGCCAGGGGGGTTGTTCGGGGTGGGGCTATTTTTCGTGTTATCGGGGTACTTGATTACGGATATTCTACTCTCGCAATGGCATCGTACAGGTTCTATTAACCTGACCGATTTCTATATTCGCCGGGCGAGAAGGCTTCTCCCGGGCATGTTCGCCGTAATGGCGGCCATTATGATTTGGCTGTTTTTCGCTGATCCGAGCCGACTGTCCGAGCTTCGCGGAGACATCGGAGCGGGAGCGTTATACATAAGCAATTGGTGGTACATTTTTCATCACGTTTCTTACTTTGAAAGCTTCGGTCCGCCTTCGCCGTTCGGACATTTCTGGTCGCTGGCGGTGGAGGAGCAGTTTTATGTCATTTGGCCGCTGCTGCTGTTGCTGTTGATTCCCTTGATGCAGAAAAAAGGGCCGCTGCTGGTATTCGTGATCGGGCTTGCGCTGCTGTCCGCGGAGATGATGGCGTTATTCTACAACCCGGATCTTGATCCAAGCCGCGTGTATTACGGAACGGATACGCGTGCTTTTGCGCTGCTGGCGGGGGCTGCGTTGGCTATCGTCTGGCCGAGTCAAAAGCTGTCTTCCACGATCAGTCTCGGCGCGCGCATGGTGATGGAGTTGATCGGAGCGGCGGCATTGGCATTCCTGATGTACGCCATGCTGACCGGAAGCGAATACGATCCCTCGCTGTACACGGGCGGCATGGCGCTGCAAGCTTTGGCGGCCGCGCTGCTTGTCGCCGCATTGGCGCATCCGGCGTCTTTGCTTGCCCGCGTGTTCGGAATCGCGCCTTTGCGTTGGATCGGGCGGCATTCGTACGGACTGTATCTGTGGCATTATCCGGTCATCGTCTTGACGACGCCGAGCGTGGACACGGGAGGGCTCAATCTTCTTCGGGTTGCGCTTCAACTGCTGGCGGTATTCGTATTGGCGGCTGTGTCGTTAAAATGTATTGAAGATCCGATTCGCCGGCATGGATTCCGCGCTTTCGCATCCGGTCTGTGGAAAAGCGGCAGACGCCGTCCGGGCCGCATCGTGTTTTCCCGCACCGTTACGCTGATGAGTGCGGCGCTGATCGTGCTTGCTGTAGTTCGACTTGCCGATACGCCGGAGCCTTTTGCTTCTGCCGCAGCTGATTCGGCTCCGCAAGAGCAGGCGGCAGTCCCTTCCAAAGAAACAGTGAAGACCTCGGAGCAGAGGAATAAGCCGGCTTTGCCGAGCAGACTTGGAGCTGCGGTTAACAGCACGCCGCCTACTCCGCAGAAAACGAATCATTCGGCTCCGGCTGTTGATACATCTTCGAAAGAGGCACAGAGCGGGCAGCCAGCCGCTAACACGGATAAAGTGGCGTACACGGTTATTGGCGATTCGGTGATTCTCGACGCCAAGCCTTACTTGGAGGAAAGCATCGCGAAAGTCCACGTAGACGGCAAAGTCGGACGGCAAATGTGGGAAGCGCCTGACCTGTTATCCCAGCTGGAGAGCCAACAAAAGCTGGGTGGCCGCGTCGTGATCGAGCTGGGCACGAACGGTTCGTTTAATTCGAAAAAGCTGAACGAAGTGTTGGACAGTCTGCAAAGCAAGGAGCAGGTGTATCTCGTGACGGTGAGAGTGCCGCGCTCCTGGGAGCGTACCGTAAACCGTTCCCTGACGGAAGCGTCCGAGCGTTACAACAATGTCTCGCTGATCGATTGGTACAATGCCAGCGCAGGACATAACGATTACTTCTCGGAGGACGGCGTGCATCTGACTCCTACGGGAGCGGAAGCTTTTGCGTCGCTGGTGAAGCAGACGGTGGAAAAAAAGGCGGCGATTCGTTCCTGAATCGCGATCTCGATTGGCGCACAAAGCGCGGAGCGGCAAAAGGATGGGCTGGAAACAGCCCTAATATCCCGTCGTTCCGCGCTTTTGTTACGGGTACAAGCTGCGCTTGAACCGCCGTGTTTTCCGAACTCAAGCAGCGGTTGATATACAAAAAATCCGACTCGGGCTACACTACAGTCATTCCAAACGAAGGAGCGATGGACATGTTCGACATGACGAAGATCGGCCTTAACATTGCACGTTTGCGCAAGGAAAGCGGAATGACCCAGATGGAGCTGGCGGATCGGTTGGGCATCAGTTATCAGGCGGTAAGCAGTTGGGAACGGGGGAGCACGATGCCGGATATTTCGAAGCTTCCTTTGTTGGCGGACAGTTTCGGAGTGAGCATCGACGATATTTTGAATGGCGGACGCGGTGCGGATCTGGTGCGTAAAATCGTATCCGGACCTGTTGAAGAAACGCTGCAACCGGGCGAAGTATCGGCGGAGGAATTTCGGGAGCTGGCTCCGCTGCTGCCGTCCAAGCAGGCCGACGCCGTATTTGGCCGCACCGAGCAGCCGAGCGGGTTGAGCGAACTGATCGCGGTTGCGCCTTTTATCAGCGAAGACGTGCTTGGGGAATGTGCGCTGCGAGCTTTCGATACGGTGGCGTTGTCGGAACTCGTGGCGTTGGCTCCGTTTTTAGATGAAAAAGCTGTGGATGAATTAGCGCTGCGCGCGTATGGAACGTCCGGGATTTCGGGAATGGTCGCGTTGGCTCCTTTTATGAGTCAAGCCGGGTTGGGGAATGTCGTGAAGCAATCGGGAGCCCAAGCCTCCTCGGTCGGCGAACGGGTCGCGCTTGCGCCGTTTCTGGCATCCGATGTTGTGTCGGAGTTGGTGGATGGGGCAATTCGAGCTTCGGATTTCAAAGGTTTGGCAGCGCTGGCTCCGTTCATGGATCGGGATCGACTGGACGCGTTGGCTAGAGGAATGGTAGCTGATAACGGCAGGGAAAGTGAAGCTGCTGCTTCGCCGTCGGCAGCTAGTGAGCAGCAAGAGACGCACGCGGAACCGACGTCTGCCGATTCCGCGACGCACGATCGGAATATGGCGGCTCCGGCTGACCCATCGGCGCCTAGTGATCCGGGAACGGCTGTGCCGCGAAGTGAAGGCATCGCTGCACCCAGACCGCCAGCCGCTCCGTCTGCAACCGCCGAAGCCCGTGCGTCGCTGCCGGAAGATCAAGGGGAAACGGACGGGCCGAAATTCGGCAGTTATTCGTCTTCTTTCGCTAACCCGTCTCGCTGAAGGGACCCGATCATAGGTGGCTGCGAAGAATCTCAAGCCCTTTCCGTAGTTCCTCACGCGACTCGGTCGACGATAAGGCGACGCGAACATGATGGTGGCGGGACGCCGTTCCGACCAAAAAGCGCTCGGAGTGGAAAACGCGTACGCCTTTTGCCAGCAGATCGCTCTCGAAGCGCGAAGCATGGACGGGATTCGGCAGACGCAGCCAGCGGAAAAAGCTGAGCGGATGACCGGGATCGTCCGGTTGAGGAAAATAGTCGGCAAACAAATCGTTGGCGGATTTCGCCAGCGATTTTTTGTATGCGACAATCTCGGTTCCGCGCCCGGACGTGATGATTTCGCTGATGATCTCGGCGTCGAGCGAAGAAGTCTTGACGTTGACATGGTAGATCGCCCGAAGCATCCGCTCGCGCATGGCGTCGCTGAAGACGATATAAGCGACGCGCAGACCGGAACAGATGGACTTGCTGGTGCTGCAAATATAGACGGTCTGCTCGGGGAGCATCTGACGGAGAGGAACGCCGTCTTCCGGCGTCGTGCCGTGGAGCAGAGCCGCGTGAATGTCGTCTTCGATGACGATGAGGCCGTGTCGTTCGATCACATCGGCCAAAGCCCGTCGGCGCGTATTGGGGATAAAGATCGCGGTAGGGTTGCAGCACGACGGCATCAGGAACAAGCCTTGCAGATCGGCATTCCGACAGCCGTTATCCAGTTCTTCCGGGAGCATGCCGAAGTCATCGCCCGGGATCGGAATCAGCTTGATGCGCAGCGATCTCGCCAGCTCGATAAAGTTGGAGTACGTATATTCGTCCACGGCGATGCGGCTGCCCGGTTCGAACAATGCCAACAGCGTGATGGTCAACGCATTTTGCGCACCCGATACGATGGCGACCTGATCGGCGGCGGCTTGTATACCCAGCGGCTGCATCCAACGGAGCGCGGCTTCCTTTTGATGCGGAATGCCGGCGGGGTCGTCGTAGTTGAGGAAGCGTTCGACGCCTGCGGTGCCCGCTACCTTTTTCACCGCTTCGGCGATCATGAAGTTGCTCTGCTCGAACGAAGCCACCAGGCCGAAGTCGATACATTCTACCGGCACGCGGTCGCGCGAGATCGTGACCGAACGAACGGCGTTAGTCGAGACGAACGTTCCGCTTCCGGTCACGGCGTGCAGCAGACCTTTTAACTCGCAGGTCTTGTAGGCACGGGTGACGGTCGTGAAGTTGATATCCAGAAAATCGGCCAACTCCCGCTGCGGCGGCAGCTTGGTTCCCGGCGGCAGAAAGCCTTCCGTAATATCGCGTTCCAGCATCCGGGCCAGCGACAGGTAGATCGGACGGGTCAGCTCGCGCCGCTCGGGACGCCAGGACATCGGATAATCGACAAACGAATTGATCGGCATCCGGCTATTCACTCCTCGCAAAATTGTAATCCATACAATTATATAATTGATTGTATGGATTTACGAGTCTAAAATGAACAGAACAAGTTTACATGCGAAGAGAGGAATATACGATATGAACGAAAAATCAACAATCTCCAAAGCGTTCCGCGCCGCTTTTCCCGTGACGCTGCCGATCCTGGCCGGTTTTATGTTCCTCGGAGTCGCCTACGGCGTCTTCATGAACGTATCCGGATTCGGCGCGGGCTGGACGTTCCTGATGAGCCTATTGATTTTCGCCGGTTCGATGGAATTCGTGGCGGTCGGATTGCTGCTGGGAGCCTTCAATCCGCTAGGGGCGCTGCTGCTGACGCTCATGGTCAACGCGCGGCATTTATTTTACGGAATCTCGATGTTGGAAAAATATAAAGGAACAGGCTGGAAAAAGCCCTATCTGATCTTCGGCATGTGCGACGAATCGTTCTCGATCAACTACTCGGCCAAAATACCGGAAGGCGTGGATCGGGGCTGGTGCATGTTCTTCGTGACGCTGCTCAATCATGCGTACTGGGTAGCCGGAGCGACGATCGGAGGCGTACTCGGTTCGTTCGTGAACTTCGATCTGAAAGGCTTGGAGTTCGTCATGACCGCGCTGTTCGTGGTCATCTTCGTCGAGCAATGGATGAAGCAAAAAGTACACGACAGCGCCATGATCGGCATCGCGATCTCGGTGCTCGGCCTGATCCTGTTCGGACCGGAACGTTTTATCATCCCTTCGATGATCGCGATCCTGGCCGTACTGACCCTGACGCGCAAAGCATTGGAACGTAAAACGGCAGAAGCCGAAGAAGGAGGTACAGCGTGATGACCGTTAGCCAACAAATTATCATGATCGCCGTCGTCGTGCTCGGCACGATGGCGACGCGCTTCCTGCCGTTTCTCGTCTTCCCGCCCGGCCGCCCGACACCCGAATACGTCAAATACCTCGGCCGCGTCCTACCCGCAGCCGCAATCGGCCTATTGGTCATCTATAGCCTGAAAGACATCAACCTGCTGTCCGCCGCCCACGGCCTGCCCGAACTAGTCTCCATAGCCGTCGTCGTCTGGCTGCATATCTGGAAAAAGAACATGTTCCTCTCCATCGCCGCAGGCACGATCCTGTACATGATCTTAATCCGCCTCTGATCCGAATTTGATCGGTTTCTGATTCGATTTTGCCTTTGAATTTGTCTTTGTCTTCTTTCTCTTTTCCCTCCCGACAGCGTAGCGCATCGGGAACCCCCGTTCATGTGGAGGCGAGAGCGAAAGGAGAAATTCAGTGAAAGACGCCTTTGAGCCAATAAAGCCGAAGGCTTTATTAGGCGAGACAGCGTCTTGAACGAATTTCTCCTGTAGCGCCCCCGCGCCTCCCCACCGAACAGGATTCCCGAAACGAGTTACGCGTTTCCCTCCCTCAACATGTCCACGTGCGGAATTCCGTCTTCCGGATACACCTCGGAAATCGGACGGAAGCCGAACGAGCCGTAGAATTTTTCGAGGTAGTGCTGCGCTTGAATCTTGATTTCCTTTTCGCCTAATTCTTCCGTCAAAAAAGCAATGGCCCGCGTCATCATCTCCTGAGCCAATCCTTGCCCTCGGAAAGCATCATTCACCAGCACGCGTCCGATTGAAGCCTGCGTATACGCCACGCCCGGAGGAAGCAATCGGCAGTAGGCCGCGATCTGTCCGTCTTTTTCCGCAAAAAGATGATGGCACTGCGGGTCTTTGCCGTCGATCTCGGGGTACAGGCAGTTCTGTTCCAGCATGAAGACGCCGACCCGTTCCCGAAGAATCCGGTAAAGTTCGTCCCCGCTCAGTTGTTCGAAAGATTTCAAATGCCACTGCATGTCTGATGCCCCCTGTGTATAATTCAGTATAAGTGCGCTGAAGGAAGCATACGATAATTTTGTTGCATTTGCAATAAAAGGAGGACGTCATGGGCAATATTTTACGGGAAGTCGGGGCGATCGCAAGATGCTTCGAATCCATTTCCAATATCGAATTCAAGCCGTATGGCCTTTCCAAAAACCAATATATTTATCTGGTGCGAATCTGCGAAAATCCGGGCATTATTCAGGAAGAGATCGTGTATATGGTGAAGGTGGACCGTTCGACGGCTTCCCGCGCGATCGACAAGCTGGAACGTGATGGCTTGATCCGGAAGGAGCAGGAGTCCGACAACCGGAAGAACAAAGCGCTGTACCCTACGGAAAAAGGGAAAGAGATGTACGCGTTTCTGCGCAAAGAGGACGATTACTCCAACGCCGCCGCGGTCAAAGGACTGAGTGCCGAGGAGCAAGAAACGCTGCTGCAATTGCTGCAAAAGGTACGCGCCAACGTCGAACCGGATTGGGAAAAGGTGAAGAACGGGGGAAGCCGGGAATATTAGGGCGGAGCCGAATGTCGGATGATTATTGAAAAGGAGTCGCAAAATGAATCTGAAGCTGCATTCGATGAAATACGGCAATATCGCGCATTACGATTGGGAAATGACTTTGCTTGAAGAACGGGAAGGTTTTCTGATCGCGGAAGGAAAAGCAGGCCGGCCGCTGAAGCATCATACGAAAGGGCAGACTTTTATTATTCCCCATGCTTCTTTGGAAGTGTATGCGCTGGAAGAAGGTTTCACGGTCAGCTTCGATATTTTGGACGGTGAAGTGATTTCGATCTATTGCAATGTTTCGGAGCCTTGTATACGCAGCGGAGCCGATGTCTCGTTTATCGATTTGGATCTGGACCTGCTGTGGAATAAGGAATTAGGTTGGCATGTGGTGGACGAAGATGAATTCGAGGAGAATCGGCACAAGCTGGCTTATCCGGATCATGTGGTGGCCTATGCCCTGCGTGCTTTGAAGGATTTGCAGGAGCGCACGCGCCGGAAGGCGTTTCCTTTTGACGGAAGCTTGGATGGCAAAATCGCGCAGATTGCGGCGGGGACGGCGAAGCAGAAGCGATTATAGGCTGTGATTTCAGAGTGATGAAGCGGATTCGACCGATACGGAAAATCGTTCCAATAAAATTCAGGGTCTCTATTAATAGAGACCCTGAATGCCATGTTCTTATAACTAACAGAAAAACTTGCGAATGGAATTCGCGCAGATCGCCATGCGGATTCGCAAAATCGTGCAATGACGGTATTATTGATTGCTGATCCATTGCTCCGCTCCGCTAGGCAACGCGTTATAGCGGTGAGACCGGGAGGCCTCTTCGATCTGGGCGTATGCCCAGTGAGTCGAAGGAACATCCTTCCAGGTCGGTGCTGCGACACCCGTTAACGGACCGCGTTGAAGCAAACGATTCATCATCGTTACGAGTTCGGCACGGGTAACGCCGTCGTTCGGACGGAATGTACCGTCCGTGTAGCCTTTAACGATGCCTTTCTGTACCAATACAGTAATGCTTGGGGCCGCCCAATGGTTCGTGATATCCGTGAAAGGCGTTTCTCCCGATCCGTCCGGAGTCAGTTGCTGCCAGCGTGCAGCCAGAGTAGCGAATTCTGCACGGGTCAGTGGACGATTCGGCGCAAATTGATCGTTTGAGACTCCCAACATGATGTGCTTGGACTGTAACTGATGAATGGCTTCATATGCCCAGTGCGTACGAGGAACATCGGTATAACTTGCCGATACAGACGTATCCGGCTGGCTGCCGTTCTCCAACATCACGCGCCATAACATGGATGCAAACTCGGCGCGGGTTGTCGTTTGCGAAGGACGGAATGTGCCGTCTGGATAACCTTGAATATAGGCCGCATGCTCATCAGAAGTTTCCGGCAAGGCAGGTTCAGGCGTTTCTCCCGGTGTTACCGGCGTTGGAGTCACCGGCGCCGGGGAAGGTGACGGAGAAGTAGTGCCATTCCCGCCTGTATCACTCCCGCCTGTATCACTCCCGCCTGTTCCGCTTCCGCCACCGGAAGACGGATTTGCCGGTTGAACATGCAAAATCGTGAATGTACTGAATTTGTTGGTCGTTATCGCGATTCCTTCAATCCGTCCTTGGGCGTCGTATTGGACCGTGCCGCGCTGCAACTCGATCTCTCCGTCGCTATGCTGAATGTAGACGTATAATGCACCCGCATAAGTGGCTTGCTGCGATATGCTGCCAACCGGCAAATTCAGCTTGGATGCCGGGAACAGCAAGGTCGTATTGTAGGAACTGTAATTGGTCTCTATGTTCATTGGTGTACCGATCTGAGACACCGTGCCTGTATGGGCAGCCTGCTTTACAATCGGGTCGGCGAGTGCCTGCTCCTTCACTTGCGTAGCCAGGCTTGCTTGTCGAATCGGTACAAAGCGGAAGAAGAGACTTTGACCTGCTGCGTTGAGTTGCGACAAAATAGATTTATCCAGCGTGAGGTGAGCGTATTCAGTCTCCAGCGTCAGATCGACTATACCGGCAAGCGGATCGTAAGACGATGCGGGTACATCGATGGTCACTTCGTCTGCCGGATCGTTCGGCAGGTCCGTAGCGACGACCCGTACCTGGCTCTCGCTATTGTTCAAAGCCGATTGCAGCGCGTTAGACAACTGAGATGATGTCGCGATGATTGTATCAATCTTGCTGCTGTCGGATAGAATCTTGCGTGTGATAGGGATCTGCTCAATGTCAGCGCTGCTGTCTCCGATACGGATAGGCACGTTGTGCGAGAATCCGGAGCTGACGATACTTAATCCCTGCGGTTTGACGATGATCAGGAACGTTCGGCTCATTTGTAAGCCTGCATGTTGAATGGTGGCCGTCAGGATCACGGCGGATTCTTGAGCAGCTGGACGCGTCACCGTACCCTCCGTCGCCACAATATTCGGGCTGCTCGTGCTCCACACGACAGGCAAACCGTCTTGAGTCGTCGTTAACAATAGATCACGTGTGACAAATTCCCATGTATCGTCACCTGCGTAACCGATGGTCAGATTATTCAAAGCATTCTTCACTTCATCCTGTATAGAGGCGCGAATAACCTTAATGATATAGTTCGCTTCGGTAATGCCGTCCTGCGCGGTAACTTTCAATTGAATCGTATTTGTGCCTACCAGCAAGTCGGCCGCATAAGCATTGGTAGTACTTTCATAGACTGCGCCTGTTACTGTCAGATTCGACAGCTCGTTTTGCAATTCTGCCCGTACCTCATATTGTTCCACTTGGTTTGCTACACGAACGGTGTATTCGGTAACAGCCGAGTCGAATACAGGCGTTAATGCTTCCGGCACACCGGATAATGCCTTTAGGCGTGCATCTTTGTTTGGTTCGCGCGTGACCTGAATGAAATATTTGTTGAGCGTCTGACCGTCTGCTGCAAGCACTTCGATCGTAATCGTATTATTTCCTGTCTGCAATGTGATTGGACCGGACATTACCCCGCTTAGCACCGTATTACCGTTGATGCGAATAGACGCTTGGCTATCCATTGCAGTTGGCGTAAACGTAACTTCGCGCACATCATCCGATACAACAGCTTTGTAATTGAATTCTAATAATGAAAAATTAGGAATGAGTTCGCCTGCCGATAGGTCCAGATCGTTAAGATAAGCATTGGCAGACAAGAAGTTAACGTTCGCGGTCTGGGTGAGCGTCACATTCTCATCCATCACGTTCGCGGCATAAATCACATTTTCAACCTTCGTATTGGTCACGGTAAAGCTGGCTACGCCGTCTATATTCGTTGTGGCTTGTGCAGGGGAGATGAGCGAACTTCCGCTTCCTTGTTGTAATTCTACGTTGCGGCCAGAGATCGCGTTGCCGTTCAGGTCCCTCACGGTTACGGTAATCGTTACAACACTCGAACCATTGGCCGAGGCACTCGTTTTGGACGCCGTGATCTGCGAAGTCGTTCCGCTCGCAGTCCCTGGCGTAAAGGTGACCGGCACCGGATGCAGGCTCAAGTCAACATTACCGGCAGTAGCCGTGTACGTAACGCTTTCTGCTTTTGTGCTTTTAACGGTAAAGGTCGCCACGCCGTTTGCATCACTTGTTCCCTGTGTAGCTGTAATCGTCGAGCTTCCGCTTCCCTGTGACAGTGTGACCGCTTTACCGCTAATTGTATTGTTTTGACTGTCACGTAATGTAACGGTCACGGTAGCCGTATCCGTATTGTCCGCTGTTACAGAAGTTTTCGATACCGTTACGTTCGATAACGCTCCGTCTACTGCACCTGGATCGAAAGTTACTGTTTTCGTTGTTGTAAGTGTTAGATTGTCGGCTGCAACTTTTGCAGTATAGGTGACCGTCTCCGATTTCATGTTGGTTACCGTGAAGGTCGCTTGACCACTGGCATTAGTCGTCACTCCGCTAGACGGAAAGATCGAAGAACTGCCGCTTCCTTGCGACAACGTTACGCTTTTACCGCTGATCGGATTATTGTAATCATCCATCAACGTCACAGTGACGGTACTGCTATCTGTTCCGTCTGCCGATACATTAGCTTTGGATACTTGAACGGTAGAAGCAAGTGCGCTGACTGCTCCCGCTTGGAACGTTACGCTTGCGGTGTTGGCGACCGTCACTCCGCCAGCCATAGCCGTGTATGTGACCGTTTCTGCTTTAGAGCTTCTTGCGGTAAACGTAGCGACACCACTGGCATTGGATGTCCCTTGTATGGAGGTGATCGTGGAGTTCCCGGACTGACCGATCGTCACAGGTCTGCCACTAATTGCATTCCCGTTAATATCTTTTAATGTCACGGTAATCGTGGCACTATCCGAATCGTCTGCATCGACAGTTACTCTGGATACATTAATGGATGAAGCCGCCGCATTTACGGCGCCCGCAGTGAAAGTAACTGCGCCCGTTTGTGTGACGGTAAGGCTATCATCTGTGTCGGTAGCGGTATAAGTGACCGTCTCTGCCTTCGTATTCGTTACCGTAAAGACTGCCTGTCCGCTCGCATTGGTCGTCACAGCGGTGGATGGCGAGATCGTCGAGCCTCCGCTTCCTTGCGATAGGGTTATATTTTTGCCATTAATCACATTACCGTTAATATCTTTCAGTGTCACCGTTACCGTACTGCTATCTGTTCCATCTGCAAAGGTACTGTTTTTAGATACACTTACCGTCGATACAGAAGCGCTGGCGGCTCCCGGTCGGAAAGTTACGCTTGCCGTTTGAGCGATGGTTACGCTGTCTGATGCTATGGATGCCGTGTAGGTTACACTTTCCGCCTTGGTGCTTTTCACAGTAAACGTAGCGACGCCGCTCGCATTGGTTGTGCTTGGAGTCGTTGTAATCGTGGAGCTTCCGCTTCCCTGCGACAAAGTCACGCTTTTATTGCTAACCGCGTTGTTGTTGACGTCTTTCAATGTAACCGTAAGGGTAGCGTTGTCGGTATTGTTCGCGATCACATTAGCTTTGGATGCCGTAATCGTGGATAGCCCTGCATGAGTCGTTCCCGCTTGGAAGGTTACGACCGGTTGCGCTGTGAGTGAGACTCCATTCGCAGTCGCTGTATAAGTTACGGCTTCTGCCTTCGTGCTCTTGACGGTAAATGTAGCGACTCCGCTCGCATCCGTCGTTCCCTGCGTTGCCGTGATCGTCGAGCTTCCGCTTCCCTGGCTTAGCGTTACCGCTTGACCGCTGATCATATTATTATTTGCATCCTTCAGTGTCACCGTAATCGTGGAACTGCTGGTGTTGTTTGCAGTTACCGTGGTTGGCGTCGCTGTCACTGTGGATTGCTCGGCACTAATCGCACCCGGTTGGAAGTTTACGTTTGCCGTTTGAGTGATCATTACACTATCCGCCGCGACGGATGCGGTGTAGGTTGCAACCTCTGCTTTGATGTTGGTTACTGTAAATGTAGCCACACCGCTCGCATTGGTAACCTGTGAAGCCGGGCTGATGACAGAGCTACTTGATCCTTTGGAAAGGGTAACGGTTTTGCCGCTCAGCAGATTGTTGCTTGCGTCTTTGACGGTCACGGTTACAGTGGAGCTGGCTGTACCGTTAGCTGTGACCGTTGTAGGAGAAGCAGATACCGTTGATGTGCTCGCGCTAGCTGGAGCCGCACTGGCAACTTCGACGATTTGAGGTGCGATTTCAACGTCCATCCGGTTGTCATAGTTAGGTTTATTTGAGCTTTCCGGACCTGTAAGTAATAGTTGGACATATGAACCTGCTTTGGATTTCACCGCTGAATCCACATCCAACTGCACTGTACCCGCGGAGTTAAGACTAGCGCCACTTTTCGTATCGAGAAGCACGAAGTTGGAATTGCTTCGCAAAGCGTCCATGCTTGTTGGCCAATTGCTATCATTGAACGGAGAAAAATCAGTAGAACCGACATATTGCCACACCTGCAAAATCGGTGGATATGTCGTATCCGTAGTATCACTTGGATTGGCTATGGTTACAGATAGTACGGCTTTGTTACCACTAGATGGATAACTAGCCGGAATATTGTATCTTGCAAAAGCATGCATTAATCCTGATCCAGCGGTACTTCCACCAATAAAGAGTGGATTGTTGGCATCAAATGGAGTATAGCCAAAATTCGAGTCGTGTGAACCTAGTTGCGTATAAGTAACAGCCGCCGCATACGAAGTATGCGCTATGCCCGGAAATGTATGGATAACAAGCAGTGCACACAGTACTCGAATCATGTAACTCTTTAGCCTTTTGTTCATGTCATCGCTCCTTTAAATGGATAGTCGTTTCTTATTCACTCAATCACAGCACATACGTTTAAGAGCGTTTTCAATTGTATCTTTAATAACCTAGTAGCTTGACCAACCTTACATTTAACTTGGTCAAGTCAACAAGGCATGTTTTCAAACCTGCCAACGTACATCTTTTACTGCCTTTTCGCCCTGAGCCGCGTCACTTTCCCTTGATGTGCCCCAGCACGCCTTCAGAAAAGTTCCTTGTTGAGTAGGAAAATTCGGCAAAATCTGCTTCCTTCGAGGTTTGAAGACACGCCTTAAATAGGGAAACTGATTTTTACAGTTCCATCCTACTGCGCTTTAGTCCTTTACTAAGCTTAATATATCGGGTTTTCCGCATAATTGTATAGAATTTTAAAAGATTCTTTAGAATTATAAATAGAAGTTCAAAAAAGATACTTCAGCCACATCGGGCCTACTCTTTTTTGTAAAACAAACGGACGGTCATGTACGGCTATCCTCACGGTCGTGCACCAACTTCTGGCGGTAGCGGGTGTCGTATGGATTTAACGACGCAAGCCATGTGCTTCGTCGTTTTTTTGCGCTTTCCGTCATACTGAGTGAAAAAAACATGAAAAAAATTCGATTTCTTGAAACATTCGTTTATTACAGTGTTTACATATAGAAAGAAAAGGACTATAATCAACTCAAAAGTTGCGCAAGGGAAACATTCGTGCGCGAGGGTAACAAACACGAAGCAAGGAAATATAGATGCAGAAAGAAACAGAGATAGAGACGAAGAGGTGAAGATTCATGGAGAGAGATATCGAAAGAAAAGCCGCACGTCAGAGAGAAAAAGCATCGAATGAGCTGGCCGGTCGGCAGGCTGAAGCGAGAACGCGTACCGAGTTGGCTGCGCAGGCGGTATTGAACGGAGAGACTAAAGGGTTCAAACGACTGCTGCCGTTTCTTGGTCCGGCCTTTATCGCGGCGGTTGCTTATATCGACCCAGGCAACTTTGCTACGAATATTACAGCAGGATCGCAGTATGGCTATATGTTGTTATGGGTGATTTTCGGTTCGAACTTGATGGCCGTATTGATTCAAGCCTTATCGGCAAAATTGGGGATCGCAACCGGACGCAATCTGCCGGAGGTCGCACGCGATCGCTTCCCTAAAGGCGTCTCGATCTTCCTGTGGATTCAGAGTGAGTTGGTCATTATCGCGACCGACTTAGCGGAATTTATCGGAGCGGCGCTGGGTCTGTATCTGATCTTCGGTATTCCGATGCTGCCTGCGGCGTTAATCACGGCCGTCGCCTCGTTCGCTATTTTGGAGCTTCAACGCCGCGGTTTCCGGGCGCTTGAGACGGGGATTGCAGGGATGGTCGTCGCTGTCGTGTTGGCCTTCGCTTTCCAGGTATTCATGGCAAAGCCGGATATGGGTGCCGTGGCGATGGGAATCTTCACGCCGCAGTTCCAAGGCACGGAGAGCATCATGCTTGCAGCAGGTATTTTGGGTGCAACGGTTATGCCGCACGCGATTTACCTGCACTCGTCGCTGACGCAAAATCGGATTGTCGGCCGCAACGAAGAAGAGAAGAAAAAGATTTTCCGGCTTGAATTCTTCGACATCGTGTTCGCGATGATCGTGGCCGGAGCCGTGAATATGGCGATGCTGATCATTGCCGCTGCGTTGTTCTTCAAAAACGGTCTGGTCGTCGAAGAACTGGATCAGGCGTTTATTCACTTCAGAGAACTGGCGGGGCCTGCGACGGCGATCTCGTTCGGTCTGGGGCTGCTGATTGCGGGTCTGTCGAGTTCCTCGGTCGGTACGATGTCGGGTGACGTGGTCATGCAGGGCTTTATCAATAAACGGATCAACTTGTATCTGCGTCGGGCCATTACGATGACGCCGCCGCTGGTTCTGATTATTTCGGGGATCGATGCGACGCAAGCGCTGGTTACGAGCCAAGTTATTTTATCGTTCGGGATTGCGTTCGCGCTTGTGCCGTTGATGATGTTTACGGGCGATCGCAAGTTGATGGGCGGGCTCGTGAATCGGCCGATCACGAAGATTCTGGGCTGGGCGATTGCGGCGCTGGTGATTGCGCTAAACGTGTTTTTGGTGGTGGAGAGTTTCTGAAGCCGGGATTTGAAATTCCTGTTCGCCGAGAAGCGGGGCGCTGCGTGAGAAATTCGTTCCGGTCGCGTGTTGCATTTGGGAAGCTGGATTTGATTTGAATAAGGAGGCTTCCCAAATACAAAGGCGAACGCTACCGCTCCTTCACTGAATTTCTCCCTCCGCTGGGCTTCCCGGGGAAGGGCGGAATTTCTAAAGGGCTTCAGCTTTGGGGTGGCTGTAAGGGATGGAAGGAACTCCTTCGCTTGACGGAAAAGCTCGGGGAATAGATGTTGAAAGCCTTGTGTAACGTTTTGTGATTTTTGTTTGGTATATTAATAGATTTATGTGTGCATAAAAACCTTTTTCGGCTTCGGCGGAAGAGGTTTTTTTGTTTAGGGAAAGAGGGGGTTGTAGGTATGGGAGGGATTATGGGCCGATTCTTAATAAGGGATTTAGGGATTGATTTGGCGGGAAGTGTTTAGATATGTCGAGAAGAACGTAAATTGAATGTAAAGTCTGCCGGGTGGTATGATGAGGGTTCGATGCCGCCAAGTGATATAGAAGGCGACTCCGGCAATATTTTTAAGGCACGCTTACTTCAAGATGAACTCGGAGGAATAGGAATGGAAAGATGGAAAACGAAAGCCTCGATGAGGCATACGGCTCTTTGTTTTATGGGCTTCGGCGTGCTAACCGTGGCGTTTGTGCTGATCGCGATGTTGGTCAGTTCGGGCAGTCAGGGCGTCATTGATTTTGACCATAAATGGATCGGGCGGATTCAAGCGCAGGAATCGCCGGGCTGGACGGCTGCGGCGGAGACGTTATCTTGGATCGGTTCGACCAAAGTCGTTATTGTGTTGGAGCTGATCCTGCTGCTGTTCCTGCTTGTCGTGCCGCGTCTTCGCTGGGAACCGCTGCTGGTATTGGTCGCTACCGGAGGAAGCGCGCTGATCAATATTTTGCTTAAAAACTTGTTCCAACGCGAACGTCCGGATATCAATCGCTTGGCACAGGAATATTCGTTCAGCTTCCCGAGCGGCCATTCCATGGGGGCATTCGCGCTCTACGGTATCCTGGCTTATCTGCTTTGGCGCATGATTCGCCCTCGCGCGATTCGTATCGTTGCGCTCGTTCTGTGCATCCTGTTGACCCTGACCATCGGGCTTAGCCGCATCTATCTCGGCGTCCATTATCCGAGCGACGTCATCGGCGGATACGTTGCCAGCGGCGCTTGGCTCGCCTTGACCATCGGCGTCTTCGAATACTGGCGCCACCGCAAACAACGCCGTCTCGGCGGCCGCACCGAAGCCGAACGCCAAGAAAACATGCGCGGCGACGGAATTATGTCGTAAGCGAAGCGTTCAGTGGTACAAAATGCTAACACAATTCAAGGTTGAGGCTGTTATTGCGTGCGAATCGCAGCCTTCATGCTTTAGGCAGGTTTCGCCATGCCCAACCACAGACGCTATACGGTCAGAGGTCATGGTACGGATCTTAAACTAAAAAAAGGACAACATTCTCCTCCAGAGAGAACGTTGTCCTTTTTTTAATCATACTTACAGCCGGAAGCCTAAGGCCAAGGAAGAAATTCAATGAAAGACGCCTTTGAACTCGGAAAATCCCTTATTCCAATCCAATCCATTTTCCGAGTGAGACAGCGTCTTGAATGAATTTCTTTCTTGGCCGCCCCAAGCTTCCCGGCGAACAGAAGTTACAGCTGCGCGACGAGAATCTTCGCGAATGTTTCGACGAATTCTTTATCCGTCTCATCAAACCGCGCATGCTCCGGACTGTCGATATCCAACACGCCGATCAGATCGCCGTTTTCCGCAATCAAAGGCACGACAATCTCGCTGTTCGTCGCCGAATCGCAGGCAATATGTCCCGGGAATGCGTGCACGTCCTCGACGAGCTGCGTTTCGCGGGTCTGTGCGGCAGTTCCGCACACGCCCTTGCCCATCGGGATACGGATGCAGGCGGGAAGACCCTGGAACGGGCCGAGTACCAGTTCTTTTCCGTCATAGAGATAGAAGCCGGACCAGTTCGTGTCAGACAAACATTGGGCAAGCAGCGCCGAAGCGTTCGCGAGATTCGCGATGCGATCAGGTTCGCCGTCGATTAGAGCTTTCAATTGTGACAGCGCGGTCGCGTAATTTTCTTCACGCGAACCCGCGTAGATTTTCGTTTCAAACATGGGCGTGAGCCTCCTTATTCGCATACAGTTTCGAAAAATGTCGATCGGGCAGTTTTTACCTGGTTCAGATAAACGACCCATCCGAATACGATGTATCCAGTATTCTTAATTAAGGCCTTTTCCGGTATAAATGTCAATGGATAAGGCAGGAATAAGGGCCGCGGCAAAAGCCCGATTTTCTCGGCGGATTTGACGATCAAGCCAAAGTCTGCCCATGCAATGCGGAGTTGATTTACAACGGAGAAAGTTGCAAAGCCGGGTGTTTCCTACATTAGGCGGGCGGGTAAGTAGTGGGTAACTCAAACGCTGCGTATTTTGCCGAATGCAGGTGCATTAATCCGATGTGCCCATGTAGTCGAACGTTAGAAAGATGCGACAGTCGTTCACAGAATGGAGGAGAGGCGATATGCAGGCTGCAACTCAGAATTTATTCATAAGGATTCACCTGCTGCATTATGCGGAGGAGCAGGATATCTCGATCCGTGAAGCGCTGCCCAAACTGGAGCGTGCCGGCTACCGGGTCGCGGACCGTGAGGTTAAGCAAGAGCTGGAGAATTTGGCGACCGAGAATCTGCTTACCGCCCATGGTGAGGAATATACGCTGACCGGAGCCGGAATTACCGAGCTTCGCAAAGTTCGTCATTCGCTTGGCAGCATGTGTTCGGAAGTGCTGACCGAAAGCCGGACCGCTAAGGCGGCAGGAGCCTAAAGAGAATGGACTGTCTATTCGATATGTGATCAGGCAAGCCGCTCATAGCCGATACGGCTGAAGCGGTTGAATCCCCGAGTTCGCTTCCAAGGAGCGAATTCGGGGATTTTTAGGATGGAAGGATGCTGCGCCGAAACTCAGCTTCCGTGTTAGAATGGTAGGACGTGTCATTGCGCGTTCGGCAGAGACGTGATCCGAATTGCGCGAAGATCAAGACTTTGGAACGGGAGGCTCTTAAAGCTGTGGAACAACTGCAAGACAAACGCAAATACGTGCTGGCGGGGCTGATGCTCTCCACTTTTTTGGCGGCGGTAGAAGGCACGGTGATCAGTCCGGCTACGCCGTCGATCGTGGGCGAGTTCGAGGCGGCTTCGCTGATGAGCTGGGTATTTGCCGCTTATCTGCTGACGATGGCCGTCACGACGCCGATCTTCGGCAAGCTTAGCGATTTATTCGGCCGCAAGCCGGTTTTCCTGTTTGGATGTATTTTGTTTATCGTCGGTTCGGCGTTGTGCGGGTTTGCCGGAGGCATGGAGCAGTTGATCGCTTTCCGTGCGCTGCAAGGCATCGGGGCGGGTGCTGTGATTCCGGTAACCTATACCATCGTGGGCGATCTGTACAAGATGGAGGAACGCGGCAAAGTCCAGGGGATGATTAGCTCGGTCTGGGGCATCGCTTCGCTGGTCGGGCCGCTGCTCGGCGGTTATCTGGTCGATACGTTCTCCTGGCGCTGGATTTTCGGGATCAACGTTCCGTTCGGGTTGTTGGCCGTGCTGTTCATCATGCTGTTCTTGAAGGAAGAGCGTACCCGGAAAAAAGCGCAGATCGACTGGGCCGGAGCCGCGACGTTTACGATCGGGATGACGGCTTTGCTGCTTGCGCTGACTTCCGGCGGACAGTCCGCTTCATGGAATTCGCCGCTGATGATCGGCCTTTTGGCGGGTGCCGCGTTGATGCTGGCCGCGTTCGTATGGATCGAGAGCCGCGCCGCGGAACCGATGGTACCGCTGAAGCTGTTCCGAATTCGGGATATCACCTTTTCCAGTATCGCGGCGATCTTCGTGAGTACCTTATTGATCGGTCTGACCACCTATATCCCGCTATGGGTTCAGGGCGTACAGCTGGGGAGTGCGGTGTTGTCCGGCATGCTGCTGGCTCCGATGTCGTTCACCTGGATCGCAGGATCGTTCATAGGCGGTAAAATGATCGCCAAAAGCGGCGCGCGCGGCGCGGCCGTCATCGGGCTGTCTGCATTGCTATTGGGAAGCGCGGGCGTGGTTTTGATGGGAGGCACCGCACCGTGGTATGTGCTTCCGCTGCTGATGCTCGTGCTCGGCTTGGGCTTCGGCATGTCGCTGACCGTGTTCACGATCATTGCGCAGTCTTCGGTCGGCCATTCGCTGCGCGGCGCTTCGACGGCGCTGAACACGTTCCTGCGCACGTTGGGACAGACGCTCGGCGTAGCTTTCTTCGGCACTTTCCTGAACGCTTCGCTGCTGTCGGATCTAGGAGCCTCGGGAGCTACGGAAGCGGACATCAATCAGTTGTTGTCCGAGCATGGACGCGCCGAACTGCCCGCCGAGAAGCTGGTTAGCCTATCCGGCGTTCTGGAAGGCGGGTTGCATCAACTGTTCATCGTGATGATGGTTTTGACGGCTCTGGGCCTGCTGGCGGTCATCCCGCTGAGCAAGCGTCCTCCTGCACCGCGGGAATAGAGAACGGCAAAAAACCGATTTTCCGATTCCGATACATCGTTTCAATTCCTGAACAGACAGGTTTGAAGCGATATGTCCAGAAACGGAAAATCGGGTTTTTATTCTACGGTCAAACTTTGAGAAAAATTTCACTTATCGGATCGTGACGAACGTTAAAAAAACTCCCGCCGCCGGGACGCCGCGTTACTTGCGTGCCGACGGAGACAATCTTTCTGCTTCCATGCCCATTTTTTTAAGCAATGAGATCAGTTGAAGCTTTTCTTCCTCTTGCAGGCCGCTAAGCGCATTCGTTAGACGTTCTGCATAATTCGGATAAGCTTCGTCCATCAAGGCCCGTCCTTTTTCCGTCAGATCGGCATAAATCACGCGACGGTCAGTTGGGCAAGGGTGACGAACCAGCATGCCGTGGCGCTCCAGCTTGTCGATCACGTAAGTGACGTTGCCGCTTTGCAGCAGAAGCTTGGCTCCGATTTGTTGAATAGGCTGCTGACCTTTGAAATAAAGAACTTCGAGAACGGCAAACGCCGTAGGATTGAATCCTTGAATTTTGCTGCCGCTTACGGCATGTTCGTTAACGCTTTTGAACGATTTGGCGAACACCCGGTACAGATGCAGCGACAGTTCGGTATCGCGTGCCTGAGCATGAATCATTGTGCCTCCGCCTTTCAAATTTTGGTAGATGAATTATATTTATCTTAGTTCAGAGCTAATGTTTAACGACATGTCATTTGTCACAGTTTTTCATTTTTAATAATTTAAATTTTTTCTTTTTCACGAAAGCTTCAAATTTGAAGTGATGGCGCGCATAGGAGCTGTTTGGCGAAAAAAGAAACAAAACGCCGAAAGGGTCGTAATATGGAGAATAAAAGCCTGTTTTCTCTAAGATATGCACGCAAACTCCGAAGGAAGCACATGGAGAAAAGGGGAAAAGCTTTCGGCAAATGGGCGAGGGGAGAGGGTGGAGATGGAAGTGTCGACGGAGCATGAAGCGAAAAAGAATACATATGCGCTGGAGGTCAGTCTTGACGAAGCGGGATACTCACCAGGAGATGCCTGCATACGCGGAATTTCGTTCAAGGTAGCTAGTGGAGAGCTGGTTGGATTGATCGGCCCGAACGGAGCAGGGAAAAGTACGACGATCAAGGCTATTTTAAAGCTTATTCCCCATGTAAAAGGCGAGATCGTGCTGGGCGGGTCCGGGACTTACGCGTATGTTCCCGAGCAGCCTCTTTATTACGACACGCTGACGTTATGGGAGCATCTTTCATTGGCCGGAGCCGCTTACGGGATGGAGGAACAAGACTTCGAGCGCAGTGCAAACGAGCTGCTGGATCGCTTTCGGATGACGGATGCCCGAGACAAGCTGCCGGGGGGCATGTCAAAGGGGATGAAGCAGAAGATGATGCTGATGATCGGTTTTTTGCTGAAGCCGGATGTGTACATTGTCGATGAGCCGTTTATCGGGCTGGACCCTCGGGCGACAAGGGATTTTCTGCGGCTGTTGGAGGAAGAGCGTAAACGGGGAGCCGGCGTATTGATGTGTACGCATGTGCTCGATACGGCCGAGAAAATTTGCGATTATTTCGTGCTGCTCTCCGACGGGCAGACGGCGGCCCAGGGGGATCTTGCGCAAATTCGGGAAACGAGCGGACTTGCGGAAGGGGATCTGTTCGACTGCTTCGAGGCTTTGACGGTATGAGCCGGGGCTCGGCATTTGCAGGACTCGCCGCTCCGGGAGCGCTGTTCCGACGCAGGCTGCATGATTATATCGCCAATGAGCGTCGCAACCTGCTGTTGGTCGTCGATTGGGTGGTGGCGCTATACATCGTCATTCCTTTCAGCCTGCTTGGACTGCGTTATTATTACGGCTTCTGGCATGGGGAGATTCCGGCGGCATTCGAACATATTCCATTAGCTGCGTTGGGCCTCGTTCCGCTCGTGACGGCGCTTGCTTCGCGGCCGATTTTGCTGCTCGAACCGGCGGACGCCGTCTTTTTGAGACAGCAGCCGGGATGGCTGCGCGGCGTGTTGGGGCGGGCGAGTACAGGATTTGTCGTTTTTCAGATTGGCAAATCCGCACTGATTCTGCTCGTCCTGCTGCCTTTTCTAAGAGAGGTGCATCAGCTTTCTTGGGGAAGCCTTGCGATTCTGACCGTGATGGTTTGGGCTTTGCACTCGGTTGTCGGGATGCTTCTGCATTTTGCGGGAGTCTTCCGAAAGGAATGGTGGAAGCATTGGGCATTCCTTCTGGGCGCGGTTGCGGCTTCCGGTTTATTTATCTGGGCTATGGCTAACGGTATGGCGATAAGCGGGCTCGTTACCGTGTTGTTTGGCGCAGCGGCCGGGATTCTGACTCATAAGCGTTCCGTGCTGTCCCATCATTTCGAGGAAAGCATGGCGGTTGATTTGGCTGCAAGACTTCGCTTTACCGCACTTCTATTGTCCCAGTCGATGGATAAGCCGCGTTTACCGAAGCAAAAAGTGCGGCTCCTGCGGCGTTCGGGACCGCTGCTGCCAAGCTTCATGGGCAAATGGCAGACACGTCAGGTCGCGGATGCCGCACTCAAAAGCGCGCTGCGCGAACGGGGCTATGCGCGCATGTATCTGCAATTTTCGAGCGTGAGTCTAGCAGCTACCCTTGTCGGCCCGCTGTGGGTCGGATGGATTGTCGTGCCGCTGATGCTGCTATTATTTTCGATGTGGCTAAGAGGGCTTTGGCTGCAATTCGCCGAGCATGCGTTTCCTCCGGTTGCCACCATGGATCGCGTGTTACTCGATTCTGCCTGCGGACCTGCGGTAGGACTTCAAATGCTGCCGATTGCTTTTGCATTGAGTGCTTGTCTGGGCGTGAAAATGTTTGCGGCTTGGTGGGGAGCTTTGGCGTTGGGACTTCCGGGTGCGGCTGTGGGGATGCTGCTCGCGTATATGCTTGCGGCATTCTGGCAAAAGAAAGAAGGTACGGCTTAGGGCGTCGGCATGAACAGAGTGCAGGCGAGGGTAGTTTTAAAGCGAATCAGGTAGTCGGTTGTTTGGAAAATGGCGATAACGATCGTCATGGCGATGTTGTAGAAAATGCAAGATTTGAACGTGAAAAAGCCGTCCGTCTTCGTGACCGGATACGGCTTTTCTTTCGTCCAGCTACCAGAACCGCGCGGGTCTCAGACCCATAAGTACGAGACCGATCTGCTTTCCTACGCCCGCAACCCCAACGCCCGCTCCGCCGCGCTCGTTCCCGCCGCATGTCCGGTCGAAAACGCCGCCGTGATATTGTAGCCTCCGGTATAGCCGTGAATATCCAACAGTTCGCCGCAGAAGTACAATCCTCCGGTAAATTTCGATTCCATCGAATGCGGATCGATTTCTTTCAAATGAACGCCGCCGCCCGTCACGAAAGCATCCTCGATCGACAACGTGCCGTTCACCGGAATCGGGAACGCTTTGATCAGCTTCGCAAGCTCGGTCCATTTGGCTTTCGGAATATTGTCATGGGTCAGCATCTCGTCCAGATCCGCACGCACCAGCAGCAGCGGGATGAGTTTTTCCGGCACCGCCGTTTTCAGCACATTCTTGATCGCTTTCTTCGGATCGGCTGCCGTCAGGTTGAGCGTCTCGCGGTATACGTCGTCGGCGCTGCGGTCCGGCATGAGGTCAACCGTCACGCGCACCGTACCGCCGCCGGCCTGCTTATCCAGTTCCTTGACCACGTACTGGCTGCAGCGCAGCGCGGCCGGGCCGGATAGCCCGAAGTGCGTGAACAGCATGTCGCCTGTGTGCGTCACGAGCTTTTTGCCTTTGGCGTTCCAGACGGTCAGCTCGATATCGCGCAGCGACAAGCCTTGCAATTCTTTGCTCTGGATAAAAGCCGCGCCCGACGTGATCGGAACTTCGGTGGGGAACAGCTTCGTGATCGTGTGCCCCGCCGCTTCCGCCCACGGATAACCGTCTCCGGTCGATCCTGTTTTCGGTACGGATTTGCCGCCGACCGCCGCGATGACGCAGGGGGCGGAGATTTCTTTTCCGTCTTTCAACCGAACGCCCGACGCTTGCCCGTCCGCATACAAAATGCGTGCTACCGGCGCGTTGATTCGGATCTCGACGCCGAGCGAACGCACCCGCCCAACCAATGCGTCAACGACTGTCTTGGCTCGATCGCTTACCGGAAACATGCGCCCGTTGTCTTCTTCCTTCAGCGCAATGCCCAACCCTTCGAAAAACGCGATAATATCGCGACTGCCGAACTGCGACAGCGCGCTGTACAAAAACCGGCCGTTGCCGGGAATCCATTTGATCAGGTCGTCAAATTCCTTATTATTCGTGACGTTGCAGCGTCCGCCGCCCGAAATGCCGAGCTTGCGCCCCAGCTTATCTCCTTTATCGACAAGCAGTACCCGCGCGCCGTTTTCACCGGCCGCTACGGCTGCCATCAGTCCCGCCGAACCGCCGCCCACGACGATTACGTCATAATCCAAGATGCATCTTCCTTTTCACATTGATCGATTTCTTCCATTAATAATAGCACAAACGGTGAGGCGAACAGCATGAAGATCATTCTTCCGCTAGGTATATTGAATCGGAAGAATAGTTGTGTTTTAATCAAAGAGAAGGTTAATTTCTTAAATATGGAAAAACAAATATCATTACCATTTGCGATTGTTTAAACGCCTTTCATGCAAAAGGAGGTACTTCACGAGTGGAGCTGCTGAAATTACTTATCATCCAGATTTTGTTCGCCTCGCTTCCCGTTTTGCTTGTACCTTCTTTCGAAACGTTCGTGCGCAATCGGATGCAAGGACTTATGGTCAGGCACGAAGGGGACTCCGTCGGTATCTCTTTCACGTGGGCCAGCGCGCTTTCGCTGTTGATGTGCTGGTTTTTGGATGCCGGCAGCACCCGGATCGACGGTCATTTGGCGCTATTGCCCACCGGAATGGGGATTTTGTACGGGGTGCCGAAAGGCGTGTTCCCGCTGGTCGGCCTGTACGCGTTGGTCGGATCGTTGTTCGCCCAGCCTGCGGAGCTGCCTTATGTGTGGGTCGAAACGGTCGCACTTCTTGTGCTTGCATTGTCGCGTTCGCGGATGCTTCGCATGCAAAAGCTGCACAGAAAGCTTCTGATCGCGTTATGGCTGCTTATCGCTTATCTTCCGCACGGCATTTTTCATATTCGCGAATCCGCTATCGAAGGGAACGGCTGGGCGGCTTTGCCTAGAGTAGCCATCGAAGTGCTCGGAGGCATCGTTGCCGCTCTGCTGCTGCTTTATTCCCGGCGGGATGCGCAGGATCGGAATCTTTTGAACGAACAGGCAGGCGCAATGCGGGAGCGCGTCATCGAGGAAGAAACGAAGCTTCAAGCGTTTATGCGTACGCTCCCCGGCTTTGCGCTCACCCTAGATCGTTCGGGCCTTGTGACGGGGGTGAACGATCGGGCGTTCGGCGCGATCAGCAGCCGCGTTCCGAGCGCCACGCGGGAAATGGTCACGGGCAAAAGCTTCTCTGAGCTGATGAGCTCGATCGGCATGCAAGCGGATCCCGTGTTCTTGCAGGCGCTGGACGTGAGCATTCGCGAGAACCGAACGACCGAGCAGACGATGGAATTCGGCGGCCGGAAGTTCAGCATTTATTTGTCCCCGGCGCATACGGATCAAGGCGAAGTGTTCGGGGCGGTATGCAGCATCTACGACGTCACGGAAATCGAACGGATGAGGGCCGAGTTGGAAGACATGAACCGCCTGAACTTGATCGGGCAAATGGCGGCGGGCGTCACGCACGAGGTGCGCAACCCGATGGCCGTCGTACGCGGATATTTGCAAATTTTGCAGAAGAAAACACCGGACGAATACGACTATTATTATAAAATCGTGCTGGAGGAACTTGACCGGGCGGGAGGAATCATCGACGATTTTCTGGCTTTGGCCCGAACCAAGCAGCAGATGAACGAAAAGCGGACGCTGCGTTCGGTCGTGGAGGATCTGTGGCCGCTGCTTCAAGCGGATGCCAATCTTCGCGGTCAGACGATCCGGCTCGAAGACGGAGCGGAGGGGGAGAAGATTTCGATGCATCCGGGAGAAATCAAGCAGCTCGTGTTGAATCTGGCGCGCAACGGGCTGGAAGCGATGGACGACAAGGGAGAACTCGTCATCGCGATCGAGGAGTTGGAAGACCGTTTGCGGCTGCGGGTAAAAGACAACGGTCCCGGCATTTCGGAAGAGACGCTCGAACGCATCAAACAGCCCTTTTTCACCACGAAAAAGACCGGAACCGGCCTGGGGTTGGCGCTGTGTTCGGGCATAGCGGAACGGCACGGCGGCAGCTTGTCTATCGAATCGAAAGTAGGCGCGGGCACGGAGGTGCGGATCGATTTCGTCAAAAAGCGCGAATCGGAAGCTTCCAAAGCGGCGGTCGAAGTTTGCGGATCAGAACTTAGGCCGTTGGAACGCGCAGCGGAATCAGAGATTTGAGACCCGTTATTGGGAAACAGCTTTCCTTTGGTTAGGGCTCACGGTATAATGGAGGCACATCAACGACTTGGAGGAGTGAATCGAACATGGCTATGTCTTTCGATCAATATATGCGTGATATGATCCAACCGATGCGCGACGAACTGACGACATTGGGAATCCGCGAACTGCGGACGCCGGAGGAAGTGGAAGAAAACCTGCCGAACGCTTCGGGTACGACGCTTGTCGTCATTAACTCGGTCTGCGGCTGCGCCGCCGGCCAATGCCGTCCGGGCGTCGCTCAAGCGCTGCAGCACGAGAAAACGCCGAACAATCTGTTTACGGTATTTGCCGGACAGGACAAAGAAGCAACGGCACAAGCTCGCGAATACTTCGCGCCGTACCCGCCTTCTTCGCCTTCGATCGCTTTGTTCAAGGATGGAGAATTGGTTCACTTTATCGAGCGTCATTCCATTGAAGACCGTTCCGCCGGCGATATCGCCGACGATCTGACACGTGCTTTCGATGAATTCTGCGGCTAAGCTTGACCAACCTTAATCAGAGGTTTACGTTCTCCTGAAATGCACACGCTTTAGGTGCATTTCAGGGGGACGTAACCCTACTTTTAACTTGGTCAAGCGGTTAATCCGGATTTTCGGCGAGCCTTGCGGAAGAGGCCCCGGCAGGACGATTGCTGTCCGTCGGGGCTTTTTTACATAAAAATCGGCTTGTTCGACGTGAATGAATGTGAAAAAAAACACGGCGTAAGTTCGATGTCAGGCCATTGCGGGTATAATGGTGGAGAGAGCTATATTATTCCGGGTATTGAAAAGGAGAGGATTCACGATGAGTTTGCAACAACAAATTATCGCCGAATTGGGCGTGCAGCCTACGATCGATCCGGAAGCGGAGATCCGCAAACGGGTCGACTTCCTGAAACAGTACGTGCTTGCGGCGGGCGCGAACGGTCTGCTGATCGCGATCAGCGGCGGCGTGGACAGCGCGGTCGCGACAGGGCTTTGCAAGCGTGCAACGGATGAGCTGACCGAAGAAAACGGCAAAGAATTCATCACGCTTGGCGTATTCCAGCCTTACGGCGAACAGTCGGATATCGAGCATAGTTACGCGACGGCAAAAGCTTTCGGCCTGACGCATACGATCGAGACGAATATTCAGGATGCCGTGGATCATGTCGCTTCCACCGTTGAGAAAAGCTTCGAGAAGCTGGACATCAACAATCCGAAGAAAATGACGGACAAAGGTAAAGGCAACATCAAGGCGAGAACGCGTATGGTCGTGCAATATGCGCTGTCGTTCGAGATGAACCTGATCGTGGTCGGTACCGACCATGCGTCCGAAGCGATTACCGGCTTCTATACGAAGTGGGGCGACGGCGCGGTCGATATTACGCCGCTATCCACGTTGAATAAGCGTCAGGTGCGCCAAGTCGCTTCCGCGCTGGGCGTTCCGGCCGAGATCGTGACCAAAGCGCCGACGGCCGGACTGTGGGTCGGACAGACCGACGAGACCGAGCTTGGCATTACGTATGACGAGAACAGCGATTATCTGGAAGGCAAAGAAGTGTCGCCGAACGTGCAATCGCTGCTGGAGAACTTTTATAAAAGAACGGCGCATAAGCGGAATCCGATTCCGGGGATTTAAGTTACGTAGGCGGAGGGAAGCGAGAAGACTCCGAGAAAAATTCGTTCAATACGCTGTCTCACTTGGAAAACTGGATTGAAATTTGAATGGGGTTTTCCAAGTTCAAAGGCGTCTTAAACTGAATTTTTCTCTCCGTCTTCTCGCTTCCAGCTACGTTGGAGTATAGTGATAGGTTAAGAGGACCTGGCCTAAGTGGCCGGGTCCTCTTTTTGGATAAGGAATATTTGTTTTGAGAGAGAGCGTTTTGTTGCTCTTAGGACAGATACAATTCAAAAGCCGCGTCGTACTCTTGAGGATGGTATTTCTCATGGGCGGCCAGGAGTTCGGTTTGTGCGTGTTGGAGGATGGCTTTATATTCCGCGCTCGCGCTGCCGCCGCTCGAAAGACGGCCCACCGCATCGCGGCTGTGTTCGAAGCTGCGTTCGACCAATGCCCAGTGGCGCGCATATTCGGCTTTTGTCATACCGATCAAAGTCAGGATTTTGTAGAGCGCGGTGAGCGGTTCCAGATGCGCCTTGACCACGTCGATCGAGAAGGATTGTCCCATCGTGAACTTGATCTCGACGTCCAAATCCGCTGTGCCTGCCGTTTCCAGGATAACGTTCGTCGGCGTATGCTCGAAATAGTTGTAGCGCAGAATCTGCCGCTTGCTGCTGATCGCTTTCTCCCCGTCGACGTGGATCATGCCGATGTTGGTGAAGGCGTATTCGTCTTTGGCGGACTTGAGCAGGAAGTAGAGTTTCTCGTTCATCTCGGTGAAAATGTAAGCCTGAGCCTGGGTATTGGCAAATTCGGACGGAGGAATGACTTTACACTTATCGGACATCCCGGTAAGGTCAGAGGTGACGCGGGAGAAGATGTTGCGGGACAAAAAAATTCCACCTTTCGATATGGAGTGTACGTATCCGTTTGAAACCTATTTTACCCGATGCCAATCGAGAATGGAACTAACTGATCATTGAGCCGTTTTCGGCGCGTAAAAGAAAGAGGAACTGGAGTTCGATTGTGTCTCCTGATACAATATAGGGCGATGGAACATAGAGAGGCGAAGCGGAGGAACGACGGAATGATTTACGGAATCGGTCACGATCTATTGGAAATCGGACGTGTCGTTCGGGTGTTGGACGGACGTCAGGGAGAGCGGTTTTTGCAGCGAGTGTTGACCCCGGCGGAACTTCGGATCGCGAGAGAACGAGGACCGAGATTGGCGGAATTCGTTTCCGGGCGTTTTGCTGCCAAGGAAGCAATCGTTAAAGCATTGGGCTGCGGAATAGGCCGTATCGTCGGATTTGAAGATATCGAGATCGTTCCGGATCAGCTGGGCAAGCCCGGCGTTACCTTGTCGGAGGAAGCCTGGAACAGACTGAGTCTGCCGGGCGGGAACGGTTATGTCATACATTTGAGCATTACGCATCAGCCGGGAATGGCTTCGGCTTTCGCCGTAGTGGAAAGGAAGACATCATGAGCAGCGAAAAGCAAGCAGATCTGGATGCAGGTAAGCCAGTCGAGAAAGTCAATGCAGGCGTGGGCAGCGAGGCGGCAGTCAGCGTATGGGAGCGGATCGTCAGCATCGAAGCTTCTGAAAGCCGCGAATATTTCAGCCGGGAGCTGCTGATCTGGTACGATCGCAGCAAACGGGATTTACCGTGGCGCAGGCATCGCGATCCGTATTTTATTTGGGTATCGGAAATCATGCTTCAGCAGACCCGGGTAGATACGGTGATTCCGTATTTCCATCGATTCATCGAGCGTTTCCCAACGATTCGCGATCTGGCGGAAGCGCCGCAGGAAGACGTGGTGAAAATGTGGGAAGGGCTTGGGTATTACTCCCGGGCGCGAAATCTTCAAGCGGCGGCGCAGCAGATCGTCGAGCTGCATGATGGGCAGATGCCTTCGGAGCGAGAGCATGTTTTTGCGTTAAAAGGAGTCGGGCCGTATACGGCAGGCGCCATTCTCAGCATCGCGTTCAATCAGCCGGAGCCTGCGGTGGACGGCAACGTGATGCGCGTATTGTCGCGCTACTTCCTGATCGAGGACGATATCGCCAAGCCAAAAACGCGAATCGGGATGGAAAAGATCATTCCGGGCTTGATTCCCGAAGGGCGTGCGTCGGATTTTAACCAGGCTCTTATGGAACTCGGAGCGCTGATCTGTACGCCAAAGTCGCCGCATTGCCTGATTTGTCCGGTCATGGAGCACTGCCGGGGCCGGATCGAAGGCATGGAGCGCGAGCTGCCGATCAAGACGAAAGCGAAGAAGCCTCGGCCTGAGCAGCGTTTGGCTATTTTGCTGGAAGGTTCGGGTGAAAACGAGGGACGTGTGCTTGTTCGTCGCCGCCCCAAAACGGGACTTTTGGCAAGCATGTGGGAAATTCCGCATGTCGCGGCAGCAGGGGAAGACCTCGGCGTCGATGTAGCTCAGCTCGAAGAACTGCTGGAGGATCGCGGGTTGGTGTGGTCGCCGATGACGGCCTATATGACTGCTGAGCATACGTTCAGTCATATTCATTGGACCATGAAAGTGCTGATCGCTCGCGAGCAGCCGGAAGTGTTGGCGCAATTAGCGGCCGAAAGCGGTGTTCCTTATGAAGTAGCGGTACCGGAATCGGCGCTGGAACCGGAACTGCGTTTCGACGCGGAAGATTCGGGCGAAGAATGGCGCTGGGTGTCGCGAGAAGACATGCAGGAGATTGCGTTCCCGAACTTGTTCTCGCATATTTTGAATACGTATTTTTCAAACAAGTCCTAAGCCTTCAATCCAATAAGCAAAAAACGCCGATCCCGGAGGATCGGCGTTTGTGTGTATCGGTTGTTCCGGATTAACCGGGCAGCCGTCTATTGCGATCGGAATCGAAACTTATTTTGCTGCCGCAAAACGCTTCGACACTTCATCCCAGTTCACTACATTCCAGAATGTCGCGATGTAGTCAGGACGTTTGTTTTGGAATTTCAGGTAGTAAGCGTGCTCCCAAACGTCCAGGCCGAGGATCGGAGTCAGACCTTCGAAGATCGGGCTGTCTTGGTTTGGCGTGCTTGTTACAGCCAGTTTGCCGTCTTTGCCGACAACCAGCCATGCCCAGCCGCTGCCGAAACGAGTCGTAGCCGCTTTAGCAAAGTCTTCTTTGAATTTATCGAAGCCGCCGAGGTCGCTGTCGATTGCCGCTGCCAGGTCGCCGGATGGAGCGCCGCCGCCGTTCGGTCCGATAACCGTCCAGAACAGGCTGTGGTTGTGGTGTCCGCCGCCGTTGTTACGAACAGCGGTGCGGATGCTTTCCGGTACGCTGTCGAGGTCGCCGATCAGCTCTTCCAGGCTCTTGCTTTGCAGTTCCGGAGCGCTTTCCAGAGCAGCGTTCAGGTTTGTTACGTATGTGTTGTGATGGCGATCGTGGTGGATTTCCATCGTCTGTGCGTCGATATGAGGTTCAAGCGCGTCGTTCGAGTACGGCAGTGCTGGCAGTTCAAAAGCCATGATAAGATTACCTCCTGCTTAAGTTGGATTTAACGACGTTGCCCGCAACAAGATGTAGCTCACATAGGATGTACATAGGGACGTCCTTACACCTTATTAAACAGGATCACTTTCTTTAAATCAATAGGTCATTTTTTCTCCGTGACTTTTTTGGGCGCAAAAAGAGCCTCTGGATTGTTAAAAAGATCATACCGATGTAAAAGGATCTTCGCTTATGATGGAGCCGTGCACGCAGCGCCGAAAAACGCGCAAAAAGCGTTTGCATGGTGGCGAAAAAACTCGAAATGCGATACTCTTCAAATAAAAATAATGTTTTTTCGTGTCACTTATGGTTTAATAATCGTGTGAGGAAAGTAAATCCGCTGGCAACCTCGTATTTTTTCTGCCTTTTTTGTAAACTCGCGTCTTTCTTTCTGTAAAAACCTGACTCAAGTAAGCGTTTGCGAAAAGTTTATACTGATGATTTTCATAGCAGGGTCGTGTAACGGCAGATCAGCGTGCTGGCCGTTTTATGTTATGGGCATCAGAAGTTGCTTTTTTGCATGAGCTGCCATTTCCAAAGAAGAAGGGGATTTAAGCATGAACGTTCGTTCTTTTCAATTGAGTGATTCCAGTCGTGTCACGGAACTTCTGCAGGTCGCTTTATCCGAAGAGTGTTATGAAAAGACGATTGGTCCTTTTTCCCGGCAGCTGTCCTGGGATTCGGAACTGATCCTGGTAGCGGAAGACGGAGATAAGCTCGTTGGCGTGATGATCGGTACGATCGAGCGCGATATGGGTTGTTACTACCGAATTGCCGTGCATCCGGATTATCGTCGTCAGGGAATCGGCAAAGCATTGGTTGCCAAGCTCGAAGGACGCTTTCAACAGCGTAAAGTCAACAGTATTTTCGTATCGGGCGACGAGCACAATTCGCCGGCGCTGCCGTTGTACGAAGCGATGGGATATGGCGCGAACCGCATCCTGAACGCATTCCAGAAGCTGAGTATTCTGGCCGTACACTAAAAGGCAAAGCGCACAAATTCATCCGAGAGCGGGGAGCATTCGGATGCGGCTAATCAGCCGAAGAGTATACACATATGCGGGTCCCCGGGAAGGAACCGCTTGAATTTGCATAGGCATGCCCGTTCCCTCGGGCGTCTGTACGACGGTGAAGTCGGCACGGACGCTGGAGAGCACGGGGATGCTTTTATTTTTTGCAGCTCGATTTTAAGACGGATTCGCGGTAAAATGAAAGAAGTCCCAACATCGAATTTTTTCAATACGGAACAAACCGAAAAGCGCTTCCGGGATAGTTTCAGAATCCGGAAATAGCGCCTTTTTTTGCGGATATAAACAGGATACAGGAAGAAAGGAGGCATCGGGATGAACGAACGGGAGAAAAGCGGAGTTGGCGTACAAACAGCCTCTTGGGAAACGCTGAAGCGTGAAATCATTGAGGCTGCGCCGTCACTCGGGATCGACGACATCGGATTCGCTTCGGCCGATCCTTTTTTATCGTTGAGGGTTAGATTGGAGCAGCACCGGGCCAAAGGGTTCGAGTCTGGCTTCGAGGAGCCGGATCTGGATAAGAGAACCTATCCGGCGCTGAGTCACGAGGACCCGCAGTCGCTGATCGCGATTGCGGTCGCGTACCCGTCGAAGCTGGAAAACGCGCCGAAATCGGAACCGGGTCGTACCCGCGGCATGATGGCGCGTTCGGCGTGGGGGCGCGATTATCATTTCGTATTGCGGGAAGCAATGGAGCGATTGGTGGCTTTTATCAAGGAAAAGGTGCCGTGGGCGAGCGTCGTGAACATGGTCGATACGGGCGTCTTGTCGGATCGGGCGGTCGCGCACCGGGCGGGAATCGGTTTTCAGGGGAAAAACTGCATGATTATTTCTCCGAAATACGGATCATGGATTTACCTCGGCGAGCTGATTACGAACATTCCTTTCTCTGCTGACGAGGAAGTTCAGGACGACTGCGGAGATTGCACGCGCTGCATCGATGCCTGTCCTACAGGTGCTCTGGTCGGTCCGGGGGAATTGAACGCGCAGCGCTGCGTGTCCTTCCTGACCCAAACGAAGGGACTGCTCAGCGAAGAATTCATGATGAAGATCGGCAATCGGCTGTACGGCTGCGATACGTGCCAGATTGTCTGTCCGAAAAATAAAGGCAAGCATTGGCCGCATCACGCACAGCTTCAGCCGGACCCGGAAAAAGCCAAGCCGCTTCTGCTGCCGATTCTCGATCTGAGCAACCGGCAGTTCAAGGAAGAGTTCGGTCATACGGCGGCTGCTTGGCGCGGGCGGGGACCGATCCAGCGTAACGCGGTGATCGCGCTGGGGAACTTCAAGGACGAGACGGCGATGCCGAAGCTTGCCGAGGTGTTGGTCAGCGATCCGCGCCCGGTGATGCGCGGCACGGCCGCGTGGTCGATCGGACGGATTGGCGGATCGGCGGCCGAGGAGGCATTGTTGGCCGCTCAGCCGCTAGAGCAGGATGAGGAAGTGCTGGAGCGGATCGCTCTTGCGCTGAGCGAAGCTCGGGAAGGCCGCAAGCCGCGTCCGGCCAAAGGCGATCCTTCGAGACGCGGGCAGGTAAATGAGCCGGATGTGCGGTTAGGCAGCGGGACGCAAGATACGGCGACACCTCAAGCGTCTGACTCAGCGGCGCAGTCGGTTGAAATTGCGAAGACGGGCGAGGGCAGCGAACCTCGAAGCGGATATGAAGCAGAAGGGGATCGCGCGAATCGTACGCATGGTTCTGTTCTTCCCGTCGAGCCTTCTCTGAATTCGACCCCGCTGTCTTCGACCGAGACGCTTTTCTACGACGAAATGCAGTCTCCGATCGGCCCTTTGGTTCTAACGGCTAGCCAAAAAGGATTATGCCGCATCGACTTCGGTACGTTCGAATCCCATGCCGCGTCGTTGGAACTCTGGTCCAAGCGCTACTTCGGCGCGGTCGAGCTTGTCCGCAAACCCGATGCGGTCAAGCCTTATAAAAAGCAGCTGTTCGAGTATTTGAAGGGACGCCGAGAAACGTTCGATCTGGAGCTTGACCTACAGGGAACTCCGTTCCAGGTAGAAGTTTGGCGCGCGCTTGAGAAGATCGGATACGGAGAGACCGTTTCTTACAAATGGATTGCGGAGGCAGTCGGGCGTCCGACTGCCGTACGAGCCGTAGGCGGCGCGAATAACCGTAATCCCCTTCCGCTCGTCCTGCCTTGTCACCGCGTTGTAGGCGCCAACGGAAAGCTTGTCGGCTATGCCGGAGGGCTAGGCGTGAAAAAGAAATTGCTCGCCATCGAGCAGCGCGTACTGCATGCTGACGGGGGAAAGGCCGCTCCGAATCCTAATTACGGGCCGGAATTATAAATTGCGGCAACTGCCGCCTCGTGCTACACTTAACTCGTGCGTCTTTACGCACTTAGACAGCCAAAAACGTGGGGTGACATTAACGATGTGGTGGAATTATGTGATACCAATCGTCACATTGATCGTCGGTTTGGTCGGCGGATTCTTTATCGGTGTGTACTATCTGCGTCGTCAACTGACGAATATGCAGAACGATCCGCAAATGCTGCAAAAAATGGCTAAACAGATGGGCTACAATCTGAACGGCAAGCAAATGCAGCAGGCGCAGCAAATGATGAAGAAAAACGGTGGCAATATGCCGGGCGGAATGCCTGGCGGCAAAGCGCCGAAAGGCAACGCGTTTCCTCCAAACAATAAGCGGAGAAAATAAGCGCGCAGTCCGGGACGATATAGATGTTCCGGACCCTGCATCGGCTGGGCCCGTTCCCGGGTCCGGTCTGTGCATTAGGTAAGGAGGAGCGAGGCATGGCCGGCGTTAACGATTATACAAACAAGAAGGTTGGCGACAACCGCGAACAGATCGAGTATCATGTTGCCCAGATCCTGGAGTTGATCGGCGAAGATCCGCAGCGGGAAGGGCTTTTGGATACTCCGGCGCGCGTGACACGGATGTACGAGGAGATTTTTGCCGGATACGACGTAGACCCGCGTGAAGCGCTGGGCGTGACGTTCGACGAGCATCATGAAGAGTTGGTTATCGTCAAGGATATTGTCTACTATAGCCAGTGCGAGCACCACATGGCGCCGTTTTTCGGCAAAATTCATGTGGGCTATATTCCGAACGGCCGCATCGCGGGCTTGAGCAAGTTTGCCCGTCTGGCAGAAGCCGTTACGCGTCGCCTGCAAGTGCAGGAACGCATTACCACGCAGATTGCGGACATTTTGGTTGAGGTTCTTCAGCCGAAAGGCGTTATGGTCGTGGTGGAAGGCGAGCATCTGTGCATGTGCGCACGGGGCGTGAAAAAACCGGGCAGCAAAACGGTGACGACGGCGGTTCGCGGCGTTCTTCGCAACGATGCGGCGCAGCGCGCCGAGTGTCTCGGACTCATTAAGAACTGAAGTTGATCGGTGAAGCAAGATGAACCTGTCCGGTGCCGGGCGCGGTTTCGCATTGTTGTCTTTTGAACGAAGACGATGATCGAAAATACGCGTGCCAGGTCGGCAGGTTCTTTTTTCACGCGTAAATAAAAGGAGGGATCAAGATGAAAAAAACAGCGATAGGTCTGGTCTTGCTCATGCTGCTTGTTTTGACTGCCTGCGGCAAACCGGCTTGGGTGGGGCATCAGGAATCAGAACCGCTGGAAGGTACGGAGCAGCTGTTCGATCTCAAGGCTTACGATCCGAATGAACAGGTAGAGTTGACGTGGGACGGACAGCAGGTGGCGGGAACGTTCGAACGTCATCCTGAACTGCCTGTCGGCGCCTACATACCGGAAGGCGCGACGGCGTTCAAGATGAGTAACGATACCGCATGGGGGTTTGAAAATCAGCAGATCTTTATGACCGTGACGAAAAACTCGCTGATCGATGCTTCGTTGATGCGAGACCGTACAGAAGAGCTGATGGTCTACAAGGAGTATCGGGGCTCGATCAATGACGGGCGCGTCGCGGACTTTTTCCAAGTGGAGCAAGGCGGAGAGACGTATGTGGTGTCATTCACCTACCTCGATAAAGCCAAAGCCCTTCCGTTGCTAACCGATATGGCGAAAAGTCTTCGGAGCGTTGAATGAAGCACTTGCCATAACATACGTAGAAAGCAGGCCAGCGCAATTTCGCGGTCTGCTTTTTTATTTTGCTCGATAGCGACGGGAAGGAGTGAAATATGCGAAAATGAACAAAAGAAGACCATTTGCGCGGTATTGCGGATTCGTCGGATGACTCTGGTGGTTTGACCAAGTTATAGGCAAGGTTACGTCTGCTGTAGTACGGAGATCGAAAATCGGATAAGGGGGCTGGCGGCATGGAAAAGGAGCGTTTGATCGCGAGTAAGGAGATGCGAAGCGAAAATGGAGGACAATCCCTATGGCCTTCCGGCATTCGAATCTGGACGCCGCCGCTGGAAAGCATGCCGGAAGACGTCATGTTCCCGCTGGCTTGGGAAGAGATGATGTGCCGCCGCGTAGGCGAAGGCGAAGCTCCGATCATGCATATCTGGCGGCACCCGTACGCGTTGACGATCGGGATGCGGGACCGTCGGCTGCCGAGAGCCCCGCAGGCGATGGAAAAGCTTCGGCGAGAAGGCTGTTCGGTCGCTGTGCGCGTATCTGGAGGCGCAGCGGTTCCTTTAGACGAGGGCGTGGTGAATGTGTCGATCATTTTGCCGAATCCGGGGCGTAAGCTGGAACTGCACGGAGACTTTGAACGGATGGTTTCACTGATTGCGGGGGCCGCGTCGCCGTGGACCAACGAATCAAAAGCGGGCGAGATCGCTGGAGCTTTTTGCCCGGGCGATTATGATGTCAGCGTCAATGGCCGCAAATTTTGCGGAATCGCGCAGCGGCGGCAGACGAAAGCTTATATATTGACGGCTTTCGTCATTGCGGAGGGAAGCGGCGAAGAGAGGCGTCGACTGGCCCGTGAATTTTACGACGAAGCTTCCGGGATTTTGAGACCTGGACAAGCCTATCCGGATGTTCGCGAAGGCTCCATGGGGAGTCTGGACGAGCTGGCGGGTGTGCCTTCGGCCGAAGCGTATATGGCGTCGCTGGTGGAATGGATGATCGACCAGGCCGGGGCTTCGGTGTTGAATGCCGGGCCGGAATTGCCGCTTGACGAGCTGGATCGCTTATCAGCGGAGCTTAAAACCAGATATGATCGGGATTGATCGTATGTTTCGAGGATAGACAAGGCGCAAGCGCACGGAAAAGCCGCTTCCCAAATCCTGTTGCGGACTGAGGAAACGGCTTTTTCATGTGCGGATGAAGATGCTGGCGCGTCCATTCCTTCAAATCGAAAAGCTGCGAAGTGAGCTCGATTCTCGGATCGAACGCGTTTCACGTATAAAAGGCCATTCTGTTTACGGGCTGCCGACTTCTCCGACCTCGCCGTTCTCGATCTCTTCTTGGGCCGCCAGGCGGATATCCCCGAGGAAATTGGAGACGCGGCGCAGATATTCGCGCGGATGCTCGCGGAAGATCAGCTCGTGATGCGAATCTTGCACGATCCAGGATCGTGAGTTCGGGTTGGTCTGGTTCGCGGCAAGCTGTTCGGCAATCTCGTACGGAGCTTTTGAGTCTTCGGTGCCGTGAATGAAAAAGATCGGGATCGGATAATCTTTCTGCTCGACTTCTTTGTACGGAATCTGATTGAGGCTCGTTCCGTTCAGCACCGGGAAAAGCATTTGCAAAATCTCGAGCGACGGATGGCGCGGGAGCGCGATGTTTTGGCGAATATTGTGGTACAGCGTATCCGGTTGGAGCAGGAATGCGCTGTCCAGAATCATGGCATCGATATCGTCGCTGATCAGCGCGGCTTGCAGTGCAGTGCCGCCGCCCATCGAAAAGCCCCATACGACGACTTGTTCGGCGCCTTTTTGCTTGGCATATTGAACGGCTCCCAGCAGCTGCTGCGTTTCTTTTTTGCCGCCGGTGGCCACTTCCTTGCTGCCTTGCGAAGCAAAGCCGTAGTCGAACATGATGACGTTGAAGTTGAGTCGGTGCGCATAATGCGCGATGTCGTACATCGGAATCCAGGTCTCTTCTCGGTTGGCTCCATAGCCGTGGCTGAGTACGATTGTTTTCTTCGAGTCCGCATCGTCCGCCGGAATGTACCAGCCTTGCATGACGCGGCTTCCGTCGACTGCGGGGAAGGTGACGTCCTGGTATTCCATGCCCACGGCCTGCTTCGGGTTGGAATAGAGCGGAGCCACGGTGGGGTTGGATAGTACCCAAGCAATATAAGCATGCAGCGCGACAAAACAGAAAATCAGAAAGAAAAGAATCGATAAGAACAAAGCCACTGCTATGTTACGCAACCGACGACGGCCCGGCGAAATCTCCTTGACGTGTTCCTCCGTTTGCGAAGCTTTTTGCTTCGGCGACGGAGCGACGGTTCCGGAAGCGGGATTCATCGCGGTCTCTCCTTGTCTGGAATTTGGGTCTGAATATGAAACGTCCGCAGATTCTGTGTGAAGATAAAAACTCGAATCTTGTTGAAAAAAGGGATGTGCTTTGTTTTTATGGTATGCTTCGACGCGGTGTAAGTCAAACCTAATCCTTTTATCGGACAGCAATCCTGTTTCGTGTATGGCGGGAAAGTTACTTGGGAGCGGGAAGCGAGAAGACTGCGAGAGAAATCGCCAGCATAGGCTTCCGAAGTGCATTTCTTCGAAATGCTTCAGCTCCTACACTGAATTTCTCTCTCCGTCTTATCGCTTCCAGCTACGTTGGACTTTCCCGGTGTATTTTTTAATTGATAAGGATCTTTGAAATGCTGTAGTTTCATAAAAAATATTTTTGTTTCATATAATGAAACGTAAATATGCTATATTAGTAAAGAAAAGAAACGCCGCTGTGTCGACATATTGAGCAAGGCGGGGTCGCAATTTATGGACTGCGCCATATCTTTTATATCAAACGTGAAGGCAATCGGTGAAACTCAAAATTGCGATGAGAATCCAGAGAGAAGGTATACCTGTATGGAAGACGGCAAACTGAAAGTTCGCGCCGTTGATCGTGCGCTCGATATATTGTTGTGTTTTACCCGTAAAGAAAGTTTGAGTCTGACGGAGATTGCGGGTGAGGTGGAGCTGCATAAAAGCACGGTGCATCGATTGATGACCACGCTTGAGGAAAAGGGTTTCGTCAGCCGCGATGCGTCGACTGAAAAATATCGGTTGGGGATTAAAATTTGGGAGCTGTCCGCGCATTTGTCGAACACAGATGATCCGGCCCTTTTGCTGCTGCCGTCTATGGAAAAGCTGCGGGATGAGCTGGACGAGACGGTGAGCTTGTATGTGCTGGATGGCCGGGAACGGCTGCGTATTCAGGCGGTGCAGAGTAATCAGGCGATTCGTCGCGTGGCTCCGGTTGGGGCGCGTTTGCCACTGTATGTGGGCGCTTCGAGCAAGGCGCTTGTGGCTTTTTCCAGCGAACGGGAGCAGGAGCATATTTTGAGTGATCCGATCTGGCCGGACTCGGTCAGCCGCACGGCGTTCCGCGATCAGCTACGGGTGATTCGGGCGCGTGGTTATGCGATGAGCGTGGAAGAGCGGGAGCAAGGGGCAACGTCGGTTGCGGCTCCGATCTTTGATTTGAAAGGCAATCTGGCCGCGGCTTTGTCCGTATCGGGACCGCTGGCTCGGCTTCCGGTGGAGAAGCTGGAGAGTTATGCGCCGTTGTTGATGGAGCGGGCGCGGGAGATGGGGATGATGATACGCGGGTGAGGGAAGCACGGGGTTGCTTCCTAAGGGCAAAGTCCTGTTCGGTGTAAAGGCCTTGGGCGGCAGAGGGAGAAATTCGTTCAAGGCGCTGTCTCACTCGGAAAACAGGATGCGATTGCAGGAAGATTCCGAGTTCAAAGGCGCCTTTCACTGAATTTCTCCCTCTGCCTGGGGCCTTTACGAAGAAGGGCGGACTTTAAGAGAAGCAAATTGGGCTTCTTGGTTAAAGTTAAAAGAAGGTCAAGTGAAAAGGAAAATGAAAACGAAGAGTTGTCCGAAGAGCCGTGGTTTGGCTTTGGGGCAGCTTTTTTTGTTTTTAAATTGGGCCTTTTCCAAATTATTCAATCGAGAGATAATGAAAGAGCTTGTTTTTTAAGCAGAGATAAAGAAACGGGATTAAGGGGAATGGTAGGGGCATGAAGGTATTCGAAGCTTTTCAAGAGGTATATATTTCTTTTTCGAGTTGGAGCAGTACCAGCAAGTTTTATTTTTCTTTGTTTGTAGCTTTGGTTTTCTTTTTGTACAAAACGTTTTTGACGATGTATACAGAAAATGAAAAAGCGAAGCAGGCTACAGATTTAAAAGCTAGTGAGCAGATGTCCAAGCTTATGGCGCAGATGGCTGTATATTTTGGTGGAGTGAAAGATCATGCTGCGCAAGATCGAATCATTACGAGTTTAGGGGAAGCTTATCCTTATTTGAATCACCGAGTACGTTCCAAAATTCAGATGTACTATGCGAACCGTTCGGACGCTGCGTTAAGGACTTTGCAAAAGTCCGTGAATGAAGCAGTTGAATCGCTGATTACTTCAAATGGAAAACAAACTGGAATCGACAAAATCTTATGGTTCAACTCCAGAATCATTCGTCCGTTTTTTCCAATTGTCGTCTTGATCGCTTGGGGGATATTTGCTGTACTAAGCTTAGAGAAATATTTTTCGTTACATGCTGGTGGCGAACAATTCTTTTTTATCATGACTTTGATAAGCGGAGGGCTTTCTATCCTGTTTGCTACCGCTTTTTTAGATTTGTTAGTATTGGATTTCAAAACTATGAGAAGAAAAAGTTTGACGTTTTGGATCGGTATGCTTTTGTTTGTAACAGCCCCAATTTTGACAATTCTCATTTCAGGTTCGTTGTCCTTAGCTAGTTTGCTTCTACAGATTGTTGCTTTTGTAATCATGTTTTTAAGAAAATCATAAAAAACAAAACTTCGACCGGGTTCTGCAAAGGATCTGGTCGAAGTTTTGTTTTGAAAATTATTGTTTTACATCCAATTCCTTCATTTTATAGATGAATTATCATTGGAGTTCCATCGAGGAGAAGTTGAGAACGATTTCTTATACATGCTTTCGAGGCCTAGTTGCAATCCACGCCCTCCATATGGAGAGCGACCGATATCGAGTCGAACATAGCTGGTTACGTGCAGACGTTTCAATCCATGCCCTCCTTGCGAAGAGCGACATAAGGTGAGGATCTGGATGGGTAATCAGGCGAGTTTCAATTCACGTCCTCCGTGCGGAGAGCGACGAAGCTTACTGGTCACTGCAAGCGACACTTGCGGCGTCCAGCATTAGTCTTTGTCGAATTGAGTTTCAATCCACGCCCTCCGCACGGAGAGCGACTATCATCGCGGCCTATTCGTGTTGTGCTGGCGGATGTTTCAATCCACGCCCTCCGCACGGAGAGCGACTGCACCCACTTTGCCCCCTTACGCTACAAGGCTTTCAGGGAGCAAAAGTGCGAACCTCGAAATTAGCGTATCCAAAACTGGACAAAAACACAAGGTGGAGGGCGGGAATCCTTATTTTATGCGGGGTGCGAACCTTCTGGGGATTTCATGGGAGCTTCAGGTTCGCACTTTTTGGTGCGGGTTGAAAGTGCGGATCTTCAGCCAGTCCTTTCACATACCCGATAAACTCCCGCACCGGGCCCGAATAGATCGGCTCGTCCCGGTAGGCCAAGCAAATCCGCCTGCGGTTGATGTAGCCGGGGAGGGGGCGGCGGATTAACTCGCCGTTCGCCGTTTCGCGGAGCACGCTGCGCAAAGGGAGGACGGCTACGCTGTCGTTGCAGCGAAGCGTTTCTTTGATCGTCTCGATTGCTCCTAGCTCCATCGCGGAGGAGAAGGTCAGGCCGATTTCTTGCGCCCACTGCTCGGTCAGGCGACGGGAGGTGGAGCCGGGTTCGTGCAGCAGGAAGGTCTGGTCAGTGAGGTTGCCTACGGATAGGACAGTTTCGTTGCTGAGGGGGTGGGCGGGGTTCATGACCAACTGAAGCTCGTCTTCGATCAGAGGGACGACGATCAGTCCTTTTTCCTCTCCGTCCGGCAGGGATACGACAGCGGCGTCGATCTCGTAGCTGCGCAGCATCGCCAAGGTATCGCCGGCTTGTTTGACGGTGAGTTGCAGTTCGATCTCCGGATGGAGCTGACGGAATTGTGCCAGATACGGCGGCATGAAGTAAGTAGCTGGCGTATAGCTGGCTCCGAGGCGCAGGCGGGCGCGTTCGCGTCCCGAGCGGGATTTCATCTGGCGCTGCGCTTCGTCCATCAGGGTCACGATACGCCGTGCGTAAGGCAGCAGCTCCTCCGCGGCTCCGGTCGGCTGAAGCGTACGCGCTTGTTTGCGGAACAGCTCGACGCCGAGTTCTTCCTCCAATTTTCGCAAATGAAAACTGACGGTGGGCTGCTTGAGTTCAAGCCGTTCCGCCGCCGCGCTCAGGGTGCCGACCCGGCAAATCTCCAGAAACACTTTCAATTGCTGCACGTTCATGCTTCTTTTTCCTCCCACAAACATTGATTACCTTGACCCGGTTAAACGTAAGGTTATGCCCACTTGAGATTTCATACCTAACCCGTGTACCAAGTCTCAGGCGAACGTAACCGTCGTATTAGGGCGGGGACGGTCATTACGCTCGAAGTATAGAATTTATCTTGATTAAAAACAATATGTATAGATAGATTTAATAAAACTTCTCGTTTCCCTTTACGACGTTCTTACATTGCACTGATAAAGTGAAAGCAAGAAATAAATCCAGACGGATAACGGGAGGCTTACTCATTCATGAAACTTTGGAAAACGAAATCGGCGGCAACGCTCGGACTGCTGCTTCTCACTTTTACGACAGCATGCGGCAGCGGAGCAAGTCAACCGACGGCTCAGGCTTCGACCGACGCTTCGGCAGCACCGGCAGCAACTTCCACGGAAACAGCGGCAGCAACAGACGCAAAGCCGGCAGCCGGTGAGGAGATCACGGTATACCTGAACGATTTCGATGCCGTAATCGGGGACATGTTCGAGAAGAAGACAGGCTACAAGCTGAACGTTGTGGTCGGTAACGGTGCCGAGATCATGTCGAGAGTCGAAGCGGAAAAAGGCAACCCGCAGTGGGACGTGCTTTGGATCGACTCTATGCCTTCCGTATACGGACTGGATCAGAGCGGACAATTGCTGCAAGACTGGACGCCGGAAAACGTAGGCAACCTCAAAGACACCTTCGAAGCCCAAGTACCGGACGACAAATCGTATTATCCGACAGGCGCGCATGCGGCAGGCGTACTGGTGTATAACACGAATGAAATCTCCGAGGCCGACGCTCCGAAATCGTGGGAAGACTTGACGAAGGACACGTATAAGGACCTGATCGGAACGGCAGACCCTGCGATCGCAGCTCCGGCTTATCCGTTCGTATCGTGGTTCTTTGAAAACAAAGGCATGGAAGGCGGACAGGATTACTTCGGCACCTTGATGCAAAACGGAATGCGCGTGTATCCGAAAAACCCTCAGGTTGCCCAAGCGCTGACTGCCGGAGAAATCGATGTAGCGATGCTTCAGGAAACGAATGCCTATTCGCTCGTGAACGCCGGAGAGCCGATTGATATCATTTGGCCGGAAGAAGGCGCACCGGGTTCGGTACGTGTAGCGGCGATCCAGAAGGATACGAAGCACGCGGCCGTAGCGAAAGAATTCGTTAACTTCCTGCTCGATCCCGAAGTGCAGCAGCAGCTGATCGACGAAGGCGACGAAAGCTACTTCGAACCTTCTGCGGAAGGCGTGGAGACGAAGGAAGACCGCGAGCCAAATGCCAAAATCAACATCGCCGATGCTGCTTGGGCCAGCGAGCATGAAGCGGAAATCAAACAATGGTTCGCCGATCAGGCGATTCAATAAGCGGCGAACATGCTTCGATTGAACGCAAATAAGCTCGGCTGGATCGTCACGATCGTGCTGGCCGTGCTGGTTCTTTTCCCGCTGGCGGCAGTCATCGTTCAGGTGCTGCTGCCCGGGATTTTCTTCGGCTCACTGAACTTCGGGGATATTGGCCTGCTGTTGGAATTGTTCGAGCGTCCGTTATGGCGCAAATCGTTGGAAAACTCATTGATCCTCGGTCTCGGCACGGCTGTGCTCGGTACACTTCTCGGTACGGTGCTGGCGATGGCGCGCATGCAGTGGAAGTTTCCCGGAGCAAGATGGCTGGATGCCGCGGTCTGGGTGCTGTTTATCATGCCGTCTTTCATTCTGGCCCAGGGCTGGATCATGTTCTCGACAGGCAACGGATTGGCGGCTTCGATATTCGGATGGCATTGGGTGACGGCAGCGGTCTTTCAACCGGCTGGCCTGATCGTTATCATGACCCTTAGCAAGTTCCCGTTGGCCTACTTAAGCGTGAAGGCCGCCATGGAATGGAAAGTTGAAATGTTATCGGATGCGGCACGGCTGTGCGGAGCAGGTCCTTTTAAAGTATGGCGGACGGTTCAGGCACCGCTGCTGCTTCCGGCCATTCTTTCGGGTATGGCGCTCGTCTTCATGGATACGATCGGCGACTTCGGCCTTCCGTCCGCGGTGGCGGCTGTGTATCGTTTCCCGACGTTGCCGTACTCCATTTACTCTGCCATTTATACGTCGCCGATCCGCTTTGATATGGCTGGCGTTCTGTCTTTATATTTGGTGGCTTTAATCGCGGTGGCGATGCTGCTGCAATTCTGGGTGCTGCGCCGCTCGCGTTATGACGTGCTGAGCGGACGCGCCGTGCCTTCCGTGCCGAAACCGGCCGGACGCCGCATGACTTGGGTGTTGGCGATCGGTAACGTCGTGCTGCTGCTCGTCGTGATCGGGATTCCGATCGGATCGAGCATCGTGACCTCTTTGCTGAAAATCCAGACAAACGGCTTGACGGCTTCCAACCTGACTTTGCAAAACTACGCATCGTTGCTCTCGGAAGGAAGCTTGCTGTTACCGGGTCTCGGACGCTCGCTCCTGATCGCCGGATCGGCTGCCGTTATCGGTCTGATCGTAGGTTTGGGTGCAAGCTTCGTCCTATCGTATTCCAGATTCCGGTTCAAACGCGGCATCGAAACGGCGTCGTTGATCTCGTTCGCCGTCCCGGGCGTCGTGCTCGGCATCGGCTACATCTTCGTTTGGAACCAACCGTGGCTGGAAAGCCTGGGCATCCGTTTGTACGGCAAACCCGGCATTCTCGTATTGGCGGCGATCGCGGGTGCGATTCCGGTGATCACCCGCGTGATGACCGGCGCGATGGCAAAAGTGCCGGAAAGCCTGCTCGACGCCGCCCAGATGCAGGGAGGCTCGCTGATCAGCCGTATCCGGCATATTCTGGCTCCGTTGGTGCGCGGCGCGCTGGTCTCGGCGGGACTGGCGGCGTTCGGCGCTTGCGTGTTCGATCTGGCCGTGAATTCGATCCTGTTCCCGCCGAACTTTGAAACGCTCCCGGTAGCCATCGACGACGCGTTCGAAGATCTGCGCTTCGGTTATGCTTCGGCAGCGACCGTGGCGGGAGGCGGCATCGTCGTCTGCATCATCATGATTCTCGAACGATTACTCCGCAGAAAAGAGGCGAGTGCATGAGCGCATTGAATGAAAAGATCAATCCAGTAACCCGTCACCCGGCATCCAGCGAAGCCCCGAAATCGTCCAACGCAGAAAAGCTTGCTGCAACCGCTCCGTTGCTGCTCGATATCCGTGACGTCAAAAAACACTACGGCAAATTCCATGCGCTCAAAGGCGTCTCCCTCGACCTGCGCGAAGGCGAAATCATCAGCGTGCTGGGTCCGTCCGGCTGCGGCAAATCGACTTTGCTCCAACTGGTTGCGGGACTGGCAAAGCCGGACGGCGGCGAGATTCTGCTATCGGGCCAACGCATCGCTTCCGCATCCGGTATGGTACCCCCGGAAAAACGCGGCGTGAACATGGTCTTCCAAGATTACGCCCTCTGGCCGCATATGAGCGTGTTCGAAAATATTGCTTATGGGTTGAAACAGAAAAAAATGGGTCGTGCAGCGATTACAGCTAAGGTTGAGGAGGCGTTGGACTTACTGCGTTTGAACGGTCTGCAAGACCGACTGCCGCCGCAGCTATCCGGCGGCCAACAGCAGCGCGTGACAATCGCGCGCGCGATCGTCACCGAGCCTCGCCTGATGCTGCTCGACGAGCCTTTGTCCAATCTCGATATGCGTCTGCGCATCGAGATGCGTACGGAAATGGCCGTTCTGTTCCGCCGTCTCGGCATCAGCGTGTTCCATGTCACGCATGATCCCGAAGAAGCATTCGCCATGGCCGACCGCCTGCTCATCATGCGCGAAGGCGCCATTGACCAATTCGCTTCGCCGGAAGAATGCTTCCGCCGCCCGGCAAGCCGCGAAGCCGCTTCGCTGCTCGGCGCGATCAACCGTCTGGAAGGCACGTTCGAATCCGTCCCCGGCGGCGGCCTTGCCCTGCGCACCGACGCCGGCCTGGTTCCCGGCATCTTCTGCGGCTCAGGCGAAGCCCCGCAACCCGGCGAACACGGCGAACTTCGTTTCCGTCCGGAAGAACTCAAAACCGAAACCGAGCTTGCGTTGATTTCCAGCCATGCCCGTAGCCTCAACCCAAGCCGTCTCGAAGCCGTTAACGCTTCTGCCGGAGCGGCGTCTCCACATGCGTCCGTACCTGCCGGAACCCTAACGTTCCGTATCGTCCACGGCACATTCGAAGGCACCCGCTGGCGCTCCCTGGCCGAGACCCAAGCCGGAGACCGTGCTTACCTGCTTCACGCTTCGCCCGTAATTCCCGGCGAAGAAGTCGTCCTGACGCTTCCGACTCAAGCCGCGTTATTGTACCGAGCTTAATCCGACGGGGCACGACTGTGGAAAAGTTCCTTATTGAGAACGAAAACTCGGCAAAATCTACTTGCATCGAGGTTTGAAGACGCCCTAGTGAACACGCTGCTACTTGTCTTTTAATGATGTTGAACGCTTGGATCGTCCACTAGACGATCCAAGCCGTTCAACGCCTTTAGCAGTTGAACTAACCTAAACCACAAGGCGAGGGGATTTCGATAGAAGCGACTTTTGGCTTTCCGTAGGAAAACAACCCGGAGCGCTAGTACCTTGACCGCATCAAATCAAAGGTTTGCGTTCATCGGAAACCCGTACGGTTCAAGCGGGTTTTCGAGGGGCGTAACCTAACATCTCAAGCGGTCATGGTACCATCGAAATCCCCTCGCCCCCAGGAGCACCCACTCATCATGAAACTTTCCAATCGACCTGCCACTCCCGCCCGGAAGTTCGAACGGCTTCTGGCCATATCGGATATTCACGGACACGGCGAAGGATTAGATCTCCTGCTGCGGGAAGCCGGATACAATCCGAACCGCGATCAATTGATGCTGGGCGGCGATTATATCGACACCGACCCGGATACCTGGAGCATCCTTGACCGTATCATCGAATTAACCGACGAGGGAGCCATCGCTCTGCCCGGCAACCATGAATTCAAGCTGTTGGCGCTGCAACCGTCAGTCCGCCTCCGAATCGAATCCAATCTACACTGGCTGCGCGAATTACCGCCATGTGCCGAAGTCAACGGATTTCTATTCGTGCACGCCGGATTTCGTCCCGGCATTCCGCTGGAGCAGCAGACGCTTCGCGATATGATCGAAATTCGCGAGCCCTTCTGGACCTCCAGCGAACAAGACTTTAACGGAAATGAGGCAATCGCCGGACGAACGATCGTATTCGGTCATACCCCGACATTTAAGCTCGGCGCAGCCCCGGGCTCCGTCTGGAACCGTCCCGGCAAGATCGGCATCGATACCGGAGCCAAGCACGGCTTGCGTCTGACGCTGGTTGACTTGACCAATGCCATGTCGTATTCCTGTTCAACGGCTCCAGATCGTCTCTATACCGATATCCGCCGCCGGAAGTTCCGAATGGGCGATCCGGCTATCGTCAAATAAAAGACGAATACACGAAAAGGACCTCAATCCTCGCATGATGCGAAGGATAAGGTCCTTTTTTGCTTTCTGCCCATCGATTCGGCTATCATAAATCATTATCCACAAAAGGCAGGGATCGATACGATGACCATTACTTTTCCGCAAGTTTCAACCGCGCAGCAAATCAAACAAGTCGCTACATTGGCCTCCGATATCTGGCACGAATACTACATAACCCTCATCTCGCGTGACCAGATCGCGTACATGATCGACAAGTACCAATCGATCCCGGCAATTGAAAGGCAGATCCGCAGTGAAGGCTACGCGTACTATCTGATGCAACATGGAGCGGAGACAGTCGGCTATATGGCGGTCAAGCAAGAAGACGGCAAGCTGTTCCTGAGCAAGTTTTACGTATCCCGAGCGCATCGCGGTAAAGGCTATGCCAGCGCAGCGGACGCATTTCTCGAACAACTCTGCACAGACTCGGGTCTGAGCCGAATCTGGTTAACCGTCAATCGGGATAACCGCTCCAGCATTGCCGTTTACGAGAAAAAAGGCTTTCGCACCATACGCGAACAGGTCGCTGACATCGGCAATGGGTTCGTGATGGACGATTTTGTCATGGAAAAAGAACTCGCACCCAAAAGCGTCTAATCTTCTACAGATCCATCGACATCCGAATCATATCGCGGCACTGAATCCCATTTTCAAAAATCTCTTCGTCATAGTGCCTAATGAAGAAATCCAGATCCACACCGACGATTCGGAATCCGCATTTCTGGTAAAGGGCAAGTTGGCCGATTCCCGAGTTGCCCGTTCCGACCTCAAGAGTGCGGTAACGGGCTTCGCGAGCTGTCGAGATGGCGTGCTGGACCAGCTTTTTCCCAATTCCCTGTCCGTGCATCGATTCAGCGACTGCGACATTAACCAGCTCAACCGTTTCCGGCCGGGTGGGGAGCAGAACGTATACGCCAACCACGGCAGATTCTTTTTCAGCGATAAAACAAAGTCCCCGACGCAGATAGTCTTCGACGATAGGCTGGGATGGATCGGCGAGCAGCAGCAGGTCCAACGGCGGTAATTCTTCTATAGCCAGCGGACGGATGGTTACGGGATATCGCGACAATTCAAGTCCCTCCTTCAAAAAAGCATTCGGCTAAAGTAAACATTTGCGTCTATTGTAACTTAAAAACCCGCTCCTTCCGCCGTTTGGCGAAAAGAGCGGGTTTTTATGGAGATGAATGAGGATCTGATCCGAATATTAATACCATGACCGCTTAAGAGATTAGGTTTGATGCGGTCAAAGTATTAGTCTTGGGAGACTTTCATCATCTGACGAAGGACCGTTTGCAGGATGCCTCCGTTGTAGTAGTAATCGATGTCGACCATGCTGTCCAGACGAGCGATAGCGTTGAATTCGAACTTGGTGCCGTCCGTGCGAGTTACGGCAACCGTCAGTTTTTCACCCGGCTTGACGTCGTTGCTCAGACCGAGGATATCGAACGTTTCCGTACCGTCGAGGGCCAGCGATTTCCAGCTCGAACCTTCTTCGAATTGGAGCGGCAGAACGCCCATACCGACGAGGTTACTGCGGTGAATCCGTTCAAAGCTTTCCGCGATGACGGCTTTGACGCCGAGCAGCATCGTGCCTTTTGCCGCCCAGTCGCGCGAGCTGCCTGTTCCGTATTCTTTACCCGCGATGACGATCAAGCTCTGACCTTCGTCTTGGTACTTCATCGAAGCGTCGTAGATGGACATCACTTCGTCGGTCGGCAGATACTTGGTTACGCCGCCTTCGGTGCCCGGAGCAACCTGGTTGCGAATCCGGATGTTGGCGAACGTACCGCGCATCATGACTTCGTGGTTGCCGCGGCGGGAACCGTAGGAGTTGAAGTCTTTGCGTTCAACGCCGTTTTCAGCCAAGTACAGACCGGCTGGGCTGCTCGGCGCGATGTTGCCCGCTGGAGAAATATGGTCCGTCGTGACCGAATCGCCCATCAGCGCCAGCACGCGGGATTGCTTGATGTCGGCGATATCGTTCAGGCCTTCGTTCAGCTTGCGGAAGAACGGAGGGTTTTGGATATACGTCGACTTCGCGTCCCATTCGTACAGTTCGCCTTCCGGCACTTCGATCTCGTTCCAACGCTCGTTGGCGGTGAAGACGTTCGCGTACTTCAAGCGGAACATTTCCGGCGTGATCGCCATGGCGATCGCGTCACGGATTTCTTGCGAAGTCGGCCAGATGTCGCGCAGGAAGACCGGTTCGCCTTGTTGGTCGTAACCCAGCGGCTCTGTCGCCATATCGATGTTGACCGTACCCGCCAGCGCGTAAGCTACAACGAGTGGAGGCGAAGCCAGATAGTTCATTTTGACCTGCGCGTGAATCCGGCCTTCGAAGTTACGGTTGCCGGACAGTACGCCCGCCACCGTTAGATCGTTATCCGCGATCACTTGCGCCACTTCGTCCGGCAGCGGGCCGGAGTTGCCGATGCAAGTCGCGCAGCCGTAGCCCGCAACGTAGAAGCCCAGTTTTTCGAGCGGCTCCAGCAGACCGGCTTTGAACAGGTAGTCGGTTACGATCAGCGAGCCCGGAGTCAAGCTGGTTTTCACGTATTCCGGACGAACCAGACCGCGCTCCACCGCTTTTTTCGCCAGCAAGCCCGCACCCAGCATAACGCTTGGGTTCGACGTGTTGGTGCAGCTCGTGATCGCCGCAATCGCGACGGCACCGGCGCCCATTTCGCTCGTTTTGCCGTTTTTGTGGTTGACCGTGACTTTCTGCGCGATTTTCTCGTCGCTCAGACCGTAGCCGCCTTTGTCGACAGGCGTACGCACGATGTCTTCAAAGTTTTTCTTCATGTTTGTCAGCTCAATGCGGTCCTGCGGACGCTTCGGTCCGGCAAGGCTCGGTACGACGGAAGCCAGATCAAGTTCCAGCACTTCGCTGAATTCCGGATCGGCCATGTCGTCGGTACGGAACATGCCTTGGGCACGATAGTAGTTTTCCACGAGTTCGATCTGATCGTCTTCGCGTCCCGTGCTGCGCAGGTAGTTGATGGTCTCGGAGTCGACCGGGAAGAAACCGACCGTCGCGCCGTATTCCGGTGCCATGTTGGCAACGGTCGCGCGGTCTGCCAGGCTGATGTTGCTCAAGCCGGGACCGTAGAATTCGACGAATTTGCCGACAACGCCTTTTTTACGCAGCATTTCGGTGACAGTCAGTGCCAGGTCGGTCGCCGTTGCGCCTTCAGCCAGGCTGCCTGTCAGTTTGAAACCGACGACGTCAGGGGTAACGAAGTACAGAGGTTGGCCCAGCATGCCGGCTTCCGCCTCGATGCCGCCAACGCCCCAACCTACAACGCCCAGACCGTTGATCATAGTCGTGTGGGAGTCCGTGCCGACGAGGGAATCCGGGAAGACGTAGGTTTCTCCGTCGATCACTTTCGTTGCCGCTACGGAAGCGAGGTACTCCAGGTTGACCTGGTGCACGATACCCGTTGAAGGCGGTACGGCGCGGAAGTTATCGAAAGCCGTTTGCGCCCAACGCAGGAAGCGGTAACGTTCTTCGTTGCGTTCGAATTCGACGTTGATGTTGTAGTCCAGCGCGTCTGCCGTACCGAAGGCATCAACCATAACCGAGTGGTCGATAACGAGGTCGACAGGCACGAGCGGGTTGATCTGCTTCGGATCGCCGCCTGCGAGTTTAACCGTGTCGCGCATCGCTGCCAGATCGACGACAACCGGAACGCCGGTGAAGTCTTGCAGAACGATACGTGCCGGGATAAACGGAATTTCTTTATTTGCGTCGCGGTCTTCATTCCAAGTCGCGATTTGCTTGACGTGTTCCTCGGTGATCGCGCGGCCATCGAATTGGCGCACGGCGGCTTCGAGCAGAACGCGAATCGAGAACGGAAGCTTGGAAATGCTGCCGTGTCCTTGTTCTTCGAGCGCCTTCAGGCTGTAATAACGGTAAGTCTTGCCGCCGGATTCAAGCGTGCTGGCGGTGGAGAATTGATCGGACAAAGCCATGGGTGTACCTCCTCGGAAAATGGGATGAAGCAACTTTAAATGTCGTTTGTTTCATTTGGTGAAACCAAATTTCAAAAATATCTATTTTAATTATAACGTTTACAATCCGGCGCGTAAAGTCCTTTTTACCCCGAAATTGCCGCGCCGCATCGAATTTGGAAGCCTCGCGGTATGCGTCTTTTCTTTGCAGGCAGGCCGCCGATCTACTATACTGGTGAGAGAGATTTTAATGAATTGACGGGGGCTCAGACATGACAGCAAACAAAGTAACTGTAGGACTGGTATACGGCGGCAAATCAGGCGAACACGAGATTTCGTTGCAGACCGGTTTTGCGGTAATGAACGCATTCGATTACGGCAAATACGAGATCGTTCCTTTTTATATTACCCTCCGCGGCGAGTGGCGAATGGGTTCTGTTCTTGACGGACCGATGAACTCGGTAGAAGAGATGAAGCTGGAGTCCGCGGCAGGCGGTACGGCGGAAGCGGCAGGCGCCATGTTCGCAGCGCTTAGCGGGCAAGAGAGCAGTATCGATGTAATGTTCCCGCTGCTGCACGGTACGTTCGGCGAGGACGGTACGATTCAGGGACTGTTCGAAATGGCGGGACTTCCCTATGTAGGCGCGGGCGTGCTTTCGTCTTCCGCGGGCATGGATAAAGACGTGATGAAAAAGCTGTTTGCCGCCGCGGGTCTGGAACAGGGCGAATATATCGCATTTGGAGAGCGCGATTGGCGCGTAAGCCGTCACGAACTATTGCAGGAAGCGGAGAACAAGCTCGGCTATCCGTGCTTCGTTAAGCCGGCGAACCTCGGTTCCAGCGTGGGCATTTCCAAAGCCGCCGACCAGGAAGCGCTGATCGACGCGGTGGAACTGGCACTCCGTTACGATCGCAAAGTGCTGATCGAGACGTTCATCGACGGACGCGAATTGGAAGTGGGCGTGCTCGGCAACGACGAACCGCAAGCTTCCGTACCGGGCGAGATCGTGTCTTCCGGCGATTACTACGACTATAACGCGAAGTATATCGACGGCAAGTCCGAAATGATGATTCCGGCTCCGGTCGATGCTGACCTGGCCGATTCGCTGCGCGAACTGGCGATCCGGGCGTTCAAAGCCGTTGAAGGCAGCGGATTGTGCCGCGCCGACTTCTTCGTCCGCCGCTCCGACAACAAAATTCTGATCAACGAAGTGAATACGATGCCGGGCTTCACGCCGTTCAGCATGTATCCGCTGCTGTGGCGGGAGACGGGGACTTCGTATCAGGCGCTGCTCGATAAGTTGATTGAGTTGGCGTTGGAGAGACATGAAGCGAGAACGCAGCTTCAGTACGGTCGATAAGCCTACAACCAACCGATAGGTTTGCCCAAAAATCTATCGCTTAGCGCGCGTATTCTTTATCTTTTTGCCCGAAGAGGTTGAAGATAAAGAGAACGGTAGATGAAGAGAACGATACAATAGGAGGTTGCGACTATGGGATTTCAAGCTGAATTCAACTCAATCTGCAAGTTCAAGAACGAACAGGAACTCTATGAAGTGCTGGAATACGGAAAAGGCAAAATGCGTAAAGACGGGTTTCGCATTTTCCCGACCGGACAGAAGGCTATTGCTTATACACCCGAAAACAAAGCGGTAGCGATCGTACTGGTCACGGCATCGATTGCGGAGATTAATTTTCAGGATAAAGAAATTACCCAAGTCGAATTGGACCTTGTGCGCAAGCTGACGGATGAGGAGTCCCGGATCCTGACGACGTTGGCGCAGGAGATGTATTTCGGCGACCAGGAATTGACGAACGGCTAGGAAAAGCTTGTAACGCCGAGCAGTCCTAATTTAACGAGCAGTTCAAGAAAGGCGGTAAACCAGTGGAATCGAACGACAAAATCCCTTATGTACTGACAGGAAAAAGCTATACGGCCGTTGCGGTCAATGCGGCGGCCAAAGCAGGCGAATGGATAAGAAGCAGACAGGGAACGCACGGTCAATTGTCCACGAAAACATCCGGACAGGACCTGGTCACCGAGATCGACAAAGGCGCCGAGCAGATGATCCGCCGTTTGATCCTGACTCATTTTCCCGATCACGGTATTTTGGGCGAGGAGAGCGTCGAACCGGGCGAAGAAGCTTCGATTCAAGCATTGTCCGAAGCTCGCGACGAAGAATATTTGTGGATCATCGACCCAATCGACGGCACGACCAATTTCGTGCACGGTTTCCCGTTCTATTCGGTCTCGATCGCGCTGGCCCATAACGGCGAAGTGATTCTGGGCGTGATTTACGATCCGTCGCGCGACGAAATGTTCGTGGCGGAAAAAGGCAAAGGCGCTTATGTCCACGGCGTTCGCATGACTGTGTCGAAGGAAGAACGTTTGGCCGAAGGGCTGATCGCGGTAGGCTTCCCGGCCGATCCGGTTGTGAAACTTCCGATTAATCTTCGAGGCATCGAAGCGCTTGCCCCTCGTGCGCGCAGCTTGCGTGCCGGCGGATCGGCAGCCTTGCATCTTGCTCATGTAGCGGCTGGCCGACTAAGCGGTTATTGGGAGGCGGGCCTGAATGCCTGGGATATCGCGGCGGGTGCTTTGCTGATTGCCGAATCCGGCGGCCGCGTTAGCGATACGCTTGGAGAGGCTTACCATCTCGGGGTCCGCAATATTGTCGCCACGAACGGGACGCTGCACGCCGAACTTTTGACCGTATTGAAAGAAGCCGACGCTACAGGCGTTTGATTTTATTGCTGTTCACTATCTACTTCCCAAGGAGGAATCGCCATGAGCGATACGCAAGACCGCAGACCCGGAATGGAAGAGTTGGAAGAAGAGCTAAGCGAGTTGTTGACGGAAGGCGAGCTGAAGGATGAAGATCGCGAGCGCAAAGAACGTGAGCAGATTTCGCCGAGGTACGAGATCCGAATCCAGACGTCGCTCGATCCGATCGTGGAGGAAACCCGCCTGTACCGTCAAATGGCGGAAGAGATTGACGATCGCTATGACGATTATTTGAAAAAAACACGTCCAAGCGCGCAGGAAACTGAGCCGGACGAAGCGAAGTAAAAGACGCAGATACACAAAGCTGGCCGCCGTATTCGGGAGTGCTTTCCGATGCGACGGCAGTTTTTTGATTATGCGGCTGCATGTTTGCAGTCCGGACGTCGCCCCTATTCGAAGCGGTCCGGGAGGACCAGAAGGAGACAACAATGACAACGACGACATGGAAAAAAAGCTGGAAGGTGCTTGTATGCGCGGCACTCGTTCTACCGGCATTCGGACTGGCAGGCATTCGCGATACGTTCGCAGCGGGAGAGACGTATAAGATTGTCACGTTCGGAGATTCGCTCACGGCCGGCTATGAGCCGGAAAAAGCATCGGCCGATTATTACGGTTTCGTGCCGCGCTTGGCGGAACAAGGACGTTTTCACGGACGTACGGAAGTAGACAATTACGGGATTTCCGGATTGAACTCATCCGGATTGGAGCATTATATGGAGGCGGTTCGCGCCGGAACGAACACGACGGCCGACGCGATCCAAACCGGGCTGCGCGATCCGAACGCCGCGGTATTCGCGGCCGATGTGGCGGCCGTCCGCGCGGACGTGGCCAAAGCCGACGTTATCACGATCACGATCGGCGGCAACGATCTGCTGCCGTTGATTACCGGCACGCTGCCTACCGCGGCCGAGCTGACGCCGCAGGTCGAAGCACTGCTTCAAACGTACGCGGCTAATCTGGGCGAAGTGTTGACAGATCTGCGCGAGATCAATCCGAACGCGCGCATTGTGGTAGCCGATCAATACCAGCCGGTTCCGGCAATCGCGGCCAAAACGCTGTACGCGACGCTTAACCAGGCGGCAACGGCATACACGACGACGTTGAACGGCGTAGTGACCGCGCAAAACGCGGCCGGAGGCCATGTCGAAGCGGTCAACGTCGCTCCGCTGTTCGTCGGACGCGAAATGCAACTGACGCATATCGCCCGTCAGGATATCCATCCTAACCAGGTCGGTTACGAGGCGCTTGCCAAAGTCTTTTCCGAGAAGATTTGGGGCGAGTACCGGACTGTAAGCAAAGCTCCGGCAGCGACCACGGTAGCCGTCGTCGTATCGGGCAAGGAACTGAACACAAATTTCAAGCCGATCCTGAAAAACGGAACGACCTTCGTCGTGCTGCGGGATATTACGGACGCTCTAGGAGCCAATCTTAAATGGGATAATAAAACGTCCACGGCCAGCATCGACTTCGGCGGTCGAAACGTTGCGATTCCTGTCGGCAAAAAATCGATCACGGTAAACGGCACGAGCACGGCGATCAAGATTCCGGCATTTACCGAGAAGGTGAACGGAGTGTCGAAGACGTATGTGCCTTTGGCCGTGTTGGCAGACGGACTCGGATTCGATGTCCAATATACGCCGCGCTTGCGCACGGTATTCGTAAACCCTTGATTGCCGACGAAATAAAAACAAGTTTTTTCGAACCTTATCGTTCGAATGTTTTTCAGCCCGAAACGGAACAGTCCGTTTCGGGCTTTTTCATCGCCGCTTCATGATGTCGTGTCGAATGTGTTGTCGAATCGTTTTTTTCTTTTGTCGAACGGGTAATAGAAGACTAGCCGTGAACGATGCGAAAAGACTCCGTTCATGATTCTTGACGTTTATCATCTTTTAATTAACTCGGGTAAGGGGAATTCAGCCTTGGAGCAGAAGCGGAAAGAAAAACTCAGAAGCCTGGTGTCGCAAAGCGGGATCTATCATTCCCTGCTTGCTAACCATCCCGACGGAATCGTCGTGCTGGACGAAGACGGAGCCATTGTCGATGCCAACGCGGCTGTTCCGGGCATTACGGGATATACGCCGCAAGAGTTGGCCGATATGGCTCGTGCTGCGAAAGGCATCCCGGACGGGGCGTTCGGCGAGCTTGCGGCTTTATTCATACAAGCGGCCGAAGGACGAACGGCGCAGATCGAATTCGCCATGTTCCACAAAAACGGCCAAGAGCTTCAGCTTCATTTGGAGTTCGTTCCGCTCAGGCACGAGTCCGAACAACTCGGCATCTATGTGGTGTGCCGCGACAAAACCGAACGCAAATTGGCCCAACGGCGGCTTCAAGAAAGCGAAGAACGCTACAAATCCTTGTTCGATTACAATCCTTCCGGCGTATATTGGCTCAGCTTGGAAGGCATATATATGTCCTGCAACGATAGCATGGCCGCGCTGCTCGGATGCCGACGGGAAGATCTGCTGGGCAATTCTTACCGCACCGTGATCGAAGACGAAAATCTGAAACGCACTAATTTTCATTTCGAGGCGGCCTGCCGGGGCGTTCCGCAAAATTACGAAGCTTCGATTATTAACAACAAAGGGGAAAGCCTGGAGTTGAACATCGTGAACGTGCCGATTTTCGTGGAAGGCGAAATCGTCGGCGTCTACGGAATCGCCAGCGATATCACCGAAAGCAAACGGTACGTGAGGCATATCGAACGGCTGAGTTACGAGCATGCGCTGATCCTGAACGCGGTATCCGAAGGCATCTTCGGCATCGGCACGGACGGGCGCGCCATATTCGCCAATCCGCCGGCGCTGCGTCTGCTCGGTTACGAAGAACACGAATTTATCGGCAAAGACAACCATATGCTGCTTTCGCATTCCGGCATCGAGGGCATTCCGTATTCGGTCGACGCTTGTCCGATTTGCGCCACCGCGCACGACGGCATCTCCCGTTCGGCGACCGAAGGCGTATTATGGAAAAAAGACGGATCGAGCAGCTTGGTCGAATACACCGTCAATCCGATCGTCGACAAAGGAAAAGTTCAAGGAACGGTCATCGTGTTCCGCGATATCACGAACGAACGCGAAGTGCTCCGGCAAAAAGAATTGGCGGAACAAGCGGCGTCGGCGAAAGCGGATTTTCTTGCCATGATGAGCCATGAAATCCGAACTCCTATGAACGGCGTGCTGGGGATGACGGATTTGCTGCTCGATACCGAACTTACGGAGGAGCAGCGCGATTTCGTTCAAATCGTCAGCGATAGCGGGAACTCGTTGATGCGCATCTTGAACGACGTGTTGGACTTCAGCAAGATCGATGCCGGCAGTCTGGAGCTTGAACCGGAAAACACGCTGCTGATTCCTTTGATCGCCAGCGCGACCGATCTGTTCGCGTCGGGCGCGGCGGAACGCAACGTTTCGCTTCGTTGGGAGATCGGCCCCGGCGTGCCGGAGGAAATCGTGACCGATCCGGTGCGCCTGCGTCAGATCCTGACCAATTTGATCGGCAATGCCGTCAAATTCACGGAAAAGGGCTCGATTACGGTGTCGGTTCATCGGATCGCGGATGTTTATATGGCGGCTCCGGTGTTGGAGTTTCGAGTCGAAGATACTGGCGTAGGCATTCCGCAAGATAAATTGGGACGCTTATTCCAATCGTTTTCCCAACTGCATCCCGAACTGAATCGCAAATACGGGGGAACGGGGCTGGGATTATCGATTTGCAAACGTTTGGTGGAATTGATGGGCGGCACGATCCGCGCCGAAAGCCGCGAAGGCGAAGGCGCCGTATTCCGCTTCACTTTGCCTTATGCAAACGACGAGCAGCAAAATTTTTCGGAATCGTTCGAAACGAACTCCGGCGTTCCGGAACTCGGCGAACTGCGCATCCTGATCGCGGAAGATCATCCTGTCAATCGGCGCCTGCTCCGGGAACTGCTGTTGAAGTACGGATATACCGCCGACTTGGCCGAAAACGGCATCGAAGCTTTCGAGGCTGTCACCCGAAATCGCTACGATCTTGTTTTCATGGACGTGCAGATGCCCGAAATGGACGGTTTGACCTCGGCGCGGTTGATCCGGCAGACGCTGCCCAAAGAATCCCTCCCGTATTTGGTTGCCGTTACCGCGTTCGTACAGCAAGGGTTCGAACAGGAATGTCGCAAAAGCGGCCTACAGGATTATATCACCAAACCGATCTCCGAAACGGATATTCGGCGCGTCTTGTTGGATCCGGACAGCAGTTTGCGAACGTTTTTGAACGGACGCCAGGCAATCTGAACACACCGAACGCGAAAAAGGCGGGAGATCATTTCTCCCGCCTTTTCGGCGCGCGCCGAAAGCCGTATACCTGAATATGCACGAAAGCCTTACTGAGCATAAAGCTCAACATGTATAAAATGACCAGCAGAATCACGAGCGGACGGAACAGGATCGAAGCGATGACCCAAATGAGCAGCAGCTGCCACAGCTTAAAACGGCGAAAAAACACGGGCAGCGTGAAAATGCGGTAAAACCAATAATTCTTTTGCAGCGCCTCCATGTATTCGTTCCGGATCTGCTCGTCGTCGGGGTCGATTCGAATCGCTTGCTCCATCATCGCTTTGGCTGTTTTCGCGTCGCCTCGCCGATCTGCGGCCCAGCCCAGATAAAGGAAGGTCTGCGAATTCTCGACGTCTTTGCGGAGCGCGGTCTCAGCGTTCTCGCCCGAAGCCTCGAATTGGAGCAGATTGGCTAAAATATAGCTGTATAGCGCGTAGTACAAACCGTTCTCCGTGTCGATGTTCAATGCTTGTTCGATACTGCTTTTGGCCAGTTCGAATTTACCATGCTTGTTATGTCGGTTGGCGAGCAGGTAATGCAGGTGCGCGCGGTACGGGTTGATCGTCAACGCCACCCGGGCGGCTTCCTCCATCTGCGGCCATTTGCCTGTCGAGTAGAAGATCACCGCACGTAAAAACCAGGCATCTTCGTCGTTCGGATCGAGCCGAAGCGCCTGCCCGGTGCAGTCCAGCGCTTTATCGGTATCGTTCAATTTGATGTAGGCCAAAGTCAGCGCATTATACGGAGCGGCCGTTTCCGGTTCTTCGCTGAGCCATTCTCCCGCTTCGGCCAGTGCTTCCTTATGCCGTCCCCAATCCAGCAAGCGTTGGAAGCGATCGGCCCGAAGGCCGGAAGGGACGGGGGCGTTCGTTTGTTCGCTCACTGCTTCGCCTCCCCGATTCAATCTGGGTTCGTATACGCCTCTTAACGAATCTTATGCTTTTTGATATACTCCAGCACCGGTGCGTATTCGCCGTTCGTATCGCTGAATGTGGCGTAATTACGCGCGGTCGCGAACCAGTCGAGGGTGGAGGCTTGGCGAGTTTTCAAGACACGACGGAAGTCGGTATCCGCCAATGGCTGAATCTCGCCCGTCTCCATTGCGCGTTCAAGCGCCATTTCGGTCGCGTCTCGTACCATCTGTTCAAGATCGGCACCGGAAAAAAGAGACGTGCTCTCGGCAAGTTTGCGCACATTTAATCCGTCTGCCGGTTTGCCGTCCAGCTTCAGCTTGAGGATGGTAGCTCGTTCCTCTTCTTCAGGCGGAGTGACAAACAGCAGATTATTAAAACGTCCCGGACGACGCAGCGCGGAATCCAGATACCATGGTGTATTGGTCGCTCCGATAATAAATACATTTTCGTTAAAGCTGGCAAGGCCGTCGAGTTCGATCAGCAGCTGGTTGACCAGCATGCGATCGTGGTGCTGGCGCATGCCCTGGCGGCTTCCGCCCAGTGCGTCCAACTCGTCGATGAACAATACACAAGGCGCTTCGGCGCGAGCTTTTTCGAAAATGTCATGCAGATTATGCTCGCTTCCGCCTACGTACATCGAAAGGATTGCCTGAAGCTCCAAGTGCAGGAAGGAGGCATTGATCTCGCCCGCGACAGCGCGTGCGAGGAACGTCTTGCCGCAGCCTGGAGGGCCATATAACAACAGCGAACCGCCTGCTTGCCGACCGTAAGCTGCGAACAGCTCCGGTTGCTGGAGAGGCAGGATAAAGTTCATGCGGATTTTCTTCTTGATCTCTTCAAGCCCGCCGACGTCGGCGAACGTGACCGTAGGCTTTTCGCTTTCCACCAAATCCTCGGCGTTTTTATCGAATTGGATCACTTTCAGATTCTTCCGGCGCTGCTCTTTCTCCTCGTCCATGGGTTCTCCCTTCCGCTTGCTGTTTAATTTTGCAATTCTTTGTCCTCTTCAAATCTTTTAATTAAAAAATCCAGTATGGCAGAAATGAAAGGTTGGGGCGGATTCAAACAAACAGATTGTTTGTGATCTTCAATAATAGCTTCGAAATGGGCAAAATATTCGGAATCCGAAAGGTTTTTCAGCTCGCTATCTAAAATAGCCTGTGCACCTTCGATAGCGGCTGCTCTTTGGCTTTTTAGCTTTTCTACATTCAGTCCTAACTTTTGAATAGTCGTGCTGGCCCCCAAGTCCGATTCTTCTCTTGCTAACATAAGTCCGTTCTCGGTAAATGCAAACCTCTGAGAGGTCGCCGGATTTAAAGGGGATAACGTAAGATTACAATCGTACCAATGATCTTTTAAACTCCCGCAATGGCGTTGTTTGTACCTACCACCATTACAGGAAGCATGCAAGTTCTCATAATCCAATTGCCTCGATCCAGAAGATTGCGGGAAAAAATGCTCGATATGGCTGGAATCTAAATCTATTGGACTTTCGCAATAGCAACATAATTGATGCTGCTCTTGTATTAAAGCTTCTTTTAATTTTTGTTTGATCTCCGGAAAGTTGCCTAAGCTTGTATAGGTCTTTTGTGTTTTTCCTTTGGCTTTCCAACTTGCAAACGTCAAAGGTTCCGTCGTTTTAACGATCGTTCGCATGTTTTTTTGTTCTCCATCTATTGATAATAACATTGGCTTTTATAAGTTCTGGCGTATCCTCTCCGAGTATGTGAGTCAGATGTTCAAACAGAGGAATGGCTTTTTCCATTTTATGATATTCGATAAGCGTAAAAAGTTCGTCTAAGTCTTTCTGAATTTGTTCAGCACGAGCAGACGTATTCATTTCTTCTTCAAGCAGTCTATTTGAATCTTTCCCATATACATATTTTAATTCTTCAGATACGGTTCCTATGTTCGAATTTTCTAAAACGAAAGTTTTTACCTCATTGGCTGCTCCTAATATTTGTGGGGAGTGAGTCGTAAATATAAATTGAATATTAGGAAAGGTTGTGATGAACGAATTTATAATGTTTCTTTGCCAATGCGGATGTAGATGGAGTTCAACTTCATCAATCATCGTAATTCCCTCACCCGTTAGGGGGGTGGACAGCGTTGGGTTTGCAATAGACAATCTTCTAGCCAAATCTCCAGCCATTGCTAAGATACATTTTTCTCCATCAGATAGTTGGCTGATTTCAATCTCTTCGCTTTGTTTACTAACGACCATACGTAAAGGATTTCTTCGAACTCTTAAATTTGAAAAACCAGGTAGAAAAGAGCGTATGGCTTGTCTAACAGCTTCTAGTTGTTTATCTCTGTACGTCGGATCGTCAGATACTCTGACTTCATTCTCTAGATCTTCTTGATTGCGAAACCACTCAAAAAACACGCGAAAATCTGCACCACTTGTCAAGGAGTGTTCCCAAGCAGATAGAGGATCAAAATAATGTTTTTTACGAATTCGAAGTGGAATATCTAAAACAGCTCGATTAGTAGGATAATAAACAACTATAGGAATATTGAATTCTTTATCTAATAAGTTGTCTTCAGGTAAAAGGGTTGCTGTCAGTTCTTTTAATTGATTTAAATTCTGAATCGAAGTTTTTTTAGTTCTTCTTTGCTTAAGTTGCCATTCGTAATATTCGTCATTATGCTCTATACGTAATTTTGCATTAAATTCTGTACTCCCTATGCGAATGTCTCGAACTTGAATCGCTCTTCTTCCGGAACCCGCTCGATTCCCGGTTAACCTTGCGCTTAATCGTGAAAAAAGAATGGAAAGGCATTCCAGTACACTGGACTTTCCAGCTCCATTTTGCCCTATAATAATTGAATTCTGATTTTGGAGTGGGAGATGAACTTCGCTTAAACCTTTAAAGTTAGAAATATAGAGGTCATCAATCTTCAACTTAAAGCCTCCTTTTGCATATTTGATTTAATTGTATTCTGACGTATTGTTTAAAATAGCGCAATAATAATGGGTTGCTCATAAAAAAGCACTATTTGAATTTGATCAAATAGTGCTTTTACCCCTATCGATTATGAAGTTGGTTGTCTTGCATGTACTGATTTATTGAATCTTAACGCATCTCTTTCAGCGCTTCGTCCGCCGCTTCCAGCGTACGGTCGATATCCGCGTCCGTATGTGCCGTCGTCAGGAACCACGCCTCGTATTTCGAAGGGGCCAGGCAGACGCCGCGGTTCAGCATGCCGCGGAAGAACGCCGCGAATGCTTCGCCGTCGGTATCCTGAGCCTGATCGTAGTTCGTCACCGGATGATCGCAGAAGTGGGTGGAGAACGAGCCGCGAATCCGGTTGATCGTCATCGGAACGCCGTGACGCTTCGCCGATTCGGCAATACCGTCGGTGAGAGTGATCGCAAGGCGGTTCATCTCGTCGTAGACGCCTTCGCCTTGGAGTACTTCGAGACAAGCGATGCCCGCCGAGACGGAGATCGGGTTGCCCGCCATCGTGCCCGCTTGATAAGCAGGGCCGAGCGGAGCGACCTGTTCCATGATATGCTTGCGGCCGCCGTAAGCGCCGATCGGCAGGCCGCCGCCGAGGATTTTGCCCAGCGCGGTCAGATCGGGCATGATCGCATCGTGATTTTCCAGTCCGGCAAACGTCTGCGCCGAACCGTAATGGAAGCGGAAAGCCGTGATGACTTCGTCGTAAATGACGAGCGCGCCGTGTTCGTGCGTCAGCTTGCAGAGTCCTTCGAGGAAGCCTTTTTCCGGCATGACCATTCCGAAGTTGCCGACAATCGGTTCGACCATCACCGCCGCGATTTGGCCTTCCCAGTGGTTCAAGGCTTGCTCCAAAGCTTGCAGATCGTTGAACGGCACCGTGATGACTTCCTGCGCGATGCTGGCCGGTACGCCTGCGCTGTCCGGCGTGCCGAGCGTGGAAGGACCGGAGCCTGCGGCAACCAAAACGAGGTCGGAGTGACCGTGGTAGCAGCCCGCGAACTTGATGATCTTCGAACGATCCGTATAGGCGCGCGCGACGCGGATCGTCGACATGACGGCTTCGGTACCGGAGTTGACGAAGCGGACTTTGTCCATCGAAGGAATCGCGTCTTTTAGCATTTTGGCAAGTTGGATTTCCAGTTCGGTCGGCGTTCCGTACAGCGTGCCGTTTTGCGCGGCGCGCACGATCGCTTCGGTAATATGCGGATGCGCATGGCCGGTGATGATCGGGCCGTAAGCCGCCAGATAATCGATGTATTCATGGCCGTCGACGTCCCAGAAGCGGGAGCCTTGTCCTTTTTTCATGAAGACGGGAGCGCCTCCGCCGACCGCTTTGAACGAGCGGGAAGGGCTGTTGACGCCGCCGACGATATGTTCAAGCGCTTCGGCGTAGAGTTTTTCGGAATTTGGACGATTCATAATTCACGTTCCTTTCAGGGGGTGTATGGATACGGCTGGATGCCGATTCACGTTAAATAGCGCCCTTTTCGAAAGGCGCTCAGATGTCGAAAAAGTTACGTAGGCGGGGGGAAGCGAGAAGACTGCGAGAGAAATTCGTTTCGGTCGCGTGTTGAAATCGAGAAAAACAGATTGAATTTTTAAGTGGAATTTTCCCGATTTCAAAGGCGATCGCTGGCGCTCCTACACTGAATTTCTCTCTCCGTCTTCTCGCTTCCAGCTACGTTGGACTTTTTCAACATCTAAGAGCTTTTTTCGAAAGGCGTTCTTTAAGCGTAACGAATTTTGCATCCCGCGTATAGGGAAGATTTAGTTAAGTTTTAGTGACGATAGCGAAAGTCGGATTACTGTTGTTCGCCTGAGTCTGCTCCAAGCGCTTCGGTTTTGGTACCGGAAGGGGCGGGAACCGAGGAGACGGGCGCTTTTTCCAGATCCGAAGGTGCCGTACCGCCTTCTTCGTCCGTTGTGGAATTAGTGCCGTCCGCAGGGACTTCGGGTTCGTCGTTTGCACCGCTCAGCGTATCCTGAATGAATGCTTTGAGCTTGTCTTGGCTGCTCACGGTCAGTACGGCGGCGCCGCCGATTGTTTCTTCGCGCAGCAGGCTGTTTGGAGGAATCTGTTCGCTGCCGCCCATTTTGCTGTCATAGGCCACGGTCGCCAGTTTCCACATATCGCTGACGCTCATGTTGGTGTCGATGTAAGGACTGACCTGTTCCAAAATGTTCGGCAGGTTCATGATCGACGTGCTGGATTTCAGTTTGTCCGCGATCGCTTGCAAGAACTCGCGCTGGCGTCCGGTGCGGCTGAAGTCGGACAATTTATCGTGACGGAAACGGACGTATTGCAGCGCCGTCGTGCCGTCCAGATGCTGCTGGCCTTCTTTCAGATCGATGTCGTACAGATGCTGATCGGCCGCGCTTAGGTATTTCATGTCTTTTTCCACATAAAAATCGACGCCGCCTACGGCATCAACCAGTTTGATAAAGCCTTGGAAATCGGTATAGACATAATATTGAATCGGAATGCCGAGCAGATCGGAGACGGCCTGCATAGCGGTGTTCGGTCCATGGGTGATGGCGGTGTTGATTCGCTGTCTGCCGTGATCCGGGATATCCGTGTAGGTGTCGCGCATGATGGAGAAGAGGTGAATCGTTTTTTGGGTCGGATCAATGGAAGCGACGATCATGGAATCGGAACGAGGAATCTCGCCTTCTTCGACGCCGCGCGCATCTACGCCCATCAGGAGGATGTTGACGGCTTCGCTGCCTTCCCATTTCGGAGGTTCGGGAACCGTTGTGGTCTCGGTAACCGGAATATTGCGGAACGGCGAGCTTTCACCAACCTTTTGCAGACCGGAGACCTGATTGTAAAGGCTGGTAAAATAGAAAACCGCATAGCCGATCGCCGCCGCCAAAATAAGGCACAGCGTCCAGACCAGGGTCTTTTTTTGACTTTTCGTCATTGCTTTTCTTCCTTTCGTTCTGGAGGGAATACGCATCAAACACATTGCCTTCGCGATATCCCTACATTATAATTTTTTTCGGAGCGGCAGGCAATTCAGCGTTTCCGATTGTATACTGACATACGTAGCAATATGCTGCTCGATTGAGAAACAGCGTCCTACAGGCAGAATACCCCCTTATTTTCGCCGTGAACCGCACGAAAGCGTCCTTGACGCAAAATATGGGCATCCACCTGATGTGGACCCACAGAAAGGAACACACATGAAAGCCATCGAAGTTGAACATCTCAGCAAGATTTTCAAGGTGCAAAAAAGTCGAGGCGGCCTTAAAGGCGCGTTGCAGGATTTGTTTTCCCGTCAGTATAACGAGGTCGCGGCCGTCAACGATATCTCGTTTTCTATCCCGGCAGGCGAAATTTGCGGGTACATCGGCGAGAACGGCGCAGGCAAGTCGACCACGATCAAAATGCTCACCGGCATCCTTGTTCCGACCGCAGGCAAGCTGAACGTCGGAGGTTATGTGCCGCACGAGGAACGCGAAAAGTTCGTCCGCAACATCGGCGTCGTGTTCGGTCAACGGAGTCAGCTCTGGTGGGACATCGGCGTGATCGAGTCGTTCGGCCTGCTGCGCAAAGTATACGGCGTCTCCGAGCAGGATTATAAAAAGCGGCTCGACGAGCTGGTGCAGCGTCTGGATCTGGGCGATCTGCTCAGCCGTCCCGTGCGAAAGCTCAGCCTCGGTCAGCGCATGCGCTGCGAGCTGGTTGCCGCGCTGCTGCATAATCCGTCGATCGTGTTTCTGGACGAACCGACGATCGGGCTGGATATTATCGTCAAGACGGAAATCCGCGAGTTTTTAAAAGACATGAACCGGCAGCACGGCACGACCATTCTGCTCACGACGCATGATTTGCAGGATATCGAAGCGCTGTGTTCCCGGGTCATCATGTTGGACGAGGGACGTATCATCTATGACGGCGGCCTCGATACGCTCAAGACGCGTTGGGGACAAGGCACTCGCGTGACCTTCCAGTTCGGCAATGCTTGTCCGCTGCCAAGATTGCAGTCGCTGACGTCGGAGCTGCCTGTAAGCTGGACCGCCGACAACGATCTGCACGCGGAAGTGCTGGTTCCTTCGGAGCTGAACGTATCGGACGTGCTAGCCAAAGTCGTCGGTCAACCGGACATCGCGATCACGGATATCAAAATCACCGAGACGACGACCGACGAGATCGTGCGCCAGATTTATCAGACCGGATCGGCCTCGACAGGATCTGCGAATGGGACAGTCGGCCATGCTTAGTGCTTATACCGATTTTATACGCATCCGTTTCCTGACCATGCTGGCTTACCGGGTCAATTATTATTCCGGCATTCTGATCTACATGCTGAATATCGGCGTGTACTACTTTACGTGGCAAGCGATCTACGGCGATCGCGGTGAGATTGGCGGTTTCACCGCATCCCAGATGACCACGTATATTGCCGTATCGTGGATGGCACGCGCGTTTTATTTCAACAATCTGGACCGCGAGATCGCGACGGATATCCGGGACGGCTCGATTGCGATTCAGTTCATCCGTCCTTACAATTATTTGTTCGTCAAAATGATGCAGGGCTTCGGCGAGGGACTGTTCCGCTTCACGCTGTTCATGATCCCCGGGATGCTGCTGGCGCTGCTGCTGTTCCCGGTCCGGCTGCCAAGCGATCCGATCGCCTGGGTTGGCTTCCTGGTCATGCTGTTCTTCAGCTTCCTCATTAACTCGCAGCTGAACATTTTGACCGGACTCATGGCCTTTTTCGTGGAAAACAATGAAGGCATCATGCGCATGAAGCGGGTGATCGTGGATCTGTTTTCCGGCCTGGTCATTCCGATCAGTCTGTTCCCGGGTTGGCTGAGCGCGATCATGCAGTGGCTGCCGTTCCAAGCGATCACGTATCTGCCCGGCTCCGTATTCACGGGACGCACGCAAGGCACGGGCATTCTCGACGTTTTCGGCATTCAAGTGGCTTGGTTCGTCGCGCTGCTGATTCCGATCTTCTTCATGTGGCGAGCGGCGCGCAAGCGGCTGTTCGTGCAAGGGGGTTAAGCAGATGTATTATATCGGACTCGTATTCGAATATTTGAAGAATTATATGAAAACAAGGCTGACCTACCGCGCGGACTTCTGGGTCGAAGTGATCTCGGATCTGCTGATGCAGGCGAGTAACCTGATCTTTATCTTCGTCGTGTTCGGCCATACCAATTCCCTCGGCGGCTGGAGCGAAGCGGAAGTGGTGTTCGTGTACGGATTCTTCATGGTGCCGTTCGGGCTGTTCAGCTGCTTCGTCAATCTATGGAATTTCAGCGACCGCTATATCGTCAAAGGCGAGATGGACCGCATCCTGACCCGTCCCGCGTATAATTTGTTCCAGATCTTTTTGGAAAACATCGACCCGCCGGGATTGATCGGTTCGCTGATCGGGATCGTCATCATGATCGTCAGCGGCGGCCAACTCGGCCTGGATCTGGTCTGGTGGCATCTGCCCGTCATGATCCTGTTCGCGATTAGCGCGACTTTGATCTACACCGGCATCTATATCGCGCTGACGTCGCTGTCGTTCTACTCGGATTCGCCGACGGGCATCATTCCGCTGATGTACAACATCCAGAACTACGGCCGCTACCCGGTCACCATCTACAACCGGGCGATCCAGTTCCTGCTCACGTGGATACTGCCTTTCGCCTTCGTCGGCATCTATCCGGCTTCGCTGTTCCTCGGACGGGAGGAGATGACGCATATGGCTTGGTTGACCCCGGTCATGGCGGCGATCTTCCTGACGATCGGCTTGACCAGTTGGAACATTGGCGTGAAAAAGTACCGCGGAGCGGGGTCTTGAGACGCTCCGGGTGAAGGGAGAGCCTTCCGATCGCTGTCTCGGCTAGCCTCAAAGGCGATCTTCAGGCTCTCCCTTCACCCTCCGCTCCTCCGTGCTCGGCGCCACTTTTTTTATTAAGGTAAGGAGAAGCGAGTCTTATCATTCAGACTCGCGGGTAATGATCAAGGGCGCGCGTTGCGCTTTGAACCTTACTCAAATTCTTGAGTAGAATCCGGACGCCGGCGGTTCGATAGATACGAACCTCGGCGTGGAAGGCGATAAGTGATAAGATAGGAAGTAGAGATCCATCATTTAAAAGCGCGTACTGCGCGGAAGAGTCGGCTAGCCATGCCGGCTCTTCTCTGTCCCTAAAAAAACGTAGTGCGCAGCGCCTCCACACCACCCAAAAGGAGCGATACGCAAATGGTACAACTCAACGAACAAGTCCAAGATTTCACTCTCCCAGCAGTCGGAGGCGAACAAATCAAGCTCAGCGACTATAAAGGCAAAAAGCTCGTCATCTATTTTTATCCGAAAGACATGACGCCGGGCTGCACGCAGCAGGCTTGTGACTTCCGGGACTCGGAAAGTTACTTTACGACGAAAAATGCGGCCGTGATCGGGATCAGCGCGGACGATGTGAAATCGCATGAAAAGTTTGGAGCCAAATATGAATTACCGTTCCCTTTGTTGGCGGATACCGAGCATAAGGTTAGTGAACAATTCGGCGTATGGCAGCTCAAGAAAAACTTCGGAAAAGAGTACGAAGGCATCGTGCGTTCGACCTTTTTATTGGACGAAGAAGGCAGATTGATTCGTGAATGGAGAAAGGTCAAAGTCGCAGGGCATGTCGATGAGGTGCTGCAAGCGCTTGAAAGCTGATGGTTTTGACCTACGAAAGTACCGTTTTTTGCATTTTATCGTGTATATGCGCCTAAAAAATGAAAAATGGTTTGAGAAAAATCGGAAAAACGTTTAAATTTATGTTAGGAAATGAAAATCCCATTAAATTTTCAAAGTCTGACCGCAGAATAGGGGGGAATTGATAAATCAAGTCGAATGGTGGGGGATTTCCGGTTCTGATTTCAGAAGCGGGAACGCTATTCGCAAATGAACTTTATGGGCAAGATTCTGGCGTATTTGGGTCCGGATGCAGGAAGCATCGCGGATTTGAGATGCGTACCGCAAGCAGTCCGGGAGTCGGCGGGGGCCGAAGGACCGGGACTTGATCGATTTTTTGGGGAGAGGGGAATTTGTTATGCAAATCATTCCAGCATGGGTGAAAGTGGATCACAATTCTTACAACGCGAAACTTCGGGGAATCTACAAAAACGTACGAGAGAACGACATCACGGCAGCCTGTGAACAAGCCAAACGTTTGTACATGGATCTGCTTGAAGACATGGAGATTCGAGGAATCGAAACACCTGCTGCTCAAGAAGCGGTCACAGGTGAACAGTCGGAACGCGAACGTCAAACTGCCGGAATCGGCGTTTAAAGTCGCGGATTCGCTGCACTGATTGTTGTAGAAATCACACAATCATGAAAACAACAAGCTCCCCGGTCATCGCGGCCGGGGAGTTTTTTGCATACAGAACCGTTTACTGCGCGTTAAACCACATTCCGCGGTAAGGCGCCGGTTCCTTCAAGCTCTCGCCAAGCTGCTGCGCTGCGCTTCGCACCCAGAAAGGGTCACGCAGCAGGGCACGTCCTACCGCAATCAGATCGGCACTGCCGTTTTGTAGAATGTCCTCGGCCTGTTGTCCTTCGGTAATCAGTCCGACTGCGGCGGTCGGAAGCTTCGTTTCCCGCCGAATGTCCTCGGCATAAGGAACCTGATAGCCGGGGAAAACGGCAGGCGGACGTTCCGCATGTACGCCGCCGCTGCTAACGTCGATAAGGTCTACGCCCTGCTGCTTCATCCGCTGCGCATAACGAATCGTATCTTCGATCCGATTGCCAAGCTCTCCGTACTCATCGGCCGAGACGCGCACGAATAAAGGCCCCGACCAATGATTGCGTACCGCATCGATCGTTTCGCCCAGCAGCCGATAGCGATTCTGCGGCGAAGCGCCGTATCGATCGGTGCGCCGATTGGCATATACCGACAGAAAATCGTTCAATAAATAGCCGTGCGCCGCATGAAGTTCGATCACATCGACTCCGGCTTTACCCGCCCGAGCTGCCGCTGCGCCGAAAGCGTGCACGACTTCTTCGATTTCTTCAATACTCAGCGCCCTGCTGCTTTGGCCTGTATGAGGCAAGCCGGAAGCGGAGACTGCATGTTCGGCATAAGCGGTTTTGCGTCCGGCATGCCAGAGCTGAATCCCGACTTTGGACCCTTGTTCGTGCAGCGAGGCGACGAGCCTGCGCAAAGCCGGAATCTGATCGTCGCTCCACAAGCCCAAAGAACCGCGGTCCTTGCCCGATTCCAGAACAGCCGTAACCTCCAGCATGATCAGGCCCACCTGTCCCAGCGCCCGCGCTCCGTAATGCAGCAGATGCCAATCCGTTACTTTTCCGTCCTCGCCAGCAGACACCGTACCCATAGGAGACATCATGATCCGGTTTTTCAACGATAACGTTCCGATTTGGATCGGACTTAATAATAAGCTCATGGTCATTGCTCCTTTTATGTGTGGATATGAGTTGCCTTTATTTTAGAAGGAGATCATGTTATTTTGAAGGGGATTAAGCAGGGGATTGATCGTTTTATCTTTACTACTTAATGATTTTCTGATAAATAACCTTACTAAATAAAGGAGTGTTCGCATTGGACGGTACAGATAAGGAAATTCTCCGGATTTTGCAGAAGCAGGGACGGATTTCGATGAAAGAGTTAGGCGGGCTGGTTAGCTTGTCGCAGCCTGCGGTTGCCGATCGGGTTCGCAAGCTGGAAGACCGGGGCGTCGTGCAGCAGTATGGCGCCATTATTTCTCCGAAAGCCGTCGGCAAGCCGATCGCGGCTTATCTGATGTTTTTGACCAAAGATTGCGAAAAATTCGTGCAATTCTGCCGGGAATCGCCTGAACTGATGGAATGTCATCGGATCAGCGGCCAATATAATTTTCTTTTAAAAGTCGTGACGGAGTCGTTGCAGACATTGGAGACGTTCACGAACGCTTGCGGGAAATTCGGGGATTCCGTCACGCTTGTCGTCATGTCGTCGCCTGTCGAACACAAGCCGCTGCTGCCTGCTTTTGACTGACCGATCGGCCTGGACGAAAAAAGCCCAACCCCATAAAGGAATTGAGCTTTCATCGATACGAGTCTACGAATTTTTTAGGACAGGGCGGGCATACAGAGAAATTCGCTGAAGTTCATGCAGGATCGCTGTGTCATCCTTAATGAGATTTTGAACGTGACTTCAATACAATTCTTGCGGGAAAACGTCCAGGCTGCATACGTACGATATGGCCGTGCTTTAAGCGGATACGCATTTGTGCGGTTTGGGCCAAGACCAATCGTTTGACCGGCTGCTGAGTCGTGGGCGGCTGGTCTTCTTTGTGCGGCTTACGGCCTCTGAAAACTCGCGGAAGTGAAGCCAACACCGAAGCCGTCATCGCCCGATAGCGGAAAAGGATGAAACCGAGCACGAGCAGCACCAGCACAGACACGATCCATACCGCGTAATGCTCCGCCAATTGGAAGGCAACCGACCACTGCGGACCGAAAATTTTGCCAAGGCCGAGAAACAGCAGCGTCCAGAATAAAGCACCCGTGTAGGCGTAAAAGGCGAACTTTTTAAAAGAGATATTCATGATTCCCGCCAAATATCCGGTGAAGTGACGCACGCCCGGGATGAAGTAGCCGAAGAAGATCAGGCCGGGGCCGTATTTATCGAAAAAGGTTTGCGTTTTGAGCAGTTTGCTTTCCTTAAAAAACCAGCCTCCAAAGCGCCGCAAAAAAGGGAGTCCCGCTTTTTTACCAATAAAGTAGGTGGCGGTCATGCCGATCGTGGTGCCGAGAAAAGCGACGATCAGCAGCACATCGAATCTCAGCGATCCCATGTAGGACAGGTAGCCCGCATAGGCCATCGTGGTTTCTCCGGGAAACGGAAGAGCGATGAATTCAAGAAACAGCCCGAGGAACATAACCAGATAGCCGTATTGCTCGAATAACTGTTGAACCATTTTGAATATTTCCATAGGTCGTCAAACTCCTTTGAACGATGAATGCGGCGAACATTTTTCTCAATTTTACGATATTTGGGACGGGAAAATCCAACTTCGCTCACGAAAGCTGAACGACTTGCGGAAGTAAGCCCTTACCTCGCCTTTTTTTCTTGCGGTATGTCAGGTCCATCGGTATAATTAGCGACAGTAATTAAGGGAGGCGTGACATGAATAAACCGAACGAACTGATTGTCGTACTCGACTTCGGGGGACAATATAACCAACTGATTGCTAGACGAATTCGCGATCTGGGCGTATTTAGCGAGCTAATGCCGTACAATACTCCGGTTGAGCGTATTAAAGAACTGAATCCGGCGGGTATCGTTTTCTCGGGCGGACCGCTTAGCGTATATGAAGAAGGAGCTCCGCATGTCGATCCTGCGATCTACGATCTGGGTCTGCCGATCTTCGGTATCTGCTACGGCATGCAATTGATGGCTCAGCAGCTCGGCGGCAAGGTAGAGCGCGCGGGCAAGCGCGAATACGGCAAAGCCGACGTCGATTTCCTGCACAACAGCATCCTGACCAAAGGCCTCGACAGCAAGCAAACCGTCTGGATGAGCCACGGCGACCATGTCGTGACGCTGCCGGAAGGCTTCGTGCTGGAAGCAGGCACGGAATCGGCACCGATCGCGGCGATGAGCCATCCGACTCGCAATCTGCACGCGGTACAGTTCCACCCGGAAGTACGTCACTCCGTGTACGGTAACGAAATGATCAAGAACTTCCTGTACGAAGTCTGCAAATGCAGCGGCGAGTGGACGATGGAATCGTTCGTTGAGCAGTCCGTTCAGGAAATCCGCGAAAAAGTCGGCGACAAAAAGGTATTGTGTGCGCTGAGCGGCGGCGTCGATTCGTCCGTTGTAGCGATGCTGATCCACAAAGCAATCGGCGATCAACTGACTTGCATGTTCATCGACCACGGACTTCTGCGCAAAGGCGAAGCCGAGAGCGTGATGGAGACATTCGTGGGCAAATTTGATATCAACGTGATCAAAATCGACGCGCAAGAGCGCTTCTTGGGCAAACTTGCAGGCGTGGATGATCCGGAGCAAAAACGCAAAATCATCGGTAACGAGTTCATCTACTGCTTCGACGAAGAATCGGCCAAGCTTGGCGATTTCGCGTTCCTGGCGCAAGGTACGCTGTACACGGATATCGTGGAAAGCGGCACGGCGACAGCGCAGACGATCAAGTCTCACCATAATGTCGGCGGATTGCCGGAAGATATGAAGTTCCAATTGATCGAACCTTTGAACACGTTGTTCAAAGACGAAGTGCGCAAAGTCGGCGAAGAGCTGGGCCTGCCGCACGCGATCGTTTGGCGTCAGCCTTTCCCGGGTCCGGGTCTTGCGATCCGCGTTCTCGGCGAAGTGACGGAAGAGAAGCTGACCATCGTCCGCGACTCCGACCTGATCCTGCGCGAAGAAATCGCGAAAGCCGGTCTGGAAAGCGAAATCTGGCAGTACTTCACGGCGCTCCCGAACATGAAGAGCGTCGGCGTCATGGGTGACGCGCGTACGTATTCGTACACCGTCGGCATCCGCGCCGTTACGTCCATCGACGGCATGACCGCCGACTGGGCACGCATCCCGTGGGACGTCCTGGAGAAAATCTCGGTCCGCATCGTCAACGAAGTGGATAACGTCAACCGCATCGTGTACGACGTGACTTCGAAACCGCCAGCTACGATCGAGTGGGAGTAGTATTTCATAGATAACAAAAACGACCTCGAACGTTATACGTTTCGAGGTCGTCAGGCTGTCGAGACAGTCACTTGTGCGGGGGAAGCGAGAAGACTGCGAGAGAAATTCGTTCAATTCGCTGTCTCACCTGGAAAACTGGATTGGAATTTTATAATGGGGTTTTCCAAGTTCAAAGGCGTCTTTCACTGAATTTCTCTCTCCGTCTTCTCGCTTCTAGCTAAGTTGGACATTCTAGACAATCTGACGACCTCGAACGTTATACGTTTCGGGGTCGTTTTTACTTTTTCAAAAAAGTAAACCATGAGTGTACAAAGCAAAAGTACGCAACAAGAAGACGCCGCGTGGTCATTAATAATCACCGGGATATCCGGCATTGCGGTAATGCGACGTGGTAATAACATGCGGAAAACTCGAGTTATTCTTTTGAAAAGGTAGAAACTTTGGACGCTTAAGCCTTCATATACGCCAGCAAATCCGTAATAAACTCATACACGAAATAACCGGCAAACCCGATCAACAGCAGGCCCGCCGCGACCGATACCCATTTGATCGCGGTACGGTTCAGCACTCTCCGGCTTACCGCCACGATCGACAGCAAGCCGACGTCGTGCAGCAGGATGCCGCTCAGTACACCCGCTGCAGCTAGTGCAAAGGCGACCGGGTTCGAATCATTGTAGGAATCGGAAAGAACGGTACCGAAGACGGAGACCCAGAAGATGAGATTTCCGGGTGAGACCGCGACAAGCAGGCCGTTTCGATAGGTGCGTGCCAACGATTTTTGCGTCTTTTCGTCGGCAGGCGTGATGTCGTGATCCGCGTTTCGAATAGAGTCGTACCCGAGGTACGCGAGGAAAGCGGCTCCGACCAGCCAGAGCGGCATTTGTACGTATGGCAGGGAGAGGAAAGTCGCGAACCCTGCGTACATGGCGAGGATCAGCAGGCCGTCGATGGTCATTCCGCCCAATCCGACAGCCCAGCCGTGCATAAAGCCGTTTTTCAACCCTTGTTTCGTCATTTCAACCGTGATTGCGCCGACAGGCATCGCGATAGCGAGCCCGAGCAGGAAGTATTTAAGATAAAGCTCCATGGATGTTCCTTTCTGAAGCGGCGCCTTCTTTCAGCTTACACGTACCTCTCATATCTTCATTTTAAACGATTCGACGGAATAAGGTATAATCAAAAAATGGAAATTGGAAGCAGAGGAGGAGATATTCGTTTGAAAATGGAAGAGATCGAGGAGTTATTGGCGGAGACCTATGCGGCGTGGAAAAAGGATGGTGTGCAGCCGGAGTCGGAAAAAGAACTGGAAGCATTCGAGCAACGTCACGGTATTCGTTTGCCTCAAGAATATCGTTTGCTGTTAGCGAAGTTCGGTGCATTTCTTTTTGCCGAACCGGAATTGCATGGACTCAAAGAGCAAGAATGGGCTTATCCTGCGGCGATGGAGCTTATTGCGGAATATCGAAATCAGGGTGCGATTCCACCGACGGCTGAGTTTTTCCCGATCGGCGGGTTCGGTGATGGAGATTTGTTGGTGCTGCAAACGGATGGTGGTGTATACCGGTTGTATCATGACGGATACGATGAATCTCCGCTTGAGCCGATTGCGGAAGACTTTGCCAGCTTGGTAGCGGAATTGGCGGAGTTTGCGATGGATACCTACCGTGCGATCCATGGAAAATAATAAAGTATAAAATTAAAAATAAATACTGTTCACTTAGTAACCGAGGTCATGTATAATCTGGAATCAGGTTGCTACGTGATCCGCGACCTGAACAAAATAGACAGGATCAAGAGGGGCTGGAGAGTTAGACAGTTATGAATAAGAGTATAGGTAGTCGATGGAGCGTTATCGGTCTTGCTTTGCTGCTGGGTGTGTTTTCAACGTTAGGACCGTTTACAATTGATATGTATTTGCCCGCGTTCCCTGAAATTGCGAAAGATTTCGGGACGAACGCATCGTTGGTTCAATTCAGCCTCACGGCTTGTTTGTTGGGGCTCGGTATCGGACAGTTGATCGTGGGTCCGCTCAGCGACGCTTACGGCAGACGCAGACCCCTGCTGATCGCCATGATCGGCTACGTGGTTTTTTCGTTGGCCTGCGCGTATTCGCCGAATATCGGCATGTTGATCGTTTTCCGCTTTGCGCAAGGATTTGCGGCTTCGGCAGGTATCGTGATTTCGCGGGCGATGGCTCGTGACTTGTACAGCGGCCATGAGCTGACCAAGTTCTTTTCCATGCTGCTGCTGGTAGGTAACCTTGGCCCGCTGGTCGCTCCGATTGCGGGAAGCGGCGTGCTTACCTTTTCGGCATGGCCGGGCGTGTTCGTTTCCTTGGCGATTCTGGGCGTGTTCCTCTACGTGATGACGCAGTTCCGGTTAAAAGAAACGAATCCTCCGGAGCGACGCGTATCGCCGAATTTCAAAGAGCAGCTTCGCAACTACGGCATGCTGCTGCGCGATCGGAAATTCGTGGGCTACATGTTGGCGCAAGGCATTATGACGGCAGGGGTATTCGCGTATGTCGCCGGCACGCCGTTTATCTACCAAAATATTTACGGCGTAACGCCTGCGGTATTCTCGATCCTGTTCGCTTCCAACGGTGTCAGCCTAATCATCGGTTCCCAGATCGTGGGCCGGATGTCGCATCGAATCTCGGAGCAAAAGCTTCTATTGGTCGGCTTATGGCTGGCTCTGATCTCAAGTATCGTCGTGGTCGGCGTAGCCTACGTCGAAGGACCGTTATTCGCTTTGGTTGCTCCGTTGTTCGTATTCGTCTGCTCGATCGGCATTACGTCCACCGCGTCGTTTCCGCTTGCGATGGAAAGCCAGTCGAAAAACGCGGGCAGCGCGGCGGCTCTATTGGGTCTGATCCCGTTCGTTCTCGGAGCACTGGTTGCACCGGTGGTCGGCATTGCGGGCGAAGACACGGCGGTTCCGCTGGGCATCACTTTGATGGCGACGAGCGTGATCGCGCTGGGAACTTACTTCTTGCTTGTGAAAAAAGCCGAATAAAGGCGGGGGAAGATCCTGTTCGATTGAGACGCTTGGGGGGCGCTGCGGGAGAAATTCGTTCAAGGCGCTGTCTCACTCGGGAATTGAGATTATATTTTTCATAGGAAGATTCCCGAGTTCAAAGGCGTCTTTCACTGAATTTCTCCCTCCGCTTAGGCGCTTTATGAATAGAAGCAGATCTTTTTAGGAGCGAAAAAAGGACAGTCGCGTAATGTAGCGACTGTCTTGAAGTGTCGTTAAAGTCCAACGTAGCTGGAAGCGAGAAGACGGAGAGAGAAATTCAGTGTAGGAGTGATAGCGTTCGCCTTTGAAATCGGGAAAATTCCATATAAAATTCAATCACCTTTCCCGATTTCAACACGCGACCGGAACGAATTTCTCTCGCAGTCTTCTCGCTTCCCGCACTCACGTAACTTTCCCGACAACCCAAGACAGTCGCCATATTGCGCGACTGTCTTTTTTGCGTACAAAAAGAGATAAAATTCTGTTAAATAAACACTGTATTTTCATCTTTTAAACGCACATTCTCCGCCAGATGAACTTTGTCTTCATTATAGAGATACAACCGATAAATCAGCACGCTCACTTTTTCGCCGGGCAGCAAAGGTTCTTCTTCCGGGGAACGGTGGCCGATTAGGCGCATGCCCTTCACATTCACGTGCACTTCGATCAGGCTGCCGCGGAAAAAGACGTCTTCCACGATGCCGTCTTCGCTGGCGTGCAGGATCGGCTGTTTGCCGTGCTTGGTGATCTGGATCAGCTCGGGGCGGATTACCGCTTGATCATAACCGTTGTAAGTTTCGAAGCCGTGCAAAGTTTCGTGACGGTCCAGTACCAGCGATTCGCCAATGAAGCGGGCGGCGAAAGGCGTAGCGGGGGATTTGTAGATGTCGGCGGGATTGCCTTTTTGCTCGATGCGGCCGCCGTTTACGATCACGATCTCGTCGGCGACTTCGACCGCTTCGTCCTGATCGTGCGTGACGAAGATGCTGGTGATGCCGAGCGAGTTGATCGTTTCGCGCAGCCATAGCCGCAGCTCTTTGCGGATTTTGGCGTCGATCGCGGCGAACGGTTCGTCGAGCAGCAGCAGATGCGGATTCGGTGCAAGCGCCCGGGCGAACGCCACGCGCTGTCTTTGCCCGCCGGACAATTGATGCGGATACCGGTCCTGCAAGCCTTCCAAGCCGACCAAGCCGATCAGTTCGTTGACGCGCTGCTTGATGAACTTTTTATCCTTTTTTTCCACCGTCAATCCGAACGCGACGTTATCGAATACCGTCATGTAGCGGAACAGCGCATAGTTTTGAAACACGAAGCCGATCCCGCGTTTGCTGGCCGGCACGTCGTTGACCCTTTTTCCGTCGATCAAAATGTCTCCGGAATCCGGATGCGCCAGTCCCGCCAGCGTGCGCAGGATCGTCGTTTTGCCGCTGCCGGAAGGGCCGAGCAGACCGACCAGCTTGCCTTTTTCGATGGAAAAGGATACGTCGTTCAGCGCCCGGAATCCTTTGAACTCTTTGTTTACGTCCTTCAGCTCAACGTACATGTTCGCTCTCCTCCTTGCGGCCTTTGAATTCGACGATATTGCGCAGAATCAGAATGATGATCGCGGTCACGACCAAGATCGACGATACGGCGAACGCCGCAGTCAGTTGGAACTCGTTGAACAGGATCTCGATATGCAGCGGAAGGGTATTCGTTTTGCCGCGCAGATGTCCCGAGACGACGGACACCGCTCCGAACTCGCCCAGCGCGCGCGCCGTACACAAGATGACCCCGTACAGCAGTCCCCATTTGATATGCGGCAGTGTCACTTTGCGGTAGATGGTCCACCATTTTGCGCCCATCAGCGCCGCGGCTTCTTCTTCGTCGTTGCCCTGTGCCTGCATGAGCGGAATCAGCTCGCGGGCGACGAAGGGGAAGGTGACGAAGATCGTTGCTAGAATAATACCCGGTACCGCGAACACGACTTTGAGATCATAAGCTTGCAGGAAATCATATGCCCAACCGATCCGCCCGAACACGAGAATGAATACCAGACCCGCGATAATTGGGGAGATGGCGAACGGGATATCGATCAGCGTGGTGAGAAACTGTTTGCCGCGAAAATGGAACTTGCTGATTGCCCAGGACGCGAACAAGCCGAAGACGGTGTTGCACACCACGGCGACGGCGGTCGCGAGCAGGGTGAGCTGAAGCGCTTTGATCGCGTATGGATCGGTGATCGCCCCGGAAAAGACTTCCCACCCCTGCTTCAGCGCGTATACGCAAACGGTAATCAGCGGCAGCACAAGCATAATGAGAATAAAAGCGACGCCCAGCCCGATCAGGATATACTTGGCGGCTTTACCCGGACTGCGCGGTTTTTCTTGGACACGGTCGGCGGTTTCCGCCGCGTTCGCGAAGTTCATCGGTTATTCCGCCCCCTTTGCCGCATGATTGAGTCTGGATTGGATAAAGTTGATCGCGAACAGCGTGAGGAACGAGAAGACGATCATGACCAGCGCGATCGAGGTCGCCGCGCCGTAATTGAACTGTTCGAGTTTGCTCATGATGATCAGCGGCACGATTTGCGTCTCGTAAGGGATATTGCCCGCGATAAAAATAACGCTGCCGTATTCGCCCAAGCCCCGCGCGAACGCCAAGCCGAAGCCGGTGAGCAGCGCAGGACGGATTTCGGGAAACACGACCCGGCGGAACGTTTGCCAACCGCTCGCTCCGAGCATCGTCGCGGCTTCTTCATACTGGCCGTCGAGTTTTTCCAAGACAGGCTGAATGGCGCGCACGACGAACGGGATGCCGATAAAGATCAGCGCGATCGTAATCCCGATCGGCGTGTACGCGACTTTGATGCCGATGCCTGCCAACAGTTTGCCGATCCAGCCGTTGTCCGAATACAGCGTCGTGAGCGCAATACCCGCAACGGCGGTCGGCAGCGCGAAAGGCAGTTCGATCAGGCCGTCAAGAATCCGTCTGCCAGGAAAACGGTAGCGCACGAGTATCCAGGCCAGGATCGTACCGAACACCGCGTTGACGAGTGCCGCAACCAAGGCGCAGAGCAGGCTGACCCGGTAAGCGGCGACTGCTTGCGGATCGGAGATCGCTTTCCAAAAATCCGCAGGTCCGACGCCGGACAACACGACGAAGATGGACAGCAGCGGGATCAGGACGATCAAGCTCAGCATGGAAATGGTGATGCCCATCGATAGGCCGAAGCCGGGAATGACTCGATTCTTTTGACGGAACCGCTTTTTGCTTAGACCTTTTGCCTGTCCCATGCGCTGTCCTCCTTTTCTCGTAGTTTGTGTTTTCCGTTAACGGGAAGGGTTAGCTTCATTTTTGATAAATCTGATCGAAGATCGCGCCGTCCGCGAAAAATTTCTCCGTTGCCGCTTCCCAACCGCCGAAATCGTCGTCGATCGTGACCAGCTTCAGATCGAGATTGAACGTGTCCGAGAACTGCGACAGGATATCTGGATTGGACGGACGGTAATAGTTTTCGCCCGCCAGCTTTTGCGCTTCGTCAGAGTAGAGGTATTGAAGATACTCTTTGGAAACTTCTTCGGTGCCGCGCTTTTTGGCGATTTCGTCGACGACCGCGACCGAAGGCTGCGCGAGGATGCTGATGCTCGGCGTTACGATCTCGAAGTCGTCCGGATGCTCCTTGATCGACAGAAACGCTTCGTTTTCCCAAGCCAACAGCACGTCGCCCTGATTGTTTTCCACGAAAGTCGTGGTCGCGCCGCGCGCTCCGGTGTCCAATACCGTCACGTTGTTGTAGAGGCTTTTGATGAACTCGGTCGACTTGGCTTCGTCGGCTCCGTCGTGCGCTTGAGCGTAGGCCCATGCCGCGAGGAAGTTCCAACGCGCGCCGCCGGACGTTTTCGGATTCGGAGTGATGATCTCGACGCCGCTTTTCACGATATCGTCCCAGTCTTTGATGCCTTTCGGGTTGCCTTTGCGCACCAGGAACACGATGGTCGAAGTATAAGGCGAGCTTTGCTTGTCGAATTCGTCGACCCAGCCCGGTTCGATCAGGCCGCCTTTTTCCAATTCCGCCACGTCCTGCTCCAGCGCCAGCGTTACCACGTCGGCTTCGTTGCCTTCCAGCACCGAACGGGCTTGTTTGCCGGAACCGCCGTGCGATTGGATGATGCTGACGTCCTGACCGCTTTTTTCTTTCCAGTGCGTCTGGAACAACTTGTTATACGCATCGTACAGCTCGCGCGTCGGATCGTAGGAGACATTGGTGATTTCCACGGCGGCCGGAGCCGACGTTTCGCCGGATGCGCCTTGCGCTTCGGCCGTGCTTCCGTTACTCGACGTGTTCGAACCGCAAGCCGCGAGAGGCGCCACCGCCACCAGAAGAGTCAAACCGAGCACCGTCTTTTTCCGCCAAGCATTCATTTGAGCCAATCGAAATCCCATCATCGTTTCCTCCTTAACAATCTGTGATCGTACTTTTAACGCTGACAAGCGACAGGGTTTATCTTTTCTTTTCCGGTTTTGCGGTGCTTTCGCGAACGAGAAGTTTGTGCGGCAAAAAGATTTTCATCGGCAAGCGGTGTTCTTTGTGAATCCGATCCAGCAGCGTGCGGACCGCCACTTTGCCCATGTCCACTTTCGGAATGCTGACGGTCGTAAGCACAGGGGTTAGATATTGCGCGATCTCGATATCGTCCATGCCAACGATCGAGAGCTGCTCGGGAACTTTGATGCCCGCTTCGACGAAGCGCTTGATCGCCGCGATCGCCGTGACATCGGTTGCGCAAAAGATCGCGGTCGGCAGCGGCTTGGCGTTTTTGAGCAGATGTTCCGCGCCTTCGTAGCCGCCGGGACCGTCCTGCGCGACCGAAGCGACCAGCGACTTGTCCGTATCCAGTCCGTATTCGCGCACCGTATCGAGAAATGCACGATAGCGAATTTCGCTGTGCGTTTCCCCGATATAGGCGATGCGCCGATGTCCCAATTCGATTAGATGTTTTAAGGCCGTCCTCGCCGCTTCGTAGCCGTCGCACACGATCTGATCCCATTCGGCATCGATGACGTTGCGTCCGACGTACACGATGTTTTTGTAATGCTTGTCGAGGAGCACGCGAGTCTTGTCGTTCAGACGTCCCAGCACGATCGCGCCGTCCGCCCGCGGAATTTCGGTGCGTCTGCCGAACGGGTCGTTTTGCAGATCGAAAATGGAATAGTAGGCGGATACGGTGCAGCCTTTTTCCAACGCCTGCTGTTCGATCGCTCTGGCGGTCTGGGCAAAAAACGGATTGTCCTCCAGATCCCGGGTGCGACCCAGAATGCAGGAGATGGTGGTACATCGATGTACCGCCTCTTCCTTTTTCCCCTGCTTCAGTTCGCGCGCGGATTGGTTCGGCACGTAGCCGGTCTCGTGGATGATTTTCCATACCCGATCGCGTACCGTTTTGCGGGCGAAACTGTCGTCGGGCGAATTGATGATCCGCGAAACGGTGGACGTCGACACTCCGGCCAGTTCGGCAATCTCTTTCAAAGTCATGTCCGCGCCCCTCTCAGCAGCGAGTTATAAATCATACTAATTTCATTGGTTTAATATGCGTTATTATAATCCGGCCCGTACGGAAACATCAACGGAAAATAAGTATAACGTTTGCGGAAATTCGAAAAAGAGATTGCTTGCTCGCTTTGCTCGGGTATAAGAAAGCAGGTACAATAAGGAAATGAAAAAAAGGAAAAGAGAGTAAAAGAGAGGAAGGTGTATGAGGTGCCGGGAGTTTATGAGAGGCCAATGCTTCTCGAACAGATTTGGCTTGAAATCGAGCGCAGACCGCTTTTCGCAAAATACGATCGTTTATTCCAAGAACGCATTTTACATAAGATTAAATTGAAAGAAGAAATCAGCCGCTTCAGTTGGGGCAGTCTGTACGTTGAAATTCATGCGCTCGGGACGTCTTTGGACCCAAAGCCTTCTATAGCCGTTGCCGCCGATTTGGAGTTGATTGGTTTCGCTTCCCGGATGCTTGACGATCTGTTGGATGAAGACAATCCGCGTATCGAGCAAAGCATCGGCCGGGCCAATACGCTGATTCTGTTTACCGAAATTTTGATCGAATCGTTCGGTCGGCTGCATCGGCTCGTGCCGGGCGAGAGCGAACGGATTCAACAGGAGCTGGCTAACGCGCTGCACGGGGAATGGACGGATATCAATTTCACGGCGCTTGACGGCATCGGAGAACATGACTATATGCAGCAGATCTTGCCCAAAACGGCGAGTATCTTCAAGCTTGTCGCCGTATGTGCCGATCCCGACCGCACGAAGTTCTGGGATGAATTCCTGACCTATGCCAGCCTGGCGCTTCAGTTGTCCAACGATATGGCGGCATTATATGTCGAAGCCAAAAGCGATCTCGGCAAGCTGCGGCCCACTCTTCCGATTCTGAAAGCGATTGATGTGGAAGATGAGGAGGTTCGGGAGCGAAGAAGCTTCATGATGCGTTCTTACGCGGCCGGCAGCGGTTCGCTGGAAGCCGCCCGTTCCGCGATCGAAGAATCGGGAGCGCTGGAATATTGCTATCTGATTCGCGAACTGCACAAAGAAAAATGCCGGGAAATGCTAAGCGAACAGTTTCCGGATCGTTTGGCGCAAACGGAAGCCTTATTCCGGTTTCTGCAATTGGAGGCCGAATGATCGCCGCCAAGCGTATGGGCTTTATCCCGCTCAATGCGCTGTTGATGCTCGTAGTCGTTTTGTATTTCTATCCGATGAAGATCGGCTCGGACAACTTTATTGCCGACGTGTGTTTTGCCGCGATGCTGGCGCTGGTCGGAACGGTCATTTATCTGTGCACAACGAAAATGACGTCCAGTCTGCTGTTTCTGCTGCTGATGTATTTGTCGGCGTGGGTCATCCTGCTGGTCAATGCGCCTTTGCTTCTATATATAGGGATAGGGCGGGTGCTGATGAGCTTGGCTCCCAATTTATTGTTCGTTTTTTTTGTGTATTTTACCGAGCTTCCGCGCAAGCAGCCCTACTTTAGATGGAATTTTTGGCTGTTGAATACGGCCGCAGCCACGATGATCGCGCTGCTTACCTTCAATCCGCTTTTGAGCTACGTGTTTTTCTTTCATGTCATCTTTGGGATTATTGCCTGCGTGCGCGTGTCGTTGTATTACCGGACCCGGCAGCGAAAGGTTCTGAACCGGGAACGGTGGCTGCTGAACGGGGCGGTGGTCGTTTCGTTCGCTCCGTTTCTGCTCAGTTATTTACTGCTCAGCCGCTGGCTTCCGGCGCAAGTTTTGTATTTTTCCATCTATATGATGCTTATTTTGCCGATTGCCGTTGGTTGGATTCTGATGAAGCGCAGCGGACTGCAAACCCGGTATAACTACCTGTTCATTTTTAAGCTTGCCGTGATCGCGCTGTCGGGAGCTGCTTTGTTTGTCGGTTTTGCCTATTACGCGATCGAATTGACGTTGCTCCATTCGTTGCTTCTGCTGCTAATGGCTTGCACAACCGTGTATATCTACTTGACCGCGCAAAAGACACTATCGAAGCGCCAATTGCAAACGGTAAGCCGAGCCAAAGAAAATATGGAAAAAGAGCGTCTGGATATCCTGCAAAAAGTTACGTACGACCATTATTTGACGGCGCTCAGCGGGTTGATCAAGCAGTTGATCGATAAAACGCTGCCGCTGGACGGAACGCTCATCATTTGGAAAGAAGGGGATCGCCGTTTCGTTTTGGAACAAAGCGGTGTTTTCGAAGATTTTTCGCTTGACCGGTTAACAGAGGGACAGCTGCACGGGCATATCGAAAACGTGACGATCGACGGAGAGATTTACTTCGCGTTTCCGCTTTTGTACAGACAGACGTTAAACGGATGGATGATCGTCGGGCACAAATCGTCCGGCGGCAAGTTCACGGTGCAGGAAGTCGAAACGCTGTCGCTGCTGGCAGATACAATCTGTGAAATTTTCACGACGACGGAGATTTTGCAGGAAAACCAGCGCCGTTACGTTTACCTGCCGAGCTTGCGTTACGAGGATTACCAGAACGTCTACGTGACTCGCAGCACGGAGAAAATCCGCAAAGAGATCGCGCTGTACCTGCATGACGATATCCTGCAATCGATTTTGGCCGTGCGTCATATGTGCGAAGCGATTAGCGGCGTCGATCCGGAAATCCGAGCGCTCATCATCGATACGCTTGACGAGTTGAACGGCTCGATTCGCGACAAGATGTTCGACGTGTATCCGACGACGCTGCAAGATCTGGGTTTGTACCAAAGCTTGAGCATTCTATGCCGAAAACTTCAGGAAGAAGCCGTCGGGCAGCCTGATCTCAAAATCAGACTGGATGCCGAGATTGAACTTGAGGTGGAAGAAGAACTGGAGTATACCGTTTTCCGCACCGTCAAAGAATTGCTCCAAAATGCCGTGAAGCACGCCGAAGCCAACCAAATAGTCGTCTCGCTGGAAATATCGGAAGAAGGCGTACTGTTGGGCGACATTATCGATGACGGAAAAGGCTTCGATATCGAACGTCAGCTGAGCGCGCCCGTCGAAGGAAACCATGTGGGGCTTCTTTCCGTCAAGCAGGAAATGAACGCACTGGGCGGGGAATTGACCATTAGACACAATGCCGATGCCGGCATGCATATCCATTTCAAAATTCCGCTTGAAAGGATGGGGGAATAACATGCATCTGATTCTGGTCGACGATCATAAACTGTTTGCCAAAAGTCTGGAGATTTCTTTAAAAGAACGCGTGGATAAATTCGAGGTATTGACTTCGCCTGAAGGCTTATCGCAGTTGCTGTCGCAAAAAATGCCGGACGTGCTAATGCTGGATATCCATATGGGCGACCATAACGGACTCGAAGTGGCGCAGCAGGTGCTTCAGGAGTACCCGGACCTAAAGATTGTGTTCCTGTCCGGATACGACCTGCTCGAATATCATAACCGGGCGATCGAGATCGGAGCGAAAGGCTTCATTAACAAGAACATCTCGATTCACGATCTGATCGATCAGGTCGAACGCGTCATTCGCGGAGGCATGATCTTCCCGCGCAGCGCTTCCGATTCCGAAGTCGTGCCGCTGACGTCGAGAGAAAAAGAAGTGCTGCAACTCATGGCCGAAGGACTGCGACAGCAAGACGTAGCCGATAAGCTGTTCATCAGCAGGCGCACAGTGAACAACCATATCCAGATGATCAACGAAAAGTTCCAAGTAAACTCCACCGTATCCGCAATCGTCAAAGGCATCGAGCTAGGCATCATCAGCGTCAATTACCGTACATAGTAGCTTGACCGATCAAATACAAGGTTTTCAATGAACTACCTTCCTCTTCCCCCACCTTCGATCATAATCAAGCCCGTCTCCAGAACAGGCTTGAAGTGCCAAGAAAGCCCAACGTAGCTGGAAGCGAGAAGACGGAGAGAAAAATTCAGTTCAAGACGCCTTTGAACTTGGAAAACTTCAACTAAAAATTCCAATCCAGTTTTCCAAGTGAAACAGCGCCTTGAACGAAGTTTTCTCGCAGTCTTCTCGCTTCCCGCACCCACGTAACTTTCCCGCAATTCAAAGCCCGTTCCCGAACGGGCTTTTTTATTATTCGATTTTATTCAAATTTGCACAAAATACTCGTTTTCGAATCCGAACCCTGTCGTACACTAGGTTCAACAAAGCACAGGAGGTCACACATGAATAACCAACTTTGGACGTACATACAGGAACTGAAAAAGGGAAATATCCAACTGGCCGACTTGAAAGGATGTTTATCGGAAACAACCGGAAACGCGTTTGAAGCTGCTTTCGCAGGACTGCCTTCCGATCGCCCCCTGGTGAAAAAGTCTGACTCAATGTGGCCTGGATCTTCCGGGCTGTAAATCCTAAACAAGGAGCCCCCTCATGAAAATAAACGAAAATTTCGTCGTAGAGACGATGGGCGATAACCGGTACTTCTTCTCGAATCGGGAAAACGGAAAAGGTTATTATATCACCGGTCGGCTGGAGCTTGATGAAGCGATACTGCTCAAAAAACAGCCGCCTTCGCTGGTCAAGATCGGTTATCTGGTTCCCGCGGATCACAAGGTCCGCGACAGGAACCGCATCAACGACATCTTGAATTTCAAACAAGAAACCAACGCCGGGAAGCTGCTCGGATGGATGATTGCCGGCATTGTATTATCTTTTTTCAGTGTAATATTCCTAACATTAAATCACAAAGAGATATTCGCGACCAAGTTGAATACGATGTCCGGCATTCAAGGAGCGATTCTTTTCTTTATCGGAATCCTGTTCGTCCATGAAATGTTCCATATCATCGCGGCGAGGATGCAGCAGATCGAGGTCGTCAAAGTAGGCTTCCGCTTGAAATACTACTTCTTCCCGATTGCTTATGTGCGTATCCTGGCGACGGGGCACAACCTGAAACGAGCAAACGTAGCGCTAGCGGGCAATCTGGCGGACGTGCTGCTGGCAAATGCGTACATGCTGCTGTTCTTGAACTTCCAGGAGCCGATCTACGCGATCGCGTTCAGCTTGCAGCTGACGATGCTGTTCTTCAACTACAATCTGCTGCTGCCGACCGACTTCACGATCTTCCTGCTCTCGCTGACCAAAAAGCCGGACTTCCGGGCCAACGCGATCGCGTACACCAAGTTCAAGCTGAAAGTCAGCAAAAAGATCAAGGAAAGCCTTCTGCAAGCCGGCAAGGGCGTCCGCTTCGCTTATCTGGCTTACGGTCTTATCTTTTACGGATTTCTCGCAACCTTGATGGTCACGTTCGCAATCAACATTTATCACATACTACGTGGATGAGGAGGAACACCCATGCAGGCGGACATTTTATTCAAAAGAGAGTCGTTGTTTCCGTTCGATAAGATCGAGCTGCTGAAAAGCGAAAAGCTGGGCAGTCTCCGATCGATCATCCATACGGAAAACGAATTGTCGGAGCTGCGAAGGAAGATTGAGGAGCAGATCAAATTGTCCAAACAGCGATTATACGCGGAAGGCCGGCAAGCGGAGCTTAAACTGCTGATGCGATTGAAAGGCGGCAAGCTGCTTGTCAGCGAAGAAAAACGTTCCGATCTCAGGCCGTATCCCGCTTTGCAAGACACCGTTGCGCTGCTGGACGAATACGCCGCGAAGGCCGAAGCGCTGGTAAGCCTGCGACGCGAGATCGAAGAGGAATTCCGGCGCCCCGACCCGATGGACGCGTTTTTCGAGAACGAGTCTTTCCGGCAAGCGCTCAAGTATACCAATGCCGACTTTTACGAACAGGGATTGGGCAAAAAAAGCAAAAACGGAGGCGGCGAACGTACCAAACGCTCGCGTCTGGAGACCCGGTACAACTACGTGCAGCGGGCCACCGTCAAAACGAGTCCGCTCAGCCACTTCGGCGTGACGACTTACCGGGATTCGAAGTCCGCGGAAGTCGCGAAATACGGATTGAACACGCTGATCAAAACGCTGCTGCTGCAAGCCGTGTCCATGGACGAAAACCGGCGTCAACGTTTGACCTATACCTTCTCGCCGATCGTGCGGGATGCCGACGATCGCGTCATAGGCCTGTATTTCGAAAAACAGATGCTGCATCGCGATTTCGGCTGGCTGTTGAAACAAGAAGACATTTTGCATCAAAAAGTGTATGTGGCGCTCAACGAAAAAATGCGAGATTCTTCGGCGCAATTGAACTACGAGGAACTGGAGCAGTTGGTCGGCGAAGAAAAGCGGATCGATATCGACAGCTTGATCGCCAACAATATCGCGGTTCCGGCTTACGGCCTGTACCTGAATGACGATACCTTATTTCTGGGTCTGGTCGAAGAACTGTTCGGAACGTCCTGGCGCGATCGATTTCAATCGGCCGCCGCAGGCACACTGGAGCGCAATGATCCGGGAAGCGAGCTGATCGGTTATATCGCGGACAAGCTCGCAAGCAAGTATCCGGTCGATCTGCCTGCCATGCTGAACAAGATGCCGCTTTTCTACCATAATGTGATCCGGCGCGAAGATTTCGACTTCCCCGTAATCCCGGCGGATCGACAGAAACAACTGCTGTCGGAATTCCTTTCGGTCAACGAACAAGGAAGAAGCATCCGCAATTACATTCAAACTCATCATGCGCGGTTCGCAGGCAGCAATCTGCTGGAGATCATTTGCATGGTAAAGCAGGATTTGCTTGACCGATCGTTCGATCATGCCGCTTATCAATACCCGTCCGTACCGGACCAGAAAAAAAACATGCTGCTCTTTTTCCAGCTCGACCAAGCTTCCAACCTGGTGCTGAACAATATCGCTTCCGGCTCGGGACATCTGATCGCCCGGGATGCCGATGCTTTCTCCCCGGAGCTCGCGGAGCAGTACCGCAACCACTGCCGGCGTATCTTCACCCGCCCGTACCCGGTGTACGAAGTGGTGATCGACGAAGAAATTTCGAACAAGATCGACGTCGGCAAAAGCAATCTGCCCCAGGTCAAATGGCCGGCCGATTTCGCCCGAATCCGGACCGCGCTGACCGAAGACGGCGAACTGTGCTTCGAATATCGGGGAGAGCGCGTCAACCTGACGTATCAAGGAACCGTCCCGTTTCACTTGTTCCAAGGAGCCAAGCGCATCTTAATGGACCTGATTCATCCGTGGAAGGTCGAATACGCGAAGATCAAAAGTTACAACGTCCCGTTCCGGCCGGAATACGAATTGAAGCTGGACCAGCTTGAGATCGGCGAAGAACGTCCGAGCGACGCCGCTTTTGCGGAAAAGCTGACGCGGTTGTTCGAGCAAGGCGGTTATCCGTTCGACTTTTTTATCAAAGAAAAAAAAGAAGGATTCGCGCTGCCGGGCAAGCCGGTGTGGATGTCGCTGCATTCGCCGGTGTCGATCAAGCTGCTGCGCAAGATGCTGGAAGAAGGCAAGACGTTCGGCGTGACGGGCGTTTTCCCCAACGCGCAAGCTTACGGCGAAAACGGCCGCTGCGTCGAATACGGGCAATTTATCGTTGAAGGTGATGAACATGTGGTATAGCTTTCATATTTACGGAATCAGTCCCGAGCAATTTTTGGATACATTGAACCGCAACCGTCTCGACCGCAAATCCTTTTTTATCAACTATATCGACTATAACGGCTTTCATGTCCGGCTTCGTTTGTTCTTGAGCGACGCGGAGGAGAAACGGGAGTACCTGAATCTGCTCAGAGAATTGTTCGCCGGCTGCAAGGTCGTCGAAAAGATCTATGATCCGGAGTACAACGTATACGGCGACTCGCTGGAGTTGTACGAAGAATATTCGGTGGCGCTGTCCGCTTATCTGGTGGAGCACGGCCGAGTGGACCGAATGACGATGCTGCTGACCGTCCGCAAACTGCTGCATGCCTTCGATCGGATGGACGTCCGCTATCTGAAATTCCATGTGGCTTGGTGGGAAAACGGAACCGGAGGACGCCTGATCAGCCGGATTCAAGCGTCGCCGCAAACGGACATCCGGGATCACACGCTCGACGCCAAGCTCGAACGCTTGATCGAGAAGTTCGTCGTCCCGGGGATTCCCGCCATGCCCGACACGGCAAAAGACCGGTTATGCTTCCAATTCATCCATATGACGCTCAATAAAATGAACTGCACGATCGCGGAAGAAGCGGCGATTATCAAATGGTTTTTGAAAATGAAGGAGGAGAGTCCCCATGAAGTCCCTGGATCATTATTTCTTTAAAACCTACGAATGTTTCCCGGCCAAAGGCATTCAAAATACCCGGATATACATTTCGCGCATCGGACGTACTTCCTCCGTCGCTTCCGAACGGGAGCTGTACGGCGCAGGCACCGGAGATACGGTCGAACAAGCAAGCTTCCTGTCCAAAATGGAAGCGATCGAACGGCTGTGCAACAGCCGGACCGTAGCGCCGAGCCTGATCGGAAGCCTGGAAGACTTGAAAGATCAAGCGATCGATCTCGCGCTGTTCCCGCAGCTGAGCGACTCGGAAAACAGCTTCAATAAAAATTATCGTCAAAAAGGCGTAATGCGTTGGGTGAAATCGATCAATCTGACGCAGCGCAAGCCGGTCTATATCCCGGAAGAGCACGTCACGCTGTTCACCAAAAAGAAATACGACGGTGAAGGCACGACCAACCCGATCTCCACCGGCTGCGCGATCCATACGAACTTTTCGGACGCGATCCTAAACGGTATTTACGAAGTGGTCGAACGGGACGCGATCGCGCTCACCTGGCTGCTGAAGCTTCCGCTCAAAGAAATCGACGCGAAAGCAAACGGGCTTGACGTCGACGTGTTCGACAGCGATTTTCTCGGCTCGGTTCGGCTGTATGACGCCAGCACCGTCGACGGCGTGAAGACGTTCTGCCTGCGGGCCACGACCCGACACAGCCGCGAAATCAAAAACGTGCTGATGTTCTCGACGCATATCGATTCGAGAAAAGCGATCAGCAAGTTGAAAAAAGAGCTGCTGTCGGTCATCTTCAGCCTCTCCGAAAGCGTCGGACGCAACCGCAATATCATCGAAGAAGACGTGCAGGAGTTTTACCGGGTCGATCAGGGCGCTTTGTACATGGCGCATGAGGACCACGCCGACCACTTCGACTTCTTGGACGATAACGGCGAAGCGCCGCTGGATCCGGGAACCGTCGGCTTGAGCAAGCAGGAAGAACTGGATTTCCTCGTCGAGGCGCTGCGAGCGGTCGGCCATGAGATTTACGTGACGGACATGACCAACCGCGAATGCCATGAAAACGATCTGCGCGCGGTCAAAGTGACCATTCCGACGCTTCAACCGATCTCGTTCGTGCATCGTTCCCGCTACTTGGACAGCCGGCGCATCCAAGGCTACGCCGAACGTCAATACGGAAGCTTCGATTTCTCCATGATTAACGACAAGCCTTTGGCCTTTTCCTAATAAACCTATACCGAAAGGAGAATCTTTATGAAAAAAATCGCCGTGACCGGCATCGGGAATGCGCGAAGAAAAATCGCCGAGTCCTTGAACGCGAAAGGGGCTTTCCCGGTCGACTATCCGCTGCACGAGCGCCCCGACGCCGATCTGCTGCTGGTCGTCTACGACGGTCTGTACATCGATCATTTCCTGGAGCAGAGCTTCGACTTCGAAGGCGAGATCGTCCCGATCTTTTTCGATACCGACAAAGTGCTCGTGTTCGGTTCCCTCAAACCCTCTTACGGGCCCGGGGAAGTCTGCACCTCCTGCATGATCCAGCGCCACAAAGAAATGCAGGGCTACAACGAAATGTATGATGCCGTGTACAGCTACTGCGGCTTCGAGAAGATCGATTCCGTCCTCGACGAGGAGATTGAAATCTTCGCGATCAAGCTGCTGGAGAACCTCAACTCGGGCAAGTTCCGCAATCAGGAGACGGTCTACCTGCTCAGCGATTCGTTCTTCGTTCCCAAGCAGCGCGCCGGCTACACCGGTTGCCCGAAATGCGATTTCAGACTGTACGAGTCCAATGAACTTGAGCTGCTGATCAGCGCGAAAGGAGGGGCATAAGGCATGATGTTCAACGATCCGATGGTGAAATTCCCCAAGTACCCGTTCCTGCTGCCAGGGCTGAAATTTATCCGCGGCAACGGATTTACGATATACGGTTCGCCAAGCGGCGTATTCAAAATCAACGGAAGCGCGGTCGGCGATCTGCTGCAAAAGCTGTATCCGCTGCTGTCGAGCCGCAAAAACACGTTTGAACAGCTGGTTGCCGCAAGCGGGCTGGAAGCCGGACGCGTCATGCGGGTGCTGGAAATCCTGTTCGCGAAAGGCTGCCTGATCGATTACGTCGATTACGAACCGCTCAACCGTTTGGAAAAATATTTCGTCAAAAACATGTCCAAAAACAAAAACTACAACAGCGTGGAAGATCTGCATCGGTTGCTGAGCGAAAAGCGCGTCTGCGTGCTGGCCTCCGGCGAATCGCCTTTGGCCGAAGAAGTTCGCCGTCGTCTGACGGATAGCGGAATCACGCCGATCGAACAAAGCGAGCTGAGCGGCAAAGACCTGGTCGTTTACGTAACGTCAAACGATTGGGAGCCGCAGCTCGACGAAATCCTGCCGACGAACGACGTCTTGTTGTTCTCGCATTCGCGGCAAGCGCTCCAGATCGGCCCGCTGCTCGGACGAAAAGCCGTCCATAAAGAACGCTACTTGGCGGAAAAGCTGAAGAATCCGCCGATCGAAGCGCGCGAAGCCGGATATGACGAAGCGTTCGGCCGGATCATATTCCTGCACACGCTCAAAGAATATTTCAAGTTCGGCGAACGACTGCTGCTCAAAAACTATATCGAAGTCAGCGCGGACTTGTCCGAATCGAATGTGGTCTCGATCCGTTACGGCCATTATCTCGGCGAAGACTCGCTGATCGGCGCTTACGAAGACCGCGTCGGGTTCCCGGCGACCAAATACTTGAACAAAACGTCGCATCTGGCGCATTACAAAGCGTCTAACGCCAAGCTGACGATCGGTGACGGACGTTCCTTCCTTTGGAAAAAGACCGACGGCGCCAACCTCGATCCGAAAATCGCGGCACTGGCGAACTATCTGGTCGGCTACAAGAAAAAAGACGGCCCGATGCCCAAAAAAATGTGTCCGACAGGCGGCAATATCAACTCCAACCTGCTGTACATCATCAATATGAATCCCGAGTATTTGGAAGGCGAAGGCTTGTACTTCTACTCCAACCTTGACGGCAGCTTCTATATGATCGACCGGCTGGACCGGGATCGATTGCAAGCGGCGTTCGGCGAAGAGATTGCCGCAGGCGGATCGGGCGTGCTAGTCGTACCGGCCAGCGACGTGGATATGATCGGCAGCAAATATAACGACTTTTCGTTCAAAGTGGCGAACCTGAATCTCGGCGTGCTGCTGTCGCAGTTTGCGACCGCTGCCCAAGTGACAGGCGTCCGCTACAATGTCGTGACCCGTTTCGACGAGAAAAAGCTGTTGGAACTGTTCGGCATCAAAACGACGAACGAACTTATCAATTACGTAATCGAGGTGGTGTAACCATGCTGGGCAGAATGATCGACGAGACAAGCAATATCATCGGGGCGGACGGCTACCTGCCGGGACTGCGCCTGAACGAGCTTCCGGACGTGCTGTTCCCGTTTCGCGAAGAAGACATCGCGTCCCGCGAGTCGTTCCGTTACTTCGACCGCGAATCGGCGCATCTGACACTGGCGGATCTGCAGCAATTCGCGTCCTACTTCGACAAGCTGAGAACAGGCATGGACATCTCGGAAGAAGCCTTGTCCTTGCATGTGATCGACAACGTTGGCGTGGTGGACCCTGCGTCCGAAGCGCCGGTCGCTTACCGCTACGGCGGAGGGAATTTCCAAGCGAGAGCGCTGAACGAACCGATCAGCCGGGAATCGCTGTACATCCAGGAAGAAATGCACGATGCCGGAGCCGTCCTGTTCTTCGTCTGGAAGCTGAACTTTTTCAAAGAACAAGAAATGCGCGACCGGTACTACCGGGACTTGATGATCCTCAGCGGATTTTTCGGCCATCAATGTTCGCTTCTGGCGTCCAATCGCGGCATCAAAGGAACGGTGTTCGCAGGATTGTCGCCGATCGAATTTTATTCCGTGTTCCAGGGCAGCGAAGACGAGATTCCGATTTTCGCATTTGCGATCGAATAAAGGAGGCGAAAGACATGGAACTGAACGTCACGAAAATAAGCAAACGGTACGGGGAGAAAAACGTGCTCCAAGATGTGTCCCTGAATTTCAAAAGCGGCAATACCTACCTGATCCTCGGCAAAAACGGCGCGGGCAAAAGTACCTTCATCAACATTTTGGCCGGTAACATCAAAAGCGACGAAGGCGTGGTCGTGCTGCTGGAAGGCGGCGAGAAGCGCGAGCTGCAACCGAACGCGATCTTCCAATACCAAAGTTTCAACAGTTTCCGCTTTTTAAAAGTCAAAGAAGTGCTTTCCTTCTTCGCCATGACGACGTCGAACGCGCAGGAAGATCCCAAGCTGTACGAGCTGCTGTCGCTGGACCGTATCAAAAACCAACTGATCGAGAACCTGTCGGGCGGGGAACGCAAAGCCGTATCGCTGTACCTGACCTTCCTGCTCAACAAATCGGTCGTGGTGCTGGACGAACCCTTCGCCGAGCTGGATATCGAAAAGAAATTCCTGCTCGAACGCCATCTCAAAGAAAAGATCGCCGCGCAAAACCTGCTCGCGATCATCATCAGCCACGAGATTTCCGGCTATCAGGAATTGTTCACCGACGTGGTCATTCTCGACGAAGGCAAAGTGCTTGAAACCGGCGAGACCGCTTATCTGCTGGACAAATACAAAAATTCCCCGTTCCAAGGCTTGGAAGGCGTCTTCTACAGCCTGACGGGAAAATACATCGAGGTGAGCTAAATGGTAATGAACATCGCGAGATTCTATCTGCTGGAGCAATGGCGCAACAAGTGGACGGTAATCGGCAATATCATGGCTCCGATGATCTTTCTGGTCTTCGCGCTTGTGCTGCGCAACACCATCGAAAACAAAGAAACGGCCGACCTGATCATCAAATCGCAGTTCATGCCGTTCTCGATCCTGATTCTGATCTTCAGTCTGGCGCTGTCGTTGAACGTCCTGCTGCTCTCGGAAAAGAAAGAAGACGGCACGTTCCTTCTGCTTAAGCGGACGGACCTCAAGTTGAACAATTACTTTATGGGCGTCGCCGTAGGCATCTTCATCATCTTCAACGTTTTCCTGGTGTTCTTCATGGCCTGCTACGAGCTGCTGGTCGGCATCGATCTGAACTCGCTGATCATGATCTGGGCATTCTCCAATGTCACGCTGCTCTGCTTGTATCCGGCAAGTTACGTCCTGGCTTCGTTTTTCAAAAAAAGCAAAAAGGTCGTCGCGTTCCTGACGCCGATCACGCTGCTGCTCATGTTCAGCATCACGATGCCGTCGATGCTCGCCATGACGCAGGGGCAAAATCCGCAAATGTATTACAAGTTCCTGTTCTGGAATCCTATGATGATCATGAACGACATTACGCTGTTCGAGCTCGATATGATCGGAAGCACCTGGCTGCCGACGTACCAGTACCTCTTGATTCTGGTCGGCCTGTGCGCGGTTCTCTGGTTCGCCGCCCTCAAGACGTTCAAGATCGCCGATGCGAACGAACGCGTTTAGTCGCCGCTCGCACGGCGGAAGCGTTCGGGCCGTATCCGCCGCGCATCGAAGGTCGGCGAGGCCGCCTTAGCGGGGAGAGATCAACCAGTAGACCTTTTCTCCGCAAGGCAGGCAATAACCGGAATTTAAGCTGCTCAACCCCCAAACCCAATTCAAGAAAGAAGGTATCCGTCATGGAAAAGAATATGTTGGAGCAAGTCGAGTTTTTGGAAGCTATGGATGAAGTGTTCGTGGAAGAGCAGTTGGAAATGAACGAAGTAGCCGGTTCGCTGGGCACGCTATCGTCCACGTCGTCGGGTTCCTGCCCGGGATCATCGGTAGGCACGCTGACCACGGCTTCGAGTTTCGGCTAAGCCGAACGCGGCAATCAACGAAATGAACTCAGCAATACCCAAATAAATTCACTATTCATTAGGAGGAATTACACATGGAAAAGCAAGAACTGAACTTGATCGCGGACGGGGACGACATTTTCGTCGAGGAGCAAATCGAAATGAACGAAGTAGCGGGCACATGGGCATCGGCAGGTTGCTTCGGCAGCGCATCGACGATCGGCTCCTGCGCGTCCTCCAGTTCGTCGGCAAGCTCTGCTTCATCGTTCGGTTAAGTTCGAATGTCGGAAGTTTGCAAGTTAAATGATGGTACATTACACTATATAAAGGGAGCGAATTGAATATGAACAAACATTTTGAAGAGGAACTCAAACATAACGATTTGGACTTTTACATCGAAGAACAAGTAGATTTGAATGAAATGGCAGGCTTCACGACAGCTTCCAGCGCGTCGACTAGTGCTTCGTTCGCTACTGCGGGCTCCTGTGCTTCTTCCGTATCGTCGGCGGCGTCCTTCTCTTCCGCGGGGGGCTAACCGAAAATAGCTTTTCCAATCTTTTCGAAGGAGTGGTAGTTATGCAAACCTGTTCAAACTGTGGCGGTACCGAGTTCAAAGAAGCGATTCAATATGTGAAAGTCAAAGACGCCGAAAAAAGCAAAATGGCGCTCGCCGGCTCAGAAGTGCTGCTGACTTTCTGCGTAAGTTGCGGAACGGTCTCGAATATTCGTTTGACGAATCCGAGCCTGAAGTAGACGTATACGAGTATGATCCGAACGGCCTTCCCGGCATCGATGCCGGGAAGGCCGTTTTATTTTTTTGCCGACCGGAAATCGGATATACTGAAGTTATTCACAAGATCGCAATCCTGACGACCGAAAGGGGAAATCATATGCAATACATACCGAACGCCGTCGACAAGCTTCAAATCATGACGCAGCCGCAAACGTTGGAAACGATCGGGGAAGGCTTGAAGCTGCACACGTTGCCGGACACCGACTTTTGGCTGAGAACGCATTATGGCTTCGAACGCTACAACGGGCATGTGCTGTATGACGAGATCGCCGGAGATTTCGAAGCCGTGACCGAACTGGAGATGGACCCTCGCTATACGTTCGATCAAGCCGGACTGTTCGTTGAAGTGAACCGCGACAACTGGTTGAAGACGTCCGTGGAATATATTCCGAACGCTCCTTCGCATCTGGGAGCGGTGGTTACGCGGGACGGATATTCGGATTGGTCGACGCGCAACGCCGCAGCCGATCTGTTCAAGCAGCGCCTGCAATTCAAAATCGTGCGCGAAGGAAACGATTTTCTCGTTTACGCGCGGACGGTAGGCGAAGAATGGGAACAGCTTCGGATCGCCCATTTGCGCTGCCCGGACGGGCAAGCGCTCAAAGTCGGGCTGTACGCCGCAAGTCCGGGGACGGAAGGCGGGTTCGAGGCAACGTTCCACAGCTTCGAGGTCAACGAGCATACGCGGAAGACGGGTGACCTTGCTTGATCGAAGAGATCGGCATGGGCGGTCGTATTCAATTGAAGAAAACATGGACGGCGGACGACCTGCGCAACCTCGCCGCGAAGCCGGAGCTGCGTATCGTGCAGTACAGCGAAGCCGAGGTTCCGGAGGGCCCGCTGCTGCATCTGCTTAATGAAGAGTTGTTTGCCGCGCGCCCGGATGTGACGCTGCGGATTTACGGGTTTCACCTGCAAAGCGCCGATCTGTCCGTTTTGACCCGATTGCCTCAGGTGGAACGGTTATCGGTCGATTGTTCCACGCGCGCGCAAGGATGGGAACATCTCGGCAGTCTTTCGAATTTGAGGGAGCTGGAACTGGATGTTTTTGAAATGGACGCTTTTGATGTGCTTTACGGGGTGACAAGCGATTTGGTGCAAATCCGATTAGGCAAAACCCGTTCCAAAAAGCCTGATTTGTCGGTGCTACGACGGTTCGGCAGACTGGAGAAGCTTGCGATTGACGGCCATAAAAAGGGGATTGAGGGGATTCGGGAGCTTCATACTCTTCAAGAGCTGCATGTGCACGGCATTCCGTTGGAAGAGTTGGGGTTCTTGGGCGAGCTGCCGAATTTGGCGTCTTTGTCGATCGGTCAGGGGAAAGCGGAGAGTCTGGATTGGTTGAACGGATTACCGGGATTGAAAAAGCTCAGAATCAGGTCAGCCAAAAAGCTTGCGGAATTGAATGTGCTTGCGGATCTGACAGAGCTTGAGCGGCTTGAGCTTGTCGACCAGCCTCTATTAAAGACACTGCCCGATCTGCACAATCTTCAAGCGCTCCGGTTGGTCGTTTGCAACAATGTGGGACTGGAAGGTCTGGATTGGATATTGACGGCTCCGCAGTTGGATCGATTGGTTTTCCGGGATGTGAAGACATTAGAGCCGGAAGCGTTTGAACGATTGATCGCAGCGCGTCGCCCCGATAAATTGTCTGTTGTGATGGCGAAAGGCGTTAAGCATAAAGCGGTACAGGCCATTTTGGAGCGGGAAGGGTTGTCGGAGAGACCGGGGTGGTGGATTAGCTCGGGATTTTGAAGGGAAACGGTTAAAGTCGCAGAATATGTTTGGCATAAAGGCTTAGAAGGAGGAAGGAACAATGCTTACGGATGAGTGGATTCGGGAGACAAGCCTGGCGCTGCCGGGGACCGAAGCTTTTTTTAAAGAAGAATGGGGGAGCCTGCTCTATCGGGTCGGCGGTAAATACTTCGGGATGCGAGGGCAAAACGGCGAAGGACAAGAAATTTTGACGCTGAAATGTGATCCTCTTTTGGCGGAAGAGTACCGGGAGCGCTATACGCAGATCGTTCCGGGCTACTATTCAAACAAATCCCACTGGAACAGCATCCTGCTTGAAGAAGAAGGTTTGGACGCTGAGTTTGTCGCCGGCCTGATTCGTCACTCGTATGAGCTGGTTCGGCGCGGATTACCGAAGAAGGTCCGAGACGAATTGCCGCCGTTGGAATAATGGATTTAACGTTTTGTTTCGAATTTTGCATGAGTGTTGTTAAGGAAAAAAGACAACATGCAGGCGAATCTCGGATAAAACGTTTTTTTGTTGGCTGATTTTTGGATAATTAACGAACGTTTAAATAAAACCCTCTTTTGATCATTCGTTTTTTTGTTGACAAGATTTTGTTGCTGCCCTAGAATGTAACCTGTGAAGCCGACCGATTACTTGTTAATACCACAGGTACTCGTAAGGCGGATAAGGTAATCGACAATTGAAATAGTGTTCGTATAATTCCGGGGATAGGCTCGGAAGTCTCTACGTGATCACCGAAATGATCTCTCTACGAAACGGGAAAAAGCGACCTTGCGGCCATGACGTTCCAGCGTCCGGAGCAACGTTTTCGCGTTTTCTCAGTTCTAAGGAGTACCGGGGGCGATCGAATCGAACCCGGTCTCTTTTGTCGTTCCGCAAAGTCTGACGTATTCATATTCAGAGGGGGCAAACGGGCAACATGGGTAACATGGAAAAGTTCTTTAAACTCAAAGAACACGGCACGACATTCAGAACGGAAATCATTGCCGGTCTGACTACTTTTATCACGATGGCCTACATCCTGATCGTGAACATTTCGTTCCTCGGTCCGGACGGCGCGGGCATACCGGCTTCCGGCGTATTCTTCGCAACGGCGGTAGGCGCGGGTCTTGTCACGATCCTTATGGGTCTGTTCGCCAACATCCCGGTCGCGCTGGCTCCCGGAATGGGGCTCAACGCGTACTTCATGACCGTCGTTTTAAGCTCGAACGGCGCGATTACATGGCAGGCTGCACTCGGTGCGGTGTTCATTTCCGGTCTTATCTTTATCATTTTGACCGTAACCAAGGTTAGACAGATGTTAATTGTGGCGGTGCCGTCCTCGATCAAGGCGGCAATCACCGTCGGTATCGGTTTATTCGTTACCATCATCGGGATGAAATTGGGCAACATCATTTCCGCTTCCGCAACGGTTACGGGGATCACGGACGTCGCGCAATTGCAAGCTCCGGTAACGGTGTTGGGTTCCAACTTCCAGCTTGCACTCGGCGACTTCATGCATCAGAAAGATACGCTGCTCTCTCTGATCGGGATCTTCATCATCGGCGTGCTGATGGTCATGCGCGTTCGCGGCGCATTGCTGATCGGGATCGTATTGATTACGTTGATCGGCATTCCAATGGGCGTCACGAACCTCAGCGGTCTGACTACCGGAAGTTGGTTGCCTTCGCTCGGCGATCTGGCTGTCGGTCAGTTGGATATTATGGGCGCGTTGCAACTGGGATTGTTCGAGATCGTGTTCGTCTTCACCTTCGTTGAATTGTTCGATACTTTCGGTACGCTGGTCGGTACAGCCGAACGTGCCGGACTGATGAAGAACAAAGAAGAAGGCGAGAAAAAGATCGGTAAAGCGATGCTGGTCGATGCGGTCGGCGTCAGCACAGGTGCGGTTCTGGGTACAAGCACAATTACTTCTTATGTAGAAAGTACAGCAGGTATCGCGGAAGGCGGACGTACAGGTCTGACTTCCGTGACGACAGGCATCCTGTTCTTACTCGCGATGTTTATCGCTCCATTGGCATTGGTCGTGCCTTCGGCAGCAACAGCGCCAGCATTGATCATGGTCGGCGTTCTGATGATCTCGCAAGTTCGCAACATCGAGTGGGATGATATGATGCACGCGATTCCCGCGTTCCTGACGATCATCTTCATGCCTTTCACGAACGGTATCGCCAACGGGATCTCGATCGGCATCCTGTCCTATGTAGTACTGGGCGGATTGAGCAGCTTGTTCACAAGCCGCAAAGTGAAGATCCACTGGCTGATGTGGGTACTGGCCGTTCTGGTACTTGCGCGGTACGTATTCCTTGGCGGAGAGTAATCGTACGTTCGGGTCACACAGCAACATATAAAAAGAGAGCATTATTATAGAGAGAAAGCATCAAAGGGGAAAACGATCGGATTATAGCAAGTCGTTCTAAAGCCATTCGCAGATTGGCAGTTTCAATACAGTGAAGAAGCCGGGGTTCGTCGATAAGACGGATTCCGGCTTTTTTGTGTTCGGTGAGTGCCGATATAAAGTTTTGAATAAAAGCTTGCTTTGCTTTAAAGCGCGTGCTATAGTCTAGAAACGGCCTTGAGAGAGCGCCGGTGCGGTTCGGAAAAGCGAGCGAGTATTGAACTGAAATCTACGGTTCGAAAGAGCTTGAAAAAAAGATTTCAAAAAAAGACTTGCAAAACGAAAACGAACGTGCTAATATATAAGAGTTGCTGCTGTGAGCGAAACACTGAACGGCAGAAACGCGAAACACGGTTTGCTCCTTGAAAACTGAACAGTAAGTGAGTCGCGATGATGCAGATCATCGTGAGAATATAGAGAATGAAAATTCTCGCCAACGTTTTAAACGAGCACATGGTGCTTTCTTTTAAACGGCGACTTCGGTCGCC